>Ga0136616_10001282_pt1 | contig 13101 bp, 10 predicted proteins | sample AntDrymUQ2992106_2_FD_106648 | JGI IMG/M metagenome (GOLD analysis project Ga0136616, IMG submission 106648) | Polar desert sand microbial communities from Dry Valleys, Antarctica - metaG UQ299 (21.06) | ecosystem: Environmental > Terrestrial > Soil > Desert | place: Antarctica: Dry Valley...
CGAATGCGCCGGAAGGCTTCCCCGTCTCGCAGATCATCAATCTCTTCAAGCCGTCTTCCGCCAATTCCAATTCGGATCGCAATGACCGTATGAAGACACAAGCCGGCTCAGAAGACCCGGCGGACGAGTGGCGCGTCCTCTGCGTCGAAGGCATGTGGTTCCAAGACCTCTTCAACTACGACTTCCGCCGCACCGAAATGTGCGTCATTCCTTACGGCACGCAGGAAGGTGAGATTTCCTTTTGCGCTTACAACACCGGCGTCGGCTGGCGGCAGATCATCGAGAACATGCACAAGACCGCCGGCCTCGCCGACTGGTACCAAGAACACGGACGCCACGCCGTCTATGCCGCCGGCAAACCCGTCCCCGGCATCTCGAAGAAACACTCTCTGAGCCTGCCCATTGTGCAACAAATTCTCGCTGAAGATGCTAGCGAGCAATTGTCGCCAGCGACGCCGTATCTCGTTGAAGAAGAGGAAGGAGCAGTCGCCTAAGTTTAAGCCCTCTTCGGCGAATCCCATGAGGGCAATTGCAAAACTGTCCTAGCCCTCGACCAGCAACTTCTGAAATTGCGGTAAAAATGCGTGGCACTTTGTTTGCCACGCATTTTTGCGTCAAGCATCTTTTCAGGAGCGTATCTCATGCAGAAAATCTCTGTTTCGCTTTTATTACTGCTGTTCAGCTTCGATCAGCCGTTGGCCTTACCGACCATTAACTTTCAGCAACAGGATGCAGCGAAAAATATCCAAACGTCGGATGCCTCCGCCATCGCCAAGCCGTTGAGCAATCGGGATGTGTCGGCGATGATCAAAGAACAACTCACTGCCGAAGTCGTCATCGCCAAAATTAAATCTTTCGCTTGCCAGTTCGACACATCGCCCGCCGCCCTACAACAACTCAAAGCCGACGGCGTGCCGGACGCGGTGATTTTGGCGATGGTGTTGGCTCCGCAAGTCGCACCGGCGCAGACATCTCCGATGCAGCCGCACGATTCGTCCGTCGTTGCGCCCTCGCCTCAGCCGCTTGCGGTGCAGTTACCCGCCGGCACGTTCATCGACGTTGAGGCGGCGCACACGATCAGTTCCCAAGCCGTGCGAAAGGGCGACCTGATTAGCTTCCGCGTCTTCAACCCGGTGCAGGTGAAAGGCGTGCTAGTGATCGCGCCGGGCGCGACGGCGACGGCCATCGTCACGCAGGCCAGCCGGGGCGGGCATTTCGGTCGCGCGGGGCGGCTCGCATGGGAGATTCAAGAAGTGACGGCGGTGGATGGCACGCGCATCCCTTTGCAATTCTCCGGCAGGACGGTCGGCGACAGCAAAGGCGCGAAGGTGGCGACACAAACTGTCCTGACAGGCATCCTGCTCGGCCCTGCCGCTCCGCTCGCTCTCCTGAGCGGCTTCAAGCGCGGCGAGAACGCTTATCTCCCGGAGGGCCAACGCTTCGTCGTCTCGACACAAGGAGAGCGCGTCATCAAAGCCGCCGCGCCGCGTTAAGAATGCTAAGTTTTTACACGTCGCAGCTAAACTTTTGGTAGTGGCTCACAACAGAGAGATGAACCACGAAGGACACGAAGCGCACGAAGTTCACGAAGGACAGCACTGAACGATGCACGAAAGACCATCGGCTGTTCATTGATTGCTGTGTCCCTTCCCACCTTATTCAGCTCGTGTCCTTCGTGTGCTTCGTGGTTAAATCCCCTCCCCTGACTGAGCCATTACAAACTTTTAACAATCGCCTCCGGTAATTCTGTCATAAGCGGCGCGGATTTCTTTCATGTGGGTTGAGAGAGCGTGTGTCAGCGCGTCGGCTGAGTCGTAGTTGTTGCGGCGCGCGAGGTCGCGGAGCAGTGGGTGATCCGGCGCGGCGGGCAGATGCGAGGAGCGTCCGGCGATGAGGCGCAGCGAATGATCGAGCGCGCGCAAGCAGGCGTAGCCGTCAGACAAAGCGCGTTGATCTTCGTCGTTCAAAGAGCCGGCTGCGTGCAGGCGCGTGAGCGTGGCGAAGGTCGAACGCCCTGCGTCCTCGTCGTCGCGCACGTCGTCGCGCAGTTGAAGATAACGGGCGGCGAAATAAACGTCGAGCATTCCGCCCGCACCGAATTTAATGTCGGTGGCGCGGGCGGGGCGAGCGGCGCGCTCACGTTCGAGCCGCTCGCGGACGCGCCGCGTTTCATTTCTCAATTCTTCCTTGTCAATGTGCCGCGCGCGTTCGTGGATGAGGCGGCGCACTTCCCGCTCAATCATGCGTCCGAGTTCGAGATCGCCGCCCGTCGCGCGGAGTTTCACGTAGGCGAGCCACTCCCAAATTTGCGCGCTGTCGGAGCGAAAATAATCGAGGAACGATTGCGCGCCACGCGCCAGCGGGCCGTTTTTGCCGTCGGGGCGCAGCCGCAAGTCCACACGATAGAGATGGCCTTCGCGCGTCATGCTGGAGAGCGCCGTCGTCATCAACTCGGCGAGGCGCGCGTAAGCCTCTTCGTGTGTCAGGCCGGCGATGGGCGAGGGGACCAACGGATCGTAAACGAGGACGAGATCGAGATCGGAGCCGTAGTCCATGCCGCCGCTGCCCAAGCGTCCTAAGCCCAAGACGGCGAGGCGCGGCCCGGCTGCGAGCTGGCCGAAGCGTCGCGCCAATTCGCGCCGCGCGATGAGGAGCGCCACATTGATGCTGGCCGTTGCGAGCGCAGTCTGAAACTCATTCGACTCCGACAAGGACAATTCGCCCGCCGCATCAAGCGCCCCGCGTTCGACGAGCAGACGCATCCACGTTCGACGGAGCGCGGCCAGTTCCGCGCCGTAATTCTTTTCTCGATCAATCGCCGCACGCAACAACGCGCGATAGTCTCGATCAGCAATTCTTTCATGCTCAATCGTCAGAGTTTCGATTAACGTCGGATTGCTCGCGAGCATCTCGCCGAACAACTCCGAAGCGCCGCACAGTCGAACCAACGCGCGCAGATTCGCTTCGGTGAGCATCACTCGCAAATCCGTTTTGTCGAGCGAGGCGGCGACGCGCGCCGTCAACGTCAATGCGCGGCGCGCGTTAAGCGAGTGGTGCGCCGCATCGCGCAAGAGTTCAATGAGATGATCGGTGTGCGCGGCTCTTGGCTCTTGCCCGTCGTGGAAGTGTGGGACCAGCATCGCCGCTGTTGTATGCAGCGTCGCCGACTCTGCGTCGAAAACCATCTCCCGTTCAGCCTGCGCGGGCAGGCCGGCAGCCGCCGCCTGATAATTTCCATCTGCTGGCGCGCGACTTGGCACAGCCGCGCGCGTCTCCGCTTCCGCCGCCGTTCCAAACACACGCTCGAAGGCGGCACGCACATGCGCGACGTGATTTTCGAGCGCGCGGTCGAAAGCCTCGCGCGGATCGCGACCGCCGAAATTCATGCGCCGGGCGACGAGCGCGCGTCTCTCCGGCTCGTCGGGGAGCATGTGCGTTTGGAGGCCATGCTCCATCTGCAAACGGTGTTCGAGTTGGCGCAAGAAGGTGTAGGCCGCCGAGAGATTCGTTCGCTCGCTCTCCGTGAGTAAACCGCGATCCGCAAGGCGGCCCAGACTGATCAAGGTGTGCGGCGCATGGAGCCAAGCATCGCGCCCGCCGTGCGCGAGTTGGAGGGCTTGGGCGATGAACTCGATCTCGCGGATGCCGCCGCGCCCCAGCTTGATGTTGAAGCCGCGCGCGGCGCGTTCAGCGTAATGACGGTCGATCTTCTGTTTGGCGAGCCGCACGTTTTCTAAAGCCTGCGCGCTGGAGCCGGCGTGCGAATAGACGCGCCCGCGCACGGCGTCGGCGAAACGCGCGTAGAGACTCGCGTCTCCGGCGGCAGACCGCGCGCGAATCAAGGCTTGCAGTTCCCAAGCCTGCGCGGTCTCCCGGTAATAACGCGCGGCCTCATCGAGCGAGACGCTTAACGCCCCGTCGCGTCCGTGCGGGCGCAAGCGCAAGTCCACGCGATAAGCTGCGCCCTCGCCGCCCGCCGATTGACCGACGAGTTGCGCGATCTTCTCGGCCAAACGGTTGAAGTATTCGCGATTCGTGGTCGCCCCGCGCTCGCCTTGCCCTGAAGTTTCGCCGTCCGCCGAATACAGAAATAACAAATCGATGTCCGAAGCGTAGTTCAACTCGCGCGAGCCGAGCTTGCCGAGGGCGACGACACAGGAGCTTGCCGCCTGCTTGCGCCCGCGCGCATCAGTCACGAGCGGAGCGCCGGATCGATTGTCTAATTCCTGCCGCGCGAGGTTGAGCGCGTAAGCTAAAATTGTGTCGGCCAAGTTCGAGAGCTGCTCGGTCGTCTCGACGATGGAATGGATGCGGCGAATGTCGTGCAGATAGACCCGCAACAATTCGCGGCGGCGAAAACGCGCGAGCAAAACTTGGGACGGCAAGTTCGTATGCGTCAACGCGAAGCGCGCCAGCGACTCGCCCAACTCCTCAGCCGTCCGCACGCGCGCATCCATTCTCTCGCGCGCGAGCCACGCGAGATAGTCGGGCTGTTGTTGCAGCGTCGTCGCCAACAACGGACTCCACGCCGCAAGCGCGAGCGCATCGGAGAACAACGCCGGCTCGCCCGCGAGTTGCCGCGCCGCGCGCGGGTGTTCCGCGACGAATCGCTCGCAGAAGAACCGCGCGCCCTCCGGGTCAGGCAGATCGCACCACAGTGCGGTGGCCTCATTGACGAGTGATGAGAAAAGAGTGGTCGTGCTGTTCACGTCGGTTCGGGCAGTACGATTCACGAAAGCGTCGAGCTTAAAATCATTGGGAAAGAGAGATTGTAGCGCGCAACGGGGCGTGCCGGCAGGCCGGTGGGAACTTAGCCCTCAATCAGATCAGGGAAAAGTGTAGCGGGCGATTGTGCCGACTTGTTTTTCCGTCGCCGTCGAGCGAACGGCTTTGACGGAGATTGCACGCGCTCTTGTGCGATGCGCCAGAACTCTTCTTGAACTTCAAAGCCGATAAAGTGGCGACTTAAATTCCGCGCGGCGACGGCAGTGGTGCCACTGCCCATGAAAGGATCGAGTACAAGCTGGTTTTCTCGCGTCGCCAATTTGATCAGGTACTCAATCAACGCCAGTGGCTTCTGTGTCTCGTGCAGTTTATTGCCCGTCTCCTGATCAAAGCGCAGCACGTTGGTCGGGCTACGCCCGTCAACGAGGCATTCCGCAATGTTGACACCGCCAACTTCGTTCTTCAACACGTTATCGAGGATCGTGTGCCGGTAGGGTTTGAAGAACCACGCGACCGGCTCCCACAGGGGCGCTAGATTTCCCACCTTCCAACCCGCCCAGCGCTCCGCCTCCGCGTGCAGCCCGCGATTCCGCACTAGGTTCTCTAAACTCTGCGCGCGATGATGTGCGTTTGATTTCTCCCAAGCCAGAATATCCCGCAGCAGGAAACCGCTATCTTCAAGGGCGATGATAGCGCGATGCAGCGTGCGGCGTGCGCCGAAAATGAAGACGCTCGCGCCTTCTTTCATCGCGGGGAAGAGCATGTCGGTCCAACGGCTGCACCACGCTTGATACTCTTTCGGGATGTGCCGGTCGGCGGCGTTCCACCCGTTAATCGGCTTGCCGCGTCTTTTGAATCCTGACTTGCCCGCCTGAGCCGGCGACTGGCCGAGCAGCGCAGAGTTTGTATTTTTGTGCAGCACGTCCCACGGGGCGTGATTGATGCCGTATGGGATGTCCGATATGCACAGATGCACGGACTCTGCCGGAAGCCGCGGCAGATGCTCCATGCAATCGCCGAGCGTGATCTGATCGAGATAGCTATCTAGAGTTGTTCCCATGAAATTGCTTTCTTGATGGTTCTAATCTTGGCTTCGATCTTTTCCGCTTTGATTAACCGATTGACGGCTTCGGCCTGCGACAATTTGTGATACTGCTCAATCCGTCGCTCCCAATATGATATACCTTCGCGCCCTAATTCTTTGAGCTTTTCGATTTCAAGCTGCTTGATCGCTTCAAGTTCGGTCAAGTCTTTACCGGACAGCGACGCAGTGACGGTATCAATTGCTGCCCAATAATCTGCCGCCACATCAGAAGGTTTCAGTTGTTGTCCGATGTTCCATAGCTCTTCCAGAGAGGCTCGCGTTTCATTCTCGATCAAAAATCTCAAATGGGTATAGGAAATGAGCGTGACATTCTTCTGAACGGCCTGCTTGTATATTTGGCTACGTGTATTGGGGAACTGTGTCAGAGGGCCGACCAAACAAGCGTAGGTGTTCTCTCTCCGCCAGTCGTCAAGCGCGCTGACTTTGAAATCTTTCTGATTTTTCGCCGTCCGGCTCAGGCGGAAGGCTTTGGCGTCGCCAACTAAGGAATAAGTCGCTCCCGTCGCTAACACGTCCGCGGAGTTGCCTCTGGCTCTAATGACGCTGGCTTTCAAGCCCAGTTCACTCAGCCCCATTGCCAGCAGGATGTCGCAATACTTTGCCCACAACTTCTCCTGCGAAGAGTCATGATCGAAAGCCTCTGGAATGGCCCCGCACTCAAGGAGCGCTTCAACCAACTGCTCACGCGAGAATTGCAGAACGCGCTTCTCAAGCTCATCGAACGCGCCCGTCGTCTTGGCTAACTCATCAACAAATTTGAGGACGCGGCTTCTGACAGTCAGCATCTTCGATAGCTTTCCTCCGGGCTTACATCGACAAGCTAAGGCTTCCCCAGCTCTGCTCTAGCTAAATGTCTTCATGCCTACCGCCACAGTGGGGATTGAGAAGCAGCCCGCATTATATTGTCACGAAGAAGGGTGTCAAGAAATGACCTCTCTTTGTGCCGGAAGAGCGCGAAAGGCGCAGCGGTTGGGAGGAGGGCGAAATCGCCCCAGCACGGCGGCTTAACTGGCTGAAAGACATAGACATCGGCGAAAAAAATAGTTTTTGACCGCTTCCTTGTTTTCTGCTACATTGCGAGTCTTAGATTTCCAACCTTGAGACAATCCACGACGAAGCGGGCGCAGGTCGCAGGCAATCAAACGCACAGATCGGGGAGGCAGGAGACCGGAAGTTGACGACGGCCATCGAACAGACGCTCGAAACCTACGGCATTGAGAATTGGGGGGCCGGCTACTTCAGCATCAACCGGAAGGGCCATCTCGTCGTGCATCCTTCCGAGTCGGACACTAAATCTGCCGCCGATGTGAAAGAGGTCATTGACGATCTCGCCAAGCGCGGCATTGACACGCCTGTCCTCTTGCGTTTTCCGCAACTCGTCACCGCGCAAATCCGCAAACTCCAGCGCGCCTTCCGCAACTCGATCCGCGAATTTGAGTATCAAGGCGCGCATCTGTGCGTCTATCCAATGAAGGTCAATCAGCAACGCGCGGTCGTCGAAGAGTATTTGCGCGAAGGCTCGCGTTATGACTTCGGCCTCGAAGCCGGCTCGAAAGCGGAACTATACGCCGCGCTCGCGCTCGAACAGTCGGCGGATAGTCTGCTGGTCTTGAACGGTTTCAAGGACGAAGAGTTTATCGAGTTGGCCTTCGCTGGTGCGCGCGCCGGCAAGCGTGTCGTGATCGTGATCGAGAAGATGAGCGAACTGGGCCACATTCTGCGCGTTGCCGAACGTTACGAGGGCGGCGATCTGCCGATAGTCGGTTTGCGCGTCAAGCTCTACTCGAAGGGATCGGGCCGCTGGGAAAAGTCGGGCGGCGAGGCGTCGAAGTTCGGTTTAACGACGACTGAAATGTTGGAAGTGATCCATCGGTTACAGGATGAAGGCCGCATCGACATGCTGCGCCTCCTGCACTTTCACATCGGGTCGCAACTGACCGACATCAAACGCATCAAGAACGCGATGAAAGAAGCGGCGCGCGTCTATGCCAAGTTTTATCAGATGAAAGTGCCGATTGAATTCTTGGATGTCGGCGGTGGCATGGCGGTCGATTATGACGGCTCGAAGACGGCCTTCGACTCTTCGGCCAACTACAACGCGCAAGAGTTCGCCAACGACGTGATCTACACGATCAAGACGGTCTGCGACGACGAGAACGTGCCGCACCCGACCGTCATCCAAGAGTCGGGCCGCTACATCAGCGCGTATCACGCAATTCTCGTCACCAATGTGCAGGAAGAGATCGAGACGGTCGTCGAAGACAGCCATCAACCAATTGAGATCGACAACGACGATCCGCAAGTTGTTACCGAGTTAGGCGACCTGCGCGAGACGATCAGCGTCAAGAATTACCGCGAGTATTACCACGACGCGCTCGAACATCGCGACACGTTGTTCACACTCTTTAATCTCGGATTGATCTCGCTCGAAGACCGCGCCAAAGGCGAAGTGCTGTTCTGGGACGTCTGCGAACGCGCCGACAAGTACGCGCAGCAAGCCGATTACGTCTCTGAAGAGTTCGACGAATTGCGCCGCCTCTCGCGCGCGAAATACTTGACCAACTTTTCGGTCTTCCGCTCCGCGCCGGATCACTGGGCACTCGATCAATTGTTCCCGATTATTCCGATCCACCGCTTGAACAAAAAGCCGACTGCTTACGCCACGCTCTGCGATGTGACGTGCGATTCGGACGGCATCGTGGACAAGTTCGTTGACCTGCACGATGTCAAGCAAGTCTTAGAGCTGCACCCGCTCATCGAAGGCGAGCCGTACTACATCGCCTTCATGCTGGTCGGCGCGTATCAAGAGGTGATGGGCAATAACCACAACCTCTTCGGCATCCCGCACGAAGCGCAAATTTACATCGACGAGGACGGCTACCTGATCAAGAAAGTGATTCGCGGCACGACCGTCGGCGAGGCAGTCGAGAGCGCGCGCTACGAACGCGGCCAACTGCACGACGGCTTTCGCCGCCAAGTCGCCCAGCGCGTCAAGCGCGGCGACCTCACCGAAGCCGAAGGCACGCAACTCGTCGAACTTTACGAATCGAAGCTCGGCGCTTACACGTATCTGTCCGTCAACGGGAAAAAGGAGAAATGATGAATGCGGAATGATGAATGAAATGCAGTTCCGTCCGTGTATTCATCATTCATCATTTCGCACTCATCATTTGATTAAACTATGGTGACTCAACGTAAACCGCGTGCCTCGAAATATCTGACCGTGCCGACGAGGCCGGTGCAGGTGGACCGGGATCGGTCAGTGGCCGGGCTGTTGGAAAAGATGGAAGGCACGGGCTTCGGCGGGCGGCAATTGGCGGAAGCGCATCGCATCTGGCTCGACATGCTCGGCGATAATACGACGATCTTCGTCGCGGCTTCGGGCGCGCTGATCCCGGCGGGGATGCGCCGGCTGCTAGCTTACGTGATCAAGAATCGCTTCGTTGACGTGCTGATCTGTTCGGGGTCTATGCTCTTCCATGATCTGCACGAGACGCTCGGACGCCTGCATTACCAAGCGCACCCGTTTATGACCGATGCCGAATTAGAGTCCGCGCAGATCGGGCGAATGCTCGACGTGCTGGTGAACGAGGAAGAATACCGCGAGGCCGAAGAGTGGGTCGGACAATTCACGAACCAGATGGACCAGACGCGGCCTTACTCGACGCGCGAATTTTTGCATCTGCTAGGCCGCGAGTTGGCCGAGATCGCGACCGACGACGGCCTGCTCACTTCCGCTTACAAGTCGCGCGTCCCCATCTTCTGCCCGACCATCGCCGACAGCTCGATCAGCATCGGCATCGCCACCTCGCGCTTCGAAAAAAAGAACAATTTTACATTCGATCTCATTCAAGACGTTCTCGATCTGACGCAGATTGCGGCGCGGGCGCGCACGAGCGGCGTCATCAATCTCGGCGGCGGCACCTCGCGCAGTTTCCTGCACCAGATGGAAGTCGCCACCAACATGGTCAAAGTCCCGGCGCGCGGACACAAATACGCGATCCAAATTTCGACCGATGCGCCGCACCCCGGCGGGCGCAGTTCAGGCACGCTGACCGACGAATCGCTCGTCTATGGCAAGCTGGCGCGCGGGGCCATGTCGGCCTACGTCAACTGCGACGCCACCATCGCGCTCCCGATCCTGATCACTTCGCTCTCGCAAACCGCCGCCAAATACATGAAAGGTCGCAAACGCCCCAACTTCATTTTCGCCGGACGCGAACTCTCCATCGAAGCAACATAAAAGCAGTGACGAGTGACAAGTGACGAGTTAAAGAAAAACTGTCTTTGTCTTCTGCTCGTCACTCGTCACTGCTGTTAAGCCACGCCAGCACGTCGTCGTCCGCCGGTCGCGCGCCGCCGATTACGCGGATGAAATAATCTTCGAGAGACATCAATTCGCCGTGCGCGCCGTTATCGCTCTCCGTGATCGAGATGCCGCGCCGCAATTCGTTCAGGGGACCAACGGCGACGAGCCGTCCGTCCGTGATGATCGCGATGTCGGTGCAGAGCCGCTCCACGATCTCCAAGACGTGCGACGTGAGGAAGACCGTGATCCCGCGCGCAGTCAGTTTCAATAGCAAGTCTTTCAACGTCCGCGACGCGAGCGCGTCCACGCCCTCAAACGGCTCATCCAAAAACAACGCTTCCGGTCGATGAATCAACGCGCACGCCAAAGATAACTTCTTCTTCATCCCGTGCGAGTATTCCACGACGAGCTTCTTCGGATCAGTGTCCAACTCCATCAACGCCAGCAACTCGCCCGCCCGCTCCGCAATCTCCTCGCGCTTGAGGCCATACATCCGCCCCGTAAACGCCAGCATCTCCGGCCCGGTCAAACGCTCAAACAAATTCAAATCCTCCGGCACGACCCCGATCCGCCGCTTCACCTCCAACGGCTCCCGCTTCAGATCGCGCCCCAACACGCGCACTTCCCCACTCGTCGGCGCAAGCAATCCCGTCAACATTTTAATCGTCGTTGATTTCCCCGCCCCGTTCGGCCCCAGAAAACCAAAGAACGATCCGCGCGCGACTCTCAGGTTAATGTGATCGACAGCGGTGAAATCACCGAAGCGACGAACGAGATTGACGGTCTCGATGGCGGGCGCGTGCAGGCTATCTGAAGTAGCGGTGGACATCTCTGCTTACGGCTGGCGCGTGTGTGAGACCGGATAGGCGACGATCAAAACGGCTTCTTCCCAAAGATTTTCGAGCAGGAATGTTTGCAACTCTGTGCAATACCGCAGTGCCTCATCGCGCTCCGCCCGCTTGCTCCAATTCATTGAGAAGTCACAGTAAACGACGCTTACTCTGTCGTCTATAATTTGGTTTGACTGGGAGAGGTAATATCCGCCGGTGTTCTCAAGCACGGTACACCCGCCGCGCAAGTAGGTGAACTCTTCGACGAGCCAAGATAACGTCTCTTGATAGGCAGCCTCATAGCGGACAGGAAGATAAACCTCAACGCGAATTCTTGGCGCGAAGCTCGGCAAGACGCTGCTTCCTCCATTCGGCGACATTCTTCAACCGGCGGCGAGATTCCGCATCGGAGACTTCCGCCTTCGGAGGCTTCTTCGTCATCGCAGCGCGCGGCACAACCTGATACTTATTTTTCATCTTTATCCTCCGGCTCGATTATCATACGAACGCGGCTTTCATATCAACCGATTGCCCCGCGCTCGGCTTTCAAATTGAGGGGATCGACGGCGATGAAGTCGCCGAAGCGGCGGACGAGATTGATAGTTTCAATCGCAGGGGCACTAGATAAAGACGAAGAATTTGCGTTCACACACCATTTGTAGGCGCGCGGCATTAAGCAGGTCAAGGCTCGCCGTGACTTCACGGCAGCAATTTATCGTAATCCGCGTGCGATCCGATCCAGAACCACACGACGCCTTCCGGCTTGTCTAAGCCTAACGCGCGGAAGTGTGCGCCGACACGAACCGACCACAAGCCGCCGATTTTCTTAAAGTGCAGCGACGGATGTTTCGGATCGGCTTTGAGCAATTCATAGTTCATGTCGGCAAGCTCGCGGATTTCGGGCGGGAGTTGATGGTAGAGTGTCCAAAACTGCGGTGAAGCAAAGTGTTTCACAATGACTGACACTGCCCGGACTCAAACTCTTGTTCTGCCTGCTCGATCAAAGCATTCAGCCGCCCGGACTGAACATCTTGTTCAATTCGCCGGTCCCATACTTGCGCCTGAAACTCATAAAACCACTTGGCCAGCTTCGCAATTTCTGAAGGCGGCAGTTTAGCAATGGCAGATTCGATTTCGCTGATGCTCATGTTGCGAATGTATCGCACTTTCTGTTGCAGCAGCAATACCGAACAGCCGCCGCACAATCACTCACCCGCGCAACAACGGCTGCGCTTCGTTCGCGCGGACATGCGCGGGGAATTGCCGGTGCGTACTCATCAGGAAAGCGCAGGTACTCGGACGCAGGGCGTTGCCGTGCGTGGCAGCGAGGCGGGCCAAGCGGCTGAAGACGGATGCGCCGTAGTAGTAACCGTCGTGACAACTAATCAGCACGTCTGCCGTGTGGCGCACGCGCGGTTCGTGCAGGGCGGCGTGGAGGTTGGCGAGCGCGTCCGGGTATTTATGCGCGGCGGTCTGCGCGAGCCAAGCGGCGTCGGAAGCGAAGCCTTGCCCGTCTAGTTCTCCGCTCCCCACTAAAGCGCAGAGCGCGGTTGAAAGCTGCAAGGGATCGCCGTCGATAGGTTGATAAGCATAACGCGGACCGTGACCGTTTTCGGCTCGTTCGATGCGCGCTGAACCGCGTGTGCTACGCACGATGACTGCCGTTGCGCTGTCGCGATAGAGACTAAAATCCACGCCTTCAAGCGTCGTGAGGGCGTCGGAGAGTTCCGCCGGGTCGGTCTCATCGGCGCAGTAGAGCGCGGCATAACCGCAGAGTCCGAAGGCGGGAGCCGCGACGCTGTGTCGTCCGCGCCCGCGCAGGTTGTCAAGTACTTCGTAACCGTGGCGGCGCAGGTGCGTCTGCAAGTGTATTTTCTGATTCTCTTCGAGGTTCATGCCGTGATCTGAGAACAACACGATCTCGGTCTCCGCGCCGCACCAGTCTTGAATCTCTGTGAGAATCTGATCGAGCGCTTGCAAAGCGATCTGAAGTTTCTGCGGGCCGCGAATGTGGAGCAATCCATCTGTGCCTTTGAGAAAAGCGAAGAAGTCTCGATCTTGCGGCGCGGCCTTGAAGCGTTCGCGGAAGCGGTGCATGTCCGCGCGCCACACGGCATCGGGCGCGACATAAA
>Ga0136616_10001283_pt1 | contig 13098 bp, 12 predicted proteins | sample AntDrymUQ2992106_2_FD_106648 | JGI IMG/M metagenome (GOLD analysis project Ga0136616, IMG submission 106648) | Polar desert sand microbial communities from Dry Valleys, Antarctica - metaG UQ299 (21.06) | ecosystem: Environmental > Terrestrial > Soil > Desert | place: Antarctica: Dry Valley...
GGACGACGACGTGGCGGATCGCCTTCTTGGTCATCTCCGCGGCCGCACGCTCCAGCGGCCAGTTGACCTGGGCATAGATCAGGTTCGAGGAGAGATGATCGCGGACCAGCTCGGTGTCGAAGTCCTGTCCCGCCCCGCTCGAGCGCAGCAGATCGCGCTCGGTGATGATGCCGGGCCCCTGCCCGTCGTAGTCCATGACGACCGCCGCGCCGACGTTGCGGGCAGTCATCCGCCGCGCGGCTTCCCTGAGCGTGTGGCTCGGCCCCACCGTCACGACGATCTCGTTCATCCCGTCGCGTACCAGCATCAAATACCTACTCCCTTCTCGTGCCGACCGCCACGAAGCTTAACGCGAACGAGCTGCGGGCAGCGCGCGACGTGCCTCGAAGAGCAGGATCAGCTGCGCGTCCCAGCGGCCGCGCGGGACGGTGGCGAGAGGTCGCCATCGATAGACGCCGTGGGCGTCATCGCCCAGGCGTCGAACCGCGCTTCAATAGAAGCGGAAGGCGAGCTTCGATCAGGGCGAGCCGACCGGAGTGGGCCTACGGTCGCGCAGTCGCGCGGCGGACCCGATTCGCGGGCGATCATGGAGTCCGCGCTAGCCGATCGAGCAAAGCAGCGAGGTTAGGTTGCGAAAAGCGAGCTGACCAAGGAAGCAGGGAGCGACGCGTGCTTCGCACGCGAGCGACCGATGACGCCGGTCAGCGAAGCTTTGCAGCCACCTAGCCGATGCTGCCGGTCATCTCGAGCTGAATGAGGCGGTTCAGCTCGATCGCGTACTCCATCGGCAGCTCCTTCGTGACCGGCTCGATGAAGCCGTTCACGATCATCGCCGCGGCCTCTTCCTCGGAGAGCCCGCGGCTCTGGAGGTAGAAGAGCTGCTCGTCGGAGATCTTGCCAACGACGGCCTCGTGGGCGACCGTGACGTGCGGGTTCTGGATCTGGATGTCGGGCCAGGTGTCCGAGCGCGACTCGGGGTCCATCATCAGGCCGTCGCACTGCACGTGGGCCTTCGAGCCCTGTGAGTTGTGGCCCATGCGCACCAGGCCGCGGTAGCCCATGACCCCGCCGTCCTTCGAGATCGACTTCGCGAGGATGTTGGACGTCGTGTTGGGCGCCAGGTGCATCACCTTCGCGCCGGTGTCCTTCCAGACGCCGCCCGAGGCGGCGCCGACGTTCATGTGGTCGGCGCGAGCGTGCTCGCCCATCAGGAACGAGCCCGGGTAGAGCATCACGACCTTCGCGCCCATCGAGCCGCCGACCCACTCGACGGTGCCCTCGGCGTCGACGATGGCGCGCTTGGTATTGAGGTTGTAGACGTCCTTCGACCAGTTCTGGACGGTGGTGTAGCGCGCCTTCGCGCCCTCCTTGACGAAGATCTCGACGACCGCCGAGTGCATCGAGTTGACGCTGTAGCTCTGCGCCGTGCAGCCCTCGATGTAGTTCACCTCGGAGCCTTCGTCGGCGATGATCAGGGTGTGCTCGAAGGTGCCCTCGCCCTGGCCCTCCATGCGGAAGTAGGCCTGGAGCGGGAGGTCGACCTTGACGCCCTTCGGGACGTAGAGGAACGATCCACCGGACCAGATCGCGCCGTGCAGCGCCGAGAACTTGTTGTCCTGCGGTGGCACGCACTTGGTCATGAAGTAAGGCTCGACGAGCTCGGGGTACTCCTCGATCGCCGTGTCCATCGAGCAGAAGAGGATCCCCAGGTCCGCGTACTCCTGCTTGAGGCCCTCGTAGACCGGCTCGTTGTCCCACACGCCGACGACTCCCGCGAGGTGCTCGCGCTCGGCCTGCGGGATCCCGAGGTCCTCGTAGGTCTGCTTCATCTCGGCGGGCACGTCGTCCCACGAGTTGAAGCGTCCCGCGGTGGGCGGGGCATAGAGGACGAGGTCGTCGAAGTTCAGCTCGGAGAGATCGACGCCCCAGGTGGGAATCGGCTTGCGCTCGAAGATCTCATACGACTTGACGCGCTTCTCGCGCATCCAGTCGGGCTCGCCCTTGAGCCGGGACATCTCCTCGACCACCTCGCGCGAGATGCCCTTCTTCGCGACGAGCTGGCCCTGGTTGTCCTCGGCGATCGCGCTGGGCTTGGAAATCTGAGTCGTGTCGGTGGCGGCCATCAAATCCTCGCTCTGGAGTCGGATATGACTTCAGTCTACCGGTCGCCACGACGGGCCAAGCTGCCGGCGCGTCGCCGCGAGTCGCGAGAGCAGCGAATTAGGCTAGCCTAATTCCGTGCACTCGAGCGAGCCTCGACCGCCGCTCTGGGGCGCCGCCGCGCTGGTCGCGCTCGCGGCCTCGCTGCCGCTCGGGTACGTCGTCGTTCGAGCGGCCGGCGCGGGCTCTGAGACGTGGTCCGGCCTGCTCGATCAGCGCGTGCCGTCGCTTCTGGCGAGCACGGTCGGTCTGGCGGCCGTCGTCTGCGCCGCCACGCTCGCGGTCGGCGGCGGCCTCGCGCACGTGATGGTGCGGACGGATCTGCCGGCCCGGCGTGCGCTGACGGTGCTCTGCGCACTGCCGCTCGCGATTCCGCCGTATGTGGGCGCGATCGCCTACGCCGACGTGCTCGGTCCGCGGGGCGGCCTCCGCGACCTGCTCGGCGTGGAGGAGATCCCCAGCATCTTCGGCTTCGCCGGCTCGGCGCTCGTGCTCACGCTGTTCACCTACCCGTACGTCTTCCTCCTCGCCGCGGCGGCGCTACGCAACCTCGATCCGAGCTACGAGGAGGCGGCGCGCGGGCTCGGACGCGGGCGGGTGCGCGCGGTGATCGGCACCACGGCCCGCCTGATCTCTCCCGCGCTCGCCGGCGGCGCGCTGCTGGTGGGCCTCTACGTGCTGTCGGACTTCGGCGCGGTGTCGCTCATGCGCTTCGACACCTTCACGACGGTCATCTACGCCGAGCTCGGGGGCCGCTTCGACCCTCCGGGCGCCGCGGCGCTTTCGAGCGTCCTCGTGGCGCTGACCCTGCTCTTCCTGATCGCCGGCCTGCGCGTCCGTGGCCGGGGACGCTTCGAGCAGACCGGCGCCGGCTTCAGGCGCGAGTCGGTGCACGAGCTCGGCCGCTGGCGCTGGCCGGCGCTCGCGGCCGTGGCGGCGGTGCTCGGGTTGTCGCTTGCGCTGCCGCTCGCTCGGCTCGTGACCTGGACTACCGACGCGCTCGCCGATCAGGATCTCGGCGAGCTCGCGGGCTGGGCGTGGAACAGCCTGTTCGTGAGCCTGCTCGCGGCGGGCGTGGCCGTGGGCTGCGCCCTGCCCGTCGCGATGGTCATGGCGCGACGAACCGGACGGACGGGCGTGGTCGTGGGCTGGCTCGCGCAGGCCGGCTACGCGCTGCCCGGCGTGATCGTCGCGCTTGCCCTCGTAGCGATCGCGACGCGTTACGCCGGTCCTCTCTACGGCACGCTGGCACTGCTCGTGATCGCCTTCGTCATCAGGTTTCTGCCGCAGGCGATCCAGGGCGAGGAGGCGGGGCTGCAGCAGATCGGCGCGAACCTCAGCGAGGCCGCGCGCGGCCTCGGCGCATCGCGTGCCGGTGCCTTCCGGCGCGTCGTGGCGCCGCTGCTGGCCCCGAGCCTCGCGGCTTCGTTCGCCGTCGTCTTCCTCACCGCGGTCAAGGAGCTGCCGGCCACGCTGATCCTGCGTCCGCTCGGCTTCGACACGCTGCCGGTGCGGGTGTGGACGCCCGCGCGCGACGGCCTCTACGCGCAGGCCGGTCCCGCGGCACTCCTGCTCGTCGTCGTCTCGATCGTCCCGCTCTACGTGCTGCTCGCGCGCCGGCGCGGGGCGGTGCCGGCGATCGGATGAGCGTCAGGCTCGACGCCGTGGGAAAGTCGTTCGGCCCGACGCGCGCGGTCGACGGCGTGACGCTCGAGGTAGAAGGCGGCGAGCTGTTCGCGGTGCTTGGCCCGTCCGGGTGCGGCAAGACCACGCTGCTTCGCCTGGTCGCGGGGTTCGAGCGGCCCGACGGCGGCGAGGTGACGATCTCTGGTCATACGGTGGCTGGCGCCGGCCGCTGGGTGGCGCCGGAGCGGCGCCGCATCGGCATGGTCTTCCAGGACTACGCGCTCTTCCCGCACCTGACAGTTGCGCGCAACGTGAGCTTCGGCCTCCCGCGCCGGGAGCGCTCGAAGGCGCGCACGGCACTCGAGCTCGTCGGCCTGCAGCACAAGTCGGACGGCTTTCCCCACCAGCTCTCAGGTGGCGAGCGCCAACGCGTGGCGCTCGCACGGGCGCTCGCTCCAGAGCCGGAGGTCGTGCTGCTCGACGAGCCGTTCTCGAGCCTCGACGCGACGCTGCGGGCAGATCTTCGCCGCGAGGTCGAGCTGATCCTGCGCGAGGCCGGGGCCACCGCGCTGCTGGTGACGCACGACCAGGAGGAGGCGCTCTCCCTGGCCGACCGGCTCGCGGTCATGCGCGACGGCCGGCTGGTTCAGGTCGGGCGGCCCGAGGACGTGTACGCGCGCCCCGCCGACCGCTGGGCGGCGCAGTTCGTGGGCGAGGTCAACCTCCTGTCGGGGGTCGACCGCGGCGGCGGCGTGCAGACCGATCTCGGCACCTTCGACCTCGATGCCGGCGGTCCGGCTCCCTCGCCGGGCGCGGGCACGGTACGCGTGGCCGTCAGACCCGAGCAGCTCGAGCTGCGCTCTGACGACCGGGGAAACGCCGAGGTCATCCACCGCGAGTTCCGCGGCCACGACGTGCTTTACCGACTGCGTCACCAGGCCGGCCGCACGATCCTCGTACAGCTGCCGTCGATCGAGCTCTACGACGTAGGGCAGCGCGTGTTCGTGCGGCCGGTGCGTTCGGCGGTCGTGCCGATCGTCGACTGAGAGACCTCCTCGACGCCCGCGCCGCGGCTTCGGTCGCTGGGCGATTCCATCCGGCCTGGAGGAGAGCACTCGGTCCGGCAGAAGGGGGTGCCCACACGACAGGGAGACCTCTATATGCGCTTCAGGATGCTGCCGTGCGGAGCGGCCGCCTTCCTCCTGGTGCTCGCCGTGCCGGCCGCCGCCGGCGTTCCCCACACCGTTCAACCCGGGGAGACGCTGTGGTCGATCGCCACGGACAACAACTTCACGACCCGCACCATCACCACGTTCAACGGGCTCGAGGAGAACGCCTCGGTTGCGGTCGGCACGACGATCGAGATACCCACGGAGGCCGAAGGCGCCGCTGCGCTCGAGAGCGCCGGCGTGGAGGCTGGCGCGGACGACGAGACCCAGGGCGGCCCGCCCGGGTCGCCGCCCGTCGCTGATCCGGCCGGGCAGCCCGGCCTAGCGCCGATCCACCATCCGGACTCTACGCCCTACCTGGAGAGCGAGGCGGCGGCAGCGTGGACCGCGATGCGCGAGCACGCCGTGGTGAAGCTGGGCGTCGACATCTACCCGCTCGGCCCGCTGTCCGCGTACCGAACCAGAGCGCAGCAGCGCTATCTCTGGCGCCTCTACAAGTCAGGCGAGGGAAACCCCGCGAATCCACCGGGCACGTCGTCGCACGAGACGGGAACGGCGATCGACCTGGCCACCGGCGAGATGCGAAAGGTGATCGACGAGATCGGCCATCGCTACGGCTGGCAGAAGGTCGAGGCCGACACCGAGTGGTGGCACATCACCTACGTGGGCGGCTACGGAGGCTGAGCCGCCGCGCGCCTCAGGCCGCCGTCACGGACTCGGGCACCTCGATCTCGCGCTTGAGGATCTTGCCGGTCGGCCCTTTGGGCAGCTCGTCGACGAACCAGATCCTGCGCGGGTACTTGTAGTTCGCGACCTGCTCCTTGACGTAGGCCTTGAGCTCGTCCTCGTCGACGTCCTCGCCCTCCTTCAGCGCCACGGCGGCGCCCACCTCCTCGCCCATCTCGTCGTGCGGGAAGCCGAGCACGGCCGCCTCCCTGACCGCGGGGTGCTCGTACAGGACCTCCTCGACCTCGCGCGGGTAGACGTTGTAGCCGCCGCGGATGATCAGCTCCTTCTTGCGGTCGACGATGAAGAAGTAACCGTCCTCGTCGATCTTGCCCATGTCGCCTGAGTGAAACCAGCCGTCGCGGATCGCCTCCGCGGTCGCCTCCTCGCGGTTCCAGTAGCCCTTCATGACGTTGTGGCCCTTGATGACGATCTCGCCGACCTCGCCCTGGTCGACGTCATTTCCGTCGTCGTCTAAGACCTTCATCTCCACGCCCTCGATCGGCGTGCCGATCGATCCGCTCTTGCGCTCGCGATCGGGGTGGTTGAACGACGCCACCGGCGACGTCTCGGACAGGCCGTAGCCCTCGAGCACCTTGCAGGCGAAGGCCTCCTCGAAGCCGCGCATCACCTCGGCCGGCATCGCCGCGCCGCCCGACATGCAGATGCGAAGCGACGACGTGTCGAAGCTCTCGCGCTCGGGGTGGTTCAGCATCGCTCCGTACATCGTCGGAACGCCCTGGAACACCGTCACCCGGTCGCGCTGGATGATCTCGAGCGCCTTGCCCGGATCGAAGCGCGGGATCATCGAGAGGCAGGCGCCGCTCGCCACGGTCGCGTTCAGACCGCACGTCTGGCCGAATGAATGGAAGAGCGGTAGCGCGCCGAGCAGGATGTCGTCCTCGCTCGCCTCGGCGAGCTTCACGGCCACCCTGGTGTTGCTCGAGAGGTTGTCGTGCGTGAGCTCGGCACCCTTTGGCTTCCCGGTGGTGCCCGAGGTGTAGAGGATCACAGCGGTGTCGTCGCCGGCGCGCTCGGCCACCTCGTCGTCGGGCTCGGCGCCCGCGAGCAGCTGCTCGAACTTGCCCGGGGCGACGCTGACCGCCTCCGCGCCGGCCTCGGCGGCGCCGGTCTCGGCGGCCTCCGCGAAGTCGTGCCAGGCGAACACGAGCTTGGCCTCCGGATCGCTCAGGTAGAACGCCGCCTCGCGACCCTTGAGCAGTACGTTCATCGGCACGACCACGCCTCCGGCCCGCAGCACGCCGTAGTAGGCGATCGCGAAGTAGGGGACGTTCGGCAGCATGATCCCCACGCGGTCGCCCGGCTCGATCCCGCGCGCCTTGAGCAGCGCGGCAAAGCGGGCGCTGCCGTCGTCGAGCGCCGCGTAGGGCACCTCCACGTCGTCGAGCTTCATCGCAACCCGGTCACCGTGCCGGCTGGCCGTGTCCGTGAGCATGCTCGCGAGGTTGGTCTGCATGCGGCTCCTCTCTCCGTAGGCGCGTTCCCTCATGGCCAACATAGTCCATCGTCAGCGCGTCGAGGTCGTGTGGGACGGCCGGTGGCTCGTGTGCGCTAGGACCGCGGCACCGGCGACCCCTGAGGGCCCTCCGGCGGCGCTAGCGGGCTGGAGCTAGCCCTCGGGCCAGGAAGCGTCGCCGCTCGTCGCGCCGCGCATCACCTTGAGGCTGAGCAGCGCGCACTTGCGGCGCGTGGGCGAGATGTCGATCCCGAGCAGGTCGATCACCCAGCCGGCGGAGAGGCGCGAGACGTCCTCGACGGTCTTGCCAACGAGCTCGTCCGACGCGATCGAGGCGGCCGCCTGCGAGATCGCGCAGCCCTGGCCGTGGAAGCGCAGCTCGGCGACCTTGCCGTCCTCGACGCGCACGTGCACCCCCAGCTCGTCACCGCAGAGCGGGTTGTGGTCGTGCCACTCGAGGTCGTGCGGCTCAAGCTCCCCGAAGTTGCGCGGGTTCTTGTAGTGGTCGAGGATGTAGTCGCGGTAGAGAGCGTCCATCCGCTCAAGCGTAGAAGCTCCGCGGGAGCCCGCCGCCCCAGCGCGGTGGTCGCGCCTAGGTGGCCGGCTCGACGATGCCGCAGGCCACGCGGTCGCCCGAGTCACCGGTCGCGAGCGTGTCCTCGTCCGGTCCGGGCCCGTCATCCGAGCGGTAGCGATCGGGCGGTATGTTCGCCAGGTTGTCGCGCGTCGCGTGGACCATCACCGCAGACCCGTCGGAGTCATCCAGCTCGGCCAGCGTGTAGGTCGGCACGATGACGGTCGCCCTGGCGTCGCCGTCATCGTTTGCCTGCAGCGGTGGCATGTCACCGGAGTGCTCGCCGTGGTCCTCCGTGCCGGCCGTGTAGTGGCCGCCAGCTGACAGGAAAGCTCCCCGCTCTCCCTCGAAGGTGGAGTCCGGCTCGCACTCCGCGATCTCGTGAATGTGGAAGCCGTGGAAGCCCGGCTCAAGCCCCGACGCCTCGGCACTCACCTCGACGCCGCCCGATTCCTCGTCCTCGGTGATCGTGACCGTGCCGGCGTCGTCGTCCTCGGCGCTCGTGAGCTCGATCGTCATGGCGCTGGCCTCGGCGGCGGTGTCGCCGCTCGCCGGCTCGTCGTCGGAGCCACAACCCGCGCCCACGAGCATCGCGCCCGTCAGCGCCAGCGTCGCGATCCACCATCTGTTCCTCTGCATCGTTGCCTCCAAGGCGGGGCGGGCGGACCGGCCGGAGCCTATCGGCTGTGCTGTGGCGCGCCCACCCGTCGTGGGGCGCTCGGACCTAGCGAGCGCTCAGAGGCCGAACACCGAGCGAGCCGCGTGGAGGGCGTCCGCGAGCCGGTCGAGATCCTCGCGCGCGTTGTAGACGTGGAAGGAGGCGCGGGCGGTGGCCGCCACGCCCATCCGGCGCATCAGCGGCTGCGCGCAGTGGTGGCCGGCACGGACACAGACCGCCTCGCGGTCGCAGATCTCGGCGATGTCGTGCGGGTGGATGCCGTCGATCGCGAATGACACGACGCCGCCGCGGTGATCGGGATCGCGCGGGCCGAGCACGCTCAGGCCGGGCACCTCGGGCAGGCGCTCCAGCGCATACGCGCTCAGATCGCGCTCATGCGCTCGGACCGCCTCCATGCCCACGGCCGCGAGGTAGTCGACCGCCGCCCCCAGCCCGACGCCCTCCGCGATCGCCGACGTGCCCGCCTCGAACTTCCACGGCAGCTCGTTCCAGGTCGATGACTCGAAGTCCACGCGCGCGATCATGTCGCCGCCCGCGAGGAACGGAGGCATCGACTCGAGCAGCTCACGGCGGCCGTGCAGGATGCCGATGCCCGTCGGACCGAGCGCCTTGTGACCGGTCCAGGCGTAGAAGTCGGCGCCCACATCCGCCACGTCGAACGGAAGCTGGGGCACCGCCTGCGAGCCGTCGACCACGCAGATCGCGCCGGCGGCGTGTGCTCGCGCGGCGATCTCGGCGACCGGGTTGATCGTCCCGAGCACGTTCGACACGTGCACGACCGACACGAGCTTGGTGCGACCCTCGGCGAGCACCGCGTCGAGCTCGTCGAGCGACAGCGTGCCCTCGTCGGACACCGAGAGGTAGCGAAGCCTCGCGCCACGCTCCTGGCAGAGCAGCTGCCAGGGCACGATGTTCGAGTGGTGCTCCATCTCCGTGATCAGCACCTCGTCGCCCGAGCCGACGTTCGTGCGACCCCACGCGTAGGCGACCAGGTTGAGCGCCTCGGTGGCGTTGCGCGTGAAGATCGTCGTCGGCGCGTCCCAGCCGGCGAAGGCGGCCACCCGCTCGCGGGCGCCCTCGAAGAGATCGGTCGCCTCGCGGGCGAGCGAGTAGACGCCGCGGTGGACGTTCGCATTCGAGTGCCTGTAGTAGTCGTTCATCGCCTCGATGACCTGCCGCGGCTTCTGCGACGTCGCGGCGGAGTCCAGGTAGACGAGCTGCTTGCCGTTAACGCGCCGCTCGAGCACGGGAAAGTCGGCGCGCAGGCCCGCGAGCGGTGCGGTGGCGACGGCCATCAGCGCTGCGCCGAGAACTCCTCGACGGCGTCCTCGGCCGCCGAGAGCTTTGCGGTGATCCGCTCGCGCACGAGCGCCTCGAGCGACTCGTCGTCGAGCCGCTGCACGACCTCCTCGAAGTAGCCCTCGACGAGCGTGCGAACCGCGTCCCTGCGCGAGATGCCGCGGGTCATCATGTAGTAGACCTGCGCCTCGTCGATCTCGCCGACCGTACCGCCGTGCGACGCGGAGACGTTGTCGGTCTCGACGATCAGCGAGGGGATCGCGTCGGCTTTCGCTTTATCCGACAGCAGCATCGAATGGGTCTGCAGGTAGGTGTGCGAGTTCTGCGCCCCGCGGCCGATCCGGATCAGCCCTTCGTAGGACGCGCGCGATGTGCCGGTGAGTGCGCCCTTCCAGACGGTGTCGCCGGTGGTGTCTCCCTGCTCGTGCAGGTCGGTCGTGAACAGGTCGAGGTGCTCGTCGCCCTCGGTGAAGTAGAGCCCGGTGTGGCGCATGTCCGAGCCGCGCTCGGCCGTGACGATGTCGAGTGTCTGCTTCGTAAGGCGTCCGCCGAGGTGGATCGGCACCCACGAGCAGTGGGCGTCGCGGGCGATCTCCACGCGCTTGGTGGATATGTCGTAGACCTCACCGCCGCCCCAGTCCTGCAGGTGGGCCACCTTCACCTGCGCGCCGGCCTGGCAGTAGAGCTCGAACGCGCCGGAGTGCAGCGCCTGACCGTCGATGTCGGGCGCGAGGCAGTACTCGCGGATCGAGCACTCGGCGTGCTCGCCGACCACCGCGAGCGTGTGCGCGTACTGCGCCGTTCCCGGCTCGTCGATCGCGTACACGACCTGCAGCGGCCGCTCGATCTTGACGCCGCGCGGTACGTGCAGGAACGCCCCTCCGGTCCAGAACGCCGCCGTGGCAGCGGCGAACTTGCCCTCGTCGTGGGAGAGCCGGCGCATGTACCACTCACGCACGAGCTCCGGGTGCTCCTCCACGGCCCGCTCGAGCGACGTGAGGATTACGCCCTGAGCCGCGACCTCCGGGTCGAGTCGCGAGAGTACGGTGCTCGCGCCGCGCTGGACGATCAGCCCGGCGAGGTCATCGGAGCCGATCGCGCTGCGCACGACGTCCGGGAGCTCGTCGAGCGCGCTCACGGGGTCGTGGTGGCGGGGCTCCAACTCGTCGAGGCGCAGCTTCCGCAGCGTTGTGGTCCAGAAGCCCGACCGCCGCCACGTGGGCACCGGCTCGCGCTCGTAGGCCTCGAGCGCGGCCCGGCGACTCTCCTCAACGAAGCTAGCGGGCATCGGCCGCGCTGACCTCCTCGCGGATGAAGTCGTAGCCCTTGTCCTCGAGCTCGCCGGCCAGCTCGGCGCCGCCCTGGCGGACGATCCGGCCGTCGAGCATGATGTGCACGAAGTCGGGCGTCACGTACTCGAGGATGCGCGTGTAGTGCGTGATGATCAGCGAGCCCAGCTCCGGGCCGCGCATCGCGTTCACGCCGTCGGAGACGATCCGCAGGGCGTCGATGTCGAGCCCCGAGTCGGTCTCGTCGAGCACCGCGATCTCGGGCTTCAGCATCGCGAGCTGGAGGATCTCCGCGCGCTTCTTCTCGCCGCCAGAGAAGCCCTCGTTGAGGTAGCGGCTCGTGAAGGTGCGGTCGATTCGCAGCAGGTCCATGTTGGCCTTGAGCAGCTGGCCGAACTCCTTGACCTTGATCGGCTCCTCGCGCTTCGCGTTCACGGCCATTCGCAGGAAGTTCGCGACCGAGACGCCGGGGATGGTGGCCGGGTACTGAAACGCCATGAAGATCCCGGCGCGCGCGCGCTCGTCCGGGGCGGCCTCGGTGAGATCCTCGCCGTTGAGGACGATCTTGCCATCGGTGACCTCGTACTGCGGGCTGCCCATGATCGTGTTCGCGAGCGTCGACTTGCCCGAACCGTTCGGCCCCATCAGCGCGTGGGTCTCGCCCTTCTCGACGGTGAGGTCGACGCCGTGGAGGATCTCGCGCTCCTCCGTGCGCACGTGCAGGTTCTGAATCTCCAGACTCATGCCGTCACCTCCTGCCTTGCTGGCTTCGTGAGGTCCTCGAGGGTCATCTCCTCGAGCGTGCCGACGATCGCGCCCTGCACACGTGTCCACAGGACCTTGGTCGGGCACGCGTGGTCGGTCTTCTCCTCGCGCGCGCACACAAGCTCGCCGTCGGCGTCCGAGCTTATGCACTCGATCGGGGCGATGCCGCCCTCGAGCGCGCGGACGACCTCGGCCATCGTGATCGTCCCCGGCGCACGGGCAAGTGTGTACCCGCCGTGCGCGCCGCGCCGGCTCGCCACGAGCTCGGCTCTCCGCAGACGCTGGACGAGGTGCTCGAGGTACGCGAGCGGCAGGCCCTCGGCGTCGGCGATCGACGCGAGCGACACCGGTCGCGCCGGATCGGCGCCGGCGAGGTGCGCCATCACGCGCACGCCGTACTCGGCTTTGGTCGAGAACATCATCGAGAGAAAACCTACCTCACCGGTAGGATAAGGAAGCGGTCGCGCTCAACCGGTCTCGGCCTCGAGCACGCGGATGTCGTGCTCGATCCGCTCTGGCGTGGCCTGCTCGAGCGGGAAGCCGACGCGCTGGAACCCGCGCCTGTCGATCAGCACGATCCGCGCCTGGTGCTCTGTGTCCTCTGACTGCGGCTGGATGTAGAAGCCGTTCCATACCGGCTCGAGCTCCGCCTCGGAGCCGAGCACGAAGTCCATCCGGCCAGTCATACGGGCGTCCGCGAGGAAGCTGCGTGCGCTCTCCGGCGTGTCGTTGGGCGGGTCCACGGCGATTCCCAGCACTGGCACGTCGTGGCCGAGATCGTCTAGCGCGCCCTTGATCTGCTGCGCCTGCGGCGGGCAGGACTCGTCGCATCGCGTGTAGAGGAACGTGACGATCACCGGCTGGCCGCGAAGGGCGCGCATGCTCACCGCTTCGCCTTCCTGGTCGAGCAGCTCGAAGTCGGGCGCACGCACACCGTCCGGCAGGATCGCGCCGGCAAACCCGGTCGCCGCGGTCTCCGCCGCGGAGGGCCCATCGTCGCGCGCGCCGGTCGCCACCAGCAGCAGCGCCCCGAGCGCCAGGGCGGCCGCGAGCACGAGCGTCATCAACACGCGGAGATGCACGACCCTGGAGGGTAGACCGAGCCATGTCTCCGCTCGCCGGGACTGCCGGCGTCACGATGGGTACGATCGGGCAACGACGCTGGGATGCGCGCTGGAGCGCACGGCGGCCGGCGGAGCAGCCGCTCTGTCAGTGGGCCGGCTTGGCGCCACTACCCCCGCTATACTTTCTGAAGTAAAGGCGACTGACTTTGAGGAGTTTCGACCATGGCTAGCGGCGCCGACCTGATCCGGCAGGCGAAGGAGCAGATAAAC
>Ga0136616_10001284_pt1 | contig 13093 bp, 11 predicted proteins | sample AntDrymUQ2992106_2_FD_106648 | JGI IMG/M metagenome (GOLD analysis project Ga0136616, IMG submission 106648) | Polar desert sand microbial communities from Dry Valleys, Antarctica - metaG UQ299 (21.06) | ecosystem: Environmental > Terrestrial > Soil > Desert | place: Antarctica: Dry Valley...
CGGCCGGACGCGTGATCACCTTCGATGTCGACGACGTGATTGGACGTGGCGTGGCGGGCTGCATGATCGGGAACGTGTCCCGCTGGGCTTGCACGGCGGTGCAGACACATCGTTGATCGCCGCCAGTCCAGTGACTGGTCACAAACGACAGTCATCGGCGTTTGGAGTTGTCGTTTGTGACCGGTTACCTGGCAGGTTTGCGCTGAGTCATAGTCGAGCGCGGAATCGTGCCATCCCTGCCGCGGTGAACGTCGAGTCCTGCATCAGCGAGTACCAGGTGTCGAGCCGACCGGGGTCGTCCGGCCGGCCGAGCGCCTGATCGGCGTCCCGCAAGATGAGTTGGGGCTGGCATCGGAGCGTAGTTGCCGAGTAGCTGTATGGAACCCAGCCGAGCGCATGCAACCGTCTGGCTCTGGCACGGGCGCGCTCATACTGCCGAGCATCGCGATGATGCGCGCCGTCGTACTCGACCAGTCGGCGGGTTCCGTGGATGCGCAGGTCTGCCCTCGCGATGATCTGTCCGTACTCATCCAGGATCGTTGCTTGCACGTCGACTGGCACCTCGCACGTCGTGTGCAGCAATCGAAGCATCGTTTCCCCAGGCGACTCCGACCGCCCGTCCAGCATCGGCATTGCCCTACGGAGGCCAGGTGCACCTCGGCGACGCTTCGCGGCCGCGTGCGCCAGGTGATCAATCATGACGTCACCGACGTGCAGCGCACTGTCACACAGGACGAGGAGGTCGAGAAGCCCGAGGTGGCGGGCGGCTGCGAGCAGGATCTCGGCGGGCTCGGCGATAGGCAATCCCTCGATCCTCATGTGCGGGATCTGGCTGGTGTGTCGAGTGACGTGCAGTCCCGCGCGCCGTGGTCGCCAGCCGGCATTGGGTACGGCCACGAACACGGGCAGGGCGTGAGGTAGCTGCGGGAGCCACCAGCCACGAAGAGCTGCGCCAGTGAGATGGGTGAATGCCGCTCCAGCTGGGAGGAGCAGCGACCACGCACGGATCTCGTCGGCGTCTCTCAGCCCGCGCGGATCGATCGGATAGAGCGGGCTCGCCCGCCGCCGATATTGCTCAAGAGCGGTCGTCCCGACGGCTTGGGACTGGCCGTTGCGAGGGGATCCGGTCGTTGGCAGGTGCAGCCCGTGACTGACCCGCCGCCAGGCCCGGCGCCGGACGCGGCCGCGGACCGGCCCGTCGACCGGATCATCCACACGCTCGGCCGCGCTCACGGGTCGAGCCTGGCCGACCTGAGCTTGGTCGTGGAAAGGGTGGTTGGCGATGTGGATGGCCGGACGGGCCTGTGCATCGGCTAATCGGTCACAAACCAAAACTCCGGACGCCCGGAACTGTCGTTTGTGACCGGTTACCAGCCTCGGACTGGATGACGGGACCGGACGGCCGCAGGCTAGCGTCCGATAGGTGACCTCACCGATCGCTGTGCACTCGGCAGCCGTCCTGCTGCCGATCACCTCGGCTCCGATCACCGACGGCGCGCTCGCGGTGCAGGACGGGCACATCCTGGCGGTCGGCAGCCGAGCCGAACTGGTCGCGGCCTATCCGCAGGCGGGCCAGACCCGGTGGGACGGCGTCCTGATGCCCGGCCTGGTCAACGCCCACACACACCTGAACTACTGCCACACCGCCCACCTGTACGACAACGGCAAGCCCTTCCCGGAGTGGATTCAGGACATGCCACCGATCATCGCGGCGACCACACCAGAGCAGTGGCGAGCCTCGGCCGAGCAGGGCATCGCCTCGATGCTGGCCACCGGCACGACGGCGGCCGCTGATGTGGTCACCGGCGCCGCGGCCCTGAGCGCCCAGTTCGACGCCGGACTGGCCGGGGTGTCCTACTTCGAGGTGGTGCTGGCCGATGGACCGCGGTGGGCCGAGATCCGGCCGGCATTCCTGGCCACCCTGGACGCTGCCCCACCGTCCGGAATCGGGATCAGCCCACACTCGCCCTACACCCTGGACACCTCCGTTCTTGCCGATCTGGCCAACATCGCCCGGGACCGCGGTATCCGGCTGCACCCGCACGGTGCCGAGCAGTCCGACGAGGTGGCCTTTGTCGCCGACGGCACGGGCATGTTCGCCGACTGGGCCACGATCGGCGGCTTGGGACTTGCCCTGCTCCACGGCGGCTCCGGTCGTACGCCGATCGCCGAGTTGGACAGTGTCCGACTGCTCGGCGCGGATTCGCACATCGCCCACGGCGTACACGCCGATGCCGCAGACCGGGCGCTGCTTCGAGAACGGGGTACGGCGGTGGCCTTGTGCCCGCGCTCCAACGAGCGGCTGGACTGCGGCCAGGCACCGGTTGCGGCCTACCGAGCGGAGGGCAACGCGGTGGGCATCGGTACCGATTCACTGAGTTCGTCACCGTCCCTCGATCTGCTGGAAGAGGTACGGGCGGTACGCGCGCTGGCCCTGTCACAGGGATCGACTGAGGGCGGTCTGGACCGCTGGTTGGTCGAGGCCATGACTCTCGGAGGGGCAATAGCACTGGGCCGCAATGACATCGGCCGACTCGAACCCGGTTGCCGTGCGGATCTGACCGTCGTCGACGTGGCCGCCGACGATCCGTACGCGGCGATCGTGGCCGACGGTGTCGGTCGGTGCCTGGCCACCCTGGTCGCCGGGGACCTGCGCTACGCGTCCGGGACCGGCTGACTGCTCAACTGGGCAGCAGTAGCGCGACCGCCTCGAGATGATGAGTCATCGGGAAGAGGTCGAGGGCCCGCAGCCCAGCCAACCGATATCCGACGTCCCGCAGGGTTGCAACATCGCGAGCCAACGCGGCGGGATCGCACGCGACGTAGACCACGCGCGCTCCGGACTCGGCCAGCGCCTGGCAGACGGCCCGTCCGGCACCCGCACGCGGCGGATCGAGCACGATCACATCCGGCCGGTCGCTCTCAACCTCGGCCCGGATGAGGTCGGCATCCACATGGCCGACCCGGGCGGTGGCCCAAGCCGTGGACGCCAGATTGACCTCGGCGTCGGCGACTGCCGCACTGCTGGACTCGACGCAGAGCACCGACCCGTTCGGGCCGACATCCTCGGCGAGCACCCCACCGAACAGGCCGACTCCGGCGTACAGGTCCAGGACCCGCTCCCCCGGGCGGACCGCGCCGGCCGCGCGTACCGCCTCAACCAGGACGTCAGCGGCACCGGAATGGACCTGCCAGAACCCGCCGCTGCTGACCTGCCAGGTGCGACCAGCTGCCTGTTCCCGCAGCTTCTTGGCCCCACCGCTGGATCGAACCCGCCCGCGGCGGTCGAGTTGGCGCACCGCAGTGCGACCGTAGGAGTCAGCCGCGACCTCGATGCCGCCGGCGCCAGGCCAACGGCGGTTCAGGACTCGACTCTGCAGTACCGGGATCGCGGTGATCGGGCAGTCCGCGATCGGCAGGACCCGGTGCGAACGGTGCGGATGCATGCCGATCCGGCCACGCCGGTCGACCGCGAACCCCGCCCGGGTGCGCCAGCGCAGGGTCCCGCCGGGCACCTCCTCGACAGCCAGATCGACCGGCAGTTCGGGCTCGTCCAGCCCCCCAAGCCGTAGCAACTGCTCGCGAAGGACGTCGGCCTTGAGTGCGCGCTGGGCCTGGTGATCGACGTGCTGCCAGTCGCAGCCACCGCACATGCCCGGCCCCGCGACCGGACACGGGGGCGGCACGCGGCCGGAGGCGGCCCGATGGATCTCGACTGCATCGGCGCGGCAGTACCCGGCATGGCGGTCCTCGGTCACCTGCACGGTGACCTGCTCACCCGGTAGGGCGTGCCGCACGAACACGACCCGCCCCTCGTGTCGAGCCACGCAGTGCCCGCCGTGGGCCACCGGGCCGACCTCGACATCGAAGCGTCGGCCCAACCAACTCGCCACGGACCGTGACCCGTTCTCCGACCCGGTTTCCGGCTCTGCCTGATTGTCAGGCGAGGGTACGGAGGTCTCAGTGGCCGCTTGGTCCCGACTGCTCACGCACGTAGCGTCTCACTCCCCGCGATAGGTCCCGAAGCTGAACAGGTTGCCTTCCAGATCGCGGACGGTGAAACCACGCGAGCCGTAGTCCGCCTCCTCCATTCCGCGGGTGATCTCGGCACCGCCGGCGACGGCTCGCTCGTACACCTCATCGGGATCATCGGTGATCACGTACACCGAGCTAGCGCCGACCGCCTTGGATGAGAAGTCGCGCCGTTTCCTCGAATCCGAGCACGTCGACGAGAAACCGCATCCCGGCGCGAGCGTCGGCATAGTTCAGGCAGGGCCAGATGAATTGCTGTGCTCGTTCCTCAGCCATGCACAGAGGATGCAGCGCGTCCGGAGACCGTGTCTTGTACGAACGGGAGCTCGGCGGCCATCCACGCGGACGGGGTCTGGCCCGCGAACTCGCGCCACTCCCGAGTCAGGTGCGCTTGATCTGCATAGCCACACTCGACCGCTATCTGGGCCAAGCCCGATCGTGCCGGACGGGTCAGCGCCGTGTGCGAACGATCGAAGCGGATCACCCGTCCCGCGGTCTTCGGACTCAGGCCCAGCTCGGTGCGGAAGCAATCGCCGAGATGCCGCCGGCTCCAACCGACGTGACGGGCGAGCTGATTGACCGGGATGCGGCCGCCCGTGCGTACCAGGGTGGTCCAGGCCTCGGCCACCTCCGTCCGTGGTGCCCAGGCATATGGAGAGTGCGCGCCCAGCACCCGGTCGAGAGCGGCAAACCTCGACGCCCAGTCCGGGGCTTCGCGGACCCGATCGAGCAGCTCACTCCCCCGCGTCCCGAGCACGTCCTGGATGTCGTAGATTCCGCTGGCCAGGACCCCGGCCGGGTGCCCGAGGAGCGCTCCGGCCGCCCACGGCGTCAGCTCGACGTGGATGCCGTACTGCACCCGGTCCGCGGCGATCGTCACAGGTCCGGCGTGCAGGCCGCTGATCAGCCCGGAAAACGTCTGGGGCGTCGCCGTCGGGTCCGGCATGGACAGCACCGTCACCGGGTCGGCGAGGCTGATGATCAGGGTCATCGAACGCGACGGGAGCCCCTGGTGGGTTCCGCTCGGCAGCCGATCCTGCCGGTAGCCGACATAGCGATCGACGTACGGCGACAGCGCCGCCGAGGGTCTCCCGAGGACCATCTCGGCGGCGCCGACGCCAGTACTCACATCGTTGCTCGTCACGACCCGAGCCTAGGGCCACCTACCGACCGAACACCGCTTCGATCTTTAAGTCGACCAGTGCCCCGATCAGGAACCGCGGCGCCTTGATGCCGTAGTGGCGGCGGTCCAACTGACCCGTCAACCGGACCTGCGCGGTGTCCTCGGAGGGCTGCTCGACGGTCACGGCCAGGGTGATCTCCCGGGTCGTGCCCTTGACCGTCAACAGACCGTTGACCGTCCACACATCTTCCAGCGCGACGACCTCAGTGGCGTCAAAGGTCAGCTGTGGGTGGTTGTCGAGATCTAACAGGCCTGGCTTGCGGAGGTCGGAATCGCGTTTGGCGAGCCCGGTGTCGATCGAGGCGATGTCGAGAACGGCGTGCACATCACGCACGCTGCCGTCCTCGCTGACCTCGAAGTGCGCCGACGCCACGGGAATCGTGCCGCTGACGTGCTTGCCGAGGTTGCCAACGCTGAAGCCGGCCATGGTCGGGCCGACCAGGTTCCACGTACCGACTGCTCGTTGCAGGACGGCCGCAGAAGAGCCAGAAAAAGGGGGCATCACGAACTCCTTCGTAAAATTTGGGCAGGGGGTCAAACAGGGATTGGTGTGTTGCGCGAAGTGGCGGCCAGCACCCAGGCCAACTGGATGCGAGTAGGCCCGCCCAGCTGGGCCGGGTCCTCGCCGGGCAGCAACGCGGTCGACATGATCGCCCGTTGCGAGTCCTCGACGGCTTGCAGCGACGTCGTCAACGCGATCACGACCGAGGAGCCGTCGGGGTTGCGGCCTGCGAAGGCGCCCAGGTTCCCTGGAATCCCCCGTACCGCCGGTGAGATCCGATCACGATTGGCCCGGTCGATCGCGTCTGCCTCAGGCTGCGGACGCGACCCGTCGAAATAGATGATCTGGCCGTACGCTGCGCGTTCCTCGACAGTGTCCGAGGCGTGGAAACTGCCGCTGGCGAAGTCCTGACCGCCAGCTGTGACCGACGAGCGTTCCGCGTATTCGGCGGCCTCCCAGACGGTAGCCAGGATCGGCTGTTGCTGGTCCATCGGCCGCATGACGTACGCGCAGATTAGGCCGGACTGTTGGTCCAACTCAGACATCGCGTCCTCGGGACGGATATCGAGCGGGCTGATTCTGATGTGCATGGGACCTCCTGGCTTGGGTGTGGAAGTCACCTTTCGGCGTGCAGTCGCTCCCGGCATCGGTGCCAGTACGGATACGCGGTACGGATTTCGCCGGTTGAGCCCGATACTGCCCATGTGACCGCTACGGCCTTCGGCGCCGCCCGCTTCGTCGGGCGCGCGCGCGAGCTGGCCGAACTGCGTGCCTGGTTGACCGACGCGCGGGCCGGACGCGGCCGGATGATCGTCCTGCGCGGCGAGCCCGGCATCGGCAAGACCCGATTGACCGAGGAACTGGCCGCTGAAGCCGGCGCTGCGAGAATTCCTACCGCCTGGGGCAGGTGTTCGGCCGACTCCGGCGCACCTGCGCTGTGGCCACTGCGGCGCATCGTGGACCAGCTGCCCGGGGACCACGAACAGTTCCACGCCACCGACGGCGACGTTTTCGGCAGCTCCCCCGAAGGGCTGGCAGCCGCGCGGTTCGCACAGTCCGTCTGGTTGGCCGCCGCAATCGTGACTGCCGCCGAGCCGGAGGGCCTGCTCGTCTTCGTCGAGGACCTGCACTGGGCCGACTCCGCGACGCTCGGCGCCCTGAACCACCTGGCCGCTGAACTGAGCCAGTCGCGAGCGCTGGTCGTGGTCACCGTCCGGCCTACAGTCCGATCCGAGCCCGACCCCCAAGCTGGCTTGATCGAGCGGCCCGGCGTCGAGCAACGCACGCTGTCGGGCCTGGGCCGCAGCGACATCACGGAGTACCTGCGCGGACTTCGCGGCCGCGGGCCGGTGGATGAGCGCTACACGGACCTGATTCTGAGGCAGACCGCTGGCAACAGTTTGTACGTGGCGGCGGTGTCCCGATGGCTGACCGAGCAGGTCTCCTTGCAGACCTACGACGACGCCGGAGCCGCGGCCGCCTTGACCGGTCGGGCGGAGTTGGTCGACCTGAGCCGCGGGCCGATGGGCCGAGTCTCCGCGGACTGCCGGGAGATGGTCGAGTTCGCAAGCGTCGCGGGTGACGAGTTCGACGTCGTCGAACTCTCCCTGGCCATGCAGTTGCCGACGGACGCGGTGTTGGGGCTGGTCGACGAGGCCGAACTCGGCGGACTGCTGACGCGCCCAGCCGACAACCCAGGCGGGGCCCGGTTCGTCCATGCTCTGATCCGCGACGGCGTGTATGGCAGCGTCGACAACGCGGCACGATCGTCTGCCCATCGTGCCTTGGCGGCGGCAATCGAGGCCGACGATCGGGGCCTCGAACGGATCGGCGCCGTCGCCAACCACCTCACCCGGGGTGCCGCCTCACCGGCTGACCATGTGCGCGCAGCGTCGTACGCGCGTAAGGCGGGACAACAATCGCTGTCGGACCGCGCCTATGCCGAGGCGGCCGGCCAGTTCGGTTCGGCCTTGTACAGCTTGACGATGGCCGGCGGGGCGTCGGCGACGGACCGGGCCGAGATCCTGCTCGACCTGGCTTTCGCGGAATACCGATCGGGTGCCTTCGCCGGCTCGATGGAGCACTGTGCGCTCGCCGCCGACCTGGCCGAGGCGCAACTGCGCTGGGACCTGCTCGCTCGCGCGGCGCTGCTCGTCGACGGCGTCAGCCTGCCCGACGATGGGAACTCCGTGGTCACCTTGTGCCAGCGAGCCCTCGGCCTGGTGCCCCCTGGGCAGCTGTCGGTACGGGCTCAGCTGCAGGCAAGGCTGGCCTATGCGGCGGCCGATCGAGGTGATATCGACAGGGCCCAGGCGATGTCCGGCCGCGCCCTGACCCTGGCCGAGAAGACAGACGATGCGGCCGCACTCATCGCTGCTCTGCGGGCCAGGCATCAGGCACTGGCCGGTCCCGGCCACGCCGCCGAGCGGCTAGACCTTGGGGCCTGGGCCATCGAGCTGGCCGACCGAGGCGAGCCGTTGGCCGCGCTTTGGGGTCACGTATGGCGGATCGATGCAGCCTTTGAGCTCGGTGACCTGGTCGCCATCGACCGGGAACTCGCATCGCTGGGCCGACTGGCCGCGCAGCTGCGCTTCCCACTAGCCCGCTGGCATCTTCGTCGACTCCAGGCGGCTCGGGAGAGCCTGGTTGGCCGGTTCACCCTGGCCGAGGAGCATGCTCGCGCTGGCCGAGATCTCGCCGAGGTACTAGAGGATCCGAGCGTTGTCGGCCTGTACCACGCGTTCGAGCTGCACGTCGGCTACACCCGGGGAGATTCACTGCAGGCCGGTAGTCCTGACAATGCGCTGAGCGGGTTCCTCGCGGTCGCCGCGCAGCTTCCACTGCCGATCGTGCACGCGTCGATCGCCCTGTTCACGGCATCTGCGGGCGATCTGGACGAGGCGGCGTGGATGGCTCGCCGCCTGACTGGCGAATCCGGCGCCTGGCCCAAGGACGGCCGGTGGATCGTGACCGTGGCCCTGATGGCCGACTTGGTCGCAGACCTCGACGACAAAGAGTCTGCTGAGGTGCTCTACCCCATGCTCGCGCCATTCGCCGACCAGTCCGTGGCCGGCGGCTCTGGAACCGTGGCATCCGATGGATCGGTCTCGAGACATCTGGGTCGCCTCGCCGCGCTCTGTGGTCGCCTCGCGGCCGCCGAGGGCCACTTCCGGGACGCGATCGCTTTCGAGGACCGGATGGGGGCCCGACCGTTCGCGGCGACCAGCCGGATGTATCTCGCTGAGGTATTGCAGGCCCGCGGCGGACCGCAGAATCTTGCCGCCGCGGCCCGTGAGGCACGGACGGCGCTGGCCGCGATGCGCGCGCTGGACATGCAAGGCCGCGCGGCGACGTGTGCACAACTCGTGACCGCGCTGCACTCCGATCTGGCCAAGAGAACCGTTGTGACGCCGCGGGAACGCGAGATCGTCGTGCTCGTCGCCGAGGGGTTGTCCAACCGGCAGATCGCCGAGCAACTGTTCGTCTCGGAGCGGACCGTGGAGACGCACGTCAGTCACGTGTTGGCCAAACTTGGGGGCAGCAAGCGCATGGATATCGCTACGTGGGCCGTGGGCGGGGGTCTGAAAGCGCAAAATGCCGCCGCCGAGCCCGAGGCAGGCTGAGCAACGTGGACGAGGAACGGACCGGCGAGGTCCTGCTGACCACGCCGCGACTCATCCTGCGGAGCTGGCGGCCAGATGACCTGCCGGTCTTCGCCGCCCTGAACGCCGATCCGGAGGTGATGCGCTACCTCGGACACACGCTGACCACCGAGCAGGCAACTCAGTTGGCTGACGACATCCAGCAGAGATTCCTGCAACGTGGATTCGGGATGCTGCCCGTCGAGCGGCGCGAAGACGGCGCCTTCCTCGGAATCTGCGGTATCAATCACACGCCGTGGTATCCGGACGAGGAGATCGGCTGGCGGTTCGCCCGCGAGCACTGGGGCCGGGGGTACGCCACGGAGTCGGCCGCCGCCTGGCTGGCGTGGGCTTTCACCGAACTCAGGGTCCCGCGGCTGATCTCGGTCACCGACATACCGAACGAGCGCAGCATCGCGGTCATGAAGCGCCTTGGGATGACCTTCGATCATGAAGCCGAACTGGAGGACGAGGACGAGAACGGGGGCGGGCGATTCCAGGCGGTGGTGCATTCGATCACCGCCGATCAGTGGCGCGCCGCTCAGCCCTGACCACGATCGTCGGTGAGGCCGCGGCGCAGATCGCCGACGGCCGGGCGGGTCTCGTCGTCTTTCTCCAGGCGGGTCGAGGACTCCAGCTGCCATGGCACGTTGGTGACCATGACTCCGGGCTGGAACAGCAGCCTGCCCTTGAGGCGCAGCGCACTCTGGTTGTGCAGCAACTGCTCCCACCAATGACCGACGACATACTCGGGGATGAACACGACGACGAGATCACGAGGACCGTCGCGACGGATACCGCGCACGTAGTCCAGCACTGGCCGGGTGATCTCACGGTAGGGCGACTCGATCACGGTCAACGGCACGGGGATCTTGAGTCGGTCCCAATCCTCTTGCAGCGCACGGGTTTCGTCGTCATCGACGTTCACGGTGAGGGCAGTGAGCGAGTCCGGACGGGTCGCTCGGGCGAAGTTCAGGGCACGCAACGTCGGTTTATGCAGCTTGGACACCAGTACGACCGCAGAGACCCGGCTGGGCAGAGTGGTCACGTCCTGATCCGGAGTGAGTTCTTCGGACAGCCGCCTGTAGTGCCGGGAGATGGCACGCATGATCAGGAAAAGGATCGGCATGACGATCAGAACGAGGTACGCCCCACGGGTGAACTTCGTGACGATGACGACGACAAGGACGACGGAGGTCAGGGATCCGCCGAGGGTGTTGATGCCGCGCGCGCGCTGCATTCGCCGACGCCCCTTCGGATCGCGTTCGGTCCTCAACAGCCGGTTCCAATGCCGGACCATCCCCCACTGGCCGATGCTGAAGGCGGTGAACACGCCGATGATGTACAGCTGGATGAGGTTCGTGACCGAAGCCTCGAAGCTCCAGATCAGGAGTCCCGCCCCCGTTGACAGCAGCAGGATTCCGTTGCTGTAGACGAGTTTGTCTCCACGGGTGTACAGCTGCCGGGGCAGGAAGCTGTCTCGGGCCAGCACCGATCCCAGCAGCGGGAAACCGTTGAAGGCCGTGTTGGCCGCAAGGATGAGGATCAGCGAGGTGGCGGCCTGCAGATAGAAGAAACCGATGGAGGTATCACCACCGAACACGGCGGCCGCCACCTGCGATATCACCGTCCTCTGCGCATCAGTCTCACAATTGCCCGCGAAACCGATCAGGTCACAAGTGAACCGCGTGTACTTCACTTCCGAGATCAATGCCATGGCGGTCAGCCCGGCGAACATGGAAGCCGCCAGTCCGCCCATGATCAACAGGACCGTTGCTGCGTTGCGACCCTTCGGCTGCCGGAAGGCAGGTACGCCGTTGGCGATCGCCTCCACGCCGGTCAGGGCCGTGCAGCCTGAGGCAAAGGCTCGCAAGGCGAAGAAGAGCAGGGCGATGCCGCTCAGGCCGACGTAGCCGCTCTCCGGCTCAATCTGGTATCCCGCACTCTCAGCCACCGGAGCATCCCCGAGCAGTGTCCGGACCAGGCCAACGACGATCATCGTGAACATTCCCAGGACGAACAGGTACATCGGCACGGCGAACGCGCGGCCAGACTCACGTATGCCGCGCAAATTGATCCCCGCCAGTAGGGCGACCAGGCTGAGTGCCATCAGGACGCGGTACTCGTTCAGACCGGTAAAGGCGGAGATGATGTTGTCCACGCCTGCCGAGATCGACACGGCAACTGTGAGCGTGTAGTCGGTCAGCAGGGCACTGGCCACTACAAGTCCGGCGAATTGCCCGTGATTCTTTGTGGCCACCTCGTAGTCGCCTCCGCCAGAGGGATAAGCGAGTACTACCTGGCGGTAGGAGGCGACGACGGTGACGAGCAGGAACACGACGCCGAGGGCCAACCAGGGCGCCAGGAGCAGCATCGCTGTGCCCGCGAGGGTCAGCACGATGAAGATCTCTTGCGTGGCGTAGGCCACTGAGGACAACGGGTCGCTGGCGAAGATCGGCAGGGCCAACCGCTTGGGCAGCAGGGTCTGACCGGCCTTGTCGCTACGAACCGGGCGACCCAGTACCAGCCGCTTGGGCAGGTGCAGGATCGCTCCCAATTTGCTCACGGCGGCGAAGCCTACGTCGGCGGCGGTGTACCTTCGCGCCGTGATCCGAGAGCAAGGCCTATCGGGCTGGTGGGGGCGCACATGCACATCGTTGTGATGGGCTGCGGGAGGGTTGGCTCGAGCCTGGCCAGGCGCCTACAGCGGCAGGGGCACACCGTGTCGGTCGTCGATCAGGACGAGGAGGCCTTCCGGCGGCTTGGCCCAGAATTCACCGGAACCCAGGTCAAGGGCATGGGATTCGACCGCAAGACCCTTGCCGAGGCCGGGATCGCTGAAGCCGGCGCGTTCGCCGCCGTCAGCAGCGGCGACAACTCCAACATCCTTTCAGCGCGAGTGGCAAGGGAGCAGTTCGGGATCGGCCATGTGGTCGCCCGGATCTATGACCCAAAGCGGGCCGAGGTCTACGAGCGGCTGGGGATTCCCACGGTGGCCACAGTGCCGTGGACGGTGGACCGGTTCATGCGGGTATTGCTAGAAGACGAGCCGACTGAACTGTGGCGGAGCCCGGCCGGCGATATCGTGCTCATCCAGATTCCTGTTCACGAGGGCTGGATCGGGCTGCGGCTCAGCGAACTCGAGACCGCAGCCAGCGCCCGCGCCGCGTACCTGACCCGCTTCGGGGCCTCCGTTCTGCCGACCCTGAACACTGTTCTGCAGTCCGGTGACCAAGTAGTAGTCCTCGCCCGCGCAGCCGATTCCGACGACGTCGCCGCCCGCGCCGCGGCAGCGCCTGAGACAGTTCACTGATGCGGGTAGCCATCGCCGGGGCGGGTGCGGTAGGCCGCTCGATCGCCCAGGAACTTGTCCACAACGGGCATGACGTCCTGCTGATCGAACGCAAGGCCTCGGCGATGCGAACCGCCGAGGTCCCAGACGCGGAATGGGTTCAAGCCGACGCGTGTGAGCTCGCTGAGCTCGAGGATGCCGAGCTGTCCCGCTGCGATGTCGTCATCGCTGCGACTGGCGATGACAAGGTCAACCTCGTGGTGTCGCTGCTGGCCAAGACCGAGTTTGCCGTCCCTCGGGTCGTGGCCCGGGTCAACGATCCGCGCAACGAGTGGCTCTTCGACGAGTCCTGGGGTGTGGACGTGTCGGTGTCCTCGCCGCGGGTGTTGGCCGCCCTCGTAGAGGAGGCGGTGACAGTCGGAGACCTGGTGCGGCTGATGACC
>Ga0136616_10001286_pt1 | contig 13084 bp, 13 predicted proteins | sample AntDrymUQ2992106_2_FD_106648 | JGI IMG/M metagenome (GOLD analysis project Ga0136616, IMG submission 106648) | Polar desert sand microbial communities from Dry Valleys, Antarctica - metaG UQ299 (21.06) | ecosystem: Environmental > Terrestrial > Soil > Desert | place: Antarctica: Dry Valley...
ACGAGCGCGTTCGGTTGGGCAAAGCTGATGCGGGGAGCGGAGATCGCCTGCTGGATGTCCATGTCGAAGTCGATCATGTTGGTCAGCATCTGTGGGGTGGTCTGCGGGATGGTGCGCCCGCCGGGGGTTCCTATCGCCACGTAAGGTCTACCGTCGCTCATGACGAGGGTCGGACAGAGCGCGTAGAGGCTCTGGCGGCTGGGAAAGACGTCGAAGACGTTCCCCGCGGGCTCGAAGCGGCTCCACGCGATGGCGTCGTTGAGCCAGATGCCCGTCCCCTCCGGCATGATCTTGCTCCCGAAGATATTGCCCAGAGTCTGTGTCGCGCTGACCACGTTCCCCTCCTTGTCCGCCACGACGAAGTGCGTTGTGTGCGACTGCGCCTCCGGCGTGGCCGTGGGCGCGTCCGCCGGCGCGCCTGCGGGCGCGTACACGGGCTGGTAGCTCTGGGGTATGCAGCGCGTGGGCGTGCCGAACGGCGAGGTCGGCGCGTTCGGCGACGCCTGGTTGGGGTTGACTTGAGCGGCCGCCTCGGCCCAGAAACTTTGCGAGAGCAGCAGGTCCAGCGGTGTCTCCTCTATCTCTGGGTCAGTGGCGTAGTTTCGAGCCGCCTGGGAGGTCTGTTTGTTGATCTCGGCGATCGTGTGCAGGTAGTCGGCGCTGTTGTGATCGTACGTCCCCAGGTCGAACTGGCCCATCACCCCCAGCCGGAGGAGGGAGTTCCACGAGGTGGAGGGCGGGGAAGCTGTGACCACCTCGTAGCCGCGGTGGTCTATGCTGGTGGTCTCCCGCCACCGGGCCTGGTTGTTGCGCAGATCGTCGATGGTCAGGAAGCCGCCGTTCTCCCGCATGGCCGCGTCGATGGCCTCTCCCAACTCGCCGCCGTACAATGTCTCGGAACCCTGCTCGGCGATGAGCCTGAAGGAGTTCGCCAGGTCGTCTTGCACGAGGGTCGCGCCCGCGTCCAGCGGCGTACCACCGTTCCCGTAGATGCTCCTGGCGTTCTCGGGGAAGGCGGGCCACGACGCGTCGATCCAACCGGCGGTGACGCCACCGAGGACGAATCCCTCGTCGGCTAGCTCGATGGCCGGGTCGAAGAGGCGTCGCCACTCGAGATCTCCGTAATCCTCCGAGAGCCGTTCCCAGGCGTTCAAGTTGCCCGGCGTGGTGACGCCCCTGGCGCCACACCGGTTGTCTATAAAGTTCGGCGTCGGCTCGCGGAACACGGCTGGATCCAGGGCTTCGGGCGTCCTGCTGCCGGTGTCGAGGAAGCGTGTCTCACCACTTTCGGCGTCGTAGACGACTATCGCCCCGTACCCGCCGACGCCGCTCATCATCGGCTCCACGACGTTCAGCGCGGCGGCGACCGCCACCGCCGCGTCGAAGGCGTTGCCCCCTTCGGCCAGGATCTCCGTACCGACCTGCGTGGCGTAGGGGTTGGCAGAGCTGACCATGCCGGACCCGGCGACGGCCGGGCTGTCCAGCGTGTTCTGGGTGGACTCTATGTCGGTCACGGGTGCCGAGGCGGCCGGCTTGGTGGTCTCGACGGTGGCCAGTGTCTCTTCCGAAGAGGTCGTCTCCTCGTGGGTGTCTTCCTCACGCGAAGCGTTCTCCTGGGCCGCGGGCCCGGCGCAAGAGCTCAGGATCGCGACGGTCAACACCGCAAAAAGGATTCTTCTCAAAATATGCTCCCAAAGATCAAGTCCTGCCGGAAGAGCGTATAACACGGGATACGAAAAACAACCGTAGGTCGGTTTACGGGAGCCGGTCAACGCGGCTCCGAAGTTCGAGCTGGAGCGAGAGACAGCCCACTCGGAGCCGAACACGGCGGCGCCGTGAGCCGGAACGCCTCGTTCTGTAGAATAGGGCGGTTCTTCGGGCAGGAAAGGGGTCGGTGCTCTTTGAAGAGGCTACGGGTCTTGATGACGCGGCAGGAGATCGAGCCGGAGAAGCTCCCCGATGCGACCGTGGTGATCATAGACGTCTTCCTCGCAACGACGACCCTCCTGACGATCCTGGAGAACGGCGCCCGCAGCGTCTTGCCGGTCGCGAGCCTGGAGGAGGCCGAGGAGGTGAGCGAAGCGCTCGACCGGTCGCGCACCTTGCGCGGCGGCGAGCAGGACGCTGAGAACATCGAAGGCTACGACCTCGGCCCCTACCCCGAGGAGTACGCGTCCGAGGTGGTCGGCGGGAAAGACGTAATTTTCGTGACCACCAACGGCACCCGGGCCATCTCCAGTGCCGCGCCGGCGAAGAAGCTCCTCTTAGGCTGCCTGCGCAACGCCCCGGCGGTCGCCCGCTACCTCGAAGCGTCCGGCACGGAGTCGGTCTACGTTGTCTGCGCGGGATCGGCGGGACGCTTCACCCTCGAGGACTTTCTCGGCGCCTCGGCCATCCTCTCGCGGCTGAACGGTGATGGCTACCTCGACGCTTGGCGCCTGAACGACGCCGCCTGGCTCGCGCTCGACTTCGCCGAGCGCTACGAGGGCAGGGAGAAGGAGGCCCTGAAAAGGGGCCGGGCGGGACGATGGTTCCTGGAGAACGATATGGCGGAGGAGTTCGAGTTCGTCGGGGACGTGGGGGCGAGCGAGCTCGTCCCGAAGGTCACCGAAGGCCAGCTCGAGCCGGCTTCGCCGGCCAGCCATCAGCAAGACGCAGACAGCGAGAGTTAACCCGCTAGAGATGGTTGGGAGAAGAGCGGACGAGTCGCGGTCGTACGTAGGCGGCGAAAAGCAACTGAAAACTGAAAACTGTGACGACCAAAGGGAGGAACAATGTCCGAGACTATAAAGGTGCGGGAGGGCGAGGATTTCGATCCCGGCGCCGTCGAGCGGTACATGAGGGAGCACATAGAAGGTCTGCCCGACGGTGATCTGGAGGTCCGGCAGTTCCCTTCCGGCGCCTCGAACCTTACATACCTCGTAAAGATCGGGGACTGGGAGGGCGTGCTGCGTCGCCCGCCCCAGGGGCCGTTGCCGCCCAAGGCGCACGACATGGGCCGGGAGTCGAACCTCATGATGAAGCTTCACGAGGCCTTTCCGCTCGCGCCCAAACCCTACTTCTTCACCGACGACGAGTCGATCATAGGGGCACCCTTCTACGTGATGGAGCGGCGCGAGGGCGTCAACGTGGACGACTCGTTTCCCGAGGGCGTCGAGCCTAACGAGGAGCTGTGCCGCGGGATGTCCCGTATGGTCGCGGACACGCTGGTCGAGTTGCACGCCGTCGACTGGCGGGAGGCGGGGTTGGAGGAGCTCGGGAAGCCGGAGGGCTTCCTCGAGCGGCAGGTGAAGGGTTGGCTCGGACGCTACGACGAGGCGAAGACCGAGGAGATAGAGGAGGTCGAGCCGCTAACAGAGTGGATCTCCCGCGACGTCCCCGAGAGCCTGCCGGCGACCATCATCCACAACGACTACAAGCTGAACAACTTGATCTTCAACCCCGATGATCTGACCGACGTGCGCGCCGTCGTCGACTGGGAGATGGCGACAATTGGCGACCCGCTCTTCGACCTCGCCGTCTCCCTCTCCTACTGGGTCGAGGACGGCGACTCGCAAGAGCTAAAAGGGGTACTACCCACGGTAACGGACATGCCCGGCTTCTTCACCCGCAAGGAGTTCGTAGATTACTACGCCGAGAAGAGCGGGCGAGACCTCTCGGACATGCACTGGTACATGGTCTTCGGCTACTTCAAGCTCGCCGTGATCCTACAACAGATCTACGCCCGCTGGCACAATGGCCAGACGCAGGACGAACGCTTCGCCAACTTTAACGAACGGGTCAAAAACTTGATCCTCCACGCCCACGAGCTCTCCCGCAAGGACGACCTCTAGTGGATGAGGTTGACGTCCAGACCGTCGGTGTCCTCGGCGTCGGCACCATGGGCGCCGGCATCGCCCAGCTCGCCGCCCAGACCGGCCATGGAGTAGTTGCCTGTGACCTCTCCGTCGAAGCCCTCGAGAAAGCCCAGCTCGCTGTCCGCGACGGCCTCTCGCGCTTCGTGGGGAGGGGCGCCTTCTCGGAAGAGGAAGCGGAGAAGCACTACGACCGTATCCACTGGACAGTGAACCTCGAAGACATGGCCAGGGTCGACACGGCCATCGAGGCCATCGTCGAGAGGGTCGGACCGAAAAAAGAGGCCTTCGCCGTCCTCGACGAGGTCCTGCCGCCAGAAGCCCTTCTCCTCTCCAACACCTCCTCCATTTCCATCACTGACCTCGCCTCCGCCACCGGGAGGCCCGACAAGGTCTGCGGGACGCACTTCTTTACCCCGCCGCCCGTCAGGGAGGCGGTCGAGGTACCACGCGGCCTCCTCACGAGCGACGAGACTGTCGAGAAGGTAAAGGCTCTTATAACCTCTTTCGGCAAGCTACCGATCGTCCTGAAGAAGGACGTACCCGGTTTCGTGGGGAATCGTTTCCTGATGCCGATGCTCATCGAGGCGGCGCGGCTTTTGGAGGAGGGGGTCGCGAGCAAGGAGGAGATAGACCTCCTGGTCAAGAAGGGGATCGGGTTCCCGATCGGACCCTTCGAGCTCGGCGACTTCATCGGCCTCGACGTAGGCCTTGACGTGATCTCCTACGTCCACGAGGAGCTCGGCGACCCCTACTACGCGCCCCCGCGTCTCCTCAAAGAGCTGGTCCGCGCCGGCAGGCTTGGCCGGAAGACCGGCGGGGGCTTCTACGAGTATCCGGAAGAACCCTGAAATGGGGTGTGTGGTGGCTGTTCCGTAAGATTCAGAACATCCTGGCAGGTTGTCTCTGTACGAGGAGGAGCTAACCGACGCGCCGTTCCTGACCTTCCCACTCCTGCTCGCGCAGCTGGAACTTCTGGATCTTTCCGGTGGAGGTCTTGGGGAGCTCGTCGACGAACTCGACGCCGGCCGGGGCCTTGAAGCGGGCAATCCGCTCCTTGACGAAGTCTATGATCTCCTCTTCGGTCGCCTCCTCGCCCTCCTTGAGGGCGACGTAGGCCTTCGGGCGCTCGCCCCATTGCTCATCGGGCGTGGAGACTACGCCGACTTCCATAACAGCCGGGTGTTTTTCGATGGTCTGCTCTACCTCGACCGACGAGATGTTCTCGCCGCCGGAGATGATCACGTCCTTATCGCGGTCCCGGATCTCGACGTACCCGTCAGGGTGCCATATGGCTATGTCCTCCGTGTGGAACCAGCCGCCTTCGAAGGACTTCTCGGTCTCCTCTTCATCCTCGAAGTAGCCCTTCATCACGGTGTTGCCGCGGGTCACGATCTCGCCCATCGTCTCGCCGTCGCGGGGGACGTCGTTCATGTTCTCGTCCACCACCCGCACGAGGTTGGACGTCGTTACGTGAGACTGTCCCTGGCGGGCGAGTTTCTGCGCCTTCTCTTCGATGGAGAGATCGTCCCACTCTTCGCGCCAGGCGCAGATAGTGTCGGGACCGTAGGTCTCTGTCAGGCCGTAGAGATGAATGGGGTGAATGTTCAGGTTCTGAAACTTCTCGAGGAGCGCGGGACCCGCGGGTGACCCTCCGATCGCGGTGATGACCTGGTGGTCGAGCTCGTGGGCGTTTTCGTGGTTGACGAGTGGGATCTGGACCGTCGGCGCACCGCAGTAGTGGGTTATTCCCTCGGAGTCGAAGAGCTCCCAGATCCTGCCTGGCTCGACCTTTCTTAAGCAAACGTGCGTCCCGGCGATGGCCGTGACGCCCCAGGTGTAGCACCAGCCACAGCAGTGGAACATTGGGAGGATCCACAGGAAGACCGAATCGGAGTTCATCTGCAGCGCGAGCGCGACGCCCAGGGCATTGAGGTACGCGCCACGGTGGCTATACATCACGCCCTTTGGCTTTCCCGTGGTGCCCGAAGTGTAGTTGATGGCGATGGTCTCTTCCTCGTCCTCCAGCACGCTGGGCAGCGCTTCGGCCGATCCTTCCGCCAGGTAATCCTCGTAGGGGTCGCCGCTCTCCCCGGTATCGTCGATCCGTACGACCTCTATCCCCGAGGTGTCCAGTGGCTCTACGAGCTTCTCCAGCTCCGCGTCCACGAAGAGCATCTTCGCGCCTGAGTGCTCGAGGATGTACCCGACCTCATCGGAGCCCAGGCGCGTGTTCAGGGGCACCAGAACGCACCCGGCATCGGGCACGGCGAAGTGCGCCTCCAGGAGCTGGGGAATGTTAGGAGCGAGAAAGGCCACCCGGTCGTGCTTCTGGAGCCCCGCGTCGCGCAGTCTGGAGGAGAGCCGGTTTACCCGCTCCTCGAACTGCTGGTAGGTGTAGCGCCGTTCCCCATGGACGATAGCGACCTTGTCCGGGAACACGTAAGCGTTGCGCCTGAGAAAGCTCACGGGCGTAAGCTCGCTACGGTACACTTTTCCTTGTTGTTCTTGCTGCAAAACAAACTCCCTTTCCCAAAGTTGGCTTAGAGTAGTGTAGCAACAACATGTTTTTGGTCTCAAGCAGGGCCTGTGCGGTATTGGGACGAGGTGGGCTTCGGGGTGATCCCGAAGCGGATCGCTAGGCGACGCGCTTGGTCCTGATACGATCGGGAAAGGGGCGAGAAGGCCGCAACCAGTCATGGCGGCAGCCCGGTTACGCTTCTTGCCCCTTTCCCTCCAGAACCTCGCCGGAGAACGACGCGCGCTCAGGCGTCAAGAAATGCGATGGCTGGACGGCGTTCTGCCGGCGAAGATGACCATTGTTTTCGCTACTCCGAGCGGGGCTCCAGCCAGTTGCTTACCTGCGGCCACAGGTCCTTTTTGGCGCCGCGGCCCATGACCAGCCCCACGTGGCCGGCGTTGAGGACGACGAATTCCTTGTCCTCGCTGCTGATGAGGTCCATCACCGCTTCGGCTTGGCCGCAGAAGACGAGGTGGTCCTTCTCGCCCGCGAGGTTCAGGACGGGACATTCTATGTTCGAGAGATCCACCCGCCGGCCGCGCAGCATGAGCTCGCCCTTGACGAGCTTGTTCTGCTGGTAGAAGTCCACTACCCACTGCTTGAAGGCGGCGCCGGGCACCGGCACGGGCTCGTTTGCCCACTTGTTCATCGCCCGCCACCCGTCCGTGAGCTTCTCCTTCATGAGTAGGTTCCACATGGTCACGTACGCGCCGACGTAGTTGTTCACGGGCCGGAGCGTGGCGGTCCCCACGTAGGCCAGAGGCGCCGGCACGTTACCGAAGGTCTCCATGATCATGTCGGGGTCCTGGTACCTATCGCTGAACCACAGCCCGTAAAGGTCCGACTTCTCCGGCGCGAAGTCGATAGGCGCCGCGAGCAGGACCAGGTTTTTGAGGGGCTTGTCGGGGAAGAGGGCGGCGTACATGGCGGCCATGGTTCCGCCCATGCAGTAGCCGAAGAGGGTGAACTCCTCGGCGCCCGAGTTCCTCAAGACCTTTTTTACGGCCCGGGGCATGTAGTCGAGGACGTAGTTCTCGAACGAGAGGTCTTTGTCCTCCCTGCCCGGAACGCCCCAGTCGAGCATGTAAACGTCGAAGCCCTCGTTTAGCAGGTACTCGACGAAGCTGTTGCCCGGTATGAGGTCCAGGATGTACGAGCGGTTGACGAGCGCGTAGATCAGGAGCACGGGAACCGGGTGCTTCTTTTCAGCCTGGCTCTGGTAGTGGTAGAGCTTGGCCTTGTTTTTTGTCCAGATCACCTCTCTTGGCGTCTGGCCGGTGTCAGCCTGGGCGCCCTCGACGATGGTCTTGACGCCCTCAGCGTACTTGTCGAAGAGGTCCCAAAGGTCCGCGGGCGCGCCGTTCTCGTTTGCCATTCTCTGACTCCTCCCTTTCTTAAGCCGACTCTTCGCTCGTCGCCGCGAGCAGCCGGTCCAGCTTGCCCTCGATGCGGTCCAACCCTTCCAGCCTCTCCTGGACCCGTCCCAGGCGTTCCTCGAAGTCCTCCAACATCTCCTCCACGCGGTCGACCCTGTCGTCCAGGCCCACGATGAGCCCCGCCATCTGGGTGGTGTCCGAAACGGTGGGCAACCGGAGGGTGCCGAAGAACTGCTCGGAGGTGCGGCGGAAGATGCCGTCGAGGACTGAGTAGTAGTCGAGGGAGCGTTTGGAGATCTCGAGGTACGCCTCGTCTCTCAAAACGTCGTCGGCTAGCCTGGCGAACGGCCCGCTCGTGGCGTTGTACAGCCTCTTGTAGAAGTCCATGGGGTCCGTGGGGAAGCCATCTTCCCCGTTCAGCATCTGTTTTTGGACCTCCCCGGCGGCCTCCACGTAGCGTGGGGCCGCGAGCTCCGCGAACCTCGCCCCCGTTTCCACTGCCCTCTGCCAGGTCCGGAAGGTCGTCTGCGTCCAACGCAGCCAGGTCTCGTACAGGTCCTCGGGTCCGGCGGCGTCTTCGTTTTGCAGGCCCTCGAACAGCTGCCGGTAAGGAGCGAAGGGATCCGTGCGTGCCCCTCCGTCGCCCCCCGGTAGGAAGTTCGTCCACGCCTCGAAAGTCGCGTCGTACCATCGTCTCCAGAGCTCCAACGGGTCCGTGCCCGGCCTCGTTCCTTCCGACACCTTCGACTCTCCTATTCGTGCGTCCATGACGAAATCCGTGTTCACCCGTACAAAGCGGCCTGCTGGCTCACCAACCGCAGCGCCCCAGGCAACGGGGACTCGCCACCTTCAGTCTGTCCGCGACGTTTCCCCACACCTGCCGGCAGTAGAGATCTCCCAGGAAGGTCTCGCGCCCGGCGAGAGCATTGTACCGGTTGAAATAAGATGCCGCTTCGCCAAGCGGGTAGCGTAGAATGGGCGAGATGGAGCTACCCTGCGAGCATCCGAAGGGCCCGGAGGATTAGCCGTGTCCCTCGAACGGTTTATCGGTCACCGCTCGGAGCCGGTAACAAACGTCGTCGAGAAGGGCGCCGTGAAGAAGTTCGCCGAGGCTATCGGGGACCCGAACCCGCTCTACGTGGACGAAGAGGCGGCCAAGGCGAGCCGGTACGGCGCCCTGATCTCACCGCCTACCTTCCCGCGTACCTTCGAGTACGGGGAGGTGGAGGGCCTGGGGCCGCCGGGACAGGGGTACATCCACGGCGAGCACCGGATACGCTACGAACGGCCCCTCTTCGTGGGCGAGGAGCTCTCGTGCTACGCGGAGGTCACGGACTACTACGAGAAGGAGGGCCGCGAGGGCCCTTTGGGGTTTTTGATCTCCGAGCGCGTCGGGGAGAGCCTCGAAGGCGAACGCATCTTCACCATGCTCGACACCGCCGTCCTTACGCCGGCGATGAGGGAGAGCCTCGAGTCGTGAGCGTCGCGAAGCCGGCCTGGAACGTCGGGGACGAGCTCGAGAGCCGCACCCTGCCGCCCGTCACGCGCCTCCAGCTCATCAAGTACGCGGGAGCTTCGGGCGACTACAACCCGATCCACACCGTAGACGAAGCCGCCGAAGAGGCCGGACTCGACGGCGTCATAGCCCATGGCATGCTCACCGCCGCCACGATGGGGCTCCCGTTCTCTCCCTACCTGGAGCACGGCTACGTAAGAGGGCTAGAGGTGCGCTTCTCCGGGATGGTCTACGTCGGGGACGAGGTCACCATCGGCGGACGCGTCTCGGAGAGAGAGGAGTCGGGGGAGGGATGCGTCTACACCTTCGAGGTGTACGCGAACAACGGGGAGAACACCGTAGCTTCGGGAACGGTAGATTTCCTGGTGTTCGAAGATTCCTGCTCGTGAAGTAGAACGATCCACGGCGCCTTGCCACGGCGCGTTCAATGCTTCTTGTGACGAAGGGCTTTCTTTTCTCGATCCACGTGCTTGTATGCCTTCCACCGGCGCCACAGCAGCAAGAGAACCCCTCCGACGATAGCGGCCAGGGCCGCGTACTCGATGATCGAGGCGTACTCTTTTACGACCGGCCAGTTGGAGCCGAGCAGAAGCCCGAGGATGATGAAGCCCCCGTTCCACAGGATGCAACCGAGGAGGGTGTAGACCATAAATCGCCCGAAGATCGGCATGCGCTTGATACCCGCCGGGATGGAGATCAGGGCTCCTATACCCGGGAAGAGGTGGCCGATGAGGATGGCTTTTCCGCCGTGCTTCTCGAACACCTCGCTCGACCTCTCCAGGTCCGCCACGAAGATTAGCTTGAACCGTTCGAAGCGCTTGATGACCCGGCGCAGGTTCTCCTCACCGATCCAGGCGCCCACCGCGTACAGTCCCAGCGAGGCGACCACCGCTCCCACCGTCGACGCTAGCAGCACCAGGGCGAAAGAGAAACGTCCCTGCCCGACCAAAAAGCCGGCGAGGCCCAGGACCAGCTGCGTGGGCACCGGCATCAGGTGCAGGTTGATCAGGCCTATCAGCACGGCCACGCCGATGTAGCCGAAGGAGTAGACGACGTCGACGGCCCACTGCGCGATGTTGCCGATCAGATCGCTCATCGAATTTCTTCCACCAACCACTCCTAAACAGCGAACAGGGCGATGCCACATTCACCCTACACAATACGTCTCGGGCCTGCCGCGCTCGCGAGGTGACGAGAGGAGCGGCAAGGACTGCCACACCTTCGACCCTCGAGCGGCGCTCGGAGGACTGCGCGTCCGGCCGATAGAGTAGCATACGGGCCAGCATAGAGAGGAGGCAAACTTGACGGTCGAGAAGATAGCCGTCGTCGGCGCAGGGGTCATGGGAAGGGGCATCGCCCACGCGGGAGCCCTGGGCGGTTTCGACGTGAGGCTGCACGACGTCGACGAAGGGACGCTGAAAAACGCGACGAGCAGCATCGAGAAGGAGATGAAAAAGGCCGTCGAGAAGGGCAAGCTCGAGGAGGGGGAGATGCACGAAGCCCTGAACCGCATCTCCACCACCGAAGATCTGGAGGAGGCGGTCTCCGGGGCGGGGCTCGTCATAGAGGCGGTCCTGGAGAAGATGGACCTGAAGCTCGACCTCTTCAAACAGTTCGACAGGCTGTGCGAGCCGGAGACGGTTCTCGCGACAAATACCTCGACCATGAGCCCGACGGAGATAGCCGCCGCGACGGATCGTCCGGGGAGTTGCATCGCCATGCACTTCTTCAACCCGGCCCACCGCATGAAGCTGGTCGAGCTCGTCCGGGGCGTCGAGACGACCGATGAGACGGTGGAGGTAGCCCGGGGCGTGGCCGAGAGGATGGGCAAGGAGACCGTCGAAGTCAACGAGTTCCCCGGTTTCGTCACGAGCCGCATCAACTGCCTGGTGGGCAACGAGGCGATGAACATGCTCGTCGAGGGCGTGGCGAGCGCCTCGGACATAGACAAGGCCTTGAAGCTCGGCCTAGGCTACCCGATGGGCCCCCTGGAGCTCGCCGATCTCGTCGGGCTCGACACCCGCCTCAGGAACCTCGAATACCTGCACGAGACGCTCGGCGAGAAGTACCGTCCCTCGCCACTCCTGAGAAAGCGCGTCGCCGCCGGACACCTCGGCAAGAAGTCCGGTCGTGGCATCTACGAGTACACCGAAGACGGCGACGTGGTCCGCCCTTAAGCGTTCGCTAGAGAAGGAGGAACCTTGGCCGAGTACGAGACGATCTTGGCGGCGGTGGAAGAGGGGGTCGGCAGGATCACCATAAACCGCCCCGACGCCCGCAACGCCTTGAACACGCAGGTCTTGGGCGACGTCCGGCAGGCGCTCGCCGAGTTTCGGCACGACCGGGAGGTCGGCGTCGTGGTGTTCACGGGTGCGGGGGAGAGGGCGTTCGCGGCCGGGGCGGACATCGGCGAGCTGAGGGAGAGGACCGCGCTCGACGCGCTCGCTTCGGTGATGCAGGGCGTTTACGACGAGATAGAGGCCTACAAGAAGCCGACGATCGCCGCCGTCAACGGCCTCGCTTTGGGCGGTGGCTGCGAGCTCGCGATGGCTTGCGACGTACGCATCGCCTCCGGGAACGCCCAGTTCGGGCTGCCGGAGGTGACGCTCGCGATCATCCCCGGCGCCGGCGGCACGCAGCGTCTCAGCAGGCTCGTCGGCAAAGGCAGGGCTATAGAGATGATCCTGACCGGCCAGATAATAGACGCCGAAGAAGCCCTCCGCATCGGCCTCGTCACCCAGGTTGCCGAGGACGACGAAGCCTTGATGGACAAAGTGCGGGCGACGGCGGCGACCATACTCAGCCGGGGTCCGCTCGCCGTGCGTCTCGCCAAGCTCGCCGTACAGACCGGCTTCGAGACGGATCAGAAGACCGGGCTCGTCATCGAGAGGCTCGCCCAGGCCGTGCTCTTCGATACTGAGGACAAACGCGAGGGCACCACGGCCTTTCTGGAGAAGCGCGAGCCGCGTTTCCGGGGAGAGTAGCCCCGAGAGAGGGACCGGGAGCCTTACACGAGGTCTTTGTGGGAACATTAGGCAGGTAATCCACCAACGAGGAGGAATATGACGGATGGCGGCGCGGAGGCGTTGGATCGGGAGCAGCTCGACCGGCTGGCCTCGTACTTCGACGAGGAGGTCACGTTCTCGAACCACATCAAGGTCAAGGTGGGGGAGGTGGATCCAGGATACGCGGTCCTGCACATAGACGTCGAGGAGATACACTTCAACGGCAACGGGACGCTGCACGGCGGCGTCTACACCGCGCTCATAGACAACGCGATGGGGCTCTCGGTGTCGTCGCTAGTGGGCCTTCGTACCGCGACGACGCAGATGAACATCCACTTTCTGGGGGCCGTCAGGGAGGGGCGCATCACGTGCCGGAGTGAGGTCTTGCATCGGACGCGCCGGACGGCGACCGCGGAGGGGCGGGTCTATGACGAGGAGGGGAACCTGGTCGCGATAGGGACGGGGGCGTTCAGGATCTTCGAGAAGCAGGGCAACCCGATCGTGTAGTCAGCGCAATCGCGGGGTAAACGATGAGATCCTCGGCGACTATCCTGCTACCTTCTTCGGGGCCGTTACGCTTGCCGGCAGGCCTTCTATCCGCAACTTGCCCAGGTCCACCAGCTTGCTCGCCCGGCTGTCCATCTCGACAGAGATAACCTCGTGGTTTTTGGAGTAGCAAGACTATGCCAGGCGCCACCTCGGCTCCGGTTGCCTCAGGTACGTCTTCCTTGAGCCTTATGTACAAGGCGTCGTACTCTTGCCAGTACTCGATCTTCAAGACTCTCGCCTCCTCTTTCACGCGGAGTCCGACC
>Ga0136616_10001287_pt1 | contig 13075 bp, 16 predicted proteins | sample AntDrymUQ2992106_2_FD_106648 | JGI IMG/M metagenome (GOLD analysis project Ga0136616, IMG submission 106648) | Polar desert sand microbial communities from Dry Valleys, Antarctica - metaG UQ299 (21.06) | ecosystem: Environmental > Terrestrial > Soil > Desert | place: Antarctica: Dry Valley...
CATCGACTTCGCGATGCTTTCGAGCTCGCGCTTGTCGAGATCCGCGAACAGCGGGACGCGGCGAAGTGCCTCCGTGACGGCCATCACGAGGACTATAGGACAGATTGGGCGCCGGGCGAAACCTCAGTTTGCGCCTGCCGCGCCAGTTCTTCGAGCCGGCCGTGCGCCGCGTCGAGCTTCGCCACGCACCGGCGGTAGAGCTCCTCGCCGCGCTCCCACAGCGCGAGCGTCTCCTCGAGACCGGCCTCACCGCGTTCGAGGCGCTCGACGATGGTCTCGAGCTCGCGTTGGGCGGCCTCGAAGCTCGGCTCCTCGCTCACGGTCGCACCTCCTCGACCTGCGCGCCGAAGGCGCCTTCCGCGAGCTCCACGTCGACGTGCGCGCCCTTGGCGAGACCCGCGGCGGAGCGAACGATGCCGTCGCCGGCCCGGACGATCGCATACCCGCGCGCGAGGGTCGAGCTCGGCGAGAGCGCCCGGAGACGCCCGGCAGCCGCGTCGAGCCGCGCCCGCTTCAGCTCGAGTGCGCGCGCGGGCGCGAGGCGGAGCCGCTCCCGCGCCGTTCCGAGCCGCTCCGACTCGCGCTCGACCTTGCGCCGGGCGCAGCGTCCGAGCGCCCCGCGCGACCGGCCGAGCAGCTCGGTCAGCTCCCTCGCGTCGGGAACCACCAGGCGCCCCGCTGCCGTCGGCGTCGAGGCGCGCACGTCGGCGGCGAGGTCGCAGAGCGGCGCATCCTGCTCGTGTCCGACGGCCGAGACGACAGCGACCGGGCAGAGGGCGACCGCGCGCACGAGCCGCTCGTCGCTGAAGGGCAGCAGATCCTCGAAGCTGCCGCCGCCGCGCGCGAGCACGATCACGTCGACCTCCGGCTCGGCCGCGACCGCCCGCAGCGCGGCCACGATGCCGCCCGCTGCGCGCGGACCCTGGACGTAGGTCTCGGCGATCAGGATGCGAGCCGCCGGGAACCGGCCTCTGATCGCGGTGACCACGTCGCGTTTGGCCGCGGCGTCGTTGCCCGTCACGAGCGCGATCCGGCGCGGGAACCGAGGAAGCGGTCGTTTCCGTGCAGCGGCGAACAGGCCCTCGGCGGCGAGCTTGCGCTTCAGGCGCTCGAGCGCGGCCAGGTGGTCGCCGAGGCCGAGTCGCTCGATCGTGAGCGCGCGCAGCCGGAGGTCGCCACGCGCGGCGAAGAGCTCGGGCCGCCCGAAGACGTGCACGCGGGCACCGTCGGTGAGCTCGAGGCGGAGGGCGTCGAAGCGGCCCCGCGGCATCGTCACGCCCACGCAGGAGCCTTCGGCCGGATCCTTGAGCGTGAAGAAGACGCTCTGCCAGGCGGCCTGCCGCCGCAGCTCGGTGACCTCGCCTTCGACCCAGACCGTGGGCAGGCGCGACAGCCAGTCGCCGACCCCCCGGTTGAAGGCTGCAACCGAGAAGACCTTTCGCTCGCCCTGCTCGGCTGCCGCGACCTTCACGCGTGCAGGGTAGCTCCGCCCGGCGCGCGACTTCCGCGCGAGAACGGGACGAAACCGCTACAGCAGAATCGCCGTGGCCGTCTCGGGCGAGCAGCCGACGCCGACGAGCTCGACCGCACGGTGCAGGTCGGCCTCGCTCCCGGCGAGCCGCTCGGCGAGCGGAAGCGGGTAGCCCGCCTCGATCAGAACGTGCAGGCGCCAGCTCTCGACTTTCGCCCGCTCGCCCCCCTCTTTCTCCATGACTTCGCTCATACCGGACCCCCCATTCGTTCCCAGGTAGACGAACCCTGCCCGCGGAAGTTGGCCTTGTTAATCCCCCCGGCGGTCGAGCACCGCCCGCTCCGCCTCCGCATCGGCGGCCAGGGAGCGCATGTGGCGCCGGAACGCGACCTCGCTCTCCGCGAGGCGCTCCTCGAAGCCCGCGATCAGCTCCTCGCGCTGGCGCTCGAGACCCGCCGCGATCTGGCCCATGCGCTTCTCCAGCCGCCGCTCGCCGGCGTCGCCGAAGTGGGCGAGGCGCTCGGCGAGGACGGTCGACGACTCGCGGGTGAAGTTCTCGACGGCGCGGTCGAGCTCGCGGGCGAGCCTGCGCGCCGCATCCTCCCGCGCGCCCCGGATCGCCTCGCCGAGCTCCAACGAGGCCGCCTCGGCATACCGGCTCGAAGCCCGCTCGGCGGAGCGCTCGAGCTGGTCGAGCGCCCGCCGCTCGATGTCGGCGAAGTCGGAGGTGATGCGCTGCGCCGCTTCGGTCTCCTCGCGCGCGATGCGCTCGCCGGTCTCGCGCTCCCGCCGCCGGAGCTGCTCGTCGAGCTCGTGCAGCGCGCGGCGTCGCTCGGCCGCGTGCGCCTCCAGCTCGGCCCGGGATTCGACCACGATCTGCTCCGCATTGCGGCCAAGCTCCTCGCGCAGGCGCGCGAGCGCCGCCCGCTGCTCGTCGCTGCCGCCCTCCAGCCGCTCGACCTCCCGTGCGATCCGGGTCTCGGCCTCCCCGACGAGCCGGCGCTGGCGTTCGGTCAGCTCGGCGAGCTGGCGCGTGAGGTTCGCCTGGGCGCGCTCGAGGTCGGCGGCCCAGTCGGCGAGCCTGCCCTCGACGCGGCTCTGCACGGCGGCGATCGTCTGGGTCGCCTCCGCTCCGGCCGCCCGTTCCCGCTCGGCGAGCGCGTGTCGCCGCTCCTCGCCGATCTGGCGCTCCTGCTCGGCGAGCAGGGTCAGCGAGTCGGCGCGCGCGCGGGCGAGCAGGCGCTCGAGCTCTGACGCATGGGCCTTCGCCTCCTCCGCGACGACCTCACGGAGACCGCGTCGCGTCCGTTCGACCTCGGCCTCGGCGCGCCTGTTGCGCTTGAGGGCGCGCTCGAGCGGCACGAGGGCGAGCGCTCCGAGCGCGCAGGCGGTCAGGCCTCCGGCCGAAAGTGCGAGCCGCTCGCCGGGGTCGAGCGCGAAGGCGATCCACGCGACGAGGGCGAGAGCACCGAGAGCGCCGGCGAAGCCGAGCATGAGCAGGCGGGAGGCATGGCCGAAGAAGGTGACGGCGAGCAGGGCCGCTGCCGAGACGATGCCGAGGGCCAGAAGGAGGCCGAAGAGCTCCACGAGATCCATGCAGACTGCATCGTAGGCCGAGCTCTCAGCCCAGACGCAGGATGATCAGCGCGGCGGCGAGGGCGATCACCGAGCCGTTGAGCGCTTTCAACGCGCCCTCCGGCGCCGCGAGCAGCGATTCCGCGGTCAGCGGCTCGCGTGTCCCGTCGGTGCGCTCCACCGTTCCGGCGACGGAGGTGGTTCGCCGACGGAGGGTGCGCACAGGGGTCGAGAGCCGGCGCTGCGCGAGGCTGAGCAGCGCGGCGAACCCGGCCGCGAGCAGGGCTTCGAGGCGGAGAGTCTCCGCTGCGGCGATGTAGGCGGTGAGGACGGGAAAGGCGCCCCAGGCGAGCGCGAACCACCCGTCGCCGTGGAAGCGGCCGCCGAAGAGCTCGAGGTTGTACGCCGCGACGATGAAGACGCCGAAAGCGACGAGCGGAAGCAGCCAGAGCGTCCAGGCGAGCGCGGCGCCCACGCCGATCGCAGCGGCCACCGCGACCGAGCCGACGGCGAGGGCCCAGAGGAGTGTCGAGGGGATGGAGGTTCCGAGCGGGCGGCCTTGCAGCTCGTCGAGCGTGTGCGCACCCACGCCCATTGCGAGCGCGAAGGCGGCGAGCGTCCACAGGAGCTGCCTCGCCTCGAGGACGGGGGCGAGCGCTGCTCCGATCGCGACGTAGGAGAGGTGCCAGAGCGTGTAGGGCGGGTGCAGGAGCGTCACGTAGTCCCGCCAACCGCCCGCCCGCAGGGCGTAGAAGGCGGGCCTCGTCATCTCCGGCGGCCCCAGATCACGACGCCCCCGCCGAGGCTGAGGAGGCGGGCGCGGACGTCCTCCACCCCCGCCTCGTGCCAGAGCCGGAGGATCGCCTCGAGCCCGAGGCGCTCGTAGAAGCTGCTGATGCTCGGCCCCAGGAAGCAGCCGACCTCGTGCCACCCGGGCGACAGCACTCGGCCGGCGGTCGGAAGGCCGACTCGCACCCAGAGCTCCCAGAGGGCGCGCGGGATCGGCCGTGGCGGTACCGCGAACTCGAGCGAGGCGATCGATCCACCCGGCCGGACGACGCGCGTGAGCTCGTGCAACGTCGCGGCCGGATCGTTCACGTAGCGCAGGAGATAGGTGAAGGTCAGGCCGTCGAACGACGCGTCCGGGAAGGGCAGCGCCTCCGCGTTGCCCTCGACGAGCTCGATCCGGTCGGCGAGCTCTGTCCGCGCCACGCGCTCGCGTGCCACCGCGAGCATCTCCGGACTCTGATCGAGGCCGACGACGCTGCAACCTGTGCGGCGGGTGAGCTCGATCGCGACCGCGCCGGTGCCCGTCGCCACGTCCAGCACCCGCTCGTCCGGCCCCGCTCGCAAGCGCGAGACGAGGAAGCGGCGCCAGCGCGGATCCTGCCCGAACGAGAGCAGCGTCGCCGTGCGGTCATAGGAGGGGCCGAGTGGCGCGAACAGGCTGCGGGCGTGCCGGTTGCGAGCGGACGCGACCTCGACCAAGGGCGCAACTCTATGCTGCGGAAGGTGAGTCTGAGTGAGGATCTCGAGCGCGTCGCCGCGCTGGCTGAGCTCTACACCGAGGCGGATGAGCGGCTCACCGGGGTCGTCGCCTCGGAGCCGTATCCGGGCCGGCGCGCGTACCTCTGCGCCTTCGAGCGCGACGGCGGCCGGCGCGCCTGGCTCGCGCTCGACGGGGACGGACAGCCGCTCGAGGATCCCGCGGTCGTCCGCGACGCCGCCTCGATCGCTGCCGTCTGCGAGACGGCAGGGGAGGTGGCCGCAGGGGGCGATCTCGAGGGGCTGCGCTCCAGGCTCCTCTCGCTCCGCCTCAGCGAGCAGCCGCCGGGGATCGAGGAGGCCGAGGCGGCTGCGCTCGAGCTGGAGCGCACGGTTGGCGTACCGCCGCGCCTTGCCAGCCAGAGGTACCTCGACGAGCTGGGGGTGGCGACGCGCCGCCTCGAGCAGGCGCTCGGCGAGTACGGACCTTCGCCCTTCGCCGAGGCGATGAAGGAAGCCGTGGGCGCGGTGGAGTCGCTCGTGGCCGAGGTCGAGGCGCACTACAAGCGCACGCCCGTCCGGGTGGAGCTGTGAACGACCTCCGCGCCTCGGACGCCGACCGCGACCGCGTATCGGCGGCTCTCGGGGAGCATCTGGCCGCGGGGCGGCTCACGCTCGAGGAGTTCTCGGAGCGCGTCGGAGCGGCTCAGACGGCGCGCACGCACGGCGAGCTCGAGCGACTGTCACGCGATCTTCCCGCAGAGGTGCGTGCCGCCGACCGCTCATCGGTGCACCGGACGATCGCGATCCTCGGCAGCAGCGAGAGGAGGAGTCGCTGGCGCGTACCGCGCCGGACGCAGGCGCTGGCCGTCCTGGGGAGCTGCGAGCTCGATCTGCGGAGAGCCGAGCTCGCAGGCGACGAGGTCGTGATCGACGCCTGGGCGGTGCTGGGCTCCGTCGAGATCGTCGTCCCCGAAGGCGTCGACGTCGAGGTCACGGGCGTCGCGCTCCTCGGCAGCAAGGAGGAGCGCATCAGCGGCCGCCGCCTGCCGCACGCGCCGACGATTCGCGTGCGGGCGTTCGCGCTCCTGGGCTCGGTGGAAGTCCGCAGTCGCCCCGTCAGGGCTCTGACCCCGTAAAGGAACTGTAAAGGAGGCTCGATGGAAGGTGGATTCGGATTTCCGTTCGGCGGCGACCCCGAGGATCTGCTGCGCGGACTGCAGGAGTTCGCTGCGCAGCAGGCCGAGACGGTGCACGAGGCGCAGCGCGAGCAGTTCGCAACGCTGACGCTCAACACGGCGGTCGAGCTCACGGGCGCTGCGCTGCAACAGGTGCAGGTGAGCGGGTCGCCCGAGGAGCAGTCGATCGCGCTGCGCGACTCGATGCGCGTGCTCTTTCCCGAGGCGGTCGCGCTCGTGAGCGCCGCGCGTCAGGGTTTCATGCGCGAGCGCTAGCCTAGAATCGAGTTCGCCGTGGCACTCTTCGATCGCGCCCTCGTTCGCGTGCTGCCGGCCGTGCCGAAGGCGCTCGTGCAGCGGCTGTCGCAGCGCTATATCGCCGGTGCGGAGTGCAGCGACGCGACGCGCGTCGTGCGGGAGCTGAACGCCGCGGGCAAGACCGCGACGATCGACGTCCTCGGCGAGGAGATCTCGAATCCCGACGAGTCGCGCGCGTACACACAGGAGTACGAGGACGTCCTGGCCGCGGTCGAGCGGAAGGGGCTCGCCTCGACGGTCAGCGTCAAGCTGACCGCGCTCGGGTTGAAGCTCGGCTACGAGCTCTGCCGCGAGAACCTGATGGAGGTCGTCTGCGACGCGAAGGAACGCTCGAACTTCGTCACGATCGACATGGAGGACTCGAGCACGACCGACGACACGCTCAGCCTCTACCGGGAGCTGCGCGAGGCCGGGCACGAGAACATCGGGATCGTCCTGCAGGCGTCGTTGCGACGGACGCTCGCGGACGTCCGGGCCGTCGCGGATCTCCGCCCGAATGTCCGTCTCTGCAAGGGCATCTACGTCGAGCCTGGCGACATCGCGTTTCAGGAGTACGACGAGGTGCGGGCGAACTTCGTGGGGGTGCTGGAGGAGCTGCTCTCGGCCGGGTGCTACGTCGGGGTCGCCACCCACGACGAGTGGCTGGTGAAGGAGGGTCGGCGCCTCGTCGATGGGCGGGGCCTCGGTGCGGACGAGTACGAGTTCCAGATGCTCCTCGGCGTGCGCTCGGAACGCGGCGACGAGCTGGTGCGGGAGGGACGGCGCCTCCGGATCTACGTCCCCTTCGGCCGGCAGTGGTACGCCTACTCGCTCCGTCGGTTGCAGGAGAATCCGAAGATCGCGGGCTACATCGCAGCCGACACGCTCGGTCGGCTGCGCGGCCTTCGGAACGGGCAGGTCTAGGGAGGCGGCGGTGCGCCCGGCGGCGGACCGGGGGCGTCCTCTTCGACGTAGGTCGTCGTGCGCGTGCGCGGCTCCTCGACAGAGCTCCGGCGAGGAGCGACGCCCTCGTCCACGACCGCGGTGCGCCTGCGGACGCCCGCACCGCCCCAGGACGACCAGAAGATCATGCTGAGAATGAAGCCGATTGCGCCGACCACCATCAGGATGACGCCGACGACGGTGATGTCCACCCCCTCGACCTCGGCGTTCACCGCCCAGGTGAGAATGGCGCCCACCGCGATCAGGATGAGGCTGACTCCGATGCTCATCGTCCCTCCCTTTGCTGCGTAGAGCAGCAGGGTTGCAAACGGAGCGGATGTCGCCGACGTCACGCCAGCAGCGAGAACCCACCGTCGACGACCAGAGTGTGGCCGCGCACCATGTCCGCCTCCGGAGAGCACAGGAACGTGACCGCGGCGGCCACATCCTCCGGCGTCACCAGCCGCCCCGCCGGCGTGCGCCCCAGCCCGTGCCCCAGCATCTCCTCCCGGTTCGGGAAGTGCTGAAGGGCCTCCGTCTCGACGACGCCCGCCGAGACCGCGTTCACCCGGATCCCCCGGGGCGCGAGCTCGACCGCGAGGTAGCGGACGACCGACTCGAGTGCCGCCTTCGACGTTCCGACGAGCACGTAGTTCTCGAGCACGCGGCTCGATCCGAGGCTCGAGATCCCGACCAGCGACGAGCCCGGGCGCATCGACGGCACCGCCGCCCGCGCGAGCGAGAGCAGCGCCCGCGCATTGGCGGCGAGCGTCCAGTCCCAGTGCTTGTCCTCGGTCTCGAGAGCCGGACGGATCACCCCCGTCGCTGCGTTGTGGACGACGACGTCGAGCGCGCCGAGCGCCGCGACCTCCGACGCCACCCGCTCGGAGGCGACGTTCCCGCGCAGGAGCACGGGTTCTGCCCCGAGCCCTCGCAGCTCGGCGGCCGCCTCCTCCGCCGCACGGTCGTTGCGCAGGTAGCCGAGCACGATCCGCACCGCTCCCCGCTCGGCGAAGCGTCGGGCGATCGCCCTTCCGATCCCGCGCGTGCCGCCCGTGACGAGGACGCTCGCGCCCTCGAAGTTCACCTCCGTCGTGGGAGCGGATCCGAGACCGGCGCCGAGCTCGGCAGCCCGTCCCAGCCGAGCCGATCCTTCGACTCGCGGTCGCCCTCCTCAGCCTTCGACGACGCGAGCCCGAGCCCGTCGAGGAGCTCCATCTTCTCCTCGCCGTAGCGGCGAACGGGGTGGTCGTCGGGCAGGTCGGCGATCTGCTCCCGCACGCGCGCCCGCAGCTGGAGCGCGAAGTGAGGCGTCGCCGGCCCGACGAGGGCGTCGATGTCGTCGATCGAGGGCTCTCGGCGCACGGGGTGAGAGTAACCGACCTCCCGCCCAGGACGATTGTGGCAGGTTTCTGGCTTGAGACCTTTTCGGCGGAGCCGGGCTCGCCCCGGCGCAGCCACTCCGCGGCTCCGGCGCGTCTGCCAAGGAAGGAGGGGGCTCGTGGGGGAACCATGGGTTCCCCCACGCTAGGTGCGGCGTCCCTCGACCGTCGAGCTGATGCTGCTCGTGACCGTCCTCGTCTGGGCGCTCAACTTCACCGTCACGAAGTACGCGCTGACGAACGGCTGGGAGCCGCTCGCGTACTCGTCCATCCGTTACACGGCCGGTGCGCTCCTCTTCGCGACCATCACCTTCGGCAGTGAGCGCTCGTTCCGGGTCGGCGGGCGGCGTGACCTCCTGCTCCTGGCGGTAGCCGCCGCGACCGGGATCTGGCTGAACCAGCTCGCCTACGTCTATGCGATCAAGCTCACGACGGCGACGACGGTCGCGCTCATCCTCGGGATCACCCCGATCTTCGCAGCGCTCGCGGGTTCCGCACTCGGCATCGAGCGGCTCGCACGCCGCTTCTGGCTCGCCGCCATCGTCTCGTTCGGCGGCGTGGCGCTCGTCGCCTTCGGCTCCGGGGGCGGTGTTTCGGTCGACCTGACCGGCAACCTCCTCGCCGTCGGTACCGCCGCCACGTGGGCGGTCTACTCGCTCGCGGTGGCTCCCCTCATGCAGCGGTACTCGCCGTACCGGATCAGCGCCGTCGTCCTGCTGGCGGGTTCCATTCCGCTCGTCGTGAGCGGCTACGGGCAGCTCCGCGAGCAGCGCTTCGACCTCGGCGTGCTGCCCTGGCTCGCGATCGTCTTCGCGACGCTCGGGCCGCTCGTGCTCACGAACGTCCTCTGGTTCCGCTCCCTCGCCGTGGTGGGCGCGGCCCGGGCGACGCTCTTCGCGAACATCCAGCCCTTCATCGCCGCGCTGTTCGCGCTCGCGATCCTGTCGGAGCCGATGTCGGGCGCTCAGCTCCTCGGCGGCCTGCTGATCGCGCTCGGGATCGTCCTCGCGCGGCGTGGGGCGGCATCTGCTGCGGTCAGTAGGCTGATGAGATGGCCGTCGTCCCGGTGAGGCGCCTCCTGCTCGCTTTCGCCGCGGCCCTCGTGTTCGCGGCTCCCGCCGAGGCAGCGCGGTTCCGGCCCTGCGAGGGCCAGCGCGCCGTGCGCTGCGCCACGGTCACGGTTCCCCTCGACCGCTCGCGCGCGGCGCGCGGCCGCATCGCACTTCACCTGGAGCGCTTCAGGGCGCCGAGGGCGACCCGCCGGGTCGTGCTTCTCATCGCCGGCGGGCCGGGGCAGGCCTCCGCCGGCGTCTTCGACCTGCGCCAGGAGGCCCGGCTCTTCACGCGTTCGACACTCGTCGCCTTCGACCCGAGGGGCACCGGCAAGTCGGGACTGCTCCGCTGCCGGGGTGTCGAGGGCCGGGCCGACGCCTTCACCGGCGGCGCCCTCGCGGCCCAGGCGGCGCGGTGTGCGGTGACGCTCGGTGCCCGACGGCGCTTCTTCTCGACCCGCGACCACGTCGAGGACATCGAGGCCGTGCGCCAGGAGCTCGGCGTTCGCAGGCTCGTCCTCTACGGAACCTCGTACGGGACGAAGCTCGCGCTCGCCTATGCGCAGGCGCACCCGGAGGGCGTGGAGCGACTGCTGCTCGACTCGGTGCTGCCGACCGACAAGCCCGATCCGCTCGGCGTGGGAACGTTGCGGGCGATCCCGCGCGCCCTGCGGGCGCTCTGCCTCGCGGGCGGCTGCTCGGGCCCGTCCGCGGCGCGTTCGGCCGTCGCGCTCGGGAACAGGCTGGTCTCCCGCCCCCTGCGCGGGTCGGTGCTCACGGCCGGCGGCGGCCGGCGCGCGGTTCGCCTGCGCGGGGTCGACTACGTCGGCCTGCTCGTCGAGGCCGATTCCAACCCCGGCCTGGCCGCCGAGCTCCCTGCCGCGATCGGGGCTGCGCGAGCCGGTGACGGGCTGCCGCTGCTCCGCCTCGTCGATCTCCTGCGGACGACGGGGCGAGTGCGTGTGCGCGAGCTCAGCCCGGCGCTCTTCCTCAGCACCGTCTGCGCGGATGGACCGTTTCCCTGGTCGCCGCTCGACTCGCTGACTACGCGAGCGGCCTCGTTCCGAGCGGCGGTCGCGGCGCTTCCACCAGGGGCGCTCGGTGGCTTCGGCGCCTGGGCCGCGTCGGCGGGGACGGCGGGCATCTGCCTCCGGTGGCCGGGGGCGCCGACCGCGCCACTCGAGCCCGTTCGCCTGCCCGACGTGCCCGTGCTCGCGCTCGCCGGTGATCTCGACACGCGGACCCCCGTCGCCGACGCTCTCGCGGTCGTGCGCCGCTTCCGGCGCGGGCGGCTGCTCGTCGTGCCGGGCGTCGGCCACAGCGTCCTCGGAGCCGACGTCTCGGGGTGCAGCCTCCGCGTCGTACGAACCTGGCTCGCCGGCCGGCCGACGCGGAGCCGGTGCCCCCGCGTGGCGCCGCTCGTCGTGCCGCTGCGCGCCTATCCGCGCTCGGTTCGCTCACTCGAGCCGCTCCTCGTGCCCGGCGCGCGGGGGAGGACGCTCAGAGGTGCCGTCCTCACGGTCAGGGAGGTGGGCGCGGCGTTCCTGCTCGGAGTGGCGAGCGGCTCGGAGCGGATCCGGGTGGCGGGGCTGCGCGGGGGACGCCTGTCCGCGGCGGGCTTCGACGGTCTCCGGCTCGAGGGCTACAGCCTCGTTCCCGGGCTGCGGCTGACCGGGACGCTCCGTCCTGACTTCTCGGTGCTCGGCGCGGGCCGGCTCCGCTTCGTGGGAACGGTCGCGGTCTGCGGTCCGCGCGCGGTGGAGGGCGTCGTGCGCCTCGCGCCCGGCGGCCGGATCCAGGCCGTCCTCGACGGGATTCGGGTGGGGCAACCGGGAGTGAGCCTCGGGCGTATTCCAGCCTGCCGGTGAGCCTTTACAAAACCTTCACGGAGTCAGACCCCGGCTAAGATCCCGTCCGTGAGCACGGATTTCATGCCGCTCGAGGGCTGGGACGCCGTCGAGCTCTGGGTCGGCAACGCGAAGCAGGCGGCCTACTTCTACGAGCACGCCTTCGGCTTCACGCGGATCGCCTATTCGGGGCCCGAGACGGGGGTGCGCGACCGCTCCTCCTACGTGCTCGAGCAGGGCGAGATCCGCCTCGTCCTCACGAGCGGACTGCGCTCCGACAGCCCGATCGCCCAGTACGCCTGCCGTCACGGCGACGGTGTCAAGGATGTCGCGCTGCGCGTTCCGGATGTCGCGCGCGCGTACGAGGAGGCGACCGCTCGAGGCGCCGAGGGTGTGCAGGAGCCCCATCGGCTCGAGGACGAGTGGGGCCACGTCGAGCGCGCCACGATCGCGACCTACGGCGAGACGACCCATACGTTCGTCGGCCGCGCCGGGTACGAAGGCTCCTACCTCCCCGGCTTCCGCTCCGAGGTGACGAACGGCGCCGGTCGCGCCGGCATCGGCTTGCGCTCGCTCGACCACGTCGTCGGCAATGTCGAGCTCGGCGCCATGGACGAGTGGGTCTCCTTCTACGAGCGGACGATGGGCTTCACGGAGCTGATCCACTTCTCCGACGAGGCGATCACGACCGAGTACTCGGCGCTCATGTCGAAGGTGATGACGGGCGGGGAGGGGAAGATCAAGTTTCCGATCAACGAGCCCGCAGAGGGGCGGCGCAAGAGCCAGATCGAGGAGTACCTCGACTTCTACGAGGGCCCCGGCGTGCAGCACATCGCCCTCCAGGTCGACGACATCGTCACGACCGTGGATGCGCTCCGCGAGCGAGGCGTCCGCTTCCTCGTCGCGACGCCCGGCTCCTACTACGAGGACGCCCGGCAGCGCGTGGGCGAGATCGACGCGAGCTGGGACGATCTCAGCCGTCTCGGCGTTCTCGCCGATCGTGACGAGGAGGGGTACCTGCTCCAGATCTTCACGGCGACGGCGCAGGACCGGCCCACGCTCTTCTTCGAGGTGATCGAGCGCCACGGCTCCCGTGGGTTCGGCGAGGGCAACTTCAAGGCGCTCTTCGAGGCGATCGAGCGCGAGCAGGCGCTCCGCGGCAACCTGTAGGAACGTGGGGGAACCCATGATTCCCCCACGAGCCCCCTCCTTCAGAAGCAGACGCGCCGGAGCCGCGTTGTGGCTGCGCCGGGCAAGCCCGGCTCCGCCGAAAGATGAACTCGGTTGCAGGCAGGGTCGTTACGGGCCGCATGCGTGTCCCTCCGGGGAGGCGGCGGCGAGGAACCGCTCCACCTCGGCGACGGATCGCAGTCGAACAACCGGGTACGGCGCCAGCTGGGTGGGGTAACTCCGCCGCCGCGAGAAGTGCATCCGCAGCGCGAAGCCGAACAGCGACTCCCGTCCCCAGAAGGCGGTCCGGAACGACTCGCGGTTGTCGTTCCACAGCTTCTCGCTTCCGCGGATGCGGCGTAGGGTTCTGCGGAGCAGGCGGGGGAACCACACGCGGATCGGCAGGTCGAGCCAAACGACGACGTCGGCGCGACGGAGCACGAGGTCGCCGAGCTTGCGCTGGTAGACCCCGTCGATCACCCAGCCGTCGGCGGCGACGATGGGCTCCATCCGTGCGCGCAGCTCCTCGTCGGGCGTCTCCGTCCAGTTCGGGCCGTGCACGAGCGCGTCGGTCTCGACGAACGGAACCCCGAGCCGCGCGGCGAGCGCCCGCCCGAGCGTCGTCTTGCCGTTCCCGCTCGCACTGGCGAGGATCGCGACTCTGCGCACGAAGGAA
>Ga0136616_10001288_pt1 | contig 13073 bp, 12 predicted proteins | sample AntDrymUQ2992106_2_FD_106648 | JGI IMG/M metagenome (GOLD analysis project Ga0136616, IMG submission 106648) | Polar desert sand microbial communities from Dry Valleys, Antarctica - metaG UQ299 (21.06) | ecosystem: Environmental > Terrestrial > Soil > Desert | place: Antarctica: Dry Valley...
CCAGCCGGGCCGGGCGTATCCGCTGGTAGAGCGCGCCGAGCACGGCCGCGGCACGTAGCCGTCTGCGGTAGGGGAACAGCGCGAAGATCGCGGCGCGGAACAGCCGGTCGGCGCGGGTGCGCTTGACGTTGCGCTCCAGCTGCGGGCGCACCGACTCCAGCAGCCGGTCGTACTGCACGCCCGACGGGCAGGAGGTCACGCACGCCATGCACCCGAGACAGGCGTCGATGTGCTCGTGCAGCGCCCCGTCCAGGCCGATCTCGCCCTGCTCGGCGAGGTCCATGAGGTAGATCCGGCCGCGCGGGGAGTCCATCTCCTCGCCCCACAGCGCGTAGGTCGGGCAGGTCGGCAGGCAGAACCCGCAGTGCACGCAGTCGTCGAGCAGCGCGCGCCCCGGCGGGCGGTGGATATCGAAAGAGCTGGTCACCTGCTCACATCCACGGGGCGAAGCGGCCGGGGCCGAGGCGGCCGTCGGGATCGAGCGTCGACTTGACCGCGCGCAGCACCGGCAGTGCGGACGGGGCCGGGCCCCATGCGGGCGCGTCGCAGTCTCTTGGACGGTCGCGGAGCACGGAGGTGCCGCCGGCGGCGTACACGATCTTGTGCGCGGCGTCGACCGCGTCGCTGGGCATCGTGACGGTCGCGATGCCGGTGCCGAAGCCGGCCGTCACGGCGGTGGCGGGCAGCTCGGCCAGCAACCCGGGCAGCCGGCTGGGCAGGCACCCGATCCGCAGGCGCGCGCCTTTTGTGGGTGCGCCGTCCGGCCGGCCGCCGACCAGCTCCGCGTGCCGTTGCCACACCTCGTCGTCCATCCGCGTCCCGCCCAGCAGCTCGACCAGGCGAGCGGCGCGGGCGTCGATGGCCTCGGCCGTCCCTTCCAGCCTGGCCAGCAGCCGGCCGTCCGCCCACTCCAGGGCGACCGGCTCCAGCGGGCTCATCAGCAGGCGCTGTACGTGGGTCGACGCGTCCGCGAGCGCGCATTTCACCGCCACGGTGGCCACCCGCTCGGGGATGGGGTGCAGCCGCAGCACGATCTCGACCATCAGCGCGAGCGTGCCGTGGCTGCCCTGCAACAGCTTGGTCAGGTCGTAGCCGGCGACGTTCTTGATCACGTGGCCGCCGCTGTGGGCGACCGTGCCGTCGGCGAGCACGACGGTCGCGCCGATGACCAGGTCGCGAAGCGAGCCGTAGGCGAGCGCGGACGGGCCGGAGTCCGCCGTCGCGATCAGGCCACCGACCGTCGCGCCGCGAGCCACCCGGGCGGCGTCGAGCGCGACCCGCTGCCCGTGCGGCGCCAGCTCCTCGGCAAGCTCGCGCAGCGGGGTGCCGGCCAGCACCGAGGCGGTCATGTCGCCGGGGTTGTGGGTCAGCACGCCGGACAGTGCGGTGGTGTCGAGCACCGCGTCGACCGGTTCCAGCCGCCCGGCCCAGTCGGCGGTACCCGCACCGGTGATGGCGACCCGGCCGGGAACGGCCAGCATCGCGTCGCGCGCGGAGGCCAGGTCGGTGGGTCGCAGCGTGGAGACGGCGGTACCGGTCATAGCCGTTCGATCACCCCCGCCGCCTCCAACGGGTGGGGCCGGTACTCGCCGGGCCGCTCGCCACACATCCGCGGCGTCGGCAGCAGCTTGCCCGGGTTGCACAGCCCGGACGGGTCGAAGGCGCCCCGCACCCGGCCCATCACCGCGAGGTCGTCGGGGGTGAACTGTTTCGGCATCGAACACACCTTGTCGGTCCCGATGCCGTGCTCGCCGGACAGCGAGCCACCCAGCTCCACGCACAGCTCAGCGATCTCGCCGGAGAGCTTCTCTGCCCGGTCGTGCTCGCCCTTGTCGGCATCGAAGAGCACCAGCGGGTGCAGGTTGCCGTCACCGGCGTGGAAGACGTTGGCCACCCGAATGCCGGCCTCGGCGCCCATCGCGGCGATCCGGTCCAGCGCCTCGGCCAGCCGGGTACGCGGCACCACGCCGTCCTGCACGAAGTAGTCCGGGCTGATGCGGCCCACCGCTGCGAACGCCGCCTTACGCCCTCGCCAGACGGCGGCCCGCTCCTCGGCGTCGCCCGCGATGTGCAGCCGGGTGCAGCCGTGCGCCTCGCAGATCGCCTTGACCTGCTCGAACTGGCCGTCGCATTCCTCGACCGGCCCGTCCAGCTCGACGACCAGCGCGGCGGGCGTGCCGATCGTGTAGCCGGCGTGCACGGCGGCCTCGGCCGCCTCGATGGCCAGTGCGTCCATCATCTCCACCGCGGCCGGCACGATGCCCGCGGCGACGATCTCGCTGACCACCTCGCCGGCTCCGGCCACCGACGGGAAGTCGGCCAGCAGCGTGCGGACCGTCTCGGGCGTGCGTAGCAGCTTCACGGTGATCCGGGTGGCGATCCCGACCGTGCCCTCGGAGCCGACGAACACCCCGCGCAGGTCGGGGCCGGTCTGCTCGCCGGTGTCGCCGCCGAGGGTCACGACGCTGCCGTCGGCCAGCACCACCTCCAGCGCCAACACGTGGTTGGTGGTGAAGCCGTACTTGAGGCAGTGCGCCCCGCCGGAGTTCTCGGCGACGTTGCCGCCGATCGTGCAGACCTGCTGGCTGGACGGGTCGGGCGCGTAGTACAGCCCGAAGGGCGCGGCCGCCTTGGTGATGTCCAGGTTGGTGACACCGGGCTCGACGACCGCCCGGCGGTTCACCGGGTCGACCTCCAGCACGCGGCGCAGCCGTTGCAGGCTGATCACCACACCCTCGGCCACCGGCACCGCGCCGCCGGACAAGCCGGTGCCGGCGCCACGGGCCACGAACGGCACGCCGCGGGCGGCGCACACCCGTACCGCCGAGGCGACCTGCTCGGCGGTCTGCGGGAGCAGCACGAGCTCGGGCACGACGCGGTAGCCGGTGAGCCCGTCACACTCGTAGGCGCGGCAGCGTGCCGGGTCGCTGACCACGTTCTCGGCGCCCATGGCGGCCTCGAACCCGCCGATCGCCGCCCGATCGAGCGCCACGCTCAGCCCAGCTCGTCGACGAACTCCGAGGACGTCATCGGCTTGGAGAACATCGGGAAGTCGTAGGACAGCGCGTTGTCGTGCTCCTCGACCGAGGTCGCCGCGACGCAGTCGCTCAAGGTGATCACCTGGTAGCCGTTCTCGTAGCCACTGCGCATAGTGGACTCGACGCAGCAGTTGGTGAGGAAGCCACCGAGCACGAGCGTCGTGATCCCCTTGTTGCGCAGGATGAAGTCGAGGTTCGTGCTGGCGAAGGTGTCCAGGCCGCGCTTGCCCTCGACGACGATGTCGCCCTCCTGCGGGGCGAGGCTGTCGATGATCTCGGCGCCCCAGGTGCCCTTGACGAACACGTTGCCGTCGACCACGCCCTTGAGGATCCCGTAGGGGTGGTTGCTGAGCTCGTTGTAGCCCTCGGCGAACGTGATCGGGGCGTGCATGACGGTGGCGCCCGCTTCACGGGCAGCGTCGACGACCTTGGCGGTGTTGTCGAGCATGTTCGTCTTGTCCATGACCTCGGCGACGGCGCCATGCAGACCGCCGCCGTCGGAGGTGAAGTCGTTCTGGTACTCGATGAGCACGACTGCGGTGGTCTTCGGGTCGATCGACATGCGGTGGCCCCTACTTGCGCTGGATAAGTGGTGGTCCCGGCCACACTAGCTACTTATCAGACAAACATACAAGGCTCTAGACTCTCGGGCCGTGAGCACCGAGAGCCCCGAGAGCACGGCGTTCCGGCCCATCCGCCGTACCCCGTTGAGCCTGCTCGTCTCCCGCCAGATCAGGGACGCGATCGTGTCCGGTGAGCTGATGCTCGGCAGCCAGCTGCCCACCGAGCAGGAGCTCACCGCACAGTTCGACGTCAGCCGCTCCACGGTGCGGGAAGCGGTGCGGATCCTGCAGGCCCAGGGCCTGCTCAGCGGCGGTGACACCGTCTCGACCAGCCGCCCTCGGGTCTCCGGGGAGCTGACCAACGCAACTGCCGGGGCCGCTCTGGAGAACGCGCTGCGGCTGGGCAGCGTACCGCTGCCGGACCTGGTCGAGCTGCGCCTGCTACTCGAAGGGGCCGCGGTCACGACGGCCGATCCCGGACGGCTCGCCGACGCGCGCGAGGCACTCGCGGTGATGCACACGTCCGGCACCGACGTGGTGGCCTTCCATGCCGCCGACGTCCGCTTCCACATCAGCTTGGCCGGCGCCGGCGGCAACAGCGCCTTCCCGCTGGTGATGGGCGCGCTGCGGGACGCGATCGGCGGCCACCTTCGCGGCGCGCTCGAGGCGCTCGCCGACCCTGCGCCGACGCTCGCTCAGCTGGCCGGCGAGCACACCGCGATCCTGGCCGCGCTCGACGCCGGCGACGGTGAGCTCGCCCGGCAGCTCGTGCACGCCCACATCTGGGGTTTCTACTCCCGCGACGTGGCGTCCGAGAGCTAGCTGAGAAGCCAGATCTCAGGTATGGGTCGGGGAAGACCCCGATGCCCGGTGGCCCGCGGCAGCGTTGATTGGAGCCATCAACGAGGCACGGTGGAGGTTGGTTCTCATGTTGCGAGTGATCGGGATCATCGCGGTCGTCTGGATCGGGCTGATGATCCTCGGCGCGATCTTCAAGGTCGTGTTCTGGCCGCTGCTGATCGCGGCGCTGGCGTTCGCCGGGTTCGCCGGCTACCGCGCGCTCAAGGCCCGCTCGGACGACGCCGCCATCCGGTAGGCCGGCGCCCTCCTGTTCGCCCCTTTGCTCTGCGCACTCTGACGCACCAGTCCGTCGGCCCGGGCGTGTCGGCTCGCAGCCACGACACCCCGGCGAACGCCGGTGGTGCGTGGGAGTGCGCAGAGCAAAGGTGTGCGCACACCTGCGTAGGAGGGCGGGTCGGGTCCGCGCCGAGGCCACCGGTCGACATAGCGTGCGGGGCGTGATGGTCCTGTGCCCCCGCGACCTCGGGCACCCCGACAGCGTCGCGCTGGTCGCGGCCGTGCAGGCCGAGTACGTCGTTCGCTACGGCGGCGAGGACTCCGGCGCGATGGACCCGAGCGTGTTCGTGCCGCCGCGGGGGCTGTTCCTGATCGGCTACGTCGACGGCCTGCCGGTCGCCAGCGGCGGGTGGCGATGCGTCGGCCCCGAGGACCCCGAGCTGCAACGCGGCGACACCCAGATCAAGCGCATGTTCGTTGTCTCAGCGCACCGCGGGCGCGGCCTGGCCAGGGCGGTGCTCGCCGAGCTGGAGCGCACCGCGGCACTCGCCGGCCGGCAGCGGATGGTGCTGGAGACCGGCAGCATGCAGCCCGAGGCGATCGGGCTCTACGAGTCGTCGGGCTACCGGCCGACGACCCGGTTCGGCTACTACCGCGACGCGCCCAACGCCCGCCACTACGCCAAGCTCCTCGCCGTACCCGCCGGGTCCGGGGCCGCCGACTGTCGCGGCTAGGCTCCCGGCCCATGTCGGATGGTGCACGCTGATGGCGGGGCGTCCGTTGCCGGAGGTTGTCGAGGCCGGCTGGGCAGCAGCGCTGGAACCGGTCGCCGGTGACATCGCCGCGCTCGGCGAGTTCCTGCGGGGCGAGCTGGCGGCCGATCGGCTATACCTGCCGGCCGGCGCGAACGTGCTGCGCGCGTTCCAGCAGCCCTTCGACGAGGTTAGGGTGCTCGTCGTCGGCCAGGATCCCTACCCGACGCCGGGGCACCCCGTGGGGCTGTCGTTCTCGGTGTCGCCGCAGACCCGCCCGCTACCGCGCAGCCTGGTCAACATCTTCCGCGAGTACGCCGAGGACCTCGGCCATCCACCGCCGTCCAGCGGCGACCTGACGCCGTGGACGGAGCGCGGCGTCCTGCTGCTCAACCGGGTGCTCACCGTGCAACCCGGCCAGCCCGGCTCGCACCGGGGCAAGGGTTGGGAACGCGTGACCGAACAGGCGATCCAAGCGCTCGTCGCGCGTGACAAGCCCCTGGTGGCGATTCTGTGGGGCCGTGACGCCGGCACCCTGCGGCCGCTGCTCAGCTCAGGGTCTGTGCCGTGGGTGGAGTCCGCGCATCCGAGCCCGATGTCGGCCGACCGCGGATTCTTCGGCTCCAAGCCGTTCAGCCGGGTCAACGAGCTGCTCGCGCAGCAGGGCGCGGAGCCCGTCGACTGGAAGCTGCCCTAGCTGCGGGTGACTTTGCCTGCCTTCAGGCAGGACGTGCAGACGCTCATGCGGCGGCGGTTGCCACCGTTGATGCGGGCACGCACCGTCTGGATGTTGGGATTCCAGCGACGGTGGGTGCGGCGGTGCGAGTGCGAGACGGACATGCCGAAGCCCGGCTTCTTACCGCAGACGTCGCAGACGGCAGCCACGTCAAAACTCCTCGGGATTCATTCTTCGGATTCGTTCCACTGATTACCTGACAGGGTATCCGGCCGTGGCCCGGTCCCGCTAACCGGTGCTCGATACGCTGGTTGCCGTGCCCAAGGCCCTCGACGCCGCGTTGCTGCGGCGATGGGCGGGCGGCTGCGTCGACGTCCTGGACGCGCACCAGGAGGAGATCGACCGGATCAACGTCTTCCCGGTCGCCGACAACGACACCGGGACGAACCTGCTGCTGACCATGCGGGCCGCAACCGACGCCCTGGCGCGGCGGCTGCGCGAGACGACGTCCGGCAACGGGTTGGCTGCCGCCGAGACCGCTGCGGCGCTGGCCAGTGGGGCGCTGCTCGGCGCTCGTGGCAACTCCGGGGTGATCCTGTCGCAGGTACTGCGCGGTGTGGCCGAGGCGGTGGCGCAGGCCGACGGCCCGACCTCGCCGGGCGACGGCACGGTGCTGGTCACGGCGCTGGCCCGGGCCGAGGCGCTGGCCACCGCGGCGGTGGCGCAGCCGCGTGATGGCACGGTGCTCTCGGTCCTGCGCGCGGCGGCCGAGGCGGCCGCGTCGTGCGGCTCGACGGCGTTGGACGAAGTGGCGAGGCACTGCGCCAAGGCCGCGGCGGCCGCCCTGGCGAAGACTACGCAGCAGCTTGCCGAGCTCGCGCGGGCCGGTGTGGTGGATGCCGGCGGCCTCGGCCTGTGCCTGCTGCTGGACGCGCTGGTCGCCACCGTCACCGGCGCGGCCCTGCCCGCCCCGCAGCCCGACGGCGACGGCGACGGCCAGCGGCGGGACCACCGCCCGGTACGCGACCGCGACGCCCTGCAGGCCGCCCGCGAAGGCGGGTCGGAGGAGTTCGAGTACGAGGTGATGTACCTGCTCGAGGGCAGCACCGAGGCCCGAGTGGCGGCGCTGCGCGCGCAGCTGTGCGGGATGGGCGACTCGGTGGCCGTCGTCGGTGACGGCACGCCCGGTGGCCAGGGGCTGTGGAACGTGCACGTGCACTGCACCGACGTCGGCGCCGCCGTCGAGGCCGGCATTGCTGCCGGGCGCCCGCACCGGATCACCGTCGTCCGCTTCGCCGACCAGATTGCCGAGAACGACGCCGCCGAACGGGCCACTGCCGCCGGTCGCTTCACCCGCGACCGGGGTGTGCTCGCCGTGATCGCCGGCGAGGCGGCCGCCGAGCTGGCCCGTGGGGAGGGCGCAACCGTGGTGCAGGCCGACCCGCGCAAGCCACCCGGCGTCGGTGAGCTGGCCGCCGCCCTCGCCGGCACCCGCGCGCGGCACGTCGTGCTGCTGCCCAACCAGCGCGAGCTCACCGGCCCGGCCGAGGAGGCCGCCGCGGCGGCCCGGCAGGACGGCCAGGACGTCGTCGTGGTACCCACCTCGTCGGTGCTGCAGGGGCTGGCCGCGCTGGCCGTGCACGACCCGCAGCGCCGCGCCGGCGACGACGTCGTCGCGATGGCCGAGGCGGCGGCCGCCACCCGGGTGGGCGGCGTGATTGTGGCCGACGAGGAGGCGCTGACCTGGGTCGGGCGCTGCAACCCTGGTGACGTGCTGGGGCTCTCCGACGGAGAGGTTGTGATCATCGAGAAGGACGCCGAGTCGGCGGCGCGCCGGCTCGCCGACCGGATGCTGCACAACGGCGGCGAGCTGCTGACCGTCCTGCTCGGCGCGGACGCCGACGCCGAGCTCGGCGCCGCACTGGAGGCGCACCTGCGGCAGACCAGGCCAGAGGTGGACGTGGTCGTCTACCCCGGCGGCCAGCCGGACACGTTGCTGCTGTTGGGGCTGGAATGACAGCGGCGCGCATCACCGTGGACACCCCACTGGACACCGTGCTGGGCTCGGCGGGCGCCAAGGCGTTGGTGACCCAGCTCGACATCGCGACCGTCGGGGAGCTGCTGCGGCACTACCCGCGGCGCTACGCCGAGCGCGGCCGGCTCAGCGACATCGCCTCGCTGGAGATCGGCGAGCATGTCACGGTGCTCGCCGAGATCCGCTCGGTCTCGCAGCGGCCGATGCGCCAGCGCCGCGGCAAGATCCTCGAGGTCGTGATCGCATCGGGCGGACGCACGATGAGCTGTACGTTCTTCAACCGCAACTGGACCGACGCGCGGCTGGCTGCCGGCAGGGTTGGCTTGTTCGCCGGCAAGGTCACGACGTTCAACGGCAAGCTGCAGCTGACCCACCCCGACATGCTGATCTTCGGCAGCGACGACGTCAGCGGCGACGGAGGCGACTCCGACGCCGGCGTGATCGACGATTTCGCCGGCGCGATGCTGCCGATCTATCCGGCCACCACCAAGCTCGCCTCCTGGAAGATCGCCAACTGCGTGCAGCAGGTGCTCGCCGTGCTGGACGACCCGCCGGACCCGCTGCCGGAGGTGATCCGGGCCGAGCGTGGGCTGCCAGAGCTGGCTACCGCGCTGCGCGATATTCACCGACCGGCCGATCGTGGCGCCGAGGAGCGGGCCAGGAAGCGGCTGGTGTGGGACGAGGCGCTGGCCGTCCAGCTCGCGCTGGGAGTGCGCCGGCAGGCCGCGGTTGCCCGGCCCGCGCCGGCCTGCCCGCCCGTGCCCGGTGGCCTCACCGACGCGTTCGACGCCCGGCTGCCGTTCGAGCTCACCGCGGGCCAGCGCGAGGTCGGGGAGACGATTGCCGCCGAACTGGCCGGGCAGACCCCGATGAACCGGCTGCTGCAGGGCGACGTCGGCGCCGGCAAGACCGTGGTTGCGTTGCGCGCGATGTTGCAGGCCATCGACGGTGGCCGCCAGGCCGCGCTGCTCGCGCCGACCGAGGTGCTCGCCGCCCAGCACGTCCGCTCGCTGCGTGAGCTGCTCGGGCCGCTTGCCACGGCGGGGGAGCTCGGGCTGTTCGGGGGTGAGGCCGCGGAGAACGCCACCCGGGTCGCGCTGCTCACCGGCTCGCTCAACGCCGCGAGGCGCAAGCAGGCGCTGCTGGACGCGGCGTCCGGCGCCGCGGGCATCGTCGTCGGCACGCACGCGCTGATCCAGGACGCCGTGTCGTTCGCCGACCTCGGGCTGGTCGTGGTGGACGAGCAGCACCGCTTCGGCGTCGAGCAGCGCGACGCGCTGCGCCGGCGCAGCAGCGGGCCGAACGACCTGGCGCCGCACCTGCTGGTGATGACCGCGACGCCGATTCCGCGCACCGTGGCGATGACCGTCTACGGCGACCTGGAGGTCAGCCTGCTGCGCGAGCTGCCGGCCGGCCGCTCGGAGATCGCCACCACCGTCGTACCGACCGGGGAGAAGCCGGCCTGGCTGGAGCGGGTCTGGCAGCGCGCCAGGGAGGAGGTCGGGGCGGGCCACCAGGTCTACGTGGTCTGCCCGCGGATCGGCGGATCGGACGAGGCTGGCACCGGCCTGAACGCCGAGCCCGACGCCGCAGGTGAGCCCGAGGACGCGGTCCCGCAGGACGCCGAGCCGCGCCGTCCGTCGTTGGCCGTGCTGGACATCGCGCCGATGCTCGTCGACGGCCCGCTGGCCGGGCTGCGGGTCGGGGTCCTGCACGGCCGGCTGCCGGGCGAGGAGAAGGACGCCGTGATGCGCCAGTTCGCCGCCGGCGAGCTGGACGTGCTGGTGGCGACCACGGTGATCGAGGTGGGCGTCGACGTGCCGAGCGCGACCGCCATGGTGATCCTCGACGCCGACCGGTTCGGGCTCTCGCAGCTGCACCAGCTGCGTGGCCGGGTCGGGCGCGGCGCGGCGCCGGGGGTCTGCCTGCTCGTCACCGACGTCCCGGCCGCGACGACGGCCCGCGAGCGTCTCGACGCCGTCGCCGCGACAACCGACGGCTTCGAGCTGGCCCGCCAAGATCTCGAGTTGCGCCGCGAGGGCGACGTGCTGGGCGCGGTGCAGTCTGGGCGACGCTCCGGCTTGCGGCTGCTCTCGCTGCTGCGTGACGAGGCCGTCATCACGCAGGCGCGCGAGCAGGCGCGGCTGCTGCTGGCCGACGATCCCCAGCTCGCCGGTTACCCCGGACTGGCGCGGATGGTGGCGGAACTGGTGGGTGACGGCCGCGCGGAGTACCTGGAGAAGGTGTGACGGTGGTGCTGCCAAGTCGGTGAATCAGGGCGACGCCGCCCTCACTCTCGCCCGACTACGGAATGTAGCTAACCCGCTGCGACCGGACCCCGTCTGTGTCACTCGAATCTCCGCGCCCACCACACCGCAGCCACCTACGACCAGCCTTAGTAGGCAGCAGTGCCTACGTCGCGAGTAACTTTGGACCCGTTAAGACACTTGCGTATCACGGTCGTCACACAGCCTAGGGCCGCTTGCCGAGGTCAGAAGGCACATGGTGGCATCTCAGACCGTCGACCGCCGATAACAGCCGTCTGGCGCACGCTAGGCCGTAGGGCCGAACGGGTGGCTGGATTCCCTGAGCAGCCTAGTGTTGGATACGCTGCGTGTTCATGAGCACCGAGGGGACAGAAGCCACCCAGGGTTTCACCACGGGTGACGATGTGCTCACTATCCGGGAGACCGCGAGCTTCTTGAAGCTCAGCGACCAACATGTCCGCAGGCTCGCTGAGGCGGGGGAGCTACCGGGGCGAAAGCTCGGAGACCGGTGGCGTTTCTCGCGGCAGGCCTTGCTGCGGCACCTGGAAGGTGAGTTCGAACGCGAGGCGGGGGCCAACGGGGTGGCAGCGACGTCGTGATCGTCTCGCGGTGATCTCGCCGCGGGCCTAGCGCCCTGCGCGATCAGGGTTCGACGCGTCCGTAGCTGCCGGCTGGCAGTTCGCCACGGCATGCCGCGTCCAGCGCCGCGTGCGCAGGACGCGGGAGCAGCACGGTTCCGGCGCGCTCCAACCGGACGAGCTCCGACCGCGCCCGCCCGTATGCGGTGAGCCGCTCGGCCTCGTTGTCGGTGTCCTGCGCCATCGCCAACAACTTGATCACCCGCTGCACGCACGCCCGCTCCTCCGCGCCGAGCCGGGAGAGCCGGATGCGTTCCGCGGCGTCGCTTGCCGCGGTCCAGGCGCGGCAAGCGCGGTCGACCGCCGCGACGTAGGCCGCGGAGTGGTCGGCCGCCGGCTCGGTGTCGGTGTCCAGCGCCTGCGCTTCGGCGAAGGCCTCGACGAACCGCTCGGTGCTCGGCACCGACACGTCGGCGAGGGCAGGCAGCGTGAGCACCCGTACCGGGTCGCACTCGAAGGCGGCGTACTCGGTGCGCAGCGCCGCGAACCGGTTGCGCGCGTCCTGCCATCTCGGCGGCGCCACCGGCCTCGCCTGCTGCCGCTGGGCCGGCACGGCGCGGCGCCGAGCGCGACGGCGCTGCCGGACCACCACCGCGCTCGCCAGCGCGATCGGCCCGACGACGCTGGCGCCGACCACAACGAGCGCGAACAGCACGCCCAACCCGGCGACGCCGGACACCGCGAGCAGCACGAAGAGCAGGGGCAGCACTGTGGGGAAGCGGCCCATGTACACCGGATGCCGGTGACGTTGGTGATACGACCGTGGGTGCCTGGGCATCGTGCGCCGCCCTTCGTTGTGGTGAGCTTCTTCCTTGTTACCCCACTTTCCGGCCACCAGCCAGGGCCAGCCGAGTCACGCCGAGCCACCAGAACGGGAGCGAGCTCATGTTCCGCAAGGTGCTCGTCGCCAACCGTGGCGAGATCGCCATCCGCGCGTTCCGCTCCGCCGTCGAGCTGGGGATCTTGACGGTCGCGGTCTTTCCCTACGAGGACCGCAACTCGCTGCACCGGCTCAAAGCCGACGAGTCCTACCAGATCGGCGAGCCGGGGCATCCGGTTCGGGCATACCTGTCCGTCGAGGAGATCATCAAGGCCACGCGGCGGGCGGACGCCGACGCGATCTACCCCGGCTACGGCTTCCTGTCCGAGAACCCCGCTCTTGCCGAGGCCTGCGAACAGGCCGGCATCACCTTCGTCGGCCCGCCGGCGAACGTGCTGCACCTGACCGGTAACAAGGCGCGCGCGATCGCCGCGGCCCGCGAGGCCGGGCTTGCGGTGCTGAGCTCGACCCAGCCGTCGGCGGACGTCGAGGAGCTGACCGGCACGGCGCAGGACATGCGCTACCCGCTGTTCGTCAAGGCGGTGGCCGGCGGCGGCGGGCGCGGGATGCGCCGGGTCGCGGAGCCCGCCCAGCTACGGGAGTCGATCGACGCCGCCATGCGCGAGGCCGAGTCCAGCTTCGGCGACGCGACCGTGTTCCTCGAGCAGGCCGTGGTCAACCCGCGACACATCGAGGTGCAGGTGCTCGCCGACGGGGCGGGCACCACCGTGCATCTGTATGAGCGGGACTGCTCGGTGCAACGCCGGCACCAGAAGGTCATCGAGATCGCGCCGGCGCCCAACCTCGACCCGGCGCTGCGCGAGCGGCTGTGCGCCGACGCCGTCGCGTTCACGCGCCACATCGGCTACGTCAACGCCGGCACCGTGGAGTTCCTAGTCGACGAGGGCGGCAACCACGTCTTCATCGAGATGAACCCGCGCATCCAGGTCGAGCACACCGTCACCGAGGAGGTCACCGAACACGACCTCGTCGTGGCGCAGCTGCGGGTCGCCGCCGGCCAGACCCTGGAGGAGATGGGGCTGACGCAGGACGAGATCTCGGTGCACGGGGTTGCCATGCAGTGCCGCGTCACCACCGAGGACCCGGCCAACGGCTTCCGCCCGGACACCGGGGTGATCAGCCACTACCGCTCGCCGGGCGGCTCGGGCGTGCGTCTGGACGGCGGCACGACGCACACCGGCGCCGA
>Ga0136616_10001290_pt1 | contig 13071 bp, 14 predicted proteins | sample AntDrymUQ2992106_2_FD_106648 | JGI IMG/M metagenome (GOLD analysis project Ga0136616, IMG submission 106648) | Polar desert sand microbial communities from Dry Valleys, Antarctica - metaG UQ299 (21.06) | ecosystem: Environmental > Terrestrial > Soil > Desert | place: Antarctica: Dry Valley...
ACCTACGGCAACAGCCTGGCGAGAAGCGCCCAGTTGGCGATCAACGAGATCAACGCCGCAGGCGGGATCGACGGACGCCAGGTCGAGGTGAACGTCGAGGACATCCAAACCGATGTCGCCCACCGTCGACAAGGCCCGGAAGCTCGTGCAAAGCGACAACGTCGATCTGGTGATGGGCCCAATCGGCTCCGACGCCAACGACGCCGCCTTTGCCGAGGTTGTCGAAGCAGGCGGCAAGCTGCTCTTCTACACCGAGACCTACGAAGGCGGGAAGTGCAACGAGCTCTACTTCTCCTTCGGCGCGGTCCCGGCCCAGCAGATCCGTCCTCTGATTCCGATCTTGCAGGAGGCATACGGGACCAACGCCATGTTGTTCGGTGCCGACTATGTCTGGCCGCGGCGTAGCTTCGAGATTGCCAAGCCGATCATCGAGGAGAACGGGGGCACGGTGGTTTCCGAGCTCTATCTGCCTCTGATCGCCGAGGACTTCAGCGAGCTGGTCCAGGAGGTTCGTGACACCCAGCCCGATTACATCTTCTCGCTTTACCCGGCAGTCTGGGGCGCAGCCTTGACGGCGCTCAACGACGCCGGCCTGCTCGAGTCGGTGGGGATCGGAACGATCTTCCTCGGCGACCCCGACTTCGCCGGCATTGCCGATCTCGCCGAGGGTTCTTACACCGCGCTGCCCTTCTTCACCGCCGCGGACGCGCCCGGGGTGCAGCCCTTCCTCGACGCCTATGGCGCCGAATTCGGCGAGGGCGAGATTCCCTCCGGTGGGGAAGGGGTTGGGGCCTACAACGCCGTCTGGCTCTACAAGCAAGCCGTGGAGCAGGCCGGTTCGACCGATCCCGCCGCAGTGGCGGAGGCAATGGTCGGCCAGACCTTCGACGGTCCCACCGGCACGGTGGAGATGATGCCGTCTCACCATCTCAAGCAGACGATCAACCTCGTCCAGGCCCAGGGCGGCGAGTACGTGCTGGTCGACTCGTTCGAGGACATGGATCCCGAGGAGGACTGCTCGTTGTAAGCGAGGGCGGGAAGGCTCTCCGTAAAGCCGAGCTAGCCCTCCTGGGGTTGCTCGTCGCGGCACCTCTGGTCAGCCGCGACGCCTTCTTTGTCGATCGCATCGGCCGATTCCTTTTGCTGGCGGTCTTCGCCCTCTCGGTTGATCTGATCTGGGGGTACGGAGGGATGTTCACCTTCGGCCAGGCAGCTTTCTTCGGAGGTGCCGGCTATGCGGTGGGCATCCTTTCCACGCGCGAAGCGGGGATTCTCCCCCTCCCTCTCGCGGTGAGCATCGTCGGGGCGGTGGCGGCGTCGGCCCTTCTTGCCTTGGGCATCTCCTACTTCACCTTCGCCCGACGCGGGGGCTTACGGGGAGTCGAGTTTGCCGTCGTCACCCTGGCGGTCTCGGTGGCGCTCGAGCGCCTGGCTAACGCCGGGGGCCCGGTCACCGGCGGTCAGAACGGGATCTTGATGACTTACCGCCTTGGCCCGCTTCATCAGGCCCACGGTTTCTATCTCCTTGCCGCGGCGATCCTCGTGCTCACCTATTTCGGTCTCAAGCGCTACCTCCGTTCCCGAGCGGGCTTGGTCTTTCGGGGGATCGGCCAGAACGAAGAGCGAGTCGAACTTCTCGGCTATGACGTCCCTCGTATCAAGCGTTGGACTTTCGTGCTGTCGGGAGCAATCGCCGGGCTGGCCGGAAGCCTGTTCTATCTGCACGAAGGCATCGTCTCGCCGGCGGCGGTGGGCGTGGGATCTTCCACCCTGGTCTTGCTGTGGGTGGTGCTGGGAGGCAAGGGGACCCTGATCGGCCCGATTGCTGGAGCGGTGGCGCTTCCCTATCTGACCGCCCGGCTCTCGGGCACCCTGCTCGATACCTGGCTCGTGGTCGTGGGAGTGATCCTCGTGGTCGTAATCCTTCTGATTCCCGCGGGGATCTTTGGCTTCCTCAATCGGGAGCGGGTCTCGTGAGCGTTCTTTCGGTCAGCGGACTGGGAAAGACCTTCGGCGGTCTCAAGGCCGTTGCCAATGTCGATCTCGAGGTGGAGCGAGGCGAGATGCACGGTTTGATCGGCGCCAATGGGGCTGGCAAGACCACTCTGCTCCACCTCATATATGGTCGGATTCGTCCCGACCGGGGATCGATCCACTTCAACGGAACCGACGTGACGCTCCTACCGGTCACCGCCCGGGCCCGGATGGGGATGGGTCTGGTCTTTCAAATCATCTCGGTTTTCGACGGGCTCAGTGTTAACGAGAACCTGTTGCTCGGAGCCCTGCCCAAAGACTCCACCCGCTCCGACTCCGTCGACCAAATCGAGGTTGAAAAAGTGATCGAACTGGTCGACCTGGGTGCGGTGCGCGATCGGAGCGCCGGCAAACTCGGCCACGGCGAGAAGCAGCGCCTGGAAATGGGGATGGTTCTTCTCACTCGACCGACGCTGCTCTTGCTCGATGAACCGACCTCCGGCATGACCCAGGCGGAGAGCCGGCGCACCGCCGGCTTGTTGCAAACCCTTCGCTCGGAAGGGGCGATCGATGCGGCGATCGTGGTCGAGCACAACATCGAGTTCATCCGGCTGGTGGCGGATCGGGTGACGGTGATGCATCGCGGCACGGTCCTGGCCGGTGGCCCGATCGATGAGGTACAAAACGACCCCGCGGTGCAGGCTTCGTTCCTCGGGAGGTTGCATTGATGCTCGAGGTGGAGGATCTCTCGGCGGGTTACGGCCAGACCACGGTCCTCCGCGGGATTTCGTTCACAGTGGCGCCGGGCGAGGTGGCCTGTGTGATGGGTCGCAACGGGGCCGGCAAGACCACCTTGCTACGAGCGTTGATGGGGGTCCTTCCCAAGACCGGGGTGGTGCGACTGTCGGGGACCGATATCAGCCAGCGCCCGGGTCATCGGATCAACGCGGCCGGGATGGTCTGGGTTCCCCAGGAGGCTTCGGTCTTTCCCGGGCTGACTGTCCGCGATCACCTCGTCATCGCTCTCCAGCGCCGCCGTGAGGAGGAGGACGGCATTGCCGAGGCCGGCGAACTGTTCCCGGTGTTGGGGGAGCGGCTGGAACAAGAGGCGCAAACCCTCTCCGGTGGCGAGCGCAAGATGCTGGCGCTGGCCCAGGCCCTGATCGTGAAACCAAAAGTAGTGCTGATGGACGAACCGACCGAAGGGGTGGCACCGGTGGTGGTCGAGCAATTGATACCTGCCATCGGGGCCGCCGCCACCGAGTCGGCCGTTGTGCTCGTCGAACAGAACATCGACACCGCTCTTGCCCTGGGAGGCAACGCCTACGTTCTCGAGCAGGGATCGATCGTCGTTTCGGGAACGGTCCGTGATCTCTATGACGGCGGCGTCCTCGAACAAAGGCTGGCGCTGTGATCCTCGGCTTTCTTCCGGTCGACTCGTTCAACGTGATTGTCCTGGCGGCGGTGTTTGTCCTGGTGGCGACCGGGCTCCACTTCACCTTCGGGATGCTCAACGTCGTCAACCTGGTGCATGGAGAGCTGATCTTGATCGGGGCCTACACCACGCTCCAGGTGCAAAAGACGACGGGCAACGTTCTGCTCGGAATGGCGCTCGCCCCCCTCCTCGCCGGCGTGGTCGGCTTGGCGATGGAACGAGGAGTGCTGCGCTTTCTCTACGAACGACCGCTCGACTCGCTCCTGGCCACGTTCGGTCTGGCCCTCATCATTCGCCAGGTCGTCCAGTTCATCTTCTCGCCCAATCCCCAGACGGTGCGCAGCCCGATCGGGGGATCGTTCCTGCTGGGCGGGTTCAACATCCCGTGGTGGAGGCTGGTCATCGTCCTGGTCACCGCGGGGTTGCTCGTTGGTGTTATTCAGTTTCTAAAGCGAAGCCGCTTCGGTCTCCAAGCCCGGGCCACGGTGGCCAACCCGGTGCTGGCCGAGACTATGGGTATCAACTCTGGAGCAGTGCGGGCCGGGCTGTTCGCTTTGGGCTCGGCCATCGCGGGGCTGGCGGGGGCGATGCTGGCCCCGATCAGCACTCTCAACCCTCAGTTCGGCTTGCTGTTTCTGGTGAACTCGTTCTTGGTGGTGATCATCGGAGGCAAGGGGTCGCTGCGCGGACTGGTCGTCGCCGGGGTGGTGCTTGGCGGCACGCTCGCCGCTTTGCAATTCGTCATGTCGACGGTTCTCGCGCAGATCCTCATCCTTGCCATCGCCATCGTCGGAGTGCGGGTGCGGCCCCTATTGGGGATTGTGCGAGAGGCTCAGACCAAAACCACGCCAGCTGCCTCTACATCGGCAAGCGCCCGCTGACCGTCCCCCGGAGTGAGATCGACCGAGCGAACCGCATCAGTCATGAGCGCCACTTTGAATCCCGCGGTCTTTCCATCGAGGGCGGTGGCTTTAACGCAATAGTCCGTCGCCAAGCCAACCACCACGATCCGTTCAATCCCGCGTTCGCGCAGCAATTCGGCCAAGCGGGTGGGGATCGTTTCCATGGTCTCTGGGTTCTGCATGGTGAAGCCGGAATAGCCGTCTTCGCCATTAGTGCCCTTGCGGATGACCGGGCCGTCGACCACAAGGTCGGGGTGGAACTCCGCTCCCCAGGTGTCGCCTACGCAGTGAACTGGCCAGATGCCGCCGTCCGTCTGGAAGTGAGGGGTCGATTCCGGATGCCAGTCGGCGGTGTAGAAGATGTGACCGCCATCTGCTTTGGCCGCTTCGATTTCGGCATTGATGACCGGGACTACCTCTTCTCCCGAATTGACGTACAGGCTCCCCTTCGGGTCGGCGAAATCGTTCTGGACGTCGACGACGATCAAAGCCGTCGCCGAGTCGTAGCTAACAGCACCCACTCGCTCCATCGTATCGAAACCGAATAACCTCGACCGCCCGATCGCGAGGAGCATTGATGGAGCACACACGTGTTGGCGCATTCGAGTGGGAGCGCGGGTCGCCGGAGACATTCACCGGCACGGTTTGGTCGACCCCCATGTCGCGGTCACCCGAGAGGACGGTCACCGCCATCGGTGTCATGTTCGGACCCGGCGCGAGGACGTTCTGGCACAGCCACCCCGACGGTCAGGTGCTCTATGTCGCCAGCGGGTCGGGCAGGGTTGGGAACGTCGACGGCAAATTCGTCGAGATTGCTGCCGGCGACGTGGTCTACACCCCGGCCGGTGAGAGCCATTGGCATGGGGCCACTCCGACGTCCTACTTGATGCACATTTCGATCACCACCGGTGGGGCAACCGTCTGGGAGCCGCGGGCGGTCACCGACGAGGAGTACAACGGCGGCGCCAGCTAGGGGAGTCTCAGCAGTGTCGTTGCTCTCGCACCCGTTTGCAGGATCTCGACCTCGATGAGACCTTCCGGTGGAGCCGCCGCCCACTTCATCCGATTAGGTCGTCGAAGTGGCGGACAAAAATGCTGATCCCGTCGCACGGCCGACGGAGATATCCGGGACCTTCTGGGTCCGCCGAAAGCAAGAATCAGCCTATGAATCCGCTAAGCAACAAACTCCTCGTCGGCGCCTTGGTTTTCGTGCTATTCGCATGCAGTGATCGGCCGGTTGAGTACAGCTCAATCGACGAGATGAACGCCGCGCTATCGGAGGTCGGATACACGTGCTATGTGGACTCGAGCGGCCCAATTCCGGGCCTGCTCGGGCATGGCGGATGCGAATGGCCCCGCGAGTTGGACCGCGAGGGGGAATTCGGCTTCGTGAGCGTTGTGCTCTTTGACTCTGAGCTTGAGCGACTTCGCCACCTTGTTTTCAGCTTCGGCTTCTGTCTCGACATACCGGATGCCCCGTTGGAGCTTCCCTACGCGTACGGATCCGAATGGGCCGTCGATCCCGAAATGTGCGCGGTCCCGGCAGGCGGAATGGCTCAAATGGCCGAGGTATTGGGAGGAGAGACCAATGTCGCTGACCTCACCGCGTACGAGAGAGTCGCTCTCGATGGGATTTTGGAAGACTGGACGGCCGACGAGCTAAAGGAGTTTCTCGGCGAGTCTGGCTAAGTCGCTGAGTCCGGTACTCGTTACCGACGCTCGGTAACGATCGGCCGAGCATCCTCGAACAGGCCTGCAATCTCATTCCAAGATGGGAGCCGCGGGCGGTCAGCGATGAGGGGTACGCCGGCCTCTTAGATCACCCCGCGACGGCTGAGATCATCGATCTGCTCCGATGACATTCCGAGTTCGGTGAGGACTGCAATTGTGTTGGCGCCCAGCTCCGGAGGGGGTCGGCGAATCGAGTTCGGCGTCTTCGAGAATTGAAATGGCAGGCCGAGCCCTTTGGTCGAATCACCAGAGTCGAGTGGCATCTCGACGACCATCTGTCGGGAGACGGCCTGAGGACTGGCCAATGCCTCCGAGACCGAGTTGATGGGGCCCACGGGGACGCCGGCGGTCTCGAGGAGTTCGATCCATCGGGCGCGGGTCCCGGTGACGATCACCGCCGCGATCTCGCTGTCGAGAACGTCACGGTTTCGCACCCGGTCCTGATTGCGGATGAAGCGAGCATCATTCGCCCACTCCGGTCGACCCAGCGCCGCGGCAAATGCAGCAAACTGTTTGTCGTTTCCGACCCCGACGGCGACTTCGCCGTCGGAGGCCGAATACGTTCGATAGGGAACTATGTTCGGATGACTGTTGCCGTACCGACCTGCTTCCTCGCCGGAGACGAGATGGTTGGAGGCGACATTGATCAGCATCTGCAGACCGACGTCATGGAGGCTCACCTCGCAGTGCTGCCCTTGCCCCGTGCGAGCGCGACTTTGGAGGGCTCCGAGCACCGCGATCGCTGCCGTCAACCCGGCGCAGACGTCGACGATGGCAACGCCCAGCTTCATCGGCATTCCGGCGGCCTCGCCGGTGATGGCCATGAGTCCGGTTTCGGCCTGGAGGATGAAGTCATACCCGGGCTTGTCTGCCTTGGGACCGGTAGCGCCGTAGCCGGTGATCGAACACCGCACTACACCCGGTGCGTTGAGCTCGAACCACTCGTCGTCAAACCCCCAGCTCTCCATCGTCCCGAGCTTGAAGTTGTCGATCACGACGTCGGCGCCGACGATCAAGCGGCGGAGCAAATCGCGGCCTTCCTCGCTCTTGAGGTCGAGAGTGACGCTTCTCTTGTTGCGATTGACGGAGAGGTAGTAGGCCGAGAAGGGGCCGACGAAGGGAGGACCCCAACTCCGGGTGTCATCACCCTGTCCGGGTTGTTCGATCTTGATGACCTCGGCACCCATGTCACCGAGGGTCATCGTGCAGAGCGGGCCGGCCAACACCCGCGTCAGGTCGATGACGCGGATGCCTAGAAGCGGACCACCTTCGTACTCATGATTGGTCACCCCCCAAACATAGAAGAGCCTGCGAGAAGTTCACTTTGGTTGCTGCCGTGGGGTCAAGCCGTACCGTTCGATCAACTCGGGAGCCCAGTTGAGATCGAAGGTGAGGAAGTAACGGTCGGCGATGATGGCTAAGGTCACCTATACCAAGAAGGGACCGCGGCGTCCACGATCTACGCGGCGTTTTCAAGGCGATAGACGGCGATGGGAGATGCCCGGCCCCTGAGCTGAACGGGGCCCACTTCGGTGAATACGAAACTCGTCTCGCCAGCGTCCCCCACCACGTTTTCGGAGGCCAGGATCTCTCCTGCGGCGGCCAGTTCACAGAGCCTGGCCGCCACATTTACCGCCATCCCGAAGAAGTCGCCGCCCTCGGCTACCGGGGTACCCGTGTTGAGGCCGATTCGAACTGAAATCACATGGTCGGCCAGCTCGCGCTGCAGGGAGATCGAGAAGTGCAGCGCATCGGCAGGTGGGGTGAACGCCAACATGAAACCGTCACCGGTGTGTTTCACCTCTCGACCGCCGTGACGATTGAGGAGCGTGCGGACGAGGCGGTCGTGATCTCGGATGATCTGGAATGCCGCCTTGTCACCAAGCGTATCGAGGAGAGCGGTGGACCCGACCATATCGGTGAAGGCGAAGGTGCGGGTGGCGGACTCGAACCGACCGTCCTCGGGATCGCTGAATCGCCCCAATATTGCTGCCACTTCGGAGGGATTCACGGAGATAACCTGGTTGGCCAGTTGGCCATGGGCGACGCCGTGAACCTGGTTCACCGCCTCTGGATTGGGGGCCTCGACTAGACAGTTGGAGAGACTCCGCGGATAGTCGAGCCAATAGGTGAGGAAGCGCACGTTGTACGCGGCCTGCATAGCCAAGTCGTTCTCGTGGGCCTTGGCCAGGTCCTCGGAAGAGGCCCCGCGGGTGTCGTGCTGGTCCATGAAAAACGGCACTCGGGCAGCCTACGGTTACTGATCCTTCTGGGTGAGTGCCGGCGAACCAAAATCACGTCCAAGCCGAGAATCGATTGTCGTAGGCAAAGCAGCCCGAAACTCTGGGAGACCGATTCCTGCTTAGGGAGCTGGTCGTGATGAATCTCGATGGTCCGGGCACCAGATCCTCGACCAGCTTGTGGCGGCGAGCTATTCACCGGTGTCGCCTGACCCCGCAAGGCGCCTCACTTCTAGGTTCGGCCCTTCGCCTTCATCAGCCGCTTCTGCTCACGCACAACGAGCACGTCCTCCCAAACCGCCACGTCGGCAATCGAGGGCCAATCGGCGGCCACCTCTTCCCATCCCGGAGGTGCAGCTCTCCTAGCCGCTTGCCGAGGATGGCCGACAAAGATTCGTGATTTGGCGTCGCCGAAGCCGGGCAGGGCTTTGAGTCGGGCAAGAAGCTCGGGACCGCTTGAGGCCGTGGTCCAAATCGCTTCGGCGTTGGCGTCGTAGGAATCTCGCACGGTCCGGCAAACCTCTTGAGTGCGCTTGGCCATCGCGGCCGGATACCTGTGAATGACGGGAGGTCCGCGAAAGATCGCCACCAACTCCTCCTCGGGATACTCGGCTATGACGGCCGCATCGAGATCGCGCCCCATCCTCTGGGTGAGGAGGTAGGGGCCAAAGAAGGCCCGTTCCATCGGAAACTGCTGGTCGAGGAGCATGCCCAAGAGGAGGGCAAGGCCGTCCGGGGCGAGCAGCCGATTGGTGTTCTCATCGACAGTCCACGGCAGACTCTCGACTGAGCTCATTCCCGTCAACGGTAGCCCGGCTTCGTGCCGCCGAGAACCCTGACGGCTGCAGGTCTTGCCTAGACCTCGATTGTTTCGAAGCCGAGGGTGAGAGCCGCCTGTCGTTGGCGAAGGTCGAACGTGAGGAACCTCACTGGCCGAGGAAGACGCTCAGCGGCCGCCAGATGGATCGAGTCGAGGGTGCGGAGCCCCAATTCGCATCCGATCTCGGCGGCTCGTCCGAGACACACATCGTCCGCTGGCACCAGGGCCATTCTGGCTACGTCGTTCTCCAAGTACTCCGTGGCTTGCTTGAGTTCGTACGGTTCAAAGAGTCGGCAAAGAGCGATTCGGGCCTCGGCGACAGCGACGAGCGATGCGCACCACGCCGCCTCGCTCTCCATTGTGGCGACCACCGCTTCCCGACCGGTTTCGTCCACGTAACGCTTGAGCAACGCCGAGGTGTCGATCGCCAGCATCAGCCGGAGCGGAGATCTTCGAGAATCTCGCCGCTCGTCACCCCGCCTCGAACAGGCAGGGGCTGCGGCTTCGGTGGGTGAGTGCCCAAGCGCGGTAGGCGCAGCAAGCCGGCTTCTGCCAGTTCCTCGAGCGATTCGGTTCGGCTTCCGCTGATCGGCCCTAGCTCAGCGACAGGAAGGCCGTTGCTGGTGATCAGAATTCGCTCGCCGCGCTGGGCTCGGCGGATCACCTCGCTCACTCGATTCCTCAATTCCCTGATGCCAATCCGATCCATCTCCAGAGACTGTAGCACATGTAGCCACGCGGCTCCGGAACTCGTGGCTTCGATCGGCCGCGGCCTCGCGCGCAACAGTGGCCGAACTCCTTTAGCCCGTTGCGACCGGTTGATAGCTCGGATCAGGAATCGGCTTTCCCCCTTGGCGGGCCGCGTCCAGCCACGCCTCCTTGGCAGTGAGGAGCTCGGTCAACGCTGTCAACGCCTCCTGAGGCGTTTCTCCGAACTCCTTCCAAGGACCCCACTGAACTTGGCGCCAAATCAACGTAAGCCGGATCACGATCCACACCGAGTTGAAACAGCCGAGGAGAGGAGATTCCTCGAGGGATGCCCGCCCGGAAAGCGAACGTGTCCGTTATCGGCGCGAACTACTGCTTCGGCAAGCAGGTTTGGACCGCACGAGACAGAGTACGAACGTCAAGTTAACTTGATCGTATGGATCCGGTGATCCTGGCTAGCGCACGGAACCACGGGATCGGAAAGACATGTTGCATGCTTATCGGAATCCAATTCGAGTGTTTTGATCGCGGCGACAGGTGATGCTCAGGGGGGAGACCGGGAGGGGCGCGTCCTCGAGATCGGAGTCGCCACAGACGACGGGATCGAGTTCTAAGTCCACGCCATGCCCGTTCGACCAAAGTTCTCGAGGTCACAATCGTGCCCCGATCAATCCAGGAGATTCTCGACCAGGCCGAGGAACTTGCGCGTCGCTTTGAGGAGTTCGACACGAGGCTGGAAGATGAGCGATCGGTGGAGGAGTATCTGCTCCGCCGGGCCGCGCTGAGTCGGCTTCGCAGCGAACGTCAAACTGCCGACGCCGTCATCGCAGAGCGGGCGGCGGGAATTTCCTGGAGAAAGATCGGGGAGATACTCGGGACGTCGGCCCAAGCTGCTCAGCAGCGCTACCGCGAGGTCGTAGAAGAGGCTTGAGCCATCTCGGCCGCTCAACCGCCTTGCAACACCGCTTGCTACGTCGCAAATGTTTTTGGCTTCGTCGCACGTTGTTGCACGCCGGACTCGCGAAACTTGATTCTGGGCGTACTCTCGAGATCCGTTACGTTGAAGACTTGGTCGACTCAACATCTTCACCGAATAGCCGCCTGAACAAAGGTCTCCGCCGAATCGACGTAACACTGCCGGCGGTACTCGTCGCGGAACTGGATAGAAACGTCGGCGAACTCGAATACTTCGTCACCCGATCAGCCGTTATCGAGGTGGCGATTCGCCAGTTTCTCGACCGGGGCGGGGTTCGGTCAGCGGCCCCAGGCACCGTCTATCGCTAAGAACGGGCTTAGCGCCCGCACGCGGCACTTCTCGTGAAGAAGGTCGGTTCCGTGGATCCGACCGGCATCTCCATTTCGTCGATGCGCAGATGGGTCTCGCAATTTTGTGGGCCGCCGCGATGAGGTCGTGCTTGGCATGGCTTTGCCATTCGAGGCCGCAGCCGGACGTAGGTGGAGGTAGGTTTCCAAAATCTTGCGAGTAGACGACTTTCAGCCTTCTGTTGGCTGGCCGGGGACGCTGCTCACGATCTCCGGCGATGGCTTCGGCTCGGAGCTAGACGACAACGTAGTCGTGATCGGTGGCGTGCGGGCTCTCGTCGTGAATGCTTCGCCTGAGACTTTGACGGTTCTCGTGGGCGAGGGCACCGCGACCGGCTTGATCGAAGTCACGACCGGGGGAGCGACCGCGACGGCGAGCAGTCCTTTTGAGATCGCGGAGTGGCCTGACGTCGGCAAGTCGGCCACGCCCGGTGCCCCGGCGTTCTACTCCGGAACGCAGCACGCCAGTCCGAAGTTGCGGGCGCAGAATCAGCCGGTCCTGGTCATCCTGGCTCACGGTCTCGGCAATCCTCCACCGGGTCGGGGCCATCGTCCGCGTCGTTTTGCCATTGATGTTCCCCGGCATCGTCGCGGTGGTCGTGTTCGCCTTCACCCTCTCCGCCCACGAATTCATCTATGCGCTCTCGTTCAACAAATCATCGGCCGTGAAGACGATCGCCACCGGGGTGCCGACCGAGCTCGTGCGCGGTGACGTGTTCTTCTGGCAGTCGCTGCAGGCGGCGGTGATCTTCTTCGCGGTGCCGATTGCTCTCATCTTCAATGCCTTCCTCGACCGGTTCATCACCGGCTTCACGATGGGAGCGGTCAAGGGCTAGAGAGCTGGCCGCAAGTTCCGGCGCCGATAGTAAGGATCGTGCGGCTGTTCCTCCTCCGAGCGAGGTCTGGGAGTCATAGCGGAGGCGACCGGAGCGCCTCGGGCTCGCGAAACCTCGCTCTCACTCTCTGCCCGACATGCGATAGGTTCCGACCGAGTGAACGACCTGCCGACCCTTCTAATAGCCGCCTGTACAAAGGCCTCCGTCGTTCTGACGTGACTCTGCCGGCAGTCTTGGTCGCTGAGCTAGACCGAAATATTCTCGATCTCGGCTACTTCGTAAGCCGGTCGAGTGTCATCGAAGTAGCGATACGTCAGTTCCTCGACCGGGGCGGGGTTCGGGACAGCGCCCCGGGGGACCGTTTACCGATAAGGATCGGCGGCCGGGTCGCCACCCTCTTCGTGAAAGGGTCGATGAAGAATCAGCGAGCTCTTCAAAGGTCTGCCTCCGCCGACCAAACCTCGACCAACCGCGGCTCTACTTTTGCCTCTGCTCCGATCCGGTCAGAGAACACCGCCAGAATCTCATCCACACCGATGGCCGAACGGGAACGAATCGCGTGAAAGCCCGCGGTGTAAGCATCCTGGCCGAGCTGCTGGCACTCGGACCAGTCGGGACCGACAAGTCGTGAAGGTTCGATCCCGATCATTGCCAGCGTTGTCGGCGAAGTCAGATCAAGGACCCTGGACAGCTGCACCTGATACTTGTAAAGCTCACGCGGAAGCAGACCGCTCACCCCGATGACATGTTGCTCTCCAAGTCGTTTGAATTCGGCGACCGCGCAGGCGCGGGACGTGCACAGGTAGAGAACCGGGAAACTGTTCGCGGGGTTGAACCGACTGCCAATGATCCGAGCTCCTTCTCCGGCGAGGGGGTCATACCCGGGGCTTTGATGTCGATAGCCCGAACCTCGATAGACCGCGGGCTCAACCGAAGCGATACCTCCGGCCGGCCTGCTAACTGGTGACACCTTCGGCCAAAGCCAACACCGCCCCGATCACCCGCCGGTACTCGCCGCGTTGGACCAGATCGAGGGGCTTCTCGTAGGCGAGTTGAGGATTGGGGCTTCGGATCCACAACCGCGCCGGTTCGTCTCTCAGGG
>Ga0136616_10001291_pt1 | contig 13062 bp, 12 predicted proteins | sample AntDrymUQ2992106_2_FD_106648 | JGI IMG/M metagenome (GOLD analysis project Ga0136616, IMG submission 106648) | Polar desert sand microbial communities from Dry Valleys, Antarctica - metaG UQ299 (21.06) | ecosystem: Environmental > Terrestrial > Soil > Desert | place: Antarctica: Dry Valley...
CACGGCGCTCGAGCCGGACGAGCTGATCAAGTCCGTGCTGGTGCGACCTCCCGCTGGGCCGCAGCAGTTCAGCAAGATCGGCACCCGCAACGCGATGGTGATCGCGGTCGCCGCGTTCGGGCTTGCCCTGCACCCGGACCGCCGGTCCGTCGGGACGGGTATCGGCTCGGCCGCCCCGACCCCGCGCCGGGCCAGAGCGGCTGAGGACGCGCTGGCCGGTGAGCTGTCCGCGGCGGGTCTGTGGGACTCGCGCGCCGACATCCCGGACAGGCTCGCGGAACGCTTCGCCGACCTGGTCGGGCAGGCTGCGGATCCGATCGACGACGTCCGAGGGACCGCTGCATACCGGCGCCACGCCCTGCGGGTGATGGCCCGGCGCGCGCTCGGCTGGGCGTGGACCGACTACCAGAGGGCGGCGTAGCGGATGCGAATCACCTGCTCGGTGAACGGCGAGCCGCGCGAGGTCGACGACGTGTGGCCGGGGGAGAGCCTGCTCTTCGTGCTGCGCGAGCGGATGGGCCTGCCCGGCTCCAAGAACGCCTGCGAGCAGGGCGAGTGCGGGTCGTGCTCGATCTTCCTCGACGGGGTGCTCGTCTGCGCCTGCCTGGTCGCGGCCGGCCAGGCCGAGGGACGCGACGTCCGTACGGTCGAGGGCCTGGCCGGGCCGGAACCGGACGACCTGCACCCCGTCCAGCGCGCGTTCGTCGAGACCGGCGCCGTGCAGTGCGGCTTCTGCACCCCGGGACTGGTCGTCGCCACCGTCGACCTCCTGGCCCGTGATCCGGACCCCAGCGACGCGGAGATCCGCGAGGCGCTGGCCGGAAACGTGTGCCGGTGCACCGGTTACGAGTCCATCCTCGACGCGGTCCGGCTGGCTGCCGCCCGTGGTCGCGAGGCGACGGCGTGAGCACCGAGGCGATGATCATCGACGGCTGCGCGGTGGTGACGGTGGACGCGGCGCGCACTGAGCACGAGCGTGGTCATGTCGTGGTCCAGGACGGTGTGATCGTCGCGGTCGCCAGCGGTCCGGCGCCGACGGACGCGCGGTGGAGTGGTGCCCGCCGCGTCGACGGCTCCGGCTGCGTGCTCACGCCGGGCCTCGTGAACACCCACCACCACCTCTACCAGTGGGCGACGCGCGGACACGCGGTGGACGAGCCGCTGTTCGGCTGGCTCACCCACCTCTACCCGATCTGGGCCGGGCTCGACGCGGAGGTGGTGGATCAGGCGGCCACCGCTGCGCTGGCCTGGCTGGTCCGCACCGGCTGCACGACGACGACCGACCACCACTACGTGTTCCCGCGCGGCGCCGGAGACCTGCTCGCCACCGAGATTGCCGCGGCGACCCGGGTCGGCGTGCGGTTCCACCCGACCCGGGGCTCGATGGACCTCGGTCAGCGCGACGGGGGGCTGCCCCCCGATCACGTCGTCGAGGACCGGGACGCGATCCTGGCCGCGACCCAGGACGCGATCGACCGGCACCACGACCCGACCGCGGGTGCGATGGTGCGGGTCGGGGTTGCCCCGTGCTCACCGTTCTCGGTCACCCGCGAGCTCATGGTCGAGGCGGCCGAGCTGGCCCGGCGCAACCGGGTGCGGCTGCACACGCACCTGGCCGAGACGACCGACGAGGACGACTTCTGCCGGGACCGCTTCGGCTGCTCGCCGGCGCAGTACATGGCCGAGCTCGGGTGGCTCGGTCCGGACGTGTGGTTTGCGCACGCGGTCCACCTGAGCGACCGGGACATCAAGTCGTTCGGCGCCACCGGCACCGGCGTCGCGCACTGCCCCTCGTCGAATGCCCGCCTCGGTGCCGGGATCGCCCGCAGCCGCGACCTGCGCGACGCCGGGGTCGCCGTCGGACTCGGCGTCGACGGGGCGGCGTCGAACGAGGCGAGCTCGCTGCTCGAGGAGGTGCGCCACGCGGTGCTGTTCGGCCGGGCCCGCGGTGGTCCGACCGCGCTGAGCGTCCGGGACGGGCTGGAGATGGCCACGATGGGCGGTGCCCAGGTGCTCGGACGGGCCGACGACCTGGGCTCGATCGAGCCCGGCAAGCTCGCCGATCTCGCGCTCTGGCGGTTGGACACGCTGGCCCACGCCGGGATCGAGGACCCGGTGGCCGCGCTCGTGCTCGGTGCGCCGCCGCCGCTGGAGCTGCTGCTCGTCGGCGGGCGCGCGGTGGTGGAGCACGACCGCGTCGTAACGGTCGACGAGGACGCGGCGGCTCGTGGCGCGGTCACCGCCCGCGACGCGCTGCTCTCGCGCGCGGCCGCGTCATGACCGCTCCGACCGGTACGAGGACCGCCGTCGACGCACCGGCTCGGCCGACCGGTGGCGTCGGCGGGAGCCCGGAGCGGCCCGACGGCCGGCTCAAGGTGCGCGGCGAGTTCGCCTACGGGAGCGACCTCTGGGCCGACCACATGGTCTGGGGCGTCACGCTGCGCAGCCCCCACCCGTACGCCCGGATCGTGTCGATCGACATCGGCGACGCGCTCGCGACGGCCGGGGTGGTCGCCGTGCTGACTGCCGACGACGTGCCCGGCCGCAACGTCTTCGGGCTCGAGCTCGCCGATCAGCCGGTGCTCGCCCACGACTGGGTGCGCTACCACGGGGAGCCGGTTGCGCTGGTCGCCGCGGATGATCTCGAGGTGGCCCGGCGAGCCGCGAAAAGGATCAAGGTCGAGTACGAGGTGCACGAACCGGTGACCGACCCGCGGTTCGCGCTCGGTCACCCGATGGCCGACCGGGTGCACGAGACCACCCCGGAGGTGCGGGAGCTCAGCCGGGAGGCGGCGGTCCTCCACCCGCAGGGCAACCTCCTGCGTCATCTCAAGATCCGCAAGGGCGACCCGGAGCCCACCGCGGACGTGGTGGTGACGCTGGACTTCGAGGTCGGCATGCAGGACCAGGCCTTCCTCGGACCGGAGTCCGGGCTCGCCGTGCCGGCCGAGGACGGTGGGGTCGACCTCTTCGTGTCGACCCAGTGGCTGCACGTCGACCAGCGTCAGATCTGCGAGGCGCTCGGGCTCGGCCCGGAGAAGGTGCGGCTCACCCTCGCCGGGGTCGGCGGCGCGTTCGGCGGGCGCGAGGACCTCTCGATGCACGTCCACGCCTGCCTGCTCGCGCTGCACACCGGCAGGCCCGTGAAGATCTCCTACAACCGCGAGGAGTCCTTCTTCGGCCACGTCCACCGCCACCCGGCCTGGATGCGCTACGAGTACGGCGCGGGCCGCGACGGTCGCCTGGTCTACGCGCACGCGACGATCCACCTCGACGGTGGCGCGTACGCGTCCAGCACTCCGGCCGTCGTCGGCAATGCCGGCACGATGGGCCTCGGGCCGTACGTGATCCCGAACATCCACGTCGACTGCTACGGCGCGTACACCAACAACCCGCCGTGCGGAGCGATGCGCGGGTTCGGGTCGGTGCAGACCGCGTTCGCGTACGAGGCGATCATGGACCGGCTGGCGGACGAGCTCGGCCTCGATCCGGTCGAGCTGCGCTGCCTGAACGCGATGTCGGAGGGGTCGGAGACGCCGACCGGGCAGGTGATCGACAGCCCGGCGCCGGTCGTGGAGCTGCTCCGGCGGCTCCAGGCGATGCCCCTGCCGGCTGCGGCCACTGAGCCTGGCGACGGCCCGGTCGACCTGCGATCCATGCCTGGAGGTGTGGCGAACACCACGCACGGCGAGGGCGTGGTGCGCGGCACCGGCTACGCCGTCGCGTACAAGAACGTCGCGTTCTCCGAGGGTTTCGACGACTGCTCGACGGCGCGGGTCAGGCTCGAGGTGGTCGGTGGCGAGGCAGTGGCGACCGTGCACACCGCTGCGGCCGAGGTCGGGCAGGGCCTGGTCACGGTCGAGCAGCAGATCTGCCGCACCGAGCTCGGCGTCGACCAGGTCATGGTGGCGCCCAAGGACACCAACGTCGGGTCGGGTGGTTCGACGTCGGCCTCGCGCCAGACGTACGTGACGGGGGGTGCTGTGCAGCTCGCATGTCAGGCCGTGCGGACGGAAGTGCTGGCGCGCGTACGGCGGACGCTCGGCCGACCGGGGCACGAGGTCGACGACCTGCAGCTGTCCGACGGCAAGATCGTCTCCGCGCGGGACGGTGTGGTGGCGACCGTCGCTGAGGTGGTCGGCGAAGCCGCGATCGAGCAGACCGCGACGTACCGGCACCGCCCGACCCAGGCCGTCGACCCGGAGACCGGGCAGGGCTTCGCGCACGTGCAGTACGCCTTCGCCGCGCACCGCGCCGTCGTGGACGTGGACACCGAGCTCGGGCTGATCAAGGTGGTCGAGCTCGCCTGCGCGCAGGACGTCGGCAAGGCGATCAACCCAGGTGCGGTGCTCGGCCAGATCCACGGCGGCTCGGCACAGGGCCTCGGGCTCGCGGTGATGGAGGAGATCCTGGTGCGCGACGGAAAGATCGTGAACGCGTCGTTCACCGACTACCTGATCCCCACGATCCTCGACATGCCGCCCATGCAGGTCGAGGTCCTCGAGCTGGCCGATCCGTTCGCGCCGTACGGGCTTCGTGGCGTCGGTGAGGCGCCGACGATCTCGTCCGGGCCGGCCATCGTCGCCGCCATCCGGGCTGCCACCGGTCTGGACCTCATCCGGGTCCCGGTGCGACCGACCCACCTCACCGGGACCTGATCGGACCTCGCGATGGCGACCGTCGAGGCCATCCGAGAGCTCGCCCTGGGCCTGCCGCGCAGCTCCGAGGCATGGGTCCGGGGCCGGCGCAAGTTCCGGGTGGGGAGGATCGTCTACCTGGCGTTCTCCCGCGACGAGGAGATGCTGGGTTTCGCGTTCCCCAAGGAGGAGCGGGCCGCGCTGGTGGCCGCTGAACCGGACAAGTTCCAGACGCCGGGGAGCGTCGACCTGCGCTACAACTGGCTCGTGGTCCGGCTCGACGCGGTGGACGACGAGGAGGCGGGCGAGCTGGTCCGGGACGCCTGGCGGATGGTGGTCCCGAAGCGGGTCGCCGCCGAGCACCTCGACCTCTGACGACGGCAGTGCGTCAGCGCGGCCAGCCGACTCAGAGGGAGAGATGGATGCGGAGCGCCCGGTCCACGTCCCCCACCAGGGCCGGGGGGAGCGCGCCGCAACGTCGTCCAACCCGCTCGATCGCAACAGACCTCACCTGCTCAGCCTGCGCCTTGAAGTCCCGCTCGAGCCCCGTCACGTCGGCCGGCAGGAGCACCTGGAAAGGGTAGACCCGATCGACGTTCGAGGTGATCGGCACGACCGTGATGACGCCGCGACCCAGGCGCGCGGCGGTCGCGTTGGCGACGTCGTTGCTCACGACCACTGCCGGCCGCGTCTTGCCCGCCTCGGATCCGCGCGCGGGATCGAGCTGCACGAGACGGATCTGGCCGCGCCGCACTCAGCCCTCGAGCCCGTCGGCCGAGGCCGCGTCCCAGGATCCGGCGTCGATCGAGGCGTCCCACGAGGTCCACGCCTCCTCGTACGCCGCCGAGAGATCGCCGACGCGGAGCAGCGCGACCGCTCGGTGGAGGACCGCGGATCGAGACTGGAAGCCCTGGGACCTCGCGTAGTCGTCGAGGAACGCGACATCGTCGGCCGGAAGGCTCACACTGACTTTCACACCCTGATCCTACTCCCGGTAGTACGAAGGTAGCAAGACTCGACCCGTCATGGCACGATCACGGGATGGCGCCGCATCCGTACGACCTGGTGCTGCAGTGCCCTCGGATGATCACACCGGTGGGGGAGCGGGCCGGGTGGGTCGGCATCCGGGACGGCGTGCTGGCTGCCGTGGAGGTCGACGGGACCGACCCGCCCGAGGGCGCGACGATCATCGGACTCGACGACGACGAGGTGCTGCTGCCGGGCCTGGTCGACACCCACGTGCACGTCAACGAGCCGGGTCGTACGGAGTGGGAGGGCTTCGCGAGCGCCACCCACGCCGCCGCCGCCGGTGGCGTGACCACGGTGGTCGACATGCCGCTGAACTCGATCCCGCCCACGCTCGACGTCCGGGCGCTGCTCGCGAAGCAGGCCTGCGCGACCGGAGCGGTGCACGTCGACACCGGCTTCTGGGGTGGCGCCGTGCCTGGCAACGTGGAGGATCTCGCGGGGCTGCACGCCGCCGGTGTCCTCGGCTTCAAGTGCTTCCTGGTGCCGTCCGGCGTCGACGAGTTCCCCGCGCTCGGCGGCGGCCGGCTCGAGGCGGCGATGGCCGAGATCGCGAGGCTCGGCGCCCTGCTCGTGGTCCACGCCGAGGACGAGGGTGTGCTCGGTGCGGCACCGGCCGCGAGCGGGCGTGCGTACGCCGGCTACCTCGCGTCCCGGCCGGTCGACAGCGAGGCGGTGGCGGTCGCTCGGATGGTCGATCTGGCGGAGCGAACCGGGACGCGCACCCATGTCGTGCACGTCTCGACCGGAGACGCCGCTGACTTGATCGGCGCGGCCCGGCAACGCGGGGTACAGATCAGCGGGGAGACCTGTCCGCACTACCTGACGATCGCGGCCGACGACGTGCCCGATGGAGCCACCGCGTTCAAGTGCTGCCCGCCGATCCGAGACCGGGCAGAGCAGCACCGGCTCTGGGCGGCGCTCGCCACGGGTGCGCTCACGAGCGTCGTGAGCGACCACTCGCCGTGCCTCCCGGCGCTCAAGCGGCCCGACGATGGTGATTTCGGCGCGGCGTGGGGTGGCATCGCGTCGGTGCAGCTCGGCCTGCCGTTGGTGTGGACCGCGGCGCGCGACCGAGACGTCGACCTGGGCACGGTCACGGGGTGGATGGCGACCGCGCCGGCCGACCTCGTGGGCCTTGCGGCCAAGGGCCGGATCGAGCTCGGGGCCGACGCCGACCTGGTCGCGTTCGCACCGGACGAGGCGTGGACGGTCGACCCGTCGGCGCTGCACCACCGGCACCCGGTCACGCCGTACGCGGGTCGCGAGCTCACCGGTGCGGTGAGACGCACTTGGCTGCGCGGTGCGCAGATCGATCCGGCGACCCCGCGCGGCCGCCTGCTCCACCGGACCACCACATGACCGGGTCGATCCGGGGTCGCCAGGACGGCGCCGATCCATCATGATCTTGGCTGTGGAGCGGTTGACGGACCTGGCCTCGCGTGCCCTCGGCGGCAGCGTCGTGTACGCGAGCGACGAACTGTTCGCCGAGCGGGAGAACCTGATCCGGCCGGAGCCCCCGATCTTCGACGCGTCCACGTTCGGCCACAAGGGCAAGGTGTACGACGGGTGGGAGACCCGCCGCCGCCGCGACCCAGGCCACGACGTCGCGATCGTGCGCCTGGGTGCGCCCGGCGTCATCCGGGCTGTGGTGATCGACACCGCGTACTTCACCGGCAACTTCGCCCCCGGAGCGTCGCTCGAGGCTTGCGTGATGACCCGTCACCCTTCCGTGGAGGAGCTGTTGGTGGCCGGGTGGCAGCCAGTCCTGGCGCGCTCGACGCTGGCCGGGGACACTGCGAACCGTTTCGAGGTGACTGACCCGCACCGCTGGACGCACGTACGCCTCACGATCTACCCCGACGGCGGGGTGGCCCGGCTGCGCGTCCTCGGCGACGTCGTGCCGGACCCGCGGTTCCTGGTCGGCACGGTCGACCTGGCCGCGCTGGAGAACGGCGGCTCGGTCGTCGACTGCTCGGATGCGTTCTACGGGTCGCCGACGAACTTGATCATGCCCGGTCGGGCTCGCCACATGGGGGAGGGCTGGGAGAACGCCCGGCGCCGGGGACCGGGGAACGACTACGTGACGTTGCGCCTCGCCGCCCCCGGTCGGATCAGCGAGGTCGAGATCGACACCTCGTACTTCGTCGGGAATGCGCCGGGCGAGGCGGCCGTGACCGGCATGGACGCACGAGCCGGCGGGGTCGACTCCCAGGCGGCCTGGGTGCCGGTGCTCGACCGGACCCGGCTGCAGCCGGACACCCGCCACCGTTTTCGGGTGGATGCCGGCCCGCTGACCCACGTTCGCCTCGATGTCTACCCCGATGGGGGAGTGGCCCGGCTTCGCCTGCTCGGGGAGGTCGACCCCGGCGAGTTGGTCGGGCTCGTCGAGGCCGCCGCGACGTCGGACGAAGGGGAACCACGATGACCGAGCCGACCGCGGCGCCATCCGACGTCGACGGCGCCGATCGCGTCCTCACCGGTCCGGCGCTGGCCTTCGTCGCCGACCTCCAGGGCCGGTTCGGGCCGCGCCGGGACGAGCTGCTCGCCCGGCGGGCCGAGCGGCGCAGCGAGATCGCCCGGGCCGGCCGGCTGGACTTCCTCCCGCGCACCGGTGAGGCGAGCGACGACGACTGGCAGGTCGCCCCACCGCCGGACGCACTGACCGACCGGCGGGTGGAGATCACCGGCCCCACCGACCCGAAGATGGCGATCAACGCGCTGAACTCCGGCGCAAAGGTCTGGCTGGCGGACCTGGAGGACGCGAACACGCCGCACTGGACGAACGTCGTCGAGGGTCAGGTGACGCTTCTCGACGCCGTCCGCGGCGATCTTGCCTACACGTCGCCGGAGGGCAAGGCCTACGCGCTTCGTACCGACCGGCCGTTGCCGGTCATCTTGCCGAGGCCCCGCGGATGGCACCTCGACGAGCGGCACGTGGTCGTCGACGGTCGACCGTCGGTGGGCGCGCTCGTCGACTTCGGGCTGTTCTTCTTCCACAACGCCGCTGAGCTGGCCGGCCAGGGCCGCGGTCCGTTCTTCTACCTGCCCAAGATCGAGAGCCATCTCGAGGCGAGGCTGTGGAACGACGTGATCACCCACGCCGAGGAGACGGTCGGCATCGCGTACGGCAGCACGCGCGTCACCGTGCTGATTGAGACGATCACCGCCGCGTTCGAGATGACCGAGATCCTCTACGAGCTGCGCGACCACATCGCCGGGTTGAACGCCGGCCGGTGGGACTACCTGTTCTCCATGATCAAGAACTTCCGCGATGCCGGACCGGCGTTCGTGCTGCCGGACCGGTCGGCGGTGACGATGACGGCGCCGTTCATGCGGGCCTACACCGAGCTGCTCGTGTCGACCTGCCACCAGCGCGGGGCGTTCGCGATCGGAGGCATGTCGGCGTTCATCCCGAGCCGGCGCGACCCGGCGGTGAACGAGCGGGCACTGGCCCAGGTGCGGGCGGACAAGGAGCGGGAGGCCGGTGACGGCTTCGACGGGTCATGGGTCGCGCACCCCGACCTGGTTCCGGTGTGCGCGGACGTGTTCGATCGCGTGCTCGGCGACCGCAGGAACCAGCTCGACCGTCGCCGCGAGGACGTGGACGTGACAGCGGACCAGCTGCTCGACGTCGCCGCCACACCCGGGAAGGTGACCGAGGCAGGCATCCGCGCGAACATCGCGATCGGCCTGCGCTACCTCGAGTCCTGGCTGCGCGGGAACGGGGCAGCGGCGATCAACAACCTCATGGAGGACGCCGCCACCGCCGAGATCTCCCGGTCACAGCTGTGGCAGTGGATCCGCAACGAGGTGCGGCTGGACAGCGGCGAGACGGTAGGTGCCGCCCTGGTCCGGCGACTCGTCGCCGAGGAGGCGGCCACGATCCGGGAGCAGGTCGGTTCCGACGCTTGGGCAGCGGGGGAGTACGACGCCGCTCGGCGGGTCTTCGAGGAGGTCGCGCTGGCCGAGGACTTCGTCGAGTTCCTCACCCTGCCGGCGTACGACCTGATCGCCGAGCGGTGACCGAGCGCGCCGCCGGGGTGGCCGGGCTCGACGAGACCGCGCTGGCCGGGATCGACGCGCGGCTCGCCGCGGCCGATGCCGCGCTCCAGCGCGGCTACCCGGGTCCCGCGCCGGGACCGCAGCCGGTGCACACCGTGTACGTGCCGGCGAACCGGTTCACCCGCGGCTTGCCCAGCGCCTGGGGGGGTGCCGCACTGGCAGCGATGGACGAGCACGCGCCGGACGCGGCCGCGCTGGCCAGGGCGACCGGGTTCGATCCCGACGAGGTGGCCGGCGCCTGGCCGCTCGTCCGGACGAAGCTCGCGACCGAGCCGATCGAGGACCTGCGGGTGGACTTCGAGGACGGGTACGGCAACCGCCCGGACGCCGAGGAGGATGCCAGTGCCAAGGCCGCGGTGGAGGCGATCGCTGCGGACCTGGTCGGCAGTGGCAGGCCCCGCCACGTCGGGCTGCGCTTCAAGTCGCTGGAGGCGCGAACCCGACGGCGCGGGCTGCGGACGCTCGACCTGATGGTCGGCGGCCTGGTCGACGCGGGCGGGCTGCCCGACGGGTTCAAGATCACGCTGCCGAAGGTCACGTCGGTCGACCAGGTCGAAGCGATGGTCGAGATCTGCGAGCGGCTCGAGACGGCGTACGGGCTGCCGGCCGGGCGCTTACGCTTCGAGGTGCAGATCGAGACGCCACAGGCGATCCTCGGTGCAGACGGTTCGGTCACGGCTGCGCGCATGATCCACTGTGCGGGCGGACGCTGCGACGGCTTGCACTTCGGCACGTACGACTACACGGCCGGGCTCGGGATCGCGGGCGCGCAGCAGCGGCTCGACCACCCGGCCGCCGACCACGCCAAGGCGGTGCTCCAGGTCGCCGCGGCGGGGACCGGCGTGCCGGTCTCGGACGGGTCGTCGAACGTGCTGCCGGCGGGGGACGGGTTGTCCGTGCGCACCGCCTGGACGCTGCACGCCGCGCTCGTCCGGCGGGCGCTCGAACGAGGGCTCTACCAGGGCTGGGACCTGCACCCGGCGCAGCTGGTGACCCGCTACCTCGCCACGTTCACGTTCTTCCGGTCCGGCCTCCCCGACGCGCTCCGGCGCCTGTCGGACTACGTCGGGGACCGTGCAGCCGGTGTGCTCGACGAGCCGGCGACCGCTGAGGCGCTCGCCTCGTACGTCCTGCGCGCCCTCGACTGCGGCGCGGCAACCGCCGACGAGGTCGCCGAAGGCACCGGCCTCGACCGCGACCGCCTGGTTCGCCTCGTGCACCGCGACCCGGGCTGACAGCGCGCCGAGTCGCCGGCGACCTGATCGAGACGGCGTCGTACGAGCGGACGGACCTCAGGGCATCGCGTTGAACTTGTCCGGGTGGGGGCCGATGCGCTCGTCCCGGTCGAGCAGCGAGATGTCGGTCATGTCGTCGTCGCCGAGCTCGAAGTCGAAGATCGCGAAGTTCTCCTCGACCCGGCTGCGGGTCGCCGACTTCGGGAACACGACGTCGCCACGCTGGATGTGCCATCGCAGCGTCACCTGCGCCGGTGTCTTGCCGTAACGCTCGGCGATCCGCCCGATCGTCGGGTCGTCGAGCACCTTGCCCTGCGCGATCGGTGACCACGCCTCGGTGACGATGCCGTGCTCGACGCCGTACGACCGCACATCGGTTTGCGTGAAGTACGGGTGCACCTCGACCTGGTTGACCGCGGGCAGGACATCGGTCTCGGCGCGCAGGCGGTCCAGGTGGTTCGGCTGGAAGTTCGACACTCCGATCGCCTTCGACCGGCCCGAGCGATAGATCTCCTCCATCGCCCGCCAGGTCTCGACGAAGTCGCCGACGGCTGGCATCGGCCAGTGCACGAGGAACAGGTCGAGGTAGTCGAACTCGAGCTCGGCCAGCGACTTGTCGAACGCTGCGAGCGCGTCGTCGTACGCGTGGAACGAGTTGTTGAGCTTGCTCGTGACGAACACGTCGCCGCGGTCGAGGCCGGAGTCGCGGACGGCCTGGCCGACACCCGCCTCGTTCCCGTACATCTGGGCGGTGTCGACGTGCCGGTAGCCGACCTCGAGCGCGGCCAGCGTCGCCTTCCGGGTCGCGTCGGGTGGGATCTGGAACACCCCGAAGCCGAGCTGCGGGATCGTGACACCGTTGTTCAGCGTGAGGTCGGGGACGGACGTCATACGGCTCCTCCAGGAAGGCAGCGAGGTTCGAGAGGGTCGAGGCTCGGACCCGAGGAACAGCCTGATCCCGCCGCGAGGCATTCCCTCGTCGACGGCAGGTGGGTGGGCTCAGCCCCGGCGGTCCTCGCGCAGCGGCTTCGCCGACGCTGGTACGCCGGCGGGATATGGTCGCGCGCGGCTCAACACACAGAACTCGTTGCCATCGGGATCGGCCATGACCACCCGATCGACATCGCCTTGGCCGATGTCGATCCGAGTCGCCCCAAGGGAGACCAGACGGGCTACCTCCGCTCGCTGATCACCGTGGTCGGGCGGAGCGATGTCGAGATGGAGCCGGTTCTTCCCGATCTTCGGGATCAGCGGCGGACCACTCCAGGTGATGAGCGGACCGGTGCCGTCCGGCGCGCGGATCGCGGTCTCTTCGTCCTGGTCCCAGACCAAGGGCCATCCGAGCGCTCCGCTCCAGAAGTACCCGACCTTCCGCGTACCGTCGCAGTTGATCGCTCCGAGGCGTCCGCAGCCGGCCAGGAAGGAGTTGTCCGGCTCGATCATGCAGAGCTCGTTGCCCTCGGGGTCGGCGAGCACGACGTGAGCATCGTCCGCGCCCTGACCGATGTCGATGTGGCGGGCGCCGAGCTCGACCAACCTCGCGACGGTTTCCTGCTGGTCGTCGATGGATGTGGTCGTCAGATCGAGATGGATGCGGTTCTGGCCGACCTTCTGCTCCGGGACCGGCAGGAAGAGGATCCGGAATCTGGTGCCATCTGTCGGCACGAGACCGATCTCATCAGGGGTCTCGTCGTCGATCTCCCAGTGCAACGCGTCGGCCCAGAAGCGGGCGAGCCGGAGCGGGTCGTTCGCGTCGAAGCACAGGGCGACGAGCCGCGAAGTCATCCCGTTCTGCGGCATCCGGCCGACCGAGTCGTCTCTCACCATCAACAAGACGGGACACTCTCATGCACGGGCAAGTTTGAGCCACCTGAGAGCTCCCGTGGCGCTGGGCTGCTCCTCCCACCGGCAGGGGAGTGCGGGAGGTGCACCAGCTGACATCGCTCGGTCCTGACATAATGTACGTTATCGGCGATCCAGGGTGGTGTCGCGCCGGTCCGCGGGCCAGTGGGCCACCTGCCCAGGGGTGAGCAGGTCGGGGCCGGCGGAGGTCGTACTCGCCCAGGCCCTCGAGCCTGGACAGCAGCCCGGCCCGGCTG
>Ga0136616_10001292_pt1 | contig 13056 bp, 11 predicted proteins | sample AntDrymUQ2992106_2_FD_106648 | JGI IMG/M metagenome (GOLD analysis project Ga0136616, IMG submission 106648) | Polar desert sand microbial communities from Dry Valleys, Antarctica - metaG UQ299 (21.06) | ecosystem: Environmental > Terrestrial > Soil > Desert | place: Antarctica: Dry Valley...
CAGTGGGACCGCCGCGACGAGCTCGGCGGTTTGCCGGTCTTCTGGCGCGAGGCGCCGGGCGGGCGCACGACGGTGCTCTACGTGCACGGCTCGCCTACGAACTCGGACGACTTCCTGCCGTTCCTCGAGCGGACCGGCGGCGTGGCGCCGGACCTGCCCGGCTTCGGGCGGTCGGGCAAGCCGGCCGGCTTCGACTATTCGATCCGCGGCTACGCGCGCTTTCTCGAAGGCTTCGTGGACGCGCTCGACCTCGAGCGCTTCTCGCTCGTGGTGCACGACTGGGGGGCAGTGGCGCTGGCGATGCCGGAGCGCCTGCTCGACCGCGTCGAGCGGGTCGTTGTCATCAACGCCGTGCCGCTCATCCCGGGATACCGCTGGCACCGGATCGCGCGCCTGTGGCGGACCCCCGTCGTAGGAGAGCTGACGATGGGCTTCACGACGCGCTGGGGCTTCAAGCAGCTCTCGCGGGACGCGCTGGCGGCCGAGGGCCCGGCGCCCGACTTCCTGATCGACCGCGTCTGGGACCACTTCGACCACGGCACCCAGCGAGCGATCCTGAGGCTCTACCGCTCCGCGCCTTCCGAGGAGCTCGCGCGCGCCGGCGCCCGCCTCGGCGAGCTCGAGCGACCGGCGCTCGTGCTGTGGGGTGCCCGTGACCCCTACATCCCCGCCTCCTTCGCCACCTCCTACGCCGAGGCGCTCGGTGGGCACGCGCGGCTGGAGCTGCTCGACGACGCGGGGCACTGGCCGTGGCTCGACCGGCCAGAGGCCGTGGACCTCGTGGGACGGTTCCTCGAGGCTGACTAGAGTGCGGCGCGTGGCTTCGGGCCCACAGCGACGCGGCCGCGCGCGCTCCCGAGCGCCCGTGGACGGAGCGGGCGCCGGCGTGGGCGGAGCGGGCGCCGGCGCGAACGGCCCGGGCGGCGCCACGGACGACGAGGGGGCGCGTGGCCTGCGGGGGGCACGGGGGACGCCGAGGCCCGGTCGCGAAGCCCGAACTGCGGCCGAGGTTCGGACGCTCGCCCGCGACAGGCTGATCGAGTCCCGCCTCACGCCGAACGCGATCTCCGTGACCGGACTCGCGCTCAATGTCGCCGCCGCGGTGCTCGTCACCCAGCGGCTCTTCTTCCTCGCGGGGCTGGCGTTCGTGGTCGGGTCGGTGATGGACACGCTCGACGGCCGCTACTCGCGGATGTCCGGGAAGGGGACGCCGTTCGGCGCGTTCCTCGACTCCTCGCTCGACCGCGTCGAGGAGGGGATCGTCCTGGTCACGGTCGCCGCGTACTTTGCGTCGCTCCAGGACGAGCTCGCGGTGTCCGCGACCGTCGTCTGCGTCGTCGGCTCGTTCATGGTGAGCTACACGCGAGCGCGCGCCGAGGCGCTCGGCGTCGAGTGCAAGGTGGGGCTCGCCACGCGCCCGGTGCGCGTCGTGATCCTCTCCGCGGGGCTGCTGTTCGCCACCGGGGCGTCGCTGTTCGACGCCCGCCTGCTCGAGCCCGCCGTCTACGCGCTGGCGATCCTGACTACCATTACGGTCCTCCAGCGGGTGCTGCACGTGCGCAGAGCGCTCGCCGCGACCACCTCGAGCTAGCGGCCCCGCGACCCGGCCGCGACCAGCGCTCGACCAGTAGATTCACTTTGCTCCGGCCTCCCGGGCCGGCGGAAAACGAGGAGGGACAAGACTTGAACGACATCCCCACGACCAACGGTGGCTCGCGCTATGAGGCCGACAAGGTCCGCGTAGCGATCGTCGGCGTCGGCAACTGCGCGTCGGCACTCGTGCAGGGCATCGAGTACTACCGCGACGCCGACGCGACCCAGCCGGTGCCGGGCCTGATGCACGTGGACCTCGGCGGGTATCACGTCGGAGACGTCGAGTTCACCGCCGCTTTCGACATCGACGCGGACAAGGTCGGCAAGGACCTCTCCGAGGCGATCTGGTGCGGCCAGAACAACACGGTCCGCTTCGCGGAGGTCCCAAAGCTCGGGATCGAGGTCCAGCGCGGCATGACCCACGATGGGCTCGGCAAGTACCTCAAGCAGAAGATCGAGAAGGCTCCGGGGGAGACCGCCGACATCGTCGAGATCCTCAAGCGGACCAAGACCGACGTGGTGGTCTCCTACCTGCCGGTCGGCTCCGAGCAGGCCACCAAGTGGTACGTCGAGCAGGTGCTCGAGGCCGGCTGCGCGTTCGTGAACTGCATTCCGGTCTTCATCGCCAAGGCGGACTACTGGGCCAAGCGCTTCAAGAAGGCCGGCCTCCCGATCGTCGGCGACGACGTCAAGTCGCAGGTCGGCGCCACGATCGTCCACCGCCAGCTCGCGCGTCTGTTCGCCGACCGCGGCGTGAAGATGGCGCGCACGTCGCAGCTCAACGTCGGCGGCAACATGGACTTCTACAACATGCTCGAGCGCGAGCGGCTCGAATCGAAGAAGATCTCGAAGACCCGCGCGGTGACCTCGATCATGGACCACGAGCTGCCGGCCGACGACATCCACGTCGGGCCGTCCGACTACGTGCCGTGGCTCACTGACCGCAAGTGGGCGCACATCCGCGTCGAGGGACAGGCGTTCGGCGACGTGCCACTGAGCGTCGAGCTCAAGCTCGAGGTCTGGGACTCGCCGAACTCGGCGGGGATCGTGATCGATGCGGTCCGCTGCTGCAAGCTGGCGCTGAACAAGGGCGTCGGGGGGCCGCTCGAGGGGCCGAGCGCGTACCTGATGAAGTCGCCGCCGCGGCAGGTGCCGGACCCGGTCGCGCGCGACGAGACCGAGCGCTTCATCGAGGAGCACGGCGGCGCGCCGAAGCTGCCGGGCAAGGCCCGCATCAGGGCGACCACGAAGAGCTAGCCGCGCGCCGGGCCAACGGTGGCCTCGGCGTATCCTCCGCTCGTGGCGCGCGAGCGGTTCACGATCGCCCAGGTGACGCCCTACCCCTGGGAGCAGCATCACGGGGTCAACCGCTTCGTCGAGCGGCTGTCCGACGAGCTCTGCCGGCGCGGGCACAGGGTCGTGGTGGTGGCGCCGTCGGAGTCGCGCGAGCTGATCCGCGAATCGCGGACGCGGATCGCCGCACTCGACGGCAACGCGGAAGCGGTCTTCGCCGACGAGGGCTGCGCGTCGGTCCTCGGCGTGGGACAGAGCGTGCCTTTCCCCCCCACGCGCCGGAGCGCCGCGGTGTCGCTCCCGGTGGACGTCTCGCGCACGATCGAGGACCTCACGGAGGGGGCGCGGCTCGACTTCCTCCACGTCCACGAGCCGTTCGCGCCAAGCGCTGCCTCGGCTGCGCTGCGGCACTCTCGCGCGCTCAACGTCGGCACCTTTCACTCCGCCACCGAGCGCCTTCTCTCGACGCAGGTCGCCCGGCGCGTCGTGGAGCTCTTCTTCGGTCGCCTGGACGGGCGAACGGCGAGCTTTCGGGCCACGGCGGACGTCATGCGGCGCTATTTCCCCGGCGAGTACCGCGTGATCGCGCCGGGTGCGGACCTCGCCGAGCGGCCGCGGCCGGCCGACGACGACGTGGTGGACATCGTCTACTCGGCCGACGAGGAACGCGGGGCGCTGCGGCTCTTTCTGCGTGCGCTCCGCCGGCTTCCGGCGGCGCTGCCCTGGCGCGCCACGGTCTGGTCGCGGCTGCCCGGCGCCCAGCCCAGCGTGCCGCTGTCGCGGTCGGTGCGCGACCGCGTGCACTTCGCCGGCCCGACCGACGGGTCCGAGGCGCAGCATCTGGCGCGGGCGCACGTGGCGGTTGCCGCCTCGAGCGGCGTCGCCCCGAGCCCGCATCTGGTCCTGCGCTCGCTCGCGGGTGGCGCCGTGCCGGTCGCGGCCCGGCTCCCGGAGTACGAGGAAGCGCTCCGCGATGGCGAGCTCGGCCTCCTCTTCGAGCCGCGCGACGCCGACACGCTGGCCGGGCAGCTCGAGCGGCTGATCGTCGACGGTGACCTGCGCTCGCGACTGCACGAGCGTGTGGCGGCCGAGCGCGAGCAGCTCGACTGGTCGCGCGTCGCCGTCCGCTTCGAGGACCTCTACCGCGAGATCGCCGCCCGGCGCCACGATCCGGACCCGCGCCCGCGCGTCCGCGCGCGCGTGGCGAAGCGCGACCTGATCGACGTGGACCTGCACATGCACACCGACCACTCGCACGACTGCGCGACGCCGGTCAAGACCCTCCTCGAGACCGCCGACGCCGTGCGGCTCGGCGCGATCGCAGTGACCGACCACAACGAGATCTCGGGTGCGCTGGAGGCGCGCGAGCGCGCCGCTAGAGACGGCCACCGCGTCAAGGTGATCGTCGCTGAGGAGGTCAAGACCGCCGACCAGGGCGAGGTCATCGGACTCTTCATCGAGGAGAAGATCGAGCGCGGGATGAGCCTCGAGAAGACGATCGCGGAGATCCGCCGCCAAGGCGGGCTCGCCTACGTGCCGCATCCCTTCGACCGCATGCACTCCGTGCCGGACTACGAGCACATGCTGCGGGTGGTGAGCCACGTGGACGCGATCGAGGTCTTCAACGCCCGCGTCGCCTTCTCGGCCTTCAACGAGGAGGCCGCCCGATTCGCCGCCAAGTACCGGATCGTGGCCGGGGCCGGCTCGGACAGCCACGTGCCCCAGGGGCTCGGCTCGGTTCGCATCCGCATGCGCGACTTCGACGGCCCGGAGGAGTTCCTCGAGTCGCTTCGCGACGCCGACCTGATCCACAAGCGCCAGCGGCTCCTGTACGTGCAGGCGCTCAAGTTCATCCAGACCAAGGGCGGCGGTCGGCCCGCGCGCGTGCCCTCCTCGGCGCTGCGCTCGTCGCCCGGTTCTGACCGGCGTTCTGAGGCCGCTTCCGCCCGCCGCGCCGCCCGCGCGCGGAGGTCTTCGAGAAGCAACAAGTGATGCACGCGAGAGGACCGGCGCCGGGCCCGTCAAACCATCCTGCCCGGATGCCCGTGACCGACGACGAGATCCGCGAGAAGTACCTGGACCGGGCGATCAGAGAGCTCAACCAGCTGACGCGCGAGGTCCAGACGTGCGAACTCTGCCCGCGCGGGAACCTGATGCCGGTCCTCGGCTCGGGCCACCCGCAGGCGGACGTCTTCCTCGTCAAGTACGCCCCGCGGCCCTCCGAGGTCGAGGAGGGCGTGGCCTTTTACGGGCGGTCCGGCGGCGCGCTGATGAAGAGCTTCAAGCGGCTCGGGATCGACCCGCTCGCCGTCTACGGAACCGTCTTCGTCAAATGCCCGGTCGCCGACACCGAGCTGTCCGCGCCGGAGTGCCGCGGCCGCGTGGCGCTAGAGCTCGCGATCGTGCAGCCGCGCATGGTCGTCTGCATGGGAGAGCTCGCCCTGTCCGAGCTGAACGACCTGGACCTGCCGCTTGGCCGACAGCTCGAGCCACGTCCGGGAGAGGTCCAGCGCCTGACGCCCTCCTGCGAGGCGCTGTTCGTGCCCGACATCGACGCGTCGCTCGACGACGAGCGTACGAAGCGCGCGTTCTGGGGCGCGTTTCGCCAGCTCGGCGAATGGTGGTCGGATCTGCCGCCCTACTGAATCTACGCGCGCCGCAGCAGGGCGACACACTCGATGTGCGGCGTCTGGGGGAACATGTCCACCGGTTGCACCGCCTCGAGCCGGTAGCCGGCGTCCACGAGCTGGCGCGCGTTCGGGGCGAGCGTCGTCGGGTTGCACGAGACGTAGACGATGCGCGCCGCATCGGCTTCGATGACGCGACGAACGACCTTGCTCGACAGGCCGGCGCGCGGCGGGTCCACCACCAGCACGTCCGGCGATCCGGCCTCCGCGACGAGCGCGCGGAGCGCCGTGCGCACGTCGCCCGCGAAGAAGCGCGCGTTGTCGATCTCGTTTCGCTCCGCGTTCGCGATCGCGTCCGCGACGGCGTGCTCTGAGACCTCGAGCCCCCAGACCTCGCCGGCCTGGGTCGCGAGCGCGAGCGCGATCGTCCCGATCCCGCAGTAGAGGTCGAAGACCCGCCCCGAGCCGCTCAGCCCGGCCATGTCGCCGACCACGCCGTAGAGCCGCTCGGCCATCTCCGTGTTGGTCTGAAAGAACGCCTCGGGCGAGATGCGAAAGCGCAGCCGCCGTCCGCCCGCCTCGACCTCCTCCTCGATCGCGGCGTCGCCGCGGAGCAGATCGGTGTCGCCGCCGCGGGTCGTCTCGGCGACGCCGGCGGCCCGGGTCCAGAGCGCCCCGTCAGCGCGAATCGCGCCCGCGAGCTCCTTCGCCCGGAAGTCGCCTGGCGAGGTCACGATCCGCGCCTGAACCTGACCCGTGCGGCGGCCCTCGCGCACGACCAGGTTGCGAAGCAGGCCGGTGTGATCGGAGCGGTCGTAGCCGGACAGGCCCTCGGCCCGGCACCAGCGCTTGACTTCCTGGCGCAGCTCGTCCACGCGCTCGGACGCGAGCACGTCGTGCGTCACGTCCGCTATCTCCGACCAGCTCCCGGGGCGGTGGAAGCCGAGCACGAGGTCGCCGCCCGGCTCCGGGGGCGCCCCGCCGTCCCCGTCGACGGCTTCCTCGGACGAGTGTCCAAACGAGTACTCGACCTTGTTGCGGTAGCCCCACTCCTCCACGGCGGGCAGGATCGCGGCCACAGGCGGGGCGTCGAAGCCGCCGAGTCGCTCGAGCGCCTCGCGAACCTGCGTTTGCTTCTCCTCGAGCTGGCGCTCGTAGCGGAGCACCTGCCAGGGCGCTCCGGGGTGGGCGGCGCGCGGCTCGATGCGCTCCGGGCCCGCCTCGATCAGCTCGACGACACGCGCCTCGGCGTACGCACGCTTGCGCTTCTCGATCCGCGCCCGCACCCGATCGCCTGGGACGGCGCCGCGCACGAAGACCACGTACCCGTCGGCGCGCGCCACCCCGTTGCCGCCGAATGCGAGCGACTCGATCGAGAGCTCCAGTTCCGCCCCCGGCCGCGGGCGGGTGGCCGCGGCGCCTCGGTCAGGCGTCCCTGCATTCGTTTCCTCTCGCTCGCCCACGGGAACCATCGTAGGCAGTGCAACTCGACGCCTACCGCCGGGAGGCCGAGGCGTTCGTCTCGGAGATCGGGCTCGAGCACTACCTTCACTTCGCGGGCCGCAAGCCGAGCCTCGAGATCGAGTCCATCTACGAGGCCCACGCAGGCCTCTTCACCCCGCAGGCCGTCGAGTCGCTGCGCGACTCCGGCAACCGCTCGCTGCTCGAGTTCTGCGTCGAGGGGCTGATCGGGCGGGCGACGATGCGCGAGAGCGCGCTCCTGGCGGAACGCGAGGCGGCGCTCGAGCTGTCGGTCGAGGGCGCGGCCCTTCCGTTTCGTCGGGCGGCGATCGAGCAGGCGTCCGAGCCCGACCCCAGCCGCCGCGCGGAGATCGAGGCGGCGCGGCTCGAAGCGGTCGAGCGCGAGCTGAACCCGCTGCACGAGCGGACCCTCGAGCGCACGCACGGGCTGGCCGAGGAGCTCGGCTGGCCGAGCGTGACCGCGATGTGCGACGAGCTCTCGGGGACCGACCTCGCCGCGCTCGCGGGCCAGGCGCGGGCAGTCCTCGAGGCGACCGACCGGCAGTACGAGCGGGCGATCGAGCCGATCATCCGCGCGGAGGCTGGCGTCGAGCGGCTGCGGCGCTCCGATCTGCCGGCGTTCTTTCGCGCCCCGTCGCTCGACGTCCACTTCCCGCAGGACCGCCTCCTCGAGAGCCTCACCGGCACCCTCACCGACCTCGGCGCGCTCGCTGAGGACCGCGTCACGATCGACGCCGAGGCGCGCCCGACCAAGTCGCCGCGGGCCTTCTGCGCGGCCGTCCAGGTGCCGGAGGAGGTCTACCTCGTGATCGCGCCGCACGGAGGGCGCGACGACTACGAGACGATCCTGCACGAGGCGGGCCATGCGGCGCACTTCGCGCACGTGGCTCCGGCGACCGACTTCGAGCGGCGCCACCTCGGAGACAACTCCGTGACCGAGGCCTACGCGTTTCTGATGCAGCGGCTGGCGGCGGAGCCGGGCTGGCTCGCTCGCCGGTTGGGCGTGGAGGACCCGACCGCGGTCGTCGAGCACTCGCGCGCCGCCAAGACCGTGCTGCTCCGCCGCTACGCGGCGAAGCTCGGCTACGAGATCGAGCTCCACGACGGAGCCGGCGACCCGGCGACGCTCCGCAGCTCCTATGCGCGCACGCTTTCGAGCGCGATGCGGCTCGACTGGCCCGAGGCCATGTGGCTGGCGGACGTGGACCCGTTCTTCTACGCGGCGCGCTACCTGCGCGCCTGGGCGCTCGAGGCCGAGCTCGCGGACGAGCTTCGCGAGAGCTTAGGTCCCGATTGGTTCGCCGAGCCGGAGGCCGGCGCCAGGCTGCGCGCGCTGTGGTCGGAGGGCCAGCCTCCGACGGCGAGCGAGCTGCTCGGGCGCGAGCCCGACTTCACTGCGCTGATCGCCGAGCTCCTCGCCTGACCACCGCGGTCGGGCGCCTCCGGGCTCCGTCCTCGGGGCGGCTACCCGAGCTTCTGGTTGATGCTGTTGAGGACCGACTTGCGATTCGCGTTGCGCTTCTCGTGGTCGCGAACCTTGCGCAGCTCGGCGGGCGTCAGACCGGTGAGCCGACCCTGCACCTCCGCGGCCGTCAGGTCGTCATACCCCGTGATCGGGAAGCTCGGCCCCACGCCAACCGCCCTGCGGGCGCGATCGACGGGCGCGAGCGCCGGGCCGGCGCTCTTCACCGCGCGCGAGCGCGCCCTCGCCGTTGCCCCTCCGAGCTGCCTGCGGGCGCGCTCCCTTGCGCTCTCCCCGCGCTTGCGTGCGGTGTCGGTGCGCTGCTCGACCCGGTCGCGTCCGCGACCGACGAGCTGCTCGAGGTCTTGGACCACGTCGCTCGTCTCCTTGCGGGCGCGGCGAACCAACGAGTCGGCTAGCTTCTGCGCGTCGTCCACCGTCATGCGGCCGCGCTTGACGGCATCGTTCATGACCTCCTCGATGCGGTCGCGCGAGAGGATCACCAGGTTCGTCGGCCGGACGATGCCCGTGGCCAGCGCCTCGCGAAAGTCCTTCACGGCCTTGCCGCCGCTGTCCGAGCCGGACGCTCGCACGGCTCTCTGCGCGGGCTGGGTGACCTTGGTCGCGGTCTGGGACGCGCGCTTGCGCGCCGTCTGCTGCCGTCCACGCGCCTGGCCGCCCTTCTTCGCGGCCGCGTTCTTCGCGGCCGCGCGGCGCTTCGTGGCCGATGCCTTGGTGGAGCGGCTCGACGAGTCGCTCCGCGAGGAGCCCGACCTCCCGCGCGCGCTCGCCGACGACTTCCTCGAGCTCGACGCGCTGCCGCCGCTCGAGCGCGACTTGCTCGCGGCGCTCCCGCTCTTGCGCGAGGAACCGCTCCGGGTCTGGGCCATGGTTATCTCCTCCTTGCCGACGCTTTGCCGACGTCCGCCGCGCAGCCTACCGCGACACCGGACGACCGCATGGGTCAAGGCCGCTTCGCCGAGGCGACTCGCGTCACGTGCGACGCGAGTGCGTGTGGCTACGATCGCGCGGTGACGCGGCACTTCCTCACCGGCGTGGAGCTTGCGCGCGACGAGCTCGAGCGCCTGCTCGCCCGCGCGCTCGAGCTCAAGCGGGAACGCGTGGCGAACGAGGAGGGCGTCGGGTCGCGCCCGCTCACCGGCCGAAGCGTGGCGCTCCTCTTCGAGCGGCCCTCCACCCGTACGCGCGTTTCGTTCGAGGTCGGGATCGCCGAGCTGGGCGGCACCGCCGTGGTGCTGAGCGGCCGCGACCTCCAGCTCGCACGCGGAGAGTCGCTAGGCGACACGGCGGCCGTCCTGTCCGGGTACGTGCACGCCATCGGGGCGCGGACCGGCCGCCACGCGATGCTCGAGGAGCTCGCGGCGAGCGCGCGGGTGCCGGTCGTGAACATGCTCACCGAGGAGCATCACCCCTGCCAGGCGCTTGCCGACATGCTCACGCTGAGCGAGCGCTTTGGGACGCTCGCCGGGCTGAAGCTCGCTTACCTCGGCGACGGCAACAACGTGGCGAGCTCGCTGATGTTGCTGGGCGCCTCGCTCGGCGTGGAGGTCGCGGTGGCCGGCCCGGCCGAGCTGGCTCCGGACGGAGACGTCGTGCGGCTCGCACAGGGCCGAACGCGGGCGGACACCCCGGTGTCGGTCCTGACCGACCCCGAAGAGGCGGTTCGCGGCGCCCACGCCCTCTACACGGACGTCTGGGTCAGCATGGGCGACGAGGCGGAGGCCGAGCGGCGCCGGGAGTTGCTCACGCCCTACCGCCTGGACGACGCGCTCCTCGCGCACGCGAGACAAGACGCGGTGGCGCTCCACTGCCTGCCCGCGCATCCGGGCGAGGAGATCAGCGCCGAGGTGCTGTACGGACCGCGCTCCGCCGTCTGGGACCAGGCGGAGAACCGACTCCACGCGCAGAAGGCGCTGCTGGAGCTTCTGCTGGCGCCACCCCGCTAGGCCCGGGGACGCAGCCCGAAGCCACGCAGGAGCAGCAGCGCGGTCTCTCCGAGCCCGCCGCGGGTGGGCAGCAGCCCGAGCTGGGCGCCCGCTTCGTAGAGGTCGAAGAAGCCGCGCGCGCGACGGATCCGGCCGTCGGCGATCTCGACGTAGTGGATCCCGTGCAGCGTCAGGAAGCGACCGGTGGCGGGAAGCCCGGCCAGATCGCCCCGATGCGTGCCGAGCACGCGCCAAGGGAGGCACCCGAAGCCGGCGGACCCGATCCGCTGACCGGTCCGCTCGATGCGGATGTCGGGGAACGCCTGCCACAGCCGCTTGGCGTGCGCGGCAAGCGTCTCGACCCCGAGCGCCGGCTCGACCACGACCGGGTCCTCGTACTGGACGTCGCCGGTGCAGCAGTCGGTGAAGCTCGCCGTCCGGCGGCCCACCCAGGCTGCCTCCCACGAGTCCGCGAGCGCGTCGAGCGGCGGACGCACGGGTGAGCGCGAGGTCTCTGCTGCGTCAGTCATCTAGATGGCTGACTCCACGGCCGCGTGGGTCTGGGAGGGTCGTGTGGTCAGTCATCGAGATCCGGAAGGCCCTCCGTCGGCGTGGAGGCGTCACCGTAGAGGCGCCGCGGTATGCGGCCGGCTTCGTGCGCCAGGCGGCCGGCCTCGACCGCGAGGCGCATGGCCCGCGCCATCCGGGCGGGATCCTCGGCGCGGGTGACGGAGCTCGCGAGCAGCACCCCCTCGCAACCGAGCTCCATGGCGAGTGCCGCGTCGGAGGCCGTGCCGATGCCGGCATCCAGGATCACGGGCACACGCGCCGCGGCGACGATCATGCGCAAGTTGTAAGGGTTGCGGATCCCCATGCCGCTGCCGATCGGAGAACCGAGCGGCATGACCGCGGCGCACCCCGCCTGCTCGAGGCGGGCGGCGAGCACCGGGTCGTCGTTGGTGTAGGGAAAGACGACGAAGCCGTCGGCCACGAGCTGCTCCGCCGCCGCCAGCGTCTCGGCGGGATCGGGCAGCAGGGTTCGCTCGTCGCCGATCACCTCGAGCTTCACCCAGTCCGTCGCGAGCGCCTCGCGGGCGAGCTGGGCGGTGGTCACGGCATCGCGCGCCGTGAAGCACCCGGCTGTATTCGGGAGCAGGTCGCAGCCGGCGTCGCGCAGCACGTCGACGATCGAGCCGCGCGTGCTCGGGTCCACTCGGCGCAGCGCGACGGTGGCCAGCTCGGCGCCCGACGCCACGACCGCCGCCTCGATCGACTCGAGCGTACGAAACCCTCCCGTGCCGATTATCAGGCGCGACGTAAGGCGGCGCCCCGCGACCTCGAACGGGCCGGCCGTCGCCTCGCGCGCATCCGCGGGCGTCGTGCGGCTCACGCGCCCCCCTGAACCGCGCGCAGCACCTCGACCCGCTGGCCGTCGGCGAGCCGCGTACGCTCCCAGTCGCCGCGCGGCACCACCTCGCCGTCGACCGCCACCGCGAGCCCGCGAGCCCGCGACTCGGCGCCGGCGGCCACGACCGCCGAGGCAACCGTCGCCGGCTCCTCGAGCTCACGTCCGTGGCCGTTGAGGACCACCCTCACGGCGTCCTCCCGGCCAGCTCGGGATCCCGGGACGCGTCGGGAGCGGCGAAACGAGACGGGGCCACCGCCTCCCCGAGCGGCGCGGCCTGGCCATCCGTGATCGCAGCGAGCACCGCGTCGGCCGTCAGCGGCGCCAGCAGGATGCCGTTGCGGTAGTGACCGGTCGCCCAGACCAGCCCCTCGACCGCGCCGACGCCCACGACCGGCAGGTTGTCGGGCGTGCCGGGGCGAAGGCGCGCCGAGGTCTCCCAGAGCTCGAGCTCGCCGACCTCCGGCAGGACCTCCCACGCCGCCTCGAGCAGGCGGTGGATGCCACCGGCCGTGACGGCGGTGTCAAAGCCACGCTCCTCGACGGTGGCGCCGACCACGACCTCTCCGCTGGCGCGCGGCACGACGTAGCAGCGCGGGGTGTGGATCGCATGCGCCGCGAGCGGGGACCGACCCCCGCCGAGCCGCAGGATCTGGCCCTTGACCGGGCGCACCGGAGGCACGTCGGCCGGGTCAAGGCCGCCGATCGCGGCGCTCCAGCAGCCGGCGGCGACGACCACGTGGCCGGCCTCGATACGGCCCCGGGCGGTCACGACCGCGGTGGCGCGTCCGCCATGCACCTCGACCTCCACCACGTCGGCCCCGGTCGCCAGCTTGCCGCCGGCGCGCTCAAGCGCGCCGGCCAGGGCGCGGATCAGCGCGCGGGGCTCGACCTGGTGATCCTGGGGCGCCCGGATGCCGCCCGTGATCCCCGGCGCGAGGCCCGGCTCGAGCCGGCGGCACTCGCCCCGCGTGAGCCACTCGACCTCGAGCCCGAGCGAGCGCTGGAGCCGGTGGAGGCGACGGAGCTCCTCGACGTCGTCGCGATCGACGGCGACGACCAGGGCGCCGCGTGGCTCATACCCGGCGGAGGCCTGAGCGCGCGCGCGTAGCTCCGCGTCGAAGGCGGGCCAGCGACCGGCGGCCTCAAGGTTCAACTCGAGCAGCGTCTCCTCGCCCCAGCTCGCCTCGGTCACCGGGGCGAGCATCCCGGCCGCGACTCCCGACGCGCCGGCTCCGGGACGATCGC
>Ga0136616_10001293_pt1 | contig 13038 bp, 13 predicted proteins | sample AntDrymUQ2992106_2_FD_106648 | JGI IMG/M metagenome (GOLD analysis project Ga0136616, IMG submission 106648) | Polar desert sand microbial communities from Dry Valleys, Antarctica - metaG UQ299 (21.06) | ecosystem: Environmental > Terrestrial > Soil > Desert | place: Antarctica: Dry Valley...
GACCGCGAGCTGCTCGCGCAGCCTCTCCTGGCCGACGAACTCCTCCAGGCGGCGTGGGCGCAGCGTCGCGTCGGGGTCGTCGTCCGGGCGCACGCGCGCAGTCTGCAGCCGCTCCGCCGCGGGGTCGACCGCGAGCACCCCGGGGGTCCGGATGGGATCCGGGCTCACCGGCCGCTCCTCGCGCTCGTCGGCGGGCCGTGGACCCGGCCGACGGCTCCAGGCCGCGGGCTCATCGCCGCGCCTCGCGCAGTGCGGCGGCGATCAGGTCCTCGGGTGTCTCGCCGGGGGCGTCGCGCAGGAGCCCGTCCGCCTCCTGCGGCGAGAAGCCGAGGCCGACGAGGCCGTCGCGGGCGAGCATGTGGGGGTCGTCGCCGCGGGTGATCACGATCGCGTCGTCGATGCCCGGGACGCCGACCTTCTCGCGCAGCTCGACCACGATCCGCTCCGCGGTCCGCTTGCCGATCCCCGGCACGGCCTGCAGCCGCGCGGTGTCGCCGGCCGCGACCGCGCCTAGCAGCTCGCGCGGCGGGCCGCCGGAGAGCACCGCGAGCGCCATCTTCGGCCCGACCGACTGGACGCCGATCAGCAGCAGGAACAGGTCGCGCTCCTCCTCGGTGGCGAAGCCGTAGAGCAGCAGCGCGTCGTCGCGAACGATCAGGTGGGTGTGCAGCGAGGCCGGCTCGCCGACGCGCGGGACCTGGCGCAGCGTCTCCGCGGAGACGCCCAGGCGGTAGCCGACGCCGCCGCACGCCACCACGACGTGGTCCGCCCGCCGCACGGCGACCTCGCCCGTGACGAGCGCGATCACGCCACGGCCCTCGACGGCGGGGCGCAGCCGCTCACGACACGGCTCGCAGCGCCGCGGCCATCGGCGCGCCGTTGGCGTGGCAGATGGCGACCGCGAGGGCGTCGGCCGCGTGGTCGGGCTTGGGAAGGTCGGAGAGCATCAGCAGCGTCTGGACCATCCGCTGGACCTGGTCCTTGGCCGCGCGCCCGGAGCCGCACACGGAGGCCTTGACCTGCTGGGGCGTGTAGGAGGAGCAGCGCACGCCGCGCTGGCCCGCGGCGAGGATCACGACGCCGCGAGCCTGGCCGACCGCGAACGCCGAGCGGGCGTTCTCGCCGAAGTAGACGTCCTCGACCGCCACGGCGTCCGGGCTGTAGGAGTCCATCAGCGCCCCCACGCGCTCGTGGATCGCCGCCAGGCGGGCGCCGGCGTCCTGCCCCGGCGCGGTCTCGATCACGCCGCCGTCGAGCGCGACGAGACGGCCGCGGTGGTGCGCGACGACGCCGTAGCCGGTGTTGGCCACCCCAGGATCGATGCCGAGGACGATCACGTGCACCCCGGGGATTCTGCGTCGCGGCTCGGACGCCTTCCCCCGGGCGTGGCGCGGGCGGCGCGGTGCGAGCGGCCGCGCGGCGTGTCTGGCGTCTTGAACGGCGGCGTCGAGGGAAGGGACGGGATGCCGGCGCGGTTCGCGAGGCCGCATTTCGTGACAGTGGCGGCGATGGCCGGCGGCGTCTGTCACGAAACGCCGGCTATAGGGCACGTTTCGTGACAGTCCCCTCGGGGAGCCGCACTTCCTGTCACGCAACGCGGTCCGCACGCGAACATCCAGCCGCCGCGGCCGGCCTCACCACCTCCCTACCCAGCCGCCGTAGACGCCCCGCCTCGCTGCGCCGGACGGAGGTCGACGACCCCGCGGCCGAGGACCGCCTACCCCGCCACGCGCTCGAGCACGTCGGCCGGCACGTCGAAGTTCGCATGGACCGCGTCCACGTCGTCCTGGTCCTCCAGCGCGTCGATGAGCCGCATGAGCTTCGCGGCGGCGTCCTCGTCGAGCGGGACCAGCGTCTTCGGCCGCTGCGCGACCTCGGCGGTCTCGATCGCCACGCCGGCCTCGTCCAGGGCGGCTCGCACGGCGGTGAGCGTGCCGGGCTCCGTCAGCACCTCGAACACGTCGTCGTCCATCGCGATGTCCTCGGCGCCGGCGTCGATGGCGGCGATCAGGTCGTCCTCGGTGTAGCGCTCGGCGTCGACGACGACCACGCCCTGCTTGTCGAACAGGTAGGCGACGGAGCCGGGCTCGCCGAGGTTGCCGCCGTGCTTGCCGAAGATGTGACGCACCTCGGAGCCGGTGCGGTTGCGGTTGTCGGTCGTCGCCTCGACGAGGACCGCCACGCCGCCGGGACCGTAGCCCTCGTACATCACGGCCTCCAGGGCGGCCGCGTCGGCGCCGCCGCCGGTGCCCTTGGCGATCGCGCGCTCGATGTTGTCCTTGGGCATCGAGGCGTCCTTGGCCTTCTGCACGGCGAGCCCGAGCGCGGGGTTGCCCTCGACGTCGCCGCCGCCCTCCTTCGCGGCCACCGTGATCGCGCGGGCGAGCTTGGTGAACAGCTTGCCGCGGCGCGCGTCGACGATCGCCTTCTTGTGCTTGATCCCCGCCCACTTCGAGTGTCCGGCCATGGCTTCGAGTCTAGATGGGTGATTCCACGACTCCGCACCGTGGTCGACGGTGCCGGATCACGCAGCTAGGCGCCGTCCCGGCCCCACTCCGTGTGGAAGGTGCCCTCCGCGTCCACGCGCCGATACGTGTGCGCGCCGAAGAGGTCGCGCAGGCCCTGGATGAGGTTGGCCGGGCCGCGTTCGCGCCGCAGGCCGTCGTAGTAGGCCAGCGAGGAGGCGAACGCCGGGACCGGGATGCCGATCTGCACCGCCGTCGCGACCACTCGCCGCCACGACTCCTGCGCGTCCGCCACCTCGTCCGTGAACGGGTCGACGAGCAGGAGGTTGGCCGTGTCGGGGTCGGCGTCGTAGGCCTCGCGGACGCGGTCCAGGAAGCGCGCGCGGATGATGCAGCCGCCGCGCCAGATCGTCGCCATCGCGCCGAGGTCGACGTCCCACGCGTGCTCGCGCGAGGCGGCCGACATCTGCTCGAAGCCCTGGGCGTAGGCGACGATCTTGCTCGCGTACAGCGCCCGCGCGACGTCGTCGACGAGCGAGCCGCCGGCGTCGCCGCCCGGGCGCGGGCCCGACAGGCGCCCGGCCGCCCGCGCGCGCAGCTCCCGCTGCGCCGACAGCGAGCGGGCGAACACCGCCTCGGTGATCGCCGTCAGCGGCAGACCCAGCTCGAGCGCGTCGTGCGCGGTCCAGCGGCCCGTGCCCTTCTGCTCGGCCTCGTCGAGGATCGCGTCCAGCAGCGGCCCGCCGGTCCGATCGTCGCGCTGCGCGAGGACGCGCGCGGCGATCTCGATCAGGAACGAGTCCAGCGGCCCCTCGTTCCACGCGCGGAACGTCTCGGCGATCGCCGGCACCTCCATGCCGGCCCCGTGGCGCAGCAGGTCGTAGGCCTCCGCGATCAGCTGCATGTCGGCGTACTCGATGCCGTTGTGGACCATCTTCACGTAGTGGCCGGCGCCGCCGGGCCCGACGAACGTGCAGCACGGGATGCCGTCGACGTGGGCGGCGATCGTCGTGAGGATCGGCTCCACGTCGCGGTAGGCGTCCGCGTCGCCGCCGGGCATGATCGAGGGGCCCTCCAGCGCGCCCTCCTCCCCGCCGCTGACGCCCACACCGAGGAAGCGCAGCCCGCGCTCGCGCAGCGCCGCCCCGCGGCGCTCGGTGTCGCGGTGGTGGCTGTTGCCGCCGTCGACGATGGTGTCGCCCTGCTCGAGCAGGGGCGTCAGCTCGTCGATCACGGCGTCCACGGCGTCGCCGGCGGTGACCATCGTCATCACCGTCCGCGGGCGCTCGAGCGAGGAGACCAGCTGCTCGAGCGTGTGCGCGCCGGCGATCGGCCCCTCGGCGCCGAACCGCTCCAGGAAGCCGTCCAGCCGCGACCCGGTCCGGTTGTGGACCACGATCTCGAAGCCGTTACGGGCCACGTTGCGCGCGAGGTTCGCACCCATCGTCGCCAGTCCCGTGAGGGCGAAGGTCGTCATCGTGCGCCAGGCTACCGGCCCATGGAGCCCGACCGGCGTGCCGCCCGCGCGCGTGCCTACGAGAGCCCGCGGCCCGAGGTGCTGGCGCTCGTCCCGCCCGGCGCGCGGCGGGTGCTGGACGTCGGCTGCGCGACCGGCGCGCTGGCCCGGGCCCTCAAGGCGCGCGGCGACGTGGAGGTCGTCGGCGTCGAGCGCGACCCCGCCTCCGCCGCGCAGGCCCGCCGCCACTGCGACCGCGTGGTCGAGGGCGACGCGGAGGCGGTCGCCGCCGCCGGGCACCTCGGCCGCTTCGACTGCCTCGTGGCGGCCGACGTGCTCGAGCACCTCGTCGACCCGTGGAGCGCGCTGGCCGCCTACGCCGCGATGCTCGACCCCGGCTGCCGCGCCGTGGTCTCGCTGCCCAACGCCGCGCACTGGACGACCTTCGCCCGGCTCGCCGGCGGCCGCTGGCCACGGCTGCCGGAGGGCATCCACGACGCGACGCACCTGCGCTGGCTCACCCTGCGCGACGCGCTCGAGCTGCTCGAGGGCGCGCAGCTGCGCGTGGAGCACGTCAGCCGCCGTCCCTGGGTGCTGTGGCGCGGGACGCGGCTGGACCGCCACGCCGGGCCGCTGATGCGCGTCCCCGTCGCCCGCGCCGCGTTCGCCTTCCAGCACGTGCTCGCCGCCCGGCGGGCTAACCTTCCGCGCCCATGACGACCGCACCCGCAGAGATCTTCAAGGCCTACGACGTCCGCGGCGTCTACGGGGAGCAGATCGACGGCGACGTCGCCGAGGCGGTCGGGCGCGCGTTCACGCGCGTCCTGGCCGGGCTGGCCGGCAGGCAGACCGGCGACCTGCGCATCGGCCTCGGCCGTGACATGCGCCTCTCCGCTCCCGAGCTGTCCGCCCGCTACCGCGACGGGATGGTCGCCGAGGGCGCGCACGTGCTGGACGCGGGGATGGTCGGCACCGAGATGCTCTACTTCCTCGTCGGCTCGCAGGATCTCGACGGCGGGCTGATGTGCACCGCCTCGCACAACCCGGCCAGGTACACCGGCGCGAAGCTCGTCGAGCGCGGCGCCGTCGCCCTCTCCGGCGACGCGGGGATCGACGAGATCCGCCGCACGATCGAGGGCGGACTGGGCGCGGCCCCGGGAAACGGATCAGTCGAGGAGGTCGACGTCGCCGACGGCTTCCGCGCCGCCGCGCTGGAGTTCATCGACCCCGCCGCGATCAAGCCGCTGCGCGTCGTTGTCGACGGCGGCAACGGGATGGCCGGCCCGATGGTCGGCCCGATCCTGGAAGGGCTCGGGCTGGACCTCGTGACCACCTACTGGGAGCCCGACGGCGAGTTCCCCGACCACGAGCCCAACCCGCTGCTGGAGGAGAACCGCCGCTTCATCATCGACAAGGTGCGCGAGGCGGGCGCCGACCTCGGCATCGCCTGGGACGGCGACGCCGACCGCTGCTTCTTCATCGACGACACCGGGCAGTTCGTCGACGGCGACTTCATGACCGCGCTGCTCGCCGAGTCGATCATCGAGAAGCAGCCCGGCGCCGACATCCTCTACGACGTCCGCGCCTCCCGCGCGGTGCCCGACCTCGTCGAGCGCCTCGGCGGCAAGGCGCACATGAACCGCGTCGGCCACGCCTTCTTCAAACGCCGCATGCGCGACGAGGGCGGCGAGTTCGGCGGCGAGGTCTCGGGCCACTACTACTTCAAGGCGTTCTACAACGCCGACTCCGGGACCGTGCCCGCGCTGCTGATCCTCGAGCTGCTCTCCAAGAAGGGCACGAAGCTCTCCGAGCTGCTGGAGCCCTTCCGCTCGGAGTACTTCCTGTCCGGCGAGATCAACTCCGAGGTCGCCGACACCGACGCGAAGCTGCGCGAGCTCCAGGAGCGCTACGCCGACGGCGAGATCACCAAGCTCGACGGCGTCTCGGTCGACTACGACGACTGGCACTTCAACGTGCGGCCCTCCAACACCGAGCCGCTGTTGCGGCTGAACCTCGAGAGCGTGGTGTCCAAGGAGGACATGGAGCGCCGGCGCGACGAGGTGCTCGGCCTCATCCGGGCGTCATGACCGCCACGGCCGCCGCCGCCGGCGTGCACTGCCTGCCGATCCCCACCCCGTTCATGGTCGGGCGCGTGAACTGCTACCTGATCGACGACGACCCGCTGACGCTGCTCGACACCGGGCCGAACTCCGGCAAGGCGCTCGACCAGCTGGAGCGCGCCCTGGCCGAGCACGGCCGGCGGATCGAGGATCTCGAGCGGATCCTCATCTCCCACCAGCACATGGATCACCTCGGGCTCGTCGACATCCTCGCGCGGCGGTCGGGCGCCGAGGTCTGCGCGCTGGACCTGCTCGCGCCCTTGATCGAGGACTTCACCGCGGAGGCCGAACGGGACGACGAGCTGGCCGAGGTCCTGATGCTGCGCCACGGCATCCCGCGCGACGTCGTCACCGCGCTGCGCGCGGTGTCGCGCTCCTACCGGGGCTGGGGCGGCTCGACGCCCGTCGGGCGCCGCCTGCACGACGGCGAGACGCTGGAGTTCGCGGGCCGCTCGCTCGAGGTGCTCCACCGCCCCGGCCACTCGCCGTCGGACACCGTCTTTTGGGACGCCGAGCGCGAGACGCTGCTGGCCGGCGACCACCTGATCAAGCACATCTCCTCCAACCCGCTGATCTCCCGCGCGCTCGGCGGCAAGTCGGGCGAGCCCGGCAACGGGCGCCCGCGGGCGCTGGTGACCTACCTGGCCTCGCTGCGCGAGACGCGCGAGATGCCGGCGCGGGTGCTGCTCCCGGGCCACGGCGAGCCGTTCGGCGACCACGCGGCGCTGATCGACGAGCGCTTCGCGATGCACGAGCGCCGCGCCGAGAAGATCCTCGGCCTGCTGGCCGGAACGCCGCTCTCCGCACACGAGGTGGCGCAGGCGCTGTGGGGCAACGTGGCCGTCACGCAGGCCTACCTCACGCTCAGCGAGGTCCTCGGCCACGTCGACCTGCTGCTCGAGCGCGGGGAGGTGCAAGAGCAGGAGCTGGGCGGCGTGGTCCGCTACGAGGCGATCTAGTGGTCCCTCCCGCGAGCCCCGTCATCCTCGCGACGGTGACTCACGAGAGGAACCACTGATGCACGGCGTCGAGCTGATCCTGATCTCGCTGCTGGTGGCCGTCTCCGTGCTGGCCGCCACCAGCCGGGCGATCGGCGTGCCGTACCCGATCGTGCTGGTGCTCGGAGGGCTGGTGATGGGCTTCCTGCCCGGCCTGCCCGACGCCGAGCTGGAGCCGGAGCTGGTGCTGGTGATCTTCCTGCCGCCGCTGCTGTACTCGGCGGCGTACTTCGCCAACCTGCGCGACCTCAAGGCGGACCTGCGCGCCATCTCGCTGCTGGCGATCAGCCTCGTGATCGCCACCGCGGCGGCGGTCGCCGTCGCGGCACACGCGCTGATCGACGGGTTGCCGTGGGCGGCGGCGTTCGCGCTGGGCGCGATCGTCGCCGCCGACCGATCCGATGGCGGCGACGGCGATCGCCCGCCGGCTGAACGTCCCGGGCCGTGGCATCAACGTCCTCGAGGGCGAGAACCTGATCAACGACGGTACCGCGCTGGTGCTCTACCGGGTGGCGGTCGGCGCCGTCGGCGGCTCGTTCTCGCTGGTCGAGGCGGGCCTGCAGCTCGTCCTCGGCGCGATCGGCGGCATCGCGATCGGCCTCGCCGTCGGCTGGGTGATCGCGGAGGTCCGCAAGCGGCTCGACGACCCGCCGGTGGAGGTCACGATCTCGCTGCTGAGCGGGTACGCGGCCTACGTGCCGGCCGAGCGCGCGGGCGCCTCGGGGGTGCTGGCGGCGGTCACGCTCGGGATCTACGTCGGCTGGCGGGCGCCGGAGATCTCCAGCGCACGGATGCGCGTGGTGGGCTACTCGGTGTGGGAGATCCTCCGGTTCCTGCTCAACGCGCTCTGGGCCGACATGCAGGACGACGGCGCGGAAGAGCGCGAGGAGCTGGCGGCCCGCCGGCGCGCCACCGCCGCCGCGCTGGACCGCCTGGACGAGCTGGCCGGCGAGGAGTGGACCCGCGACGACACGGTGCAGCGCGTGCGGGGCCAGTACGAGTACCGTGCCCGCCGGCTCGGCGCCCGCGCCGGCGAGACCGAGGACGGCGACGGCTACGAGCACCGCTCGCTCGGCTACCAGCGGATGGTGCGCGAGCTGCTCGACGCCCAGCGCCGGGCCGTCGTCGCGCTGCGCAACGAGGGCACGATCTCCAACGACGTCATGCACCGCATCGAGCGCGAGCTGGACCTCGAGGACGAGCGGCTCGAGATCTAGGAGTCCCGTCAGAGAAGGGCGTGTCGGTTTCTCTGACGGGCTCCCTAGCGGCGGCGGGTGCGGGCGAAGTGGGCGGCGGGGACGCCGAGCAGCCCGACGGCGGCGAGCGCGGCCAGCAGCGGCGTGCCCGCGCCGTCGAGCGCGCCGTCGGTGAGCAGCGCGTGGCCGATGCCGAGCGCGAGCACCACGACTGCGAGGTAGGCGTGGAGGATCCGCCACGTCGCGATGGACAGCGGCAGCCGCTCCTTGAGCGCGCCCAGCGCCACGACGGCGAGCAGCGCGATAGTGGCGACCAGCGCCATCCGCGCGCGGGTCGGGCCGTCGGGCGACATCGCGAACAGCGCGTCGGACGGGGACTCCACGAACAGCGCGCCGACGTGCACGAGCACCATCACGAGCGCGACGGCGCCCATCAGCCGGTGGCGCGTCACACGGCCGGTGCCGGCCAACAGCGGCTGGAGGACGAGCACCGACACGGCGACGGCGGCAGTCGCGGTCGAGGTCACGAGGGCGGCGGAGGCTCCGGAGAGGTGGCGGTCGGTGAGCGCGAGCGCCACGGGGACGACGAGCAGCGCGACCGCGGCCGCCGCGAGCACGAGTCGGCGGCGGCCGGCACCGGCGGGCGAGGGGCGGACCGGCCCCGTCCGGCGGCGGACACCATCGGCGGACGACGGCGGCGCCGGGCTCGTCCCCGGGCGCTCAGCCACGGCGGGCGAGCGTGAGGTCGACGACCGCGCGCTCGTCGTCGAGGTCGACGACGCGGCGGATGAAGACCTCGCCGTAGTCGCCGTCGTCGTAGCCGACGTGGATGTTGGGCTCGCCGAACTGCGGGATGGTGGGGTCGGTCTCGATCCGGTAGCGGCCGTCGGCGCCGGTGCGCGCGCTGGCGCGGTTGTCCTGCTCGCCGCCGGTCTCGGTGGCGAGCCAGACCTGGACGCGGACGTCCTGGAGCGGGCGGCAGCCGTCGGCGGCGCGCACGAGCCCGGTGATCACGAAACCGCTGCCGAGCGAGCCCTGCGCCGGGGCGTCCGGGAGGAAGTTGTTGGTGCCGCCCGGGTTGCTCTCGGTGGCCTCGCAGCGCCGCTCGCGCCGCTCGGCGTCGCCGTCACCGCCCGCCCCCGCCCCCGCCGAGGCCGCCGGCTCGGGCGTCGCGGTCCGCTCCGGCCCGGACTCCCCCACGTTCTCGGCGCCGGTCCCGGACACCTCGCTGTCCAGCAGCGCGACGACGATCCCAGCCGTCACCAGCGCGAGCAGGAGGCCGAGCAGCCACGAGCGCCGCACGTCAGCGCTCGATCTCGGCCACGTGACCGACGTTGGCGCGGTCGTCGGCGTCCGGCGAGGGCTCGGCGGCGAACCAGGCGTCGAGGATCTCCGTCAGCAGCGCCTCGGAGGTCGTGCGCAGCGACAGCGCCAGGACGTTCGCGTCGTTCCACCGGCGTGCGCCCTCCGCGGTGGCGGCGTCGGCGCACAGCGCGGCGCGCACGCCTCGCACCTTGTTCGCGGCGATCGACGCGCCGGTGCCCGTCCAGCAGCACACGATCCCCTGCTCGGCGCGGCCGTCGGCGACGTCGCGCGCCGCGGCCTCCGAGGCCCACGCCCAGTCGTCGCGCTCGGCCTCGGAGAGCGCGCCGTGGCCGACGGCGGCGTGCCCGCGCGCGCGCAGTTGCGCGAGAAGGGCGTCCGCCACGCCCGTCCGCTCGTCGGAGGAGACCGCGATCCTCATCCCGTCCCATGATCGCAGCCCGATTCCGTCCCCTCGCGACGAGCCGAGTGGCCGCGCGCCGCGCAGCTCGATCTCGTCCCCCGCCCCGCGCCGGCGGGCCCCGCGCCGCGCAGCCGATAAGGTCGCCTCCGTGGTCGAGGACAAGGCGCTCGAGCGGGAGCTGTTCGCGGTCGGCACGCGCCTGGCGAACGCGCTGCCCTCCAACGCGCGGCGGCCGCTGAAGGCGCTCGACGACAAGGCGATGGACCTCGCCTCGCGCGACGCCGAGCTGAAGGCCGCGCTGTTCCGCTTCGTCGACGTGGTGCCGGCCTGCCGCAACCCTGACGACCTCGCCCGGCACCTCACCGGCTTCCTGCGCGAGGTCGACGAGCCTCCGCCGCCGATCGCGGTCGCCATGCGGATGGGCGCCAGCCGGACTGGCCGCGCGGCGCTCGGGCGCGCCGCCGCCACCGGCGTGAAGCACATGGCGCACCGCTTCATCGTCGGCGAGGACCCGGCGGCCGCGATGGGCGACTTGCGCGACCTGTGGAAGGACGGCGTCGCCTCCTCCGTCGACCTGCTCGGCGAGGCGACCGTGACCCAGGCCGAGGCGCAGCGCTACGCCGCACGCTGCTCCGACGCGCTCGAGACGCTCGTCGCCGCTTCGGCGAAGTGGCCGGAGCGCCCGCGGCTGGAGCGCGACTCCGCCGGCCCGCTTCCGCGCGCGAACCTCTCCGTGAAGGTCTCCGCGCTCACCCCGCTGCTGCGCCCCGACGCGCCCGAGCGCGGCAAGCGCGACGCCGCCGAGCGCCTGCGCGGCCTGCTGCGCGAGGCGCGCGACCTGGGCGCCCACCTGCACATCGACATGGAGTCGCTGGACTCGCGCGACGCGGTGCTGGAGCTGGTGCTCGAGCTGCTGGCCGAGACGGAGTTCCGCGACGGGCCCTCCGCCGGGCTCGTCCTGCAGGCCTACCTGCGCGACTCGCCGGAGACGCTCGACACGATCCTCGCCTGGCTGAGCGGGCCCGGCGCGGCCCGCGCCCAGCCGCTGACCGTGCGGCTGGTCAAGGGCGCCTACTGGGATCACGAGATCGTCGAGGCCCGCCAGCACGGCTGGCAGGTCCCGGTGTTCGACGTCAAGGCCGACTCCGATCACAACTTCGAGCTGCTCACCCGCCGGCTGCTGGATGCGCGGGTGGGCCGGAGCGGTGTCCGGGTGGCGATCGCCTCGCACAACCTGCGCTCGATCGCCCATGCGATCGCCTACAACCGTCGCTCCGGCGGCCGCGACGAGGACCTCGAGCTGCAGGTCCTGCGCGGCCTCGGCGATCCGCTGCAGGAGGCGATCGCCGCCCAGGACCTGCGCGTGCGGGCGTACTGCCCGGTCGGCGACCTGGTGGCCGGCATGGCCTATCTCGTGCGGCGGCTGCTGGAGAACACCTCCAACGACTCCTTCCTGGCCGACCAGGCCGCCGGCAAGCCGATCGAGGCGCTGCTCGCCCCGCCGTACGCCGAGCCGGTGGTCGCCGGGTGACCAACCGCGCCGCCGTCCTGCTCGAGCCGGGCTCGATCGTGCTCGAGGAGCGCCCGGTGCCCGAGCCGGGGCCGCGCGAGGTGCTGGTCGAGGTCAGCGCCGTCGGCGTGTGCGGCTCCGACGTGCACTACTACGAGCATGGCCGCGTCGGCAGCCACGTCGTGCGCGCCCCGCTGGTGCTCGGCCACGAGTCGGCCGGCCGGGTGGCGGCGCTGGGGTCCGACGTGACGCGCCACGCCGTCGGCGACCGCGTCGCGCTCGAGCCGGGCGTCCCGTGCGGGCGCTGCGAGCAGTGCCGCGCCGGCCGCTACAACCTGTGCCCCGACGTCGTCTTTCTCGCCACGCCGCCCGTCGACAGCGCCTTCGCGGACTACGTCGCGATCCACGAGGACTTCGCGTTCGCGCTGCCCGACTCGCTGTCCGATGAGGCCGGCGCGCTCATGGAGCCGCTGTCGGTGGCGATCTGGGCGTGCCGCAAGGCGGGCGTGAGCGCCGGCGACCGCGTGCTGGTCACCGGCGCCGGGCCGATCGGGCTGCTGTGCCAGCAGGCGGCGCGCGCCTTCGGCGCCACCTCCGTGGAGATCTCCGACGTGAGCGAGCCGCGGCTTGAGCTGGCGCGCCGCACCGGCGCCACGCGCACGCTGCGCGCCGGCCGCGACGCGCCCGCCGAGGCCGACGCGCTGATCGAGTGCTCCGGCCATCCCGATGCGCTGATGGCGGGCATCGCCGCCGTGCGGCCCGCCGGCACGGCGGTGGTCGTGGGCATGGGGCCGGGCGAGACCGCCGAGCTGCCGCTGGCGCTGATCCAGAACCGGGAGATCTGGCTGACGGGCACGTTCCGCTACGCCGGCACGTACCCCACCGCGATCGCGCTGGCCGCGCAGGGGCGCGTCGACCTCGACGCCATCGTCACCGGGCGCTTCCCGCTCGAGCAGACCGAGCGCGCCCTGCGCGCCGGGCGCGACGACCCCGGCAGCGTCAAGGCGGTCGTGCGCCCGTGAAGGCGTTCGCCAACGAGCCGGTGCTGGAGCTGCGACGCGCGCCCGTGCGCGCGCAACTGGCCGACGCGCTGCGCGAGCACGACGCCCGGCCGCCGCTGCGGGTGCCGGTGTGGATCGGCGACGAGCGCCGGGAGGGCGAGGAGCTGGTCTCCACCGACCCCGGCGCGCCCGACCGCGTGGTCGCTTACGCGGCCAAGGCCACCGAGGCCGACGTCGACACGGCGCTCGCGGTCGCCCAGCGCGGCGCGCGCGCGTGGGCGGCGACGCCCGCCGCCGAGCGCGCCGAGGTGCTGCTGCGCGCGGCGGCATGGCTGCGCGAGCGGCGCCTCGAGGGCGCCGCGCTGGCCGTGCGCGAGTGCGCCAAGCCGTGGCCGGAGGCCGACGCCGACGTCTGCGAGGCGATCGACTTCCTCGAGTACTACGCGCGCGGCGCCCTCGACATAGCGCAGGGCGCGCCGATCCTGCAGGTGCCCGGCGAGCGCAACACGATGGACTATGCGCCGCGCGGGATCGTCGCCGTGATCTCGCCGTGGAACTTCCCGGTC
>Ga0136616_10001294_pt1 | contig 13034 bp, 11 predicted proteins | sample AntDrymUQ2992106_2_FD_106648 | JGI IMG/M metagenome (GOLD analysis project Ga0136616, IMG submission 106648) | Polar desert sand microbial communities from Dry Valleys, Antarctica - metaG UQ299 (21.06) | ecosystem: Environmental > Terrestrial > Soil > Desert | place: Antarctica: Dry Valley...
ATCACGGAGTCGGGCGCTACGGCCGCACTCCCTCGCCGGACTGCCCGCAATGATACCCGGTTCTCTCCTCCGACCTCGGCACCGGCTGGTGCCACCTCAGTTGAGGATGGCGAGCACGTCCTCGGCCAGTTCGGGCCGGCAGATGAGCAGGTCAGGGAGATAGGGATCGGCCTGGTTGTAGATCAACCGGGAACCGTCTATCCGACTCGTGTGCAGGCCGGCCGCCCGCGCCACCGCCACCGGAGCCGCCGAATCCCATTCGTACTGCCCTCCACTGTGTACATACACGTCCGCATCGCCGAGCACGACGGCGGACACTTTCGCCCCTGCCGAACCCAGAGGCACGAGTACGGCGGCCAACGCGGCTGCCACCGCGGATGCCTCGGCCGGAGGCCGGGTCCGGCTGACGACCACCCGTGGCTGGTCGGGCGCCGGCGGCGGGGCCTCGACAGCCGGCGTGGCAAGGGTGATGCCGCGGCCGGGAAGCGCGACCGCACCGACTGCGAGTTCACCGTCGACCCACAGGGCGACGTGGACCGCCCAGTCGCTGCGCCCGTCCTCGGAGAACTCCCGGGTTCCGTCCAAAGGATCGATGATCCAGACCCGTGATCGGGCGAGTCGGGTGGGATCGTCCCGGGCCTCTTCGGAGAGCACCGCATCGTCGGGACGCAGCCGGGCGAGCTGGCTGGCAAGCAGAATCTGTGCTCCCGCGTCACCGGCGCAGCGGAGGGCCGCGGCATCACCGAAGCCGACCTCGGCACGGATCTCGAGCAGCCGGCCGCCGGCGGCGGTGGCCAGTGCGGCGGCCACCGCGTGGTCGTCGTCCTCCGGTGCTAGATCGTCGAGGGAATCGGCGGGCTGACGGATCTGAGTCATGGAATGCCTTCCGGCTAGCTGTCGCCGTCGAACAGGCTGGTAACCGAGCCGTCCTCGAAGACTTCCCTGATCGCTAGGGCGAGCAGCGGCGCGATGGACAGGACGGTCAGTTTGTCGAATCGGCGATCCTGCGGGATCGGGAGGGTGTTGGTCACCACGACCTCGCTGATCCGGCTGTTCTTCAGTCGATCGACCGCGGGACCGGACAGCACCCCGTGGGTGACCGCGACCGCCACCTCGGCAGCGCCAGCCTCGAACAGCGCATCCGCGGCCTTGGTGATCGTGCCTCCGGTGTCGATCATGTCGTCGACGACGACGCAATGCCGGCCCGCGACCTCGCCGACGACCCGGTTCGCGATCACGTCGTTGGGTCGACTGATGTCGCGGGTCTTGTGGATGAAGGCCAGCGGTACGCCGCCGAGCCGTTCGGTCCAGCGTTCGGCGACCCGCACTCGGCCCGAGTCCGGCGATACCACAGTGATGTCCTTGCCCTGCCAGCGGTTTCGGACGTGCTCGACGAGCAGGGACAGGGCGAACAGGTGGTCAACCGGCCCGTCGAAGAATCCCTGGATCTGGGCAGTGTGCAGGTCGACGACCATCAACCGATCGGCGCCGGCCGCATGGAACATGTCGGCTACCAACCTGGCTGAGATCGGTTCGCGTCCGCGGTGTTTCTTGTCCTGCCTGGCGTACGGAAAGAATGGCGCAACGACGGTGATCCGCTTGGCCGAGGCCCGCTTCGCTGCGTCGACCATGATCAGCTGCTCCATCAACCAGGTGTTGATCGGGGCGGTGTGGCTCTGGATGATGAACGCGTCGCTGCCGCGTACGGACTCGTCGAAGCGCACATAGAGCTCACCGTTGGCGAACTCGTAACTCGTGACGGGCGTTGGCGTCGCACCCAGACGCTCGGCGATGTCGATGGCCAGTTCGGGAAATGCCCTGCCGGACAACAGCATCAAGCTCTTGTGGGTCTGCTGTCGGATCGCGCTCATGCTTACTCCTGTCCGCCCTGCTCCGGCATTTCTGATCCTGGCTCCGATTCCTCCGGGGCGGCCGCTCGAGCCGCTTCGGCGGCCGGCGTTCCCGGCCGTTGCAGGCGTACCCAACCGGCGATGTTGCGTTGCCGTGCCCTGGACACTCCCATGGCTCCCGGGGGCACATCTTCGGTGATCACCGATCCGGCCGCGGTGTAAGCACCGTCGCCGACCGACACCGGCGCGACGAACATGTTGTCCGCGCCCGTACGCGCATGACTGCCGATCGTTGTGCGGTGCTTGGCGATCCCGTCGTAGTTGACGAACACCGTGGCTGCGCCGATGTTGCTGTGCTCACCGATCGTGGCATCACCGATGTAGGAAAGGTGCGGAATCTTGCTGCCCTTCCCGACATCGGCGTTCTTGATCTCGACGAAGGCACCGGCCTTGGCGGCCGGGCCCAGCCGAGTGCCGGGCCGGAGGTAGGTATACGGGCCGACGCTGGCTCCTGGTCCGATCACGGCTTGGGTGCCGTGCGTACGGACAACCGTCGCGCCTTCTCCGACGACGCAGTCGGTCAACGTGGTGTCCGGGCCGAGGATGGCGCGTTCGGCGATCGAGGTGGACCCATGCAGTTGGCTGCCGGGCAGCAGCCTGACATCGCGGCTGATCTCGACCGTGACGTCGATCCAGGTGCTCGCCGGATCGACGATCGTGACACCGGCGGCCATGTGTCGCCGCAGGACCCGGTCATTCAGGATGCGACCGCGGGCGGCCAGTTCGATGCGGTCGTTGCAGCCGAGGACATCGCTCGGATCGGCTGCTATGTGCGCGGCGACGGTTCTCCCGTCCGAGACGAACAGCGCAACCGCGTCGGTGAGGTACTGCTCGCCTTGGGCGTTGCCCGTCCGCAACCGCTCCAGCGCCGAGGCCAGGGCAGCACCGTCGGCGACGTAGGCACCCGCGTTGACCTCGTCGATAGCCAACTGATCCGGAGCGGCATCGCGGTGTTCGACGATTCCGACCGGGGCACCGGAGCTGTCCCGCAGGATCCGGCCCAACCCGTGCGCGTCGTCCACTCGCGCGGTCAGGACCGTCAGGGCCGCCTGCGCGCTCGCATGGGTGGCCACCAGGTCGGACAACGTACCCGGCGTGAGCAGCGGTACGTCCCCGTTGAGGATCAGCACCGGCCCGGGCTTGCGTACCTGCTCCAGGGCCAGCGCGGTCGCGTGGCCGGATCCCAGCTGATCGGCCTGGACCACCGTTTCAGCGTCCGGGGCGATGCCGGCAACATGCGCGGCGACGACGTCGCGGCCGGCTCCGACGACGACGAGGTGTTGAGCGGCCCGCAACGGTGCGGCCGCGGCGAGGACGTGGCCTAACAGGCTCCGTCCGCCGATCTCGTGCAGAACCTTGGGGGTCGCCGATGCCATCCGGCTACCGATTCCAGCGGCCAGGACCACGACTGCGGACAGACCCGACGAACTCACTCGCGATCCCCTCCGAATCGATGTCGTTGCACACCAGCTAGGCCGGCGATATGGCTGGGGGACTCGGACTCGAACCGAGACTGCACGGCTCCAAAGGCCGGCGGGCTGCCGATTACCCCATCCCCCATCAACTCCGGCGGGGTCGAGCCTAGTTGGCTTGCCGTCCGAGGTGTCGGGCCAGCCCGGCCGACCGAACCGGTCGGCCCGATTGCCGCCGTCGGGTGCACCTACGGTTGCGTAACTTACGGTAGCGTAGGGACATGACCATCCCTGCTCCCCCGGCCCCACCCGCTGCCGCTGCGGTCGGTGCTCGCGGCACACCGATCTACAGCAAGAGCAAGGGCTTCTGGGAACAGGCGGTCCTCTACGTCTTCGTTATCGTCCCGTTCCTCGCCCTGCTGGCCGCCCTACCGCTCATGTGGGGTTGGGGGCTGGACTGGCTGGATGTCGGGCTGCTGGTGGCGATGTTCGCCCTCACCGGACACGGCATCACGGTGGGTTTCCACCGGCACTTCACCCACGGTTCGTTCAAGGCGGTCGCCCCGCTGCGTGCGGCCCTGGTGGTCGCCGGGTCGATGGCCATCCAGGGGCCGGTCACCCAATGGGTGGCCGACCATCGGCGCCATCACGCGTTCAGCGACCGGGAAGGCGACCCGCATTCCCCCTGGCGGTACGGGTCCAGTCTGCGCGCGCTGACCAAGGGGCTCTTCCATGCCCACATCGGATGGCTCTTCGACCGCAACCAGACCAATCCCGCCCGTTATGCGCCGGATCTGCTCACGGACTCGGTGGTGCGTCGAACCGGAGCGTGGTTCATTCTGTGGGCCTTTTTGGGCCTGGCCCTGCCGGCTGTGCTGGGCGGGCTCATCACGATGTCGTGGGCGGGTGCGCTGTCCGGCTTCTTCTGGGGCGGACTCGTGCGGGTCGCCGTGCTGCACCACGTGACCTGGTCGATCAACTCGATCTGTCACACCGTGGGGTCTCGTCCCTTCTTCGCTCGCGACAAGTCGGCAAACGTCTGGCCGCTGGCGATCCTGTCCATGGGCGAGTCCTGGCACAACCTGCACCATGCGGACCCGACTTGTGCCCGGCACGGCGTGCTGCCGGGTCAGATCGATTCCTCCGCCCGGCTGATCTGGCTGTTCGAGCGGTTCGGCTGGGTTCGCGACGTGCGTTGGCCGGACCCAGTAAGGCTGGCGAGCAAGCGGGTAGCACCGTCAAGCCCGTGAGTAGCGCTGCGGGGCGGGTGCGGATGACCGGAGCGCAGCGACGCCAGCAACTGCTCGACGTGGGGCGGGCGCTGTTCGCCGAGCGTGGTTTCGAGGCCACCTCCATCGAAGAGATCGCCGCCCGAGCCAAGGTCAGCAAGCCCGTCGTGTACGAGCACTTCGGCGGCAAGGAGGGGCTCTACGCCGTCGTGGTCGATCGGGAGATGCAGCGGCTGCTCGGAAGCTTCACCTCTGCGCTGCAGGGCGAGAACCCTCGGGAGTTGCTCGAGCAGGCTGCCTTCGTACTGCTGGACTACATCGAGGACGAGACCGACGGCTTCCGGATCCTGATCCGGGATTCGCCGGTAGCCAGCACGACCGGCACCTTCTCCTCGCTGATCTCCGAGATCGCCACTCAGGTGGAGTACATCCTGGAAGGCCAGTTCACCTCGCGTGGGGTCGAAACCAAACTGGCCGGTCTCTACAGCCAGGCGTTGGTCGGCATGGTCGCCCTGACCGGGCAATGGTGGCTCGAGGTGCGCAAGCCCGAGAAGCAGGAAGTGGCAGCGCACCTGGTCAATCTCGCGTGGAACGGTCTCTCACATCTGGAGAGCAAGCCCCGGTTGTCCGCGGCCGACCGCGACTGAGCCGCGGTCCAGCCGCGCGGTTCGGGGTCTGCGCTCAGTCCACCAGGACTGGCCCCCCGATCAGCACAGCCAGCATGTTCTCCCACGCGGTGGAACCCACCTCGAACACGCCGCTGTGCCCTGACAGGCCGTTGATCTGAGTGCCGTCGGCGTAGGTACCGGTGTCCAACCCGACGACCGACTCCGGGGCGGTCGCCGGAAGTCCGTGAAGAACCGAACCGCCATAAGGCACCGGATCCCAGGGGGACTTCATGGCGAAGGTCTGATACTCAGCCAGATCAGCTGGGACTTCGATACCCATCGGCCCGACACCACCACCGATTCCCGGCGAGTTCACAAACAGCAGGTTGTCAGCAGACAGCCCGGTCCGGGCGGACGTGGCCACAGCGAGGCCACCGTAGGAGTGCCCGATCACCGTGACCGGGACCTCGACGCCGGGCCCCTGATCGTCGATCTCCTGCTGGAGGGCATAGCTGAAGTCGACCAAAGGTTCAACCAGTTCCGCGGCATCGTCGTCGGTGATGGCGTCGAGGACGCCGTCCGGAAAATCGCCTCCGGCCCAGACGATCATCGCGAGCTGTTCCCCCTCGCGCGCTGCCTGTTCGACGAATGTGGTGACTGTGTTGGACGAGTTCCACATATCCGCCGAGTCGGTGCCGACGCCCGGCACCAGAACCCCTACGGCGTCGGTCTGGGCAGTGACCGTGCCGACGATTTCGGCCCACGCTCGGTCCCCACTCGGGTCGAAATAGAGAACCTTTCGGCCTCGATAGTCCGGCCACGGCGGGCCCGCGTGATTCCCGTAGTCGATGGTGGGCTCGTCGAGCAGTAGCTCGTACTGCTCGATCTGCCCGTCATGATCAATCAACCTCAGCCGGGCCTCCTCGCGTTTCGGATCGTAACCGCCCTCGGACCCAACCGGCGGGGGTTCATCGGCGCCAGCCTGCACCGCTTCCTGGGGGCGCTGCGCTCTGGTCTGGTGCAGAGCGTCGGCAACGCGGATCCGATTTGCAGCGATCCGGTTCTCGAAGGGCATCCCGTTCATGTTGCCGACCACCGCGGGGAAGAGCGCCGCGAGCATCGCAAGGGACTCCGGCGGGATGCCGACCAGTGCCTGAGCCACCGCCGCCGCCTGCTCGGAACTGGCCGCGCCGTAGTCCGATCCCGCGCCAGGCTGCATTCCCGCCACGACGGAGGCACGTCCCAGCGCGGCCTCGAAAGGGTCAGCTGAGTCGATGTCAGGGCGCCGAATAGCCAGTAGCGCGGCAAGCTCGGGATCGTCTTCGGTGGCTCGTACGACTTGTGCTGCGGTCATCCCCCAGTACTCCCGGGGCAGCCCGTAGCGCGGCCCGGTGACCGGCACCTCGGGGTAGACGATCGCCATCCCGGCTCCGCCTCCCGGCGCAGAGCCCATCACCGCCAGCACGTTCGCCACGGTCGGTCCGTCGCTGAACTGCCGCCCACGGTCCTCGGCGGCGAGACTGAGCGCTGCGTAGGCCACTTCAGCCTGTGCAGTCAGCTCCGTCCAGACCCGCCACCTGGCGTCGTCGTACAACGTCTCGCGCATCTCCGGCTCGATGTTGTCGTAGCCCGGCGCCCGAGTGATCCAGAAACCGTTGGCGCAGGCGGATTCCCAGTGTTGCACGAGTTCGTCGCGCTGCTGTTTGAACGCGACCACCTCCTCGGCCCAGCAAAGGGTGACCTGCTCGGCGAAGAGCATCGCCCCGACAACGTCATGCAAGGTGGAGAACTGCTCACCGATCCGATCGCGGATGAGTGGATGCAGCACGTCGGAGAAGGACGAGGCAAGCGAGCGCAGCACAAAGGACAGCGAATCCTGCTGACCGGTCAGCTGGCCGCTTACCCGGGCGAAGCCCTGCGCCTGTTCGCGGATGCGCATCGGCTCGGCTCGGGTGTCCTGCGGATCGAACTCGGGTCCGGGCATCGACTCACCTCCCACCTCACGCTCGCGACGATGCAGCGCCGCTGCCGATTCAGGGCTGCTGTGACTGGTCCCGAACCTAGGTGGGCCAGGCCAGCAGACGCCGCGGAGACGATCCAGTGTGGACAAGCCGGCGCGGCTGTGGACTAACTCCGATACGTGGAGTCAGCGTGCCGAGCGGGCGAATCGAGCCCCCGGTGCCGGGCCGCTGGCGACCCGCACGCTGGCGAACAATCCTTCCGCCGACAGTCGGGCGGCCACCGTGATCGCGTGTTCGGCATCCCGGGCGAGATAGGCGACGGTGGGTCCTGAGCCGCTGATCAGCTGACCCAGGGCGCCGGCCTCCTCGCCAACGCGTAGCGCGCGACGCAGGTCCGGGCGCAGAGACAACGCGGCAACCGCCAGGTCGTTGGTCAGGGCCCCGCTGAGCAGTTCCGGGTCGCCTTGGCGCAGTGCAGTCAAGACCCCGGCGGGGTCCCCGTCACTCGGCAGGTCCCGCTGTGCCCGCAATCGGTCCAATTCGGCGTATACGACCGGAGTGGACAACCCCGTACGCGCGATCCCGAGCACCCAGTCGGTACGTCCTCGGGCGAGTACGGCACTGAGCCGATCTCCGCGACCGGTCCCGAGCGCCACGTGACCGTGCAGGGAGAATGGGACGTCGCTGCCGAGTTCGGCGGCCAATTCGGCCAGCTGCCCCCGGTCCAGCGCCGTCCCCCACAGCCCGTCCAGAGCGACCAGCGTGGCGGCGGCATCCGCGCTGCCACCGGCCAGTCCCGCCGCCACCGGAATCTGCTTGTCGATGGCGATGTCGGCATCGGCATCGATGCCGGATCGTTGCGCCAGCAGGACCGCCGCGCGCCAGGCCAGATTGCTGGCGTCGGCTGGTACCGCAGCGCTGTCCGGTCCGCTCACCGCCAGCCTCAACCCGGTCCGAGCTCGGACGTGGGAGACCGTCACCGTGTCGAACATGCTGACCGCCAGGAACACGGTGGTGAGGGCGTGGTAGCCGTCCTCGGCGGGGGGCCCGACTGCCAGGAAAAGATTGAGTTTCGCCGGCGCCCGAACCGCGATCGAAGTCGCCGCCCTGGATGTCACGGCGCCGACCCGGCCGCAGCTATCCGGGCGTATTCCGTGATCCCGAGCTGTTCCCCGCGGGTCAGCGGATCGATGCCGGCGGCTAGGAGGATCGCTTCAGCGGCACTGGGGCTGCCGGCCCACCCGGCCAGCGCTGCCCGCAGACCCTTGCGTCGGGTGGCGAAGGCCGCATCGATGACGGCGAAGACCTGATCTCGCAGGGCTGACGTCGGGCTGGGTCGGCGACGAAAGGAGACCAGGCCGGAGTCGACCCGCGGGACCGGCCAGAACACCTGACGGCTGATCCGTCCCGCCCGGTGGACCTCGGCGTACCAGGCGGCCTTGACCGACGGCACGCCGTAGGCCGGGCTCCCCGGCTGCGCGGCGAGCCGCTCGGCCACCTCGGACTGGACCAGCACCAGCCCGCGCTGCAGGGACGGGAACCTTTCCAGGAGCGTCAGCAGCACCGGAACGGAGACGTTGTACGGCAGGTTGGCGACCAGGGCGGTCGGTGCCTCCGGAAGTGAGGTCAGGGACAGGGCATCGGACGTGAGTACCCGCAGTCGGTCGCTGGCCTCCGGCGCCCGGGCGCCGATCGTCTCCGGCAGCGCTCGGGCGAGGCGAGCATCCACTTCAACAGCCACCACCCGAGCGCCCGCGTGCAGCAGTCCCAGGGTCAGGGAACCCAGGCCCGGCCCGACCTCGAGGACGACGTCCCCGGCCCCCACTCCAGCTACCCGGACGATCTTTCGGATCGTGTTCGGGTCGTGCAGGAAGTTCTGTCCCAGTGACTTCGTTGGCCGCAGATCGAGGGTGGCGGCGATCTCTCGGATCGCCGCCGGTCCCAAGAACTGCGCCATGTCAGGACCGTACGCAGGGACGCTCGGGTACGGCGCCACCGCGGTGCAGCGCACGCGTCAGTCCGGTGCGGACTCGGACCTCAGTCGTAGAGGTGGTACCCGCACGTGGGCCACGGCGAATCACCGCGCTCGGCGTAGGTGGTCTCTCCGACTGCGATCTGTTGTTCCCGAGTGGCCTGATGGGGCAGCGGCGCGTAGGCCCCGCCTCCATTGGCCAGCCAGGTCTGCTGGTCGTACTGCAGGCCGCCGTAGTAACCGTTGCCGGTGTTGATCGCCCAGTTCCCACCGGACTCGCATTCGGCCAGGGCGTCCCAGTTCAGCGAACCGCTGGACGGTGGTGGAGTCGCTCCGGTGTTGCCGCCGCCACCGCCGTCATCGTCACCGTCGCCACCCCCGGTCCTGGTCTCCGGGGGGGCAGGGCGGGGCTTGGTGCCGACTCGGGCAACTTCGCCGACCGGCGCAGAGATCGTGCGGATGGCGACTGCGTGGCGGACCACTTCGACGCCGTCGTGCGCGGTGATGCGGTAGTTGACGAAACGCTCACCCAGGACTCCGGGTGTGTCCACCTCACGTTCGCCTTCGAACAGGGTGTCGTCCGGCGTGTCGGTCACCGGGAAGGGCAGCGGCTCGACGACGGCGAGGTCGCTGAAGGTCACCCGAACGATGTGCAGCCGCATCTGGTCGGCAAGTCGCTGAGTCCGGTACAGCGAGGTCCAGTCGTTGGCGCCGACCGCAAGGCTCTGCTCCTGGATGAACTCAGCGACGTCGGTCGCGGTCGTCATCACCGGGCGGGTACGCCCGTCGATGGTCAGGATGATTTCGCGTGGCGTGTTGATCGTGAGATCCATGCCATCGAGCGGGACCCGGGCGCTGCGTGAGGCCGAGACTTCGAGTTGGGCCTGTCGGTAGCCGAGTTGGTCGAGTGCTTCATCCACCGAGCGGGCCGTGGTGTAGACCTCGCGGGTCACGCCGTCCACCGTGAGGGTCAGCGGGCGGCCACGCTGCAGGGCGATGCTCGAACCGTCCTGGATGGACGTGTCAGCATCCGGCACGAGCACGTCGTGTTCACCGACATCCAGGTCGGCGGTGTCCAGCGCGCCCTGCACGGTGGAGGCGAGGGTGGAGACGTTTCGCAGCTCCCCATCGACGGACACCGTGACGGTCTTGGACAAACCGGCCCAGGCGAGCGAGCCGCCGAGCAGTCCGGCGAGGACGAGGGTGAACAAAGCAATTTTGATGGAACGACGCACTATCAAATCCTGGCAAGCTCTCTGGTCCGGCGGTCCGAGCAGGGGAAACACCGCCAACTTTCGGCGGCGACCGGCGCACCTGATGACGGCTGCACAGCGATTCCATGGTGCTTCAATCGAAGTCCCTGGGGCTTCCCCACCCCGGCGTTATTACAACACGATAACGGACGGCCTGCCCTGACAACCACTCATGGGGGTGCGGGGTCTACGGGATGAGCGATTCAGCCCCGCCGCGACGTCCCCCATGCGGCTTCTGCCCAGCGCACCGGAGTCAGCCACTTCACCAGGTAGGCGCCCACGACCATGGCCCCCACCAGCGCCCCGAAGCCACCGGCGATCAACGCCACCGGGGCGAGATCTGCCCCGGATGCCGAGTTCCCGATGGCCACGCCGGCGACGAACAGGAGCCCCGAGAGAACAAGCAGGGTGAGGATGCTGCCGGCCCCGACCGCCACGTGGGCACTGTTGATCCGAAGAGCGTCATCGACCGGAATGTCCTCGGAGCCCCTGGGTCCCGCGCGGCGGGCCAGCCGTTCGAGGCTGAACTCGACCATCAACCAGCCGCCCACCGCCACGCCGGCTGCAATCCGGATCTCCAGCGTCCACTCCGCACCCATGGCCAGCCAACCGAAGGCGACCAGTCCCAGTGCGGCAAGCCGACCGATCCATGGCAGCGCCCGGTCGATGAACTCCGACTGCGGACGCCGAGCAGAGGCCCGAGTTTCCCAGTCCGGTCGTAGGCGGGTCAGCTCTCCCAACAGGACTCCGGCCAGCAGCCCGCCGACCACCAAGCCGGGCCACAGGAAGACCGCGCGCTCGGCGAACATGACCAGGGCGGCCACCGAGCCGATCAGGGCCGCGGCCAGTCCGGCCAGCCGCCAGAGCCGAGCCCGCTGCGCCTGGATCCGCATGGCTCGCTCTGCCTCGCTGGTCGGCAGCGTCAGACTCAGCGCGCCGTTGGACACCTCGCGACGTACCGCGGCATGCGACCAGGCGCGCCCCACGAACACCGCGGGTACGAGCAACGCCACGAACAGCAGCACCGCGATGAACCGACCCATGCCTCAGGCATACGTCGGGATTGCCCATAGGTCAACTGATCCGGCTCAGCACTACCCCAGCTGTAACCAAATCAAGAGACCCACCGAGCGTCGGCCTCCATCGAGGTGAGCGCTAGTGCCAGGGTCCGAAGACCCGCTCCGCCGTGGCGGTGAGGTTCTCACAGAGGGTGGCCAGGTCGGTGCCGGTCAGTTCGGCCAGCGCCCGAATCGTGTACGGCGTGAGGTACGGCGCGTTCGGCCGTCCCCGGAACGGTGTCGGGGTGAGGAACGGTGCGTCGGTCTCCACCAGCATCTGGTCCAGCGGGGTGATGGCTGCCGCCTCCGCCGTGGCCCGCGCGTTGGCGAAGGTCACCGTCCCGCTGTAGCTCAGCACCAGCCCGCGATCCAGGCAGCGCCGTGCGGTGTCAGCGTCGGAGGAATAGCAGTGCAGCACCGTGTGCTCCGGTGCGCCTTCCTCGTCAAGGACCCGGAGCATGTCCTCGTAGGCATCTCTTGTGTGGATCATCAGCGCGATGCCGTGCCGCTTGGCGATGTCGATGTGCGCCCGGAAGGAGTGCTCCTGGATCGCCCAGCCGTCCTGACCGGTCCGATAGTGGTCCAAGCCGGTCTCGCCGATGCCCTGGACGCGGGGCTGGCCAGCCAGCCGGTCGATCTCGGCCAAGGCCTCATCAGTGGCCGCGCCGGCCCCCGCCTCGTTCGGATGCAGCGCCACCATCGCGAGCACGTCGGTCCGGCGCGCGGCGAGGTCTGCCGACCACTGCGAGGAGGCCACGTCCACGCCGACCTGTACGACGCGGGTGATCCCTACGGCGGCAGCAGCAGCGAGCTCCACCTCGACATCGACGTCTGGGAAACCGTCCGCGCTCAGCGAATCAGCGATGATGTCCAGGTGACAATGACTGTCCACCGCCGCGGCCGGCAGGGGCTCGGGCGTGGGTGGTCGCTCCCCTTGGCGGTTGGCCCGAGCCGACCTACTGCGACTCATCGGCGGCCGTTTTCGCAGCCAACCTGGCCAGCTCCTCTTCCACGATGCTCTCGTCCAGCTTCTTGAACACCGGAGTCGGGGCGGCCAACGGCGCACCAGCCGTTATGGGGGTCGACTTCCAGGTCGCCAACTGAGTCGTGTAATCACCGGTGATGATCGGGTACGGGGACCCGTCGTCCAGATCCTCGACTTCGTCGATCCACGGTGCGGCAGACCAGGTTCCCTGCCCTCCGAGCTGTTCGTGCACCGTTTGCGCGCTGTGCGGAAGGAACGGAGTCAACAGGGCCTTGCAGTCGTCAACGGCCTGCAGCGCCACATGCAGCACGGTGGCCATCCGCTGCGGATCGGTTTCCCGCAACTTCCAGGGCGCCTCGTCGGACAGGTACTTGTTCGCCTCAGCCACGACCCGCATCGACTCGGTCGCTGCCGCCTTCTGGCGGGATCGCCCGAGCAGGTCTCCGATCCGGGCGAAAGCACCGGAGGTCGACTCGAGCAGGGCTCGGTCCGCGGCGGTCAACTCCCCTGCGGCTGGGATGGCGCCGAAGTTCTTGGCCGTCAACGAGATCGACCGGTTGACGAGGTTTCCCCAACCATTGACCAGCTCGTCGTTGTTGCGGCGCCGGAACTCCACCCACGTGAAGTCGGTGTCCTGGGTCTCCGG
>Ga0136616_10001296_pt1 | contig 13024 bp, 12 predicted proteins | sample AntDrymUQ2992106_2_FD_106648 | JGI IMG/M metagenome (GOLD analysis project Ga0136616, IMG submission 106648) | Polar desert sand microbial communities from Dry Valleys, Antarctica - metaG UQ299 (21.06) | ecosystem: Environmental > Terrestrial > Soil > Desert | place: Antarctica: Dry Valley...
GATCACCCCTTCCGCGCCGAAGCTGACGTCGATGACCGACGCCCCGGGCAGCCGAAGCATCCGGTTGAATGCGGTCGTGACGCGCACGTCGTCCTCCTCTGCTTGCCGCTGATCATCACTAGCGTCGTGCTCATGGGTGTCGAGCCAGCGGGCCGCCCTAACCAAGCCGACACGCTGGCGCGGGAAGCGGATGAGCGAGTGATGCTCGAAAAGGCGTACTTGGCTCCGCGACTTGGGTTGGTCGATGAGCAGCCCCCCGTAGAGGGCGGAGGGCCCGACGCGGCTGACCAGACGCCCGACGCGGCCGGCCGAGCTTTTGCCGACGCATGGGTGGCGCGTGCGACCGATGAGGAGGTGCGAGAGCTAGCCGGCCGGGCTCCCCGCATCCCTCGCGAGTTGGACGCCGAACTCTTCAAGAGCGTCGAGACATCTACAGGGTCTCTCGGTGACGATCAGCCAGGCAAGCACGCTGTTCGGGCGAGTTTCTGGGACGTGGTCGAGGACGCTGCTCGCGAACCTACGGCTTAGGGTCAATCTGGCTGGCGCGCACCAGAAAGCGCCGACCTGGGAGGCGATCGAGACCGAGCGGCGCGTGGGTCTTGTCGCTGTCGAGCTCGTCCCACCTGTTCGTTCCAGGTGCACTCGACGGAGACCACTCCGGCTGCGAGGTTCACGTCCGACCAACTGGTGCCGGCAACTTGCGCACCGGAGACCGGCGCAGAGCGCCGTCGCCCATACCGCCTCTTCACGGCTGGAAGTGCTGCGACCAAGACGGACCCGGCAGGAGGATCGCCGTCAAGCTCTACGAGTTTCGAGACGAGTTCTGGTCGACCGGTTCCGCCTCTGTAGAGACGTGCGTCGGGCCGTCCCCGGCCGTTTCAAGTCCCCGGCGTGGGATCCGTCCCCCCCGTACCCGTCGCGTCGCTCATGCTTCGCGGCCGCTCCGGGACCCCGCTCCCACGCAGGCGCACGAGCCGGCTCAGCAGATCGAACCAGAACGGCGCGCCGAGGCTCAGCGCCGCGATCGTGATGAGCCACCCCGGGATCCGCAGCGCGGTCTCGCCGACCCCCTTGGGCGCGTTGCCCGCCCCCCACCCGAGCGGAAGCTGGAGCTGATCCACCTTGGCGACGGCGTTGGCCACCTCCTGCGAGTCCGGCTGGTCGACGGCCTTGGCGGCCACCGCCGCACGCACCGGCGCGTCGTTCCACAGGCGGTTCGCGATCCGGACGCTGTCGACGTTGCCGCCGATCGCGACGGCGGCGGCGAGGATCAGCACCATCACCTGGACCTTGCGCTTGTACCAGCCCGAGGCGCGTTGCATGGCGTCGTCGAAGGCGTGCTCGACCTGAGCGCGGAATCCGTCGAGCGTGCTCCCCGCGTTCGCCGCCGCCTTCTGGAGCACCGCACGCGCCTGCCCCTTGGGTAGCTTACCCAGCACGTCATTTACTCCGGCGAGGATGTCCTCGTCCGCCTGCTGCCACGGCGTCGGCCCCTCCTTGCTCTTCGGCGCTCCCTTCGCGAGCGTCTCCGCGATCGCGAGCGAGAAGGCGCGCGGAGGGAGGTACGACGGGCGCGTGCGGCGTCGAATCGAGGATTCGGGATCGCGCACGAGGGCTTTGATGCGCCAGTGGTCGAACAACTCGCTCGTCAGATCCGCCGCGACCGTGACGTCGTCACGCTTGCTTTCGACCGCGCTCCCCTTTTTCAGCCCCTTCTTATGTACGCCTCCGACCCACTCCTTCAACCCCCGCTTGACCTTCGGGTCGTCAACCAGGTTCCGGATCGCGTCCTCGAGCGTCTTCGCCCGCCAGCCCAGGAGGTTGGCGATCGCCTCGTTGATCCAGGACGAGATGGTGCTCAGGAGGAAGTAGAGGAAGAACAGCCCGATCGCCACGTCGAGCACCGGGAACCCGCTGAGATCAGGCATCGCGCGACCTCCCCCTCGCTGCGCTCAGCCCGGCTTGCAAGTCGCCGTCGAAGTCCGGCCCGTCGCCACTCCCGAGCTTCCCTGTCACGCGTCCTCCTCCGTCGTAGTACGCGGCGCGGGGCCGCGTTGGCGCGCCGGGGGGCGGCCCGCCGGTGTCTCCGCCGGACCGGCCGGCGGTGCGGCTATTACTAACCCAGTCGCGCCTAGCGGTCAAGGGATGTTCAGAGCGTTTTCGGGCTCTCGGTGCACAGTCGGCTCCGGGATGGGGCCCTTCGGGATCAGACCCGGGCAGCGACCGGTGCCGCGCCGTCCTTGACCTATGAGGCGCGGCTGCACCACGGATCGGCCTCGACTCACTCATGCCGATGGTCGAGTGCCCCGGCGGGGTCCGTTCCACGCAGCCGCGTCCCGCCACGGACCCTTTGACGCGGATTGACGCCGAGTTGCGCGACCGCCCCCGTTGGGTTACATTGCGCGAAACCCCCGAGGAGGCCCTCAAGCATGGCTAAGAATGGCAAGCTGTCAGATGCTGACCTGACCCCGATCTTCAACGGTGCAGGCCCCCGGGTTCAGCTCTCCAACAGCGCTGCGGCGGCGTGGAACTCGCTCGCGCTTCACAAGGATACGGTCATGCGCGTGAAGGGCAAGGTCTCTGCCTACCGGACGTTCGAGAGCCAACAGCACTTTTGGAACCTCTACCAAGCCGGGAAGGGCAACCTAGCCGCTAGGCCCGGCACATCGAACCACGGGTTGGGGAACGCCGCTGACGTGCCACCCGAGACCGAGGCGAGCATCAAACGCTTCGGCAATAAGTGTAACTGGGACAAGATCGAGGCGCCGGGCGAGCGGTGGCACTTCAACTACGTCGGCGGCTTCAAGCGCCCGAACCCCGGCGCTGACCCCGGGAATCCCGTCCTTCGCCACGGCTCCGGCGGCTTCGGTCAGGACCATTTCGTAACTAAGGTGCAGGAGCGGCTGAAGATCCACGGCCTCGCACCCGGCAAGGTCGACGGTGACTTCGGCGATGGCACCCGCGATGCGCTCAAGCAGTTTCAGCGTGAGAAGGATCTCAAGGAAGACGGCATCGCTGGCCGCGAAACGTGGCGGCACCTGCGTCATAAGCCAGAGGCGACGGACGATGAGAAGCAGCTGGCGCAAGAGGTTTTCGAGGCCCGCAAGGAGCTAGCCGAGAAACAGGGCAAGGCCCCGACGGACGTGTCGAAGCCCGACCCGATCCGCCTCGACGAGGACACCCTACGCAAGGAGCTTGAGGACTGCCGCACGCAGGTAGAGAAAGCCTGACTGGTACTGCGTCGCCAGTTCATAGTGGACCGCGGAGTGGTGAGTTAAACGCCAGACGAGGACAGCTCAGCTGTGAGTCCGCGCTCACCGAGGACCCATCTAAGGAAGGTGTGGCGAAACGGCGTAGACTAGGAGTTGTGACGCACGAGGAAGCAGTCAAGGAGTGCAAACGCCTTTCTGCAGCCGACGCAACTTCGGTTTGGGCACCCCAGCAGCAGGAAAGCGGGGATTGGGCGGTCGCGCGAGTACGTGTCGAGGGCTTCTCGCTCAGACGCGGCAAGCTTACGCCAGAGACGAAGCCCCCGCCTGAGCCCCCGCGTGAATCGCCGCAGGAAGGCCAGCCCAACCCATACTGGGGGTCCTAAGGCCCTGCCGCGAGCGGTTCCACTCGCGCCCGACTGAGCGGACAAGCGGCTTGGCGAGGATCGTGAGGTCGGCATGGAGCCGAACCCGCTCGATCCCACGCACGCGGAGCGGTAGCGCCCACTCATCTTGAGCCGACCGAACTCCCGCTCGACAGAGCGACTTCCAGCGCTTCGACTCACGCGGGACAAGGGATGCAGGCGATCCGCCTTGACCCATCGGGAGGCGGGATAACACTCCCCGGTCGGGCACCACCACTTCGCGCCTCCACGCCGTGGATCGGCACCGGCGAACCGCCACTCATCATGCTCGCAGGTCGGCGGCTTGTGCTCGCCGCGCTTCACGCCGACCGTCTCGCGCAGAGGGATGGTCGGCCGGGAATCGCGGGCTTCGCACTCGCCGTGGACCCGCTCGTCGTCGTAGCCCATGTCCAAGGCGGTCGTCTCGGCGGCAAAGCCGAGTGCGCCGCGTCGATCAGAGGGGCGGCGTAGTTGGACTCATGGCTCCCGGCCGTCTCGACGCGCCACGGACGGGCAGGTCCGTGCCGGCGCAGACTGCCGCGTGGCCACGGTACGCCAACTTGGGGCCTGCAAAGTGGTTGGCTCTGGTAGTTGGAGAGGCTGGCGGCGAGGTCATCACCGCCCAGCGAGCAACCGAGGACCGAGGGACGCTACGGGGGTAAAATCGGCCAGCCCGCTCTTGGGGTAAGCGCCCGCCCCGCCTGCGAAGCGGTTTCCGAGTTTCGCTCGAGCCTCCTATTACTACTCGGAGAGAAGGACGCCGACCGGAGGCGCCAAATCGCCCGGGCGACGGCCCCGTGCGCGCGACTGCGCCCACCGTCATCCCCGATCAGTAGCATCGCCCCAATGCAAATCGGTACTTCCATCTTCCTGATCGCCCTCGGGGCGATCCTCTACTACGCCGTGAACGCCCAGCTCGCCGGCATCGAGATTCAGACCGTCGGCGTCATTCTGATGATCGTGGGGGTGATCGGGCTCGTGATCTCGCTGCTGTACGCGATGATTCTGGCTCCTCGCCGCCGCGCTGACCGAGAGGTCGTTCGGGAGCGCGAGCGCCTTTGAGTGAGGCCCGCTCAGGCGGGCAGAGGCGCTAGGAGGACCTGAAGCGACGCCTCAGGCCGCAGGCGGCCGCTGAGGTGGTGGCGTCTGTCGTGAGTCGTCGTCTTCGCCGACGGGGCCGGAATTGGAGCCGCGCTGCGGGAACTCGGGCGGCGGAGCCGGCCGGGCGGTCGGCATAGGTGCGGGCTGGGCGGGCGTTGTCGCCCGCGCCGGCGCGGCGGCGGGCGCGGGCTGGGCGGCGGGGCGGCGCACGGCGCCAGCCGGTGGCGCGGACGGCGCAGCGCTCGGGGAAGCCTGGGGGGCAACCGCTGCCTGCGGCGGCCGTGCCACCACAGCCGTCGCGGCCTGAGTGACGGCAGCCGGCGCCGGAGCCGGCGCCTGGCGGCTCGGCGATGCCGCGGCCTTGGCCGGGGCCGTCGCCTCGGACCGCCGCACCTCGATCTTCGTCAACCCGGCCATTATCGCCTCGAGGTCCTCGATCACCGAGCCGCCGCTGCCGCGGAGGTTGGCCAGCATCCCGTTGATCTCGCTGCCCGCGCTGTTGGCGCGCTCGAGCATCGTCTTGGTCGCCTCCTCGACGCTGCTCAGGTAGGCGGCGGCCTCCTCGGCGGCGCGCTCGCGCGTCTCGCGCAGGTGGCGCTCGGCCTCCTCCTTCGCTCGACGCAGGTGAGCGTCGGCCTCGGTGCGCAGGCGCTGAGCCTCGGCGTTCGCGTCGCGCTCGACGGTGGCAGCCGTCCGCTCGGCGGCCTCGATGACCTCACGGACCTGCTCGGCAGCGGCGACCGTCAGCGGTGGGGTGCTCGGGCGCTTGGCCTGCACGTCCTGGGCCTGACGCAGCTCGGCCAGCGTGCTCGTGATCTCCTTGAGCCGGGTCTCGACCCCGTCCTCCTGCTCGCTCTCGCGACCCATCCAGCGCACCCGTTCGAACTCGACCGGGAGGGTGGTGCGCAGCTGATCGAGGATCCTGTAGACCTCGTCGCGCTCGACCCGAGCCTCGCGCGTGAACGGGATCGCCTTGGCGTCGGCCATGAGCTCGTCGAGGCGCTCGATCAGGACCAGGCTGTCCACGGTGGCGCTCTTCGCCGCCCCCGCGCCGCCTCCTTCCGCGCTCACGGCAGATTTTTCTCGACGCCAGTTCGGCCAGGTGTCGCGGGCCGCTTCAGGCCGGTGCGGTCCCGGCCGGGCCGCGGGAGTCGCTCGCCCAGCACAGCCGCGCCGTGTAGTCCTCGATCGTCTCCGGGTGCTCCTGGTGGGCGAGCAGCGCCAGCCGCAGCAGCGCCTCGCCCTCCTCGTCGAGCGGCACGACCTCGTCGTAGCGGACGTCGAGGTCGGCGTCGAAGATCTCCAGGCCGAGCTGCTCGCAGAAGACGAAGAAGGGGCCGCCGCCTGCGCCGAGCGCCCGTTCGACGGGCGATCGCCGTGTGCTGTGGCGATAGAGCTCGGCCACCGAACGACACTCCTCCGGGACATCCCGCAGGAGCTGGTCGAGGAGCAGATGCGGGTCGGGTTGGTGGGCCATCGGTCCCGCTCGCGTGTTGGCCGGCGCGAGCGATCGGGCGATGGTACGGCTCCGCGGGTTGCGTCGCGGCAGACGGCGCGCCCGGACGGAGGCTAAAATCGTCCGCATGCGACGGACCGACGCCCTCCGCGCCTCGCCACGGATGTTCAAGCGGGACTGGATGGACCGCCTCTCGCGCGTCCATCCCGCCGTCCCGGTGGTCATCTTCCTCCCCGCGATCGTCGTCCTCGCGGTGCTCGCGCTCGGCCGCATGGAGCCCCTGCCAGCGCTCGCCTGGATCGCCGGGGGCTACCTCGCCTGGACGCTGAGCGAGTACTGGATCCACCGCATGATCTTCCACTTCGAGCCGGAGGATGGGCTGGGAGCGCGCTTCCATTGGATCGTCCACGGAGTCCACCACGACCACCCAAACGATCCCCTGCGGCTCGTCATGCCGCCTTCGGTGAGCATCCCCGGATCTTCGCTCTTCCTGCTCGCCTTCTGGCTCGTGCTGGGTCTGCCCACCGCCTTCGCCTTCGGCGCGGGCTTCCTCGCCGGGTACCTGCTCTACGACATGACGCACTACTACCTGCACCACGGTCGCCCGCGCACGCGCGCCGGCCGCTGGCTGCGCGAGCTGCACATGCGCCACCACTTCCAGGACGAGGAGCGCGGGTTCGGGATCAGCGCTCCGTACTGGGACAAGGTGTTCGGGACGCCGGTGCGGCGGGGGACGCAAGGAGAGCTTTCGGACATCGCCGGATAGCGGCCCGGCCCTGTCACCCCGCGCCGGGCACTCGCTAAGGTAATCCTTCGTCGTACGCCCTACTGGGCCGAGCGGCAGTCACAGCGCGGATGTGGCGGAACTAGGCAGACGCGCACGGTTCAGGTCCGTGTGGGGGAGACCCCGTGGAGGTTCGAGTCCTCTCATCCGCATCGATGCCGAGTCGGCGTGGTCTCGGCGCCTCGCCCGACGGCCGACAGGATCAGCTCGATCGCCGCGCCCCGCGGCCCGAGACCTTCTCGCCTTCCTCAGCGGACATGCGGCGATCGGCCTCGTCCCAGGAGGGTGGAACCTCGGAGCCCTGAGCCTTCCACCGAACGAACTTGGTCGGCCCCATGTGGGGTACGAGCGATCGCATGACTCCTCCGTGCGGGTCAGCCCGTACGAACTGGCGGAGCGCTTCCTCGCTCTCCCATACCGACAACGTCCAGAAGTCTCGACGCAGGATCTTCGCACGGAGCGAATAGCCGATTGCCCCCTCCGTGCGCTGGAGCTGTCCGCGTATCGACTGGCTGTAGCGCATGAACCGGGGCACCTGGCCAAGCCGCTTGAGGGGCAGGTACGAGGCGAGGAAGACGTACTCTCGGTCGGGCGACGGATCGTGTAGCCGGACCCAAGGGAGAGGCGGCGCCATAGGTGTTGACTCTGCCGGTGGGCAGACGACTTCTGGAGCAAGCTCTTCGGGTCAGACCAGTGCGAACTCCGTCATCTCGTGCCGCCCGACCCGGCCGTCCGGACCGATGTGGTCGGCGTAGCCGCGGAAGGAGCGATGGCGCCACCCGGCATTCTCCTCGGAGTCCCGCCGCGGCGAGCGCCAACCGCCGAGCTCGGGGAGGTGCACGTAGTCGATGCCCGCCGCGGACAGCTCCTCGCGCAGCGCCTCGCGGTTGAACTGCGGCGTGCAGCGCGGCGCGGCGCGGTGCGTATGTCGGCGAGGCGCGAGACCCCCTGCTCGGAGAGGAGCTCGAGGAGGCGCTCGAGCGAGTGCGTCGAGTGTCCGATCGTGTAGACCGTCATGGGCGGCGAACGGCGCGCCGGGATGGACGCACCAAGACCGCGCACAATAGGCGCCGCTCGACCGCCATGAGAAGCTCAGCCCGAAGCCATCCGCCGGCACCTCGCCGGGCTGCCGGCGGCGGCGGATCAAGGGACTCGAGAGGTCCGTCGGACTGCTTCGGAGTGCGCCGGCGGGAGAGCGACGAAGAGGACGGCCAGAAGGCTTGATCGCCCGCCGCGGAAGGTAGTCTTTTCACTGTGCGACCGTCCGCCGCGCTTCGGAGCCTGAGCGAGCGCTTCGATCCTTCGGTCTTCGACGCGCCCGCCGGTCGAGCCCGGCTGCGTCTCGCCGTGGCCGGAGAGCCCGCCTGGGACGCGATCTGCGAAGACGGCCGGCGCGGCCTGCGGCTCGAGCCGCCCCAAGGCGAGCCCGACGCCGAGCTGAGGGCCGACGGCGCCACGTGGGCCGCGATCGCGCGCGACCTCTCCGGTGGCCTCGAGGCCTACACCCGCGGCGACCTCATCCTGCGCCGCAACCTCCATCTGGCCGTCGCCTTCCTGGCGGCCACGAGCACCGACGCCGAGCCCGGCCGCCTGCGCTTCGAGACCGTGCGCACGCACGGGCGGCGATTCTCCCTGCTTGAGGCCGGCACCGGTGCCCCGCTCGTCATGCTGCACGGGCTCGGCGGCACGAAGGCCTCGTTCCTGCCGACCGTCGCGGCGCTGTCTGGCCGCTACCGCACGATCGCCGTCGACCTGCCCGGTTTCGGCGACTCCGGCAAGCCACTCGGCGCTCCCTACGACCCCACCTTCTTCGCCGACTCGGTGGTCTCGCTGCTGGACGCGCTCGACCTCGACCGGGTCCATGTGCTCGGCCACAGCCTGGGCGGTCGGGCGGCGCTCGAGATCGCACTCGAGCACCCGGAGCGCATCGAGGGCCTCGTTCTCGCCGCGCCTTCGCTCGCGTGGCTGTGCGAGCGCCCGTGGGCGCCCTACCTGCGCCTCGTGCGCCCCGAGCTCGGCCTCCTCCAGGCCGCCCCGCGCCCGATCGTCGAAGGCGTTCTGCGCCGGCTCGTTCCCGAGGCCGAGACGCCTTTGGTGAAAGGTGCCTTCGACGAGTTCCTGCGCGCGTACCTGACCTCGCGCGGGCGCGTCGCCTTCTACGCCGCCGCGCGCCAGATCTACCTCGAGGAGCCCGAGCGATTCTGGTCGCGGCTAGACGACCTCGGCCCCGAGTCGCTGTTCGTGTGGGGTCGCCGCGACGAGGTCGTGCCGATCGGCTTCGCGCGCCACGTGCGCGCCCACGTCCCGGCGGCCCGTCACGTCGAGCTGGGCTGCGGTCACACGCCGCAGGTCGAGCGCCCGGCCCGCTTCCACGCCGCGATCGCCGACTTCCTGGGAAGCCTCCCCTCCCCCGGACTCGCCGCCGTGGCTTGAGGCTGGGGTGAAGAGCCTCGTCGCGGGCTGGTTCAGCTTCGACGAGGTAGTGGCCACCGTCGGCGATCTGCTCGCACGCGACGTCCTCTGCGGCTGGCTGGACCGGGCGCGGATCGCCTACGACGTGGCCAACGCGCCGCTCGTCGGTGGAGGTATCGACTGGCGCGCCGCAGACCCCGCCGACTACGACCGGATGATCTTCGTGTGCGGGCCCTTCGGGCGCCGGCCGCTGCTCGAGGAGCTCGTCGAGCGCTTCGGCGAGCGCCCGCTCGTGGGCGTGGACCTGACGATGCTCGTGGGCGAGGGCGCCTGGAACCCGTTCGACCTGCTCTTCGAGCGCGACGGCGGAGCGAACGAGCGCGCCCGACCCGATCTGTCGTTCGCCGCCGAGCCCGCTCCTGCGCTGACGGTCACCGCGGTCCTGCTCGCCCACCCTCAGGGCGAGTACCCCGACGGACTTCACGGGGCCGCCGCCGAGGCGATCGCCCGGCTGCCCGACCTGCGCCCGACGGCGCTCTTCCACACCGATACCGACCTCCTCGACGCCGACCGGGTGCGCAGCGCCGCCGAGGTCGCCGCGCTGATCACGCGCGCCGACGTCGTGGTGACGACTCGCCTCCACGGCCTCGTGCTCGCCCTGCGCCAGGGAGTCCCCGCGGTGGCCATCGACCCGATCGCGGGGAGGGCGAAGGTCAGCCGGCAGGCCCAGGCGATCGGCTGGCCGGCGGTGCTGTCGGCGGCGTCCCTGACCGACGAGGCGCTCGCTGAGGCCTTCGACTTCTGCCTGACGCCGGAGGCCCGGTCGCGAGCTCGCGAGTGTGCCTGCGATGCTCAGCGCGAGCTGGCCGAGCTCGAGGAGACCTTCGTCGCCGCCCTTGGGGAGCGTCGGACGGGCTAGCTCGCCCGGCGCGCGATCGCCCGCGCCACGCGCCGCCCGCTGCGCACCGCGCCCTCCATGTATCCCGTGTAGGCGTCGACATGCTCGCCGGCCAGGTAGATCGGCCCGACCGGCCGGCGCAGGGCGCGCCAGAAGCGGGTCACCTGCCCGGGGGCATACGCGGCGTACGCGCCGCGCGAGTACTCCTCGTTCGACCACGCCGCCGTCGCCCCGGACTCGATCTTCTTCTTCGCCTCGGGAAAGACCTCCCTGACCTCGCTCGCCGCCCGGGCGATCCGCTCCCCGTCGGACAGGCGGGCGAGCCGTGTGCCGTCGGACCCCGAGGCGTAGCTCATGAGGATGCCGGGACGGCCGCCCTGAGCGCTCGTGGCCTCCCAGGTGGTCCCGATCGAGAGGTCGGTCAGCGCGTCGCCGTCGAGGCCCTCGTTGACCCAGAAGCGGCGGCGGTACTGGAGCGGGGTCTTGGTCGCCACGCCGTACTGGAGCTCCGAGGCGGCGGTGCGCAGGGTCCGCGGCAGCGCGGGCTTGAAGTCGATCTCGGCCACGAGCGGGAGAGGCGCGGTGACGATGCAGAACTCGGCCTCGACCTCGCGTTCTCCGTCGACCGAGACGAGCACTCCGTCCGAGCGCCGCTCGATGGCTGTCACCGGGGCATCGATGTCGACCTTCGCGTCGATCTCCTCGATCAGCGCGGCGAGCAGCTTGTCGCTGCCGCCTTCGATCCGGAAGGCCTCGGTTCCCGAGTCGTCGGCGCCGGCGTAGAGCTTGGTCATCGCGGCGTGGAAGAGCAGCGAGAGCCGGCCGGCCTCGACCGTGTACTCGTCGCGCAGCTGGCGCTCGACGAGCTCGCGGGCGGTCGGCGCGAGGGCGAGCTGGTCGAGCAGATCGCCGACCGAGCGCTCGTCGAGCGCAGCGCCGCCGCGGGCCGGAGGGTTCTCGGGATCGAGCGGCCGGGCCAGGGTCTCGACCGCCGCGTCGAAGCGGTCGAGCTCGACCTGGATCTCCGGCGTGACGACCTCCGGATACGGACGGCGCTGACCGTCCGCGTGGATCGCTCCCTGGAGCCCTCGGCCGTGGCCGCGCAGGTCGTCGACGTCGATCTCGAACCGCCGCAGGTAGAAGAGGAGGAGCCGATGCGAGCGATCGATGTACTCGCCACCGAGCTCGGCGACCTGATCGGCGAAGAACGGGTCCCGGATGCTCCGGACGCGCCCTCCCGGCCGCTCGCGCGCCTCGAGCAGGACGACCTCGAAGCCGTCGCCCTCGAGCTCGTACGCGGCAACGAGGCCGGCGAGGCCGGCGCCGACGATCGCCACGCGACCCTGGCCGCCACCCCCTCCGAGTCCGCCGCAGGCGGGCAACAGCGTCCCACCGCCGGCGGCCAGCGCAGCGGCTCCCGAGGCGGCGAGGAAGCGCCGGCGGGTGAGAGCGGAGCGGCGGGATGGTCGGGAGGCAGACGGCAAAGCTGGGCAAGGGTAGATAGAGGCGTCCGCGGGTACTCGGAGGCTCCGCGCCCCCGCGTGCCCGCATGGCCGACCCCGTATCCCTCCATCCGACCGAGAACCGCGGCTACCGCGAGCTCTACGTGACCTGCCGGGCGCTCGCGCGCCACTGGTCGCGACTGAGCGAGCGGATCGGCGATCCGACCGCGGTGCGGGCGCTCGAGGATGGCGTCGCGGCAGCGAGACGCCTGCTCGCCGAGCTCGCCGAGCTGACTCCCCAGCACGGCTTGTACGGCCGCCCGGCGGCGATCGGACTCGGCGCGGGCTTGGCCGACCTTCACAACGTCCTCGCCGACCGCTTCTTCGAGCGTAATCAGGCGCTGCGGCTCGCGGTGACCGAGGTCCAGCACCTGCGGACGCTGGTCCTCTACCTGGGCGCCGTCGGCGAGAGTCTGGGGTCTGAGCCTCGCACTCGGTTCTGCCGGCGCTGGGCGGGCGAGCTCGAGCCGATCGAGCGGGCCGCCCGCGACGCGGCCGTCGCCCTGGCCGCCGATCCCGACGCGGCGGTCGAGCCGCTCGACCGCTCGCCGCTCGGCCGCGCCGCTCATGGCGTCGCCTACGCGGTCGGCTCGGCGGGAGAGTGGATCGACGAGCGGGCGGCGCGACGACGCGAGGCGGCCGGAGGAGCTCAGGCGTAATCTCGGTCCCGATCGGCGAGCGCGTCGAGGCGCCGGCGAAACGCGCCGGCCCCGACGACCTCGGCTCCCAGGGCGCGGACCCGCCCGGCGAGGTCCTCGTCGGAGGTGACGACGCGCAACTCGGCGGGCTGTCCCGTTCGCTCCACGAGCGCCACGATGTCGTCGTCGGCGGCGTTGCGGCCCCGTCGCGCGGCGAAAACGACGTCGACCCCGCCGGCGGGCGCGGCCAGCTCGAACGGCCGCCCGTCGAAGACGACGGTCACCGGCTGTCGGTCGCCCTGCGCCAGGGCCCCGAGCCGCCCAACGAGGGCCTCCATGGCTCCGCGTCGATCCCGCCACCATCCGTCGGGACGCGATCCGATCACGTTCATCCCGTCGACGATCAGCCGCATGCCCCGAGGAGTATCTCGGGCCTGGCGTTCATGTGGCCGGACACGACCCATGCGCTTGTAGTCGGGGCGACTGGATTTGAACCAGCGACCGCTCGGCCCCCAGCCGAGTGCGCTACCAGACTGCGCCACGCCCCGAAGCGGGCGACGGGAATCGAACCCGCCCTAGAAGCTTGGAAGGCTTCTGTGCAACCACAACACTTCGCCCGC
>Ga0136616_10001300_pt1 | contig 13010 bp, 14 predicted proteins | sample AntDrymUQ2992106_2_FD_106648 | JGI IMG/M metagenome (GOLD analysis project Ga0136616, IMG submission 106648) | Polar desert sand microbial communities from Dry Valleys, Antarctica - metaG UQ299 (21.06) | ecosystem: Environmental > Terrestrial > Soil > Desert | place: Antarctica: Dry Valley...
ATCATCGAGAACCTCGCGGCGGGGGTCGAGCACCGGGGGACGACCGTGCGGCTGTACAAGGACGTGCTGAACCGTCCGGGCGAGCACCAGAACTACCTGCGGGTCTTCGAGAAGCAAGGTAGGCCCTGCCCGGGGTGCGAGGGCAAGGTCGTTCGGGAGAAGGTTGGGGGGCGCCCGACCCACTTCTGTCCCTCCTGCCAGCGTGAAGACTGGCGCGAGGGGGAACAAGGGTTAACATTAGGCTAGATCTACGGAAGGAGAAGCAGGGTGGCGGAAGATAGCAAGTTCGACCTGGTGATCATCGGCAGCGGGAACGGCGGGTACATCCCGGCGATCCGGGCGAGCCAGCTCGGGATGAGCGTGGCGCTCGTCGAGAAGGAGGAGAACCTGGGGGGGACGTGCCTGAACTGGGGCTGCATCCCGACCAAGGCCCTGCTCCACACCGCCGAGCTCTTGAACGCGTTCAACCACAGCGAAGATTTCGGGATAAACGCAAATGGCGCCGAGCTCGACTACGAGAAGCTCGCCGAGTACAGGGACCGGGTGGTCGGCCGGCTGCAGAAGGGCGTCTCGGGCCTGATGCGAAAGAACAAGGTCCAGGTCTTTACCGGTGTGGGCAGCTTCGTCGAGCCCAAGAAGATAAAGGTGGAGGGCGAGGACGGCGAGACGCAGGAGCTGGAAGGCGAGAACATACTCATCGCCGTCGGTTCGGAAGTAAGAACGCTGCCGGGCCTCGAGATAGATCACGAAAAAGTCATCTCCAGCGACGACATAGTGACGGCGAAAGACTACGCGAGCTCGGTCATCATCCTGGGGTCCGGGGCTGTGGGTACGGAGTTCGCCAGCATGTACAGCGACTACGGGGCCGAGGTCACCATAGTCGAGGTCCTCGACAAGTTGCTCCCGGCCGAGGACCCGGACATCTCCGACGAGCTGCTGAAGCGGTTCGAGGAGCGGGGCATCAGGGTCATGACGGGCACGATGGCCGACTCCGAGAGCCTCGAAAAGACCGACGACGGGGTAAAGATCACGGTCTCCCCATCCGGTGAGGAAGACGGCGAAGGCGAGACCCTGGAGGCCGATCAGATCCTGGTAGCCATCGGGCGCAAGACCGCGATCGAGGCACTCAACCTGGACGCGACCTCGGTCGAAGTTAACGACGGCGGCGAGATCCAGGTGGACGAGTTCTACCGGACCGCCGAGGACGGCGTCTACGCCGCGGGCGACGTGATAGGAGGCTACTGGCTGGCCCACGCCGCCGGGCACGAGGGCATCGTCGCCGCCGAGCACATGGCCGGAGAGGAACCGATGCCGCTGGACCAGAACCTGATCCCGCGCGTCACCTTCTGCCGCCCGGAGGTCGCCTCGTTCGGGTTGACCCGCGAGCAGGCCGAGGAAGAGGGCTACGAGGTCAAGGAGTCGCAGTTCCCCTTCCTGGCTATCGGGAAGGCCCTGATCGAGGGCGAACCTAACGGCTTCGTGAAGGTAGTCGCCGACACGGAGACCGACCTGATCCTGGGCATGCACGCCATAGGACCGAAGGTCACGGACCTCATAGCCGAAGGTGTCTTCGCCAAGCTAGTCGAGGGGACGCCGCAGGAGATAGGGATGGCCGTCCACGCTCACCCGAGCCTCTCCGAAGTCATGGGCGAGGCCGCCCTGGCGGTCGACGGACACGCGATTCATATGTAGTTGTTAGTGGTCAGTTTTTAGTTGTCAGTAAGGCTGGGAGTTCGCGAGGCTGCTCTGGGATAGAGGAGCCTCGCGGCAAGGTGAAAGGGTGCTTTCGGCGCAATATACGGGCGCCGCACCATATAGACGTGCCGCAGGCAACAAACTGAGAACTGAAAACTAATAACTGACAACTCTAAATTCGATCCGGCCCGCGACGGTTTCGGCTTTCGCAACCCGATCGACCGGGCGTCCGACAGGACCGGCGGGGGTAGGATCCTCCGCCGGTCCTATGCTTTCGTGTATGGAAAAGGCCTCTGCTTCGGCATGGCCGCCGCGGTTCTCCTGAGCTTCTCCGGTGAAGCGAAGGGGATTCGCCCGCCGCTCGCGGACCTCTCGCTGACCCCCGACGTGCTTGCCGTGCTGCGCGAGTACCAGCTTCGGCAGTTCCATCCTCGGGTGGTTCTGGCGACCGTGCGGGACTGGATGGCTTCGGGAGGCGGGAGGTCGGAGCGCGTCCTCGGGCGGCTTCGCGCGGTGGGCGCGGGTTCGGATCCGCACGTCCTCTGCTTCGGGCCGGCCCCCAGCCGGAGGTTCCTTCACTGCTTCGCGCGGGCGCACGCCGTCGTGCCGTACCGGATCGAGGAGGAGCGGGTGTACGTCTACGACCCGAATCATCCGCGGGACCGGGAGAGGTTCGTGAAGTTCACCCACGGAGAGTTCGAGTACGGCGGGTTCCGGTCGCGGGAGGGGCGGGGGATCACGCTCGTGCCCGGCAAGGCATTGCCGGGAAGGGAGCGACCCCCGGCGCGACCTGCCAGAAGCTAGCCTCTAGCCGCGTACTCGTAACCTCCTTCGAAACTATCGGCCAGCACAAGCGATAGCGGCGTGCGAAAGAATTAGCATTATCGGAGGCTCGTTTGCTCTATCGTCGGAAAGTCTGCACCCTGGCAGTCGGTTGCCCGTAGAGAGAAGGCGGCCGGGCGGAAGTAGTTCGGCGGGGAGTGCCCTGAAGCTTTAGAGCTCCCCGGACCTACGTTCTCTAGAAGGGTGTCCTACCCGTAAGTTTCTCTAGCTCATCATCTAGCAAGCTAAAACTGCCTGTGAGGGCGCCGTTGCCGGACCAGCGCCAGCTCTTCTACTTACGGGAGCTTACTCCTTCGGCAGGGCGCGTAAGCGCAGCGCGTGGGTTACGTTGGCGGGGAGCTATACGGATGCCGTACACCCACCGAATGCGCGAGTGCTCGGGCTTGAGCACTTACACAGAGTAAGGTAGGGGCGGAAGCGGGTACATTTCTTCCATGCCGCGAATCCTCATCGACAATCGCTACTCCCTCGGCGACCTCCTGGGTATCGGGGGCACAGCCGAGGTGTACCTGGCCCACGACGAGATCCTCGACCGGGACGTGGCGCTTAAGGTCCTCCGGAGCCAGCATGCCGAGAACGAGGAGTTTGTCAAACTCTTCAGACGCGAGGCGAGGAGCGCCGCCGCCCTCAACCACCCCAACGTGGTCCCGGTCTACTACTGGGGACGCTCGGAGGACGGGAGATACTACATGACCATGGAGTACATCTCCGGCGGAACCCTCAAGGACCGCGTCGGCGGCCCTCTCGACCCGAGCACCGTCACCGAGCTGGGTTTGCAGGTGGCCGACGCCTTGAGGTTCGCCCACGAGCGCGGGGTGATCCACCGGGACGTGAAACCCCACAACATCCTCCTGACCAAGGCGGGTGAGGCGAAAGTGGCTGACTTCGGGATCGCGCGGGCCGTCAACGCGACCACGACCTCCCAGTCGAGCCCCTTCATGGGCACCGCGGGCTACATGTCCCCCGATCAGGCGAAGGGGGAAAGCGTGGGCCCGGCGAGCGACCTGTATTCCCTTGGTGTGGTCCTCTACGAGGCGCTGACCGGCGAACTCCCCCACAGCGCCGAGGACCCGGTTGCCCTCGCCATGAAGCACGTACACGAGCTGCCGCGGTCCCCGAGGGAGGCGAACCCTGAGGTCCCGAAGGATCTGGCCGCCCTGGCTCTGAAGCTGCTGGCCAAGCGTCCCGAAGACCGTTACCCGAACGCGTCCGCCCTCGCGGAAGATCTCGAACGGGTGCGGTACGGGTTGCCCCCAGCCGTCGCGGCGTCGGAAGAGACGACCCAGAATATGGCCGCGCCACTGCTCCTGGGCCAGGAAAACCAGACGCGAAAGATTGCTGTCCAACCACCAGTTGCGTCGAGGCCCGCCCGGGAACCCGAGCACGGTAGGAGAAGCTACGGTAGCCTGTTCGCCGTTCTGGCCGCGCTGCTCTTGGGCTTGGTCTTGCTCGGCGGCCTAGGCTGGGCTTTGTCGCCAGGCTTCTAGAATCAGCGGAAGCAGGCGAGAAACGCAGTATTGGCGCGTGTGCATCTCGGGAATTACCGCTCGTGCTGGTCTCCGCGTACCGAGCGTCGGAGAGGGCGGTGGGTGATCTTCTCAAATCGGGTAGACTGGCCACTAAACGGTAGGCGAGCGTAGCTGTAGGGGAGGCGAAAGGTGGATCGGGGCGATGAGAGACCGTTGCTGGTGGAGACCTGGTTGGGGAACACGGTCTTCGTGGAGTACGTGGGCGGTCAGCCCCTAGAAGGCGAGGTTCTGCGCAGGATCGCCGCCGAGGATTCGCCGGCCGATACCCCGCAGAGGGTCAAGACCAGCTTCCTGGTCCTCGAGGACTACAACCAGTACGGCATAGAAGTACGATTCCGCGGGGACGCGGAGCCCCACTTCTTGCCGTGGGGCGCGATCTTGCGAATGGCCGAAGCCGAAGGGGGGACTCCGGAGGGCTCCGGAGAAGCCCCGAGCAAACGTACGGAGAGAACGCAAGGAGACGACCCGCCGCGAGATCGAGGGGAGCTCATGGATCGGCTGGCCGACGCCCGGACCCCCTCCGAACTGGCGAGCGCTAGGGCCGTCGCGGACGATTGGCTGGCCGCCAACCCCGGCGACGGCGACGTGCGCCTGGCGCGCGAACGCCTGGGCGCGGAGCCGGAGGAAGACCTGGAGTTGGAAGAGGGGAGCCCGACCTAGAGGGGGCTACGTCCCCTTTCTCCACTCCCAGTCTCCGACGACCTCGGGCGGAGGTATCTCTTCTTCGGCTACCTCGATGCCGACGTCGGGCACCCCTGCGAAAGCAACCTTGCGCCCGCCGGGGTACTCGGCCTCCACCACTTCGCACCGGTACGTGCCTAGCTTGTTCTGGGCCGTGACGTCGCCCGTGAGGATCACGCGCCAGTAGCCGTATCCCGACCCCTCCGTGGCACGCTGCTCTTCGGGCGTGCCGGATATCTGTAGCTTCGTGACCGGATCTTCGAGGTGGGCGAAGGTCGCGGTGACGCTCTTTGCCCTGTCCCCGTACAGGAAATCGAACGTGGCCTCTATCGTCTCGCCTGCGTGGTACTGCTGCGCGTTCATCGACCCACCCTTCCCTTCCGTGTCTTACTCCTCCGCCCCCTACGTTACCCTTCTCGGAGATAGAACACACGGTACGGCCTGCGTCGGGTGCGGTAGTATACGGCGGAAGACGGGAGATAGGAGAGAAGTGGCTCGCAGACAGGTCTCGCTCAAGGTGTTGGAGAACGGCGCGCAAACATTTGTGGTGCGGCATCGCTGGGAGGATCGGCCCGTCCCCCCGCCGCCGGACGGCGCGCCGGTGGAGTACCTGCCGTTCCGCCAGCAGAAGGGACTGCACGGCCGCCCCGAGTGGCTCAAGGCAAAGGCACCCGCCGGTGAGGGGTACAGGGACATAAAAGAGACCATGCGCGGCCTGAACCTCCACACTGTTTGTGAGGAGGCCCGCTGCCCGAACATCGGCGAGTGCTGGAACAACCGCACCGCGACGTTCATGATCTTGGGCAACATCTGCACCCGCTCGTGCGGCTTCTGCAACGTTCTGACGGGGAGGCCGACCGAGCTCGACCTCGACGAGCCGTACCGTGTCGCCGAGGCCGCCGAAAAGATGGACCTCAAGCACGCCGTCATCACCAGTGTGAACCGCGACGAGCTCCAAGACGGTGGGGCCGCCGTCTTCGCCGAGACGATCCGGCAGATCCGCGCCCGGGTCCCTGGCTGCGCCGTCGAGGTGCTTACCCCGGACTTCAAGGGCGACCGCGACGCGATACGGACGCTCATAGACACCAGGCCCGACACGTTCAACCACAACATCGAGACCGTCCCGCGGCTCTACCCGGCGGTAAGACCACAGGCGAAGTACGCCCGCTCGCTCGAGGTCCTGCGCCACGTCAAGGAGATCAACCCGGATGGCCTGACGAAGAGCGGCTTTATGGTCGGCCTGGGGGAGGCCGAAGAGGAGCTCCACGAGACCATGCGCGACCTGCGCGACCACGACGTGGATATCCTGACCATTGGCCAGTACCTGAGGCCGTCTGAGAACCACCTGCCAATGAGCCGCTACTACACCCCGCAGGAGTTCGCGAGCCTGCGCAAGTACGGCTTTGAGCTCGGCTTCAAGCACGTCGAGAGCGGGCCGCTGGTGCGTAGCTCCTACCACGCCCACGAGCAGACCGAGGACGCGCGCTCCGCCGGCTACGCGAGTTCTGCGAGCGGCGCCGCCGGCACCGTCTAGGGTACTCAGGGCGTGGAGCTGGAGAAGCGCTCTTTCGAGGAATCGACCTTTGAGGTTCGGCGGCTCCCCGGTCTGACGCCTTACGCGGAGGGTTGGGAGTTGCAGAGGGAGCTCGTCGGGCTGCGCAGGGGGGGTGGGATCCCGGATACGCTGGTCCTGTTGGAGCACTCGCCGGTCTATACCGTCGGCCGGGCGGCGAAGGACGCCTCGAACCTCGGGGTGGGGGAAGATTATCTCAAGTCTCTGGGGGCGGAGGTCTTCTGGAGTGACCGGGGCGGGGACGCGACATTTCACGGCCCGGGGCAGTTGGTGGGGTACCCGATCCTGCGCCTCAAGGAGCTCGACACCCACAAGTACCTGAGGGATCTCGAGGAGCTCGTCATCCTGGTCCTCTCCGACTACGGGATCGAGGCAGGCCGGCATCCGGAGTACACGGGGGTGTGGGCCAACGGAAACAAGATCGCCGCCATCGGCGTGAAGTTCTCCTCCGGGCGGATCACCTCCCACGGCTTCGCCCTCAACGTAACGACCGACCTCTCGTGGTTCGACCGGATTACACCATGCGGCATCAGAGAATACGGGGTGACAAGCTTAGAGAGAGAGCTGGGTGTCGAAGTCTTGCTCCCGGAGGTCGAGGAGAGGGTCGTCGGGCGCTTCGGGGAGCTGTTCGCCTGATTCCCCGTTCCCCCCGTCGGGTAAAGAGCGGCGTTGGGACAGCGTAAGATGCGCGAGATAAGGAGCTATAGAGCATGCTTAAAGGCGTAGCGAACATCTGGATGCCGGTCCAGGACATCGAGCGGGCGGTCGACTTCTACGAGAACATCCTCGGCCTGCCCGTGGTAAAGAGGGACGGGCCGTGGGCCGAGGTCGACGCTAACGGGGTGACGGTAGGCCTCAACGGCCGCGAGCCCGAGGGCACGGAGGCGGAGGGCGGACCGGTCCTGACCTTCCAAACGGAGGGCAGCCTCGAAGAGACGGTCGACGACCTCAAGGGCCAGGGCGTAACGTTCTCGGCGGAGATCTCCGAGCACGACTGGGGCCGGGTGGCGACCTTCTCGGAGACGCTGCCCAGAACCAATCGCGCAAGTGTGCCGAGCCCCCGGCTACCCAAGACTAGGATGCCGACCTCCAGTTCCTCGCTCAGATGCACGATCTCCTGGGCTGCCTCGCCTCGTCGAAGGTTGGCTTCCGTCACGGTCATTCCGGTCGACTCCAGACGCTCCACTTGCTCCTCCAGCACCTCACGAGCCAACATCTCGTGCAGCAAAGGGTAGTTCGCTTCGGTTGTGGGCGACTTGTTGGAGGATGGCTGATGTTGCAAGACGTGAACAACGTGCAGCTCTGAGCCAGACCTACTGGAGAGCTCGCCTGCCGCCCGGGAGGCGAGCAAAGCGTCTTTCGATTCGTCGGTGGCTAGCATGATTTTGCTCGGGTAGGTGTCCACTACCTTCCTCTTAGGGCCGTACTACACCAACCTCAAATCGCTTATATAACCCGTCATTAGCAGCCGCACGTAAACGTCCGCGCCCCATACCGAGAACAGGCTAACCCAGGCCCAGAACATGTGCCGCCCGGTTAGGATGCTGATCCAACGATGGGCCTTGCGACGCACGTTGCCGCCCCTCACACAGGAATAGCAATCCACCCTACCCCCAACGAGGTGCCGCAGTGAATGACAGCCGAAGGTATAGCCCGAGAGCAGGATCACGTTTAGCAGTAAGAGAAGCGACCCGACAGTGATGCCCAACCCGTCCGGGAAGAACGCGCGGATCGCTTCGAGCCAGAGAAAAGCCACCACTATTATCGACCCGTAGAGGAAGTACCGGTGAACGTTGTTGAAGACCCACAAGGCCCTCTCGCCGTCGTAGTTCTCTGCGCTTCGCGGCTCCCTCTGCTGAGCTTGGCTCGAGCAGTTGGGGGGATCCCAGAAGAACGCCCTGTAGTACGCCTTGCGGTAGTAGTAGCATGTGAGCCGGAACCCTAGGGGTATCCACAGGACGAACACCGCCGGCGAGAGCCAGTCCACGGGGCTGGGCACGGGTGGCGAATACATGGGGGAGAGCAAATACCCCCCGTACTCCGCCACGGGCTGTAAGAACACGATAAAGAGCGAGTAGACGGTAAACGCCCCCAGAATGGCCACCGTGGTTACCGAGCCGGCCCACCAGGGAAACCGCTCGGTGAAGTTACTCCAGCTCAAAGTACTCCCACTCAAGAAAGGTCCCTCCTTGTCACGTTAGCGATTCCTTTCCCAACAGACGATTCGCGGCGACGGTAGCTACGTGCTCAGACCAGCGAATAGGTTCGCTCGATTTACCCTGTCTCATTCGACCGACGCTTGTCGAAGTCCAACTCTTCAGAACGGAAGACTTCCTGCAAATGCTTACGAGCGGCCTCGACGATCCTGGGATTGCTCAGTATGTCTTCTATCTCCCTACCTGAAGCGTTGCGGCGCACGTACTCCTCCCCGACAACGTCTACCAAGTCTACGCCCTGGCTCATGCGGTGGATGATGTATTCGAGGACCTTCTGCTCCCGCACCGAACTCCGGGAGCCGCCGAAGAGCCGGTCCCAAAAAGACTTCTTCTCGCTTCTCAATACTTCCTCTCCTTTCCCCAGTACTTCGGGTACCGAAATGCAGCTGACGCAACCTTCCCTACGCATTCGGTTTGTCTGCCAATACTGGCTATCGTTTGCACGCTCCTTCAACTCCGGACACCCGGACTGTCGCGGCGGCTCACGCCCTAGTCCCGTTTTCTTGGGTAAAGTTTTGTCTTCTCGCCAAGTAGTTTGGACTTTGAGTGTTTGATTGATCTTTGCAGACCATTAGAGTTTCCAAAGAAGCGACAACAGCGGCTTCAGAAAAGGGTAGGATGACAAAGAGGGGCCATTGTTGGACAACGGATCTACGGGCGGATTGTTAGAGATCCACTTGCATGGCTCATGTTCCCACAACCTTCGCAAGCCGGACCGCTTTTGGAAGGTTGGCAAGGATATTTTGAGCAGAGATGACGTCAGAAAGGAAAGGACCAATGCTGATCTTTAAGTTGGAGAACGGTACGTCTGCTAATGAGTTGCTTCACCGCGCTATGCCTCCGATCGTGTTGCTGGCCCTTACGTAGCGGGTTTAGGGAGTATCGAACTCATGAGAAACGGGGGCATAAGACGCTTGCTTTCTCCCTTCGAGGAGTTCGCGCGCAGCGAGAGTGCCGGCGGCGTGACGCTAATAGTGGCGGCATTTCTGGCCTTCTTGTGGGCCAACTCGCCTTGGGCACCAGGTTACTTCGCCTTGCAGCAGACGTACTTCGGCTTTGATCTTGGGGGCTGGAGTTTGGAGAAGCCCCTGCTACTCTGGGTGAACGACGGGTTCATGGCGTTGTTCTTCTTCCTGGTGGGTCTTGAGATCAAACGCGAGGTCTCCGTGGGCGAGCTGTCCGAGCCGCGGGACGCTGTCCTTGCGGTAGTCGCGGCCCTGGGTGGGGTCGTGGTCCCCGGCGTGATCTACGCGACGATCAACTGGAGTGGCGAAGGGATAGGCGGGTGGGGGGTACCCGTGGCTACGGACATCGCCTTCGCCCTCGGGATGATGTCTTTGCTCGGCGACCGGGTGCCGCTCTCGTTGAAGGTGTTCCTCACGGCGCTTGCCATCGTAGACGACCTGGTCGCGGTGCTGATCATAGCGCTCTTCTACACGGAAGGGATCAGCTTAATGGACCTGGTCCTGTCGTTCGGGGTGATAGTGCTAACCTTCGCTTACGGACTGAACGGGGGGCGCAACCTGAAGGTGTTCGCCTTCTTGGGGGTGGTCGCGTGGTTCTTCATGCTGCAATCTGGCATACACGCTACCGTGGCTGGAGTGTTGCTTGCCCTGGCTATCCCTATAAAGCGGAAGATCGCCCCAGAGGACCTGCGGGACGAGCTGAGGGCCGGCTTTGAGGACCGGAGGTTCGAGGGGGTCGAGGTGAAGGTGGCGAACCTCGAGAGGGTGCTTGAGGATGCCCAGAGTTCACTCCACCGTCTCGAGCACCTGCTCCATCCGTGGGTGGCGTTCTTGGTGCTGCCGGTCTTCGCGCTCTTCAACGCCGGGGTCTCCTTGGGCGGAGGGGGCGGCGTGCTTAACCCCGTGACGGTGGGGGTATTTCTTGGCCTGCTGGTGGGCAAACCCGTAGGGGTGCTCGTCTTCTCCTGGTTGGCGACCCGCCTCGGGTTGGCCTCCTTGCCGGAAGGGGTGGGCTGGCCGTCTATGGCGGGGGCGAGTTTCCTGGCCGGCATCGGGTTCACCATGTCCCTGTTCGTGGGAGGCTTGGCCTTCGAGGACGGTGGCCTGCTCGACCAAGCCAAGCTCGGGGTGCTTTCGGCTTCGGTACTCGCCGCTGTGTTGGGGTTGGCCCTCTTGGGGTGGGTTGCTCGCTCGGACCGTTCGGGTTCGGGTTAGCAACGTAGCCACAATGCCTCCGGATTGTTACGGGGGCTGTTGTTCCGTCAGAAGACGGTATAGACCCCCGATATATTCAAACCCCACGGTAGGATCCCAGTCTATTCGTCAGGAGCTTCCTTCCCCCAGAATAGGGTGTAGCCCATCCAAGCCACGGCTATGCTGAAGGGCACACCGCTCAAGGGCAACGGTAGCCAAGTCAACACTGCGCCGATCATCAGCAGCACGCTGGCCTGCCGCGGGTAGAGGCCCGTGCGAAGCGCGGACCACCCAAACAGCAACCAGCCTAAGGCCACAGATCCGTACGATAGTGTGAACCCTGCGGCTAGCGCCCTCGGAGGAGCCGCGCTTAGTAAGCGCAGTTCCTCCCTAGCCAAGGACGGAGCAACGAAAGCATCGGCCCAGAAGGCTCCTACGGCCATCACCGTGCCGTAAAAGGCCACCAAGAAGCCGAGCATGCCCAGTAAGTCATCGTCCTCCGACTGCCGGAAATATATACCGGCCAACCCCACCAACAACAGCAGTCCGGCAAGCAAGGTCAGCCCGGACTGGATGGCGGAAACGGCTGTCGAAGCTTCTTCGCCGAGGTTTTTGGAGCCGAAACCGTCGGAATCCGTTGCCAGATCCAAGAGGTCGGAGACGATGAACATCGTGCCTGCCAAAATAGCGGCCAACCCGGTCCTCCGGATATGTCTTGAAGACGACACAGGTTCCCTCTCGGACGCTACCTTTCGCCGAGTGATGTTAGTCTACGATGCAAAGTGGCGCTTACCCAGAACGGCCGGAAGCGGGCAGGCGGGTAGTGTGCATGCGGGAGGTTCTCGCCCGGACCTCAGCGCACCACGAAAACAGCGCTCGACGGGAAGACCCTGGGACCCTACCGTTGCAGCTGGTTCGAAGTAGCAGGTTGGATGTCGTGAGTTTCTCCTCAAAAGAGCAGTTATTAGGTCTTGTTGTGGGAGGTTTGACGTTCTTCTTGGGAAAGTTCTTCGCCAGCGAATCACCAGTGCCGCATCAGTTTTTGGTTGGGGCCAGCAAGATGCCGGTCGGGACATTTAGCTTCCGGTAAGCTCCTCTCGTTATGCATTGGGATCATTTTCGGCTCATTGACATGGCTCCGGAGACGACGGGACGATGAGAACAGGTGCGCTCACAGCCCTCAGTACGTCGGCGGAGACGCTGCCCAAGGCGAACCGTTTCACGTTATCCAATCCGCGCCTGCCAACCGCCACGAGTGTCTGCTCCCCGTACTCCTCGGCCGCCTCCTGGATGGCGGCGGCCGGGTATGCCAGCGTAACTTTGGTCTCTGGGAGCTTTCCCAGGACGTGCTCCAGTTCGGTCGCCCGCTCTTTCAGGTACTCGTTCCCCCTTTTCAACGGCTCTTCGAACCTTCGCACGTGCCAAGTCCTCTTGACCCTAACCATCGCTGCTGAATAAGCCCACACTAGCAACGTCCGTGCCCCGAACAAGCTACCTATGGCGGCAGCCAACTCTCCCGCCCTCTTGGCTTCCATAGACGAGTCGTCCCCCACGACAACCGTGGAAGGAGGCCATGCCCCTTCGCCTCCCCGCACCACGAGGACCGGACACGGGGCAAGGCTTACTACACCCTCGGAGACACTTCCCGTGGCGAGGCGCTTGACGGGCCCAGCTCCGCGGCTACCGACCACTACCAGGCCCGCCTCCAGCTCCTTAGCGAGTGTGGCGATCTCGTCCGCCGGGCGCCCGTCCCTCAGGTGTGCCCACGCGACGTTTCCTCCTGCGTCCCGTATCATCCCTACCTGCTCCTCCAGCAGCCTTTCGGCCTCCCGTTCGCACGCGTCGGGGTAATTGATCGCCTCCAGAGAGGGATAGGCCAAGCCGGGTCGTGCCAGGGGTAGAGCTTGCAGTTTACGCCAGGCGTGAACTACGTGCAGCTCCGCTTCGGTCCGCTGGGACAAATCCACCGCCACACCAACAGCAAAGTTCGCGTCTTTGGAGCCGTCCGTCGCTACCAAAATTTTCGTCGGTAAGATGCTCACGTGCTTCTTCTCCTTCGCGTTCTATGCTTACTTGTCCGGCTTCGCGGTAAGCTTCTCGCTACAGTTACTCTCGGTGCCCGTTGGTTGAGAGCTCGCCGAGCTTATCCAGGGGGACCCCATCGACGGCGTACTCCTCGACGAGGCGGGCAAGGTGCTTGGAGTCCACGGTCTCGTACTCGATCAGGTCGCTCGACAGCTTGTTTACGAGGCTCCGGTTCCGCACGAGGAGGTCCTCCGCAGTGTCGTAGGACTCGTCCACGATGCGCCGGATC
>Ga0136616_10001301_pt1 | contig 13001 bp, 17 predicted proteins | sample AntDrymUQ2992106_2_FD_106648 | JGI IMG/M metagenome (GOLD analysis project Ga0136616, IMG submission 106648) | Polar desert sand microbial communities from Dry Valleys, Antarctica - metaG UQ299 (21.06) | ecosystem: Environmental > Terrestrial > Soil > Desert | place: Antarctica: Dry Valley...
CCGAGCGCGGGATGACCACAGCGATCGGGGGCTGCCGGTAGTTGGAGGAGTCCATGGAGTAGGCAGCCCGCGACCCGACGTCGACCCGGACCTCACCATCGACCTGGGCCAGCAGGTCGCGGTTGAGCGCGTCGAGTCGGCCGTCCTCAGCCGGCCACCGCACGGGCGTCGGCAGGTCGACTGCGGTCACCGGGATCTTCCGCGCTGCACCTGGGAGCACACACCCTCTCGTCGCACGGTCTCTCCTGGTCCTAGAACCGGTCGTAGGGCCACGGCCGCCCGGCGTAGCGCTCCAGACAGGGTCCGGTCGGCTGCACAGGGGTGCCGAAGACACACGCTCCGATCCGCAGCACGCGGGCACCCCAGATCGCGGCGAACGGGTCGTCTTGCAGCGCTGCCACCTGCTCGGGTCGATCCGCGCGGGCCACGGTCAGCGCACCCGCGATGGAGACCGGGTCGGCGGTCAGCAGCGAAACGGCGCACGGACGTCCGTCGCGCAGCACCTGTCGGCGGGCGTGCACCACGGCCGGATCGTCGGCGATCGGTCTGGCCTCCGGAGGGGCCAGCGCCAGCGAGAGGACGCACGCCGGGCCAACCGGGTCGCGCAGCCGGGGGTCGGCCTGCAAGGCGGCTGGATGCGGCCGGTCGGCGCCCTGCCACAGGGACAGCAGCCCAACGCGCCTGCCCCCTTCATCGCGCACCGGTGTGACGGCGGCGTCCCCGGGGTCGTCGTCCAGCAGCGCCAGCCACAACGGGATCACTGCGGCGCCACCCAGTCCGGGCGCAGCGCGCGGGTGAGCTCGCGGAAGCCGTGGCGGAGCTCGTCCATGGTCGGCCGGCCCCAGTACCAGTAGCCGTTGTACGCCGCGTGTACGACGAGGTCCGGCGTAAGGACGAGGCACGCCGGCAGGTAGGGGTGGTGCACGTCGTCAGTAGTCTCGGCCAGCCCGAGTTCCGCGACGTAGCGCCGGTCCTCATCGGATAGGAACGTCCACCGGGCGTCCAGGCCGGCGCGGAACGCCGCCTGTACCGTCGGGGCGTCCACGCTGACGCTGACGAAGCGGCTGTAAGCCACCTCCGCGTCGTCTTGAAGATCGAGCAGGCGCCGGAAGAACTGGCGCTCCTTGGGGCACCACCAGCCGCGGAAGAAGTGCAGCAGGGTCGGGTCTCCTCCCACCAGCTCGGACAGGCTCCGTGGGTGCCCCAGGTGATCGGGCAACTCGAGATCAGGAACGTGGTCACCTGGTTCCATACCGCAAAGATCCCCTCGACGCGTCGCTAATGAGGACACGCCGCCGGGTCCGGGACAGCAGGTCTGTCCGTAGGCTATGAGGTGATCGGACCTTGGGACAGGTCCGGTGAAGGCCGGAATGTGAGGACCAGTTGCGATGCCGCTGAATGCCGCCGAGCTGCTGGTCAGCCTCGCCGGGCCCAGGGTTGGGCCACTGCGCGTCCGCCTCGCCAACGCCATGCGAGACGCCATCCGCAGCGGCCGGCTGGGACCCGGCACGACGCTGCCCTCGACCCGGATCCTCGCCTCGGACCTTGGCCTGTCTCGAGGTGTGGTGGTCGACGCCTACAACCAGCTCGCCGCCGAAGGGTTCGTCCGCGGCCGACCCGGTGCGGCCACGACGGTGGTCTATGTGCAAGCAGCGGCGTTGCCGGAGCGGTGGCAGAGCCAGCCACCGCCGAGTCGGCTGGGTCCTGAGCTGGATCTCCGGCCGGGCTGGCCGGACCTGTCGGCCTTCCCACGTCGGGCCTGGGCGGCCGCCGTCCGCGACGTGTTGAAGGATCTGCCCGACGCCGAGCTGGGCTACTGCGAGCCGTGGGGACCGTGGGCGCTGCGCCGGGAGCTGGCGAGCTACCTGGCGCGCGTGCGCGGGGCGATGACGGCCACCGACGGAGTCGTCGTGGTCAGTGGCGTAACCCAAGGGCTGACGCTGCTCTGCCGGCTGCGGCTCAGGCAAGGCGCGGACCGCCTCGCCGTGGAGGATCCTAGCAACGCCGTACAGCGTCAGCTGCTCGGTCGGCTCGGTGTGGAACTGGTGGATGTGCCGGTAGACGACAGCGGTTTACGGGTGGACGTGTTGGCAGCTACTGGGTGTCGCGCCGTGTTGTGCACACCGGCACACCAGTACCCCACCGGAGTGGTCCTGTCCCCGACGCGCCGCGAGCAGCTGCTTCGTTGGGCCAGCGAGGTCGATGGTCTGATCATCGAGGACGACTGTGACGCGGAGTTCCGCCACGACCGGGCTCCGCTGGGGTGTTTGCAGGGAATGGATCCCCAGCACGTGGCCCTGCTGGGCAGCGTCAGCAAGACGCTGGCGCCGGCGTTGCGGATCGGATGGGTGCTCTCACCGCCGCAGCTGCTGTCAGAGCTGCGTGGGATCAAGCGAGACGACGACTTCGGCAGCAACGCCATCGACCAGCACGTCCTGGCCTGCCTGCTGGCCTCCGGCGGCTATGACCGGCATCTGCGTGGACTCCGGCGGCGTTACCGCCTGCGCAGAGATGCCTTCATCCAGGCTTTCGGTCGCCGGTTGCCCAGCTGGGACGTCATGGGAAGCGCGGGCGGTTTGCATCTGACCGTGGCGCTGCCCGCCGGCATACCCGAGGGCCGGCTGGTAGCGGCGGCGGCGGGGCTCGGCCTGTCGGTCCTTGGTCTGGAGACCATGAGCGCCAGCAAGGTGTCGGGACCGGGAATCGTCGCCTCCTATGCACGCGCGACACCAGACATGTCCGAGGACGCCGTGGACAGGCTGGTCAAGGCGTCACAGCTGCTGGATCAGATCACACCCGAGATGGAGGCTGCCGCCGCGAGCGCCGCCAGCCTGTGGCACGACAGCGGTTGAAGCCCGGTGAGCATGCTCGACGCTGGAAGGCCCAACTTCATGCACGCAGCTACCGTGGCGTGCTACGCCTTCTTGGTCTCCATTGTTCCCGCGTGTCTCTGACCTGCTCGGATCTCGGCAATTATCCCTTTGACCTGCACGTTGCCGTTGGTCGTTGTTGGGCGTGATTGGCATCGCGTGGACTTCTCGCGGACTAGCAGGTCCACTGTGGACAGTTCATGCGAGCTCGGATCAAGTTTCCAAGGTGCTGATCATGCCGCTTCCTCGGTGGTGACCGCGGCTACGAAGACTGGAGACAATCGCGGGGCGTCCGGCGCTGTTTCCGAGCACGAGTCCCGGCTGGTGCGGTCGCCGTCGGGTGGTGTTCGGCCGCAGCCCGGCGCCACGGTCTGCGGCACTACCTCGCGTTGCTGCTGATCGGTAACGGCCTGGACGTCAAGGTGGTGCAACACCGGCTGCGCGCCGGGAGCAATGATCAGACCCTGTGGATGGCCCTCGGCGGGGTCACGTGAACGGGCGCACCTTCCCGAGGAAGATCTTCAAGCCGAAGTAGTTCTGCTCAGGACCGGCGTTGGCGCGCCGGTTCGGGAAGGTACGCCGATGCTCAAGGTTGTTCACGACGAGACCGAGGCCAACGCGACGACCGCATCGACGGCGAGCTCGTCACTGCTGGATGAGATCGTCCGCGACGGCGCCCGGCAGATGCTCGCGGCGGCGCTGCAGGCCCGGCGATCCTGCCCGCCTGGTGCCGCAAGTCGCCGCAGGTGAGCGAAGCGTTGCCGCTGCTGTTTCTGCACGGCCTGTCCACCAGCGACTTCGCCCCGGCGTTGGAGCAGTTCCTTGGCACCGGTCACGGCCTGTCGGCTGCCACGATCACCCGGCTCACCGAGAAGTGGAAGCACGACGCCACGAAGTTCGGCCAGCGGTCTGAAGGACGTCGACTACGTGTACCTGCGGGTCGACGGCACCACCTCAAGGTCCGCCTCGAGGCCCGAGGCGGTCGCCAGGATCACCGACGACCTCGACGTGCTGCTGGCGTTCTACGACAACCCCGCCGAGCATTGGATCCACCTGCGCACCATCAACCCGATCGAATCCACCTTCGCCACCGTCCGGCTCCGACAGCGGGTCACGAAGGGACCCGGCGCCCGCGCCGCCGGAGTCGCGATGGCCTCAAGCTCATCGAGTCCGCACAGGCCCGGTGGCGTGCTGTGAACGAACCCCACCTCGTCGCGCTGGTCCGAGCTGGCGCAAGATTCGATAACGGCAAACTCGTCGAACGACCCGACGAGTCAGGAGGTGAAGCTCAAGTCGCGTGACACGCTGATCCACGCACGTGTTGACTACTTCTCGCCAATGAGTCATGAGTGACGGCACGGGATCGCTCACCGGGCCGACCAGTCCCGCAGTCTAGATCCGTTTGATTGTCGCGAACCAGGCCGGTGCGCCGTCGTCGTGGTATCTCGTCTGAACCCGGTCCGGTTCGATGGCGGCGACATTCCATCCATTGCTGGGGTTGAATGCCGCTCTCAGCTCTTCCTGACTGACGGGGTGCGGGCCAGTATCGGGACCATCGTCACTGAAGCACAACACATACAGGGTTCCATCGCGCTCGGTCACCGACGCTAGACTCGCCACGTATCCTGGTCGCTCGTCGCCGTCGAAGGTGTGGAACAGTCCGCAGTCCAACACCGTCTCAAACCTGCGCCCCAAACGTTCCAGCTGGAACGCGTCAGCCGCAGCGAACTCAACCTCGATCCCACGGCCGTCCGCCTTCGCCCGAGCGATCGCCAGTGCCGTCTCAGCCACGTCAACGCCCAGAACCGACAATCCCAGCGAAGCGACGTGAAGAGCGTTCTCGCCGGTCCCGCAGCCCGCATCGAGCACCGCTCCGGCGAATCCGCCTTCGGATGCCAAACGCACTATTGCTGGCTGCGGCTGGCCAATATCCCAAGGCGCAGGGCCGTCGTGGTACGACGCATCCCAGGGCAGTCCCGTCAGCCGTTCGTGACTGGTTGGGTGCCGACCACCGACCGGATCGTCAGCGAGGGTTCCTGATCGCTCCGACAACTTCGTCCCCTTCCTGCAACTGATCTTGCCACCGCATCGTGGCACGCCAGTCCACAGGGCTGACTATTCGTCCCGGCTGCGGCACGGCAGCGCGAAGACGACGCTGGACGTCTACGGGCACTTGTGGCCAGACAGCGACGAGTCAGCCCGAGCCGCCGTTGGTGCCGTGCTGGCGGCTCGGGCTGAGGAATTGCTGAGTATCGTCCAGGAGACCCCAATAACCGCAGGCCAGTCTCGGCTATATGTTGTAGTACATCGCGAACTCCCCTCAAAAGCAGCTCGCCAGCGGTCGACACCCAGCAACCAACCTGAGGGTTCCGCTCGGCAAATTGCGTGATCGCACCGGCAGGGCAATCCGTTTGACCTACCTGTGCGGCAGTCTTGATCGGACGGGTCGTACGGACGCAGCGTTCCGTGTCGTCCCCCTGGCCTGCGGCGTTGTCGCATGGGGTTCCTCATACGACCATAGGAGCGCGGAGGACCCCCAGTCTCTTCGCAGCAGCACACACACCGCGAACAGAGCGTCGCCCTGCTCTCCTTCAACCCCTTCAACCATGCCGCGACTCCGGATTTCGCCCGCGTACCGCATGCCGATGCGCTCCATCACGGCGCGCGAGCGCACGTTGTGACGGACCGTGCACGACACCACGGCTTGCACCCCGAGGACGTCGAACGCAAACGCCAGCCCGGCGCGCCCGATCTCAGACGCGTAGCCACGCCCCCAGAACTCGCGCCGTAGCGCCCATCCGATCTCGAGCCAGTGCGCGTGCGCAATGAATGGGCGGCGAATCTCATGCGCGACGCGCACCCACGGCTCTGCCGGAAGGAGTGCGTAGATCTGACCCCAGTCGTCGTTCACCGGCGTGCGCGACAATCCGCCGCGACCGACAACGTCGCCGCTCACGCGGTCGTACGCGATCCATTTGTGGACGCCGTGGAAGCGCCACGAGTCGCCCATGAACTTCGCCCGCTGCTCCGCCTCCTCGAGGCTGGGCTTGTCGTTGTCGTACCAATACGACACCTTGTCGTCGTCATGGACAAGCCACAGGTCAGGAGCGTTGGCGGGGCCGACCGGTTCAAGCCGCAGGCGCAAAGTGAACCGGGAGTCACCAGCGTCGGCCAGTAGCGAGTCCTCCACGCGGCACAGCGTCCCCCGAGGGTGAGGAGGCTGCATCTGAAATATGAGCGGGCGGATCCAACTGCGCTGACATTCTCGCCACCATCCAGGTCGTCTTCGCCTCGCTGCGGGCGCTCCACCTTTGACCGCAGCTCCGGGCCGACAGCGATCGCAACCGCGAAGGAGACGGTGGATAAGGAGCATTGCCGCCAGAGCACTCATCGATGAGGCGACGCTTAACGCGCTCCAGCTCCGCCAGATCGCCGGCCACGCCGGAACCAGCCCCGTGCCGCTGGCCTGAGTTCACGATGCCGTCACCACCTCAGCGACCGGGGGAGAACCCGCGGAACTTCAGGTCCTCGGGCCAGCGGTCCCAGTCGCCGCCCTTCGGCCTCGCACCCAGTTCCCGGCCTGCGACGGCGCCGAGCTGCTTGACGAACGGGACGGTGGGAACCTCAGACCTCTGGCACAGGGTGAGCAGGTCCCTGACCCACTCCAGTCCAGCGGTCCCGGCCCCGCCGGCTCGGGATCCTTCAGCGAGAGTCACGACCCGGCTCCCGCGCGCCGTCAGATCGTCGGCGATGGCGCGATCGTGACGTGACGTGGCAGGTCGAACTCCGGGAAGAATTCAGCCGCGCCTTACTTCCCGTTCTTCGCCCGGTGACTGCAGCCCGGCCAGCAGCAGGGACGCCGTTTGCCGTCGACCAGCTCGGTGTGGGTCCGGTCGATGCGCCGCTGCCTCGTTTCGTCGAGCTTGGCGGACTCGACCCAACAGATCCACTCGTTGCGGGCCAGCGGTGTGATGTGCGTCCACGCGTCGAGGGCCGGCGAGTCGGCCGTCAACGCCTTCCGTAGGTCCGCCGGCAGCCTGTGCACCGTGCCCGACGGGATTCGTTCTCCGGCCATGTCGAATGGTACGACGGCCCGCTCTGAGAACGGCAGATTCGCGGTGTTCCTGCACGGGCGAGGACCGACAGGACCAGTTGTCCTCGCTCAGCAGCGCCGGGTGTCAGTTAGCCATCCGCCTGTGCGACGGTGATCAAAGCGATGAGGCGCACGTGGCACGCGGAGTTCGTCGCCGCAAGACGTTCCGTTGTGGCACGCACGTTTCGGGCCTGCGCCATGACGGTCGCCGAGAGAAGGTGGGGCACCCCGACGCGCGTCGGGGTGCCCCGGCTGGTGTGGTCAGATGGGGCGAGCACATCATGCTCACGGCGGACGAAGGCCCGGTGGAGGTCAGCCCGCGGCCCTCCGGGCCGGGGTCCTGGGACCGAGATCCCACCCGCGGCGTGGTCGCTTCGACAGTCGCCACCGACGCTCAGGACCGAAAGGGGTCGTGCCCGATGACGTTGCTCGAGCCGTTCACGCTGCGCGGCGTGCGGCTCAGGAACCGGGTGGTGGTCTCGCCGATGAGTCAGTACCGGGCGCAGGACGGTGTCGCGAACGACTGGCATCTGGTCCACCTCGGCCGGTTCGCCCTCGGCGGCGCCGGGCTGGTGTTCTGCGAGGCAACCGCGGTCGAGGAGCACGGCCGGCGCACGCACGGCGATCTCGGGATCTGGTCGGACTCGCAGATCAACGGTCTCGCGGTGGTCACCCGCTTCCTCGAGGCGGAGGGGGCGGTCGCGGGAATCCAGCTGGGCCATGCGGGGCGCAAGGCGAGCGAGCGCCGACCGTGGCACGGGGAGACACCGGTCGATGCCGAGGACATCGCGCGGCGGGGTGAGGGGCCGTGGCCTGCTGCTGGCCCGAGTGCGATTCCTTACGCGGAGGGCTGGCCGGCCCCGGCCGAGATGAGCGTCGAGGACATCAGGCGCGTGGTCGGGGCGTTCCGCGCCGCCGCTGAACGGGCCCGCGAGGCTGGTTTCCGGGTGATCGAGGTCTACGCCGCGCACGGTTTTCTCCTTCACCAGTTCTACTCTCCGATCGCAAACCAGCGACGCGACGCCTACGGGGGAAGCCTGGACGGACGATGCCGTCTTGCGGGCGAGGTCGCCGGGGCGATCCGCGAGGTCTGGCCCGAGGAGCATCCGTTGGTCTTTCGCCTGTCGCTCACCGACTGGCGTCCGGACGGCTGGCAGATCGAGGACGCGATCCACCTCGCGCGGCGCCTGAAGGACCTTGGCGTCGACGCGATCGACTGCTCCACCGGTGGCGTCTCCGGACGCGAACGCCCGCAGGGCATAATCCTCGAACACGGGTACCAGCTGCCCCTCGCAGCGCGGGTCAGGAAGGAAGCAGGCATCGCGACGATCGGCGTCGGCCTGCTGTGGGATCCCAAGCTGGCCGACCGGTCCATCGAGCAGGGCGAGGTCGACCTCGTCGCGCTCGGCCGGGAGTTGCTGGACAACCCGAACTGGACCCTGCACGCGGCGCGTGAGCTGGGCGCTGACCAGGACCACCAGATGTGGCATCCGGAGTTCGGTTGGTGGCTCGAGAAGCGGGCGCGCGCCTTACGCAGGCTGGGACTGAGCCGCTGAGCAGCCACGACCGTGGAATCGACCCGAGGGTCAGCGCCGTCGCTCAGGCGCCAGTGGCCGCCTCACGGATCCACCCGTCGCTGGCCGCGGCGCTGGGCAGGCGACGCGGGCGTGTACAACCGCGTACCCGCCTGCCACACTGCGCCCATGCGCAGTGGACTCGCACGGATGTTGCGAGCCGTCCGCGCCGACCTGGTCCGGGACGACCACCTCGAGGTCTCCGGGACGACCACCTCGAGGTCTACGTCCTGTGAGGACACACTGCGCGACCTCCACGAGTCGCTTCCACGACTGGGAGCGCCCCATTTCCCAGCAAGGCCTCGAGCTCTCGGGCCAGTGGACAACGTCCTCTACCAGCTCCTGACACCAACCCCGGACTTGGTGCAAGTACCCGAGTAGGCCGTACTCGTCGCTGACAGAGGCCAGCTGCACGGGAAGACGATCCGCCTACGGAACGACGAGGGGTTGACCGGTTGACCGCCTCGTCGTCCGCTACAGGTTCGGTTTATGACACAGCCCCGAGGAGACCCGGACGACCGGCTGCGGCTGATCTTCCCCACCGACGAGCCCGACCTCAGGATCCATCCGTCCATGCGCCGGCGCATCGACGACGCCATCGCTGGGCGTCCGGAACCGCAGACCCTCTAGCGGGCTCGGCCGCTAGCTTCGGCGCTGTAGTCGCGGCGCTAACGGTCTTCAGTACCCGCCATCTGGCGGACGACGGTGTCGATGTCGGCGCCCTCATGCTCGACTTCGTCGGCGTATAGACGGCCCCATGCGATGCGGTCTTCGCGCACGGCCATGATCAGGACGCCGCGCTCGTCTTTGCAGCGGGTTCGGGCTCTGCCAGAGAGCACCTCACGCGTGCTCGGGCCCTGCCGGCTCCTGCTTCGCCGACGACTCGCGGCAGATGCGGACGGTTGCCCCAACATCGCGCTAGCATGCCGCCCACCTACGGCACAGTGTCAGTAGCCGATCGTCAGTGGCTCGCGATGATTGGGCCAGGGTCCGACCAGTAGGGGTAGCTGTGATGTCGAGCGTAGTGCAGCGTTCGCGCTGAAGCCGGGTGAAGGTAGATCGATCGACCTCGGCGGCTTGAGGAAAGTCAAGACCTGTGGATCCGCGTGTCACGCTGCTTTGAGCTCCACCTCTTGAGTCCCGTCCGTGCAGCTGACGCCGCCGGGGTCGGCGTGCTCGATCGCCTGTGCCAGGGCCTCACGCAGATGGAGCCGTGCTCGCTCGACAACATGCAGATGGTGGTCGAGGACGCCGACGCCATCGGGGCCGAACTGGCCGACTGCGGCATCCCGGTGGGCGAGGTCGACGAGCAGCCCCGGGGGCCCTTCGTGTCACTTCCAGGACCACGACGGCAATGGCTGGGCGGTCCAGAAGTTGCCGGAGTGGGCGACCGGCACCGGCGGGAGCGGCGAGAATCGTACGTCGCCGGAGATTGACGCCACCTCAGGCATCCGTAGCGTCGAGCAGCTTCGACAGCAGCCGGCGGAGCTCTCGGTGCCCGCGCTCGCCCAGGATCTCGGTCACCTGCTCCTCGATGCCCTCGATCGTCTGACGCCCGGCCGCTACGGCGTCCCGGCCACGCTTGGTGAGCACGATGAGTTTCGCGCGGCCGTCGTCGGGGTCGGGACGACGGACGACGTACCCCATGTCCACGAGCTCGTCGACAAGTTCGCCCATGGCCTGGGGGGTCATGTTGGCCTTCCGCGCGAGCTCGGTGAGCCGAGAGCCGTCGGGAGAGATCTGGGCGAAGACGGCGGAGTGCTTGGGCTTCTGTGGATAACCGGCGCCGACCACGCCCTCGACGATCTGGAAGCCGAGCAGGCTGTAGGCCTGGCCCAGCATCGAGACCGTATTCAGCCGCTTCTCCATTGACAACTCCGCTCCCACAGAGTAATCAGGCTACCTGAATAAATTCAAGACACGCCTATCTGGCACACGCTGGCGTGTTGCTTGTCGGGGCGAGAGGAGTGATGACGATGACGCACGTCGGGGCGGGCACGTTGCCCGCCACCTCCGTTCCCGTCTGGGTGAGCCGGGCAGGTGTGGTCTGCTTGGCGGCCGGCATCCTCGGCGCGGTCAGCGGCATCTTCTTGGCCGTGTACCCGGGCCAGGTGTCCGAGGACATGTTCAGCTATCCGCTCACGGCGGGCGGCTTCACCGTCATCCAGATCTGGTTCTTCGTCCAGCACCTCGGGCTGCTCGCCGGCATCGCGGCACTCGGCCGCGCGGAGACCATGGCGCAGGGCCGGAGCGCTCGCTGGGGCATCGGCCTCGCGGCCTCGGGCATGGCCTTGCTCGCGGTGACCGAACTGATCGCCATCATGGCACGCAACTCGACCTACCCCGGCGACGGCACCGGCCTGCTCGACGCCCTATACGCCGTATCGAGCCTCGCGGTTGGTGTGGGACTGATCCTGGCCGGTATCGCCGTCCGCCGCAGGCGACGCTGGACCGGATGGCGCGGGCTCGTGGTGCTGGTCGCCGGCATCTTCGTGTTCGTGCCGATGACACCTGCACTGATGGGACCGTTCGTTCTCGCGCGGCTGGCAATCACGGTCTGGATGCTGCTGTTCGCGGCCCTCGGCTACGCGCTGTGGAAGGCCGACGAGCGATGAGCAGCACGAGAGGACCGGCGGCCCGCGAGATGCTGACCATCCACCGGATCTTCCGGCGCCAGTTCGCCGAGTTGCAGGCGCTGGTGCAGGAGGTGCCGGCAGGCGATGCGATGCGGGTGGGCGCCGTCGCCGACCACCTTGGGTTTCTGATCGACGGCCTGCATATGCACCACACCACGGAGGACGACCTGATCTGGCCGAAGCTTCTCGACCGCGCGGGGCTCGACGCACCCCTGGTGGAGCGGATGGAGGAGCAGCACCGTCAGATCGACGCGTCGGTCGCCGAGGTGCGCGCGGCGATGTCGGCGTGGCGCTCAGAACTCACACAGGCGACGTCCTCTGCGCTCGCCGACCGCATCGGCGAGTTCCTCGTCGTCCTCGAAGGACATCTCGACGAGGAGGAGCAGGTCGTCGTGCCGCTGATCGACCGGCACCTCACCGAGGCGGAGTGGCAGGAGGTCGGGGAGCGCGGCTTCGAGAAGTTCACGCCGGCCCAGCGGTGGATCGCCACCGGGCAGATGGTGGAGGTCGCGACGCCCGAGGAGGCGGCGATGATGTTCGGCCAGCTGCCGCCGCCGGTGAAGGTGCTCTGGCGCCTGATCGGCAAACGAAAGTACCGCAGGTACATCACGTCGGTCCGCGGCGGGCAGCTCGTCTGAACCGGGGGACGCCGTGACCAGCGCGGCCGCCGTCTGCTCCCTCGTGCTCGGCTTGGGCTTCGGCCTCCCGGGCGCGTACGGCGCGTGGTACTACGCGCGGCACCGCGAAGTGTGGACGTTCCTCGGCTTCCCGACGTACGGCGATGGCCATTTCGAGCGCTGGGGATTCCCGACCAGCGTCGCGCTGCTTGTCGGCTTCATGGCCGTGTGTGCCGCCGAGGTCGTGGTAGGTGTCCTGCTCTGGCGCGACGCCACGACCGCCCTATGGCTGGCGCTTGCCCTGCTGCCGGTCGAGCTCGTGTTCTGAATCAGCTTCGCGCTGCCGTTCGGACCGCTGCTGGGAGTGGCGCGCACCGCGCTGGTGGTCGCCGTCCTCGTGTCCGGGGACTGACTGGCGCCAAAGTCCGGTGAGCACCGCAAACGGATCCGGCTACGGGCGCCCTCGGCGACTTCAGCGGCGCGACATGATCTTCGTCCCGTAACCGGGTGGGGTCGGCTGCCAGGGGGTCATGAAACCGCGGTGCTGGATCATCGCGCGTGTTAGGGCTATAAAGCAGACAACGGCAGAGTCTGGACAGCGTTGCGCGCCGCGCTCAACGGATCGACCGCATGCTCGATCTCCGTTGCGAGGTCCAGCAGGTCCTCAGGCGTCCGGGAGACCGTCTTCCAGGACTGCCCGTCCTTCGCCGTGTAGGCCAGCCCCGGAAGGTAGTTGCCCTCGCCATCCTCGCCCGCTGTATAGGGATGGGCGTGCAAGAGTTCGTTGCGGACGCTCTTGCGGGCGCTACGGAAGGCCACCACGGCTTGATCGAGGGTGACAGCCACCGCTCCACCTAGAGGCGAAGACCTGTACCGGTCCGCCAGGTCAACAATCGCCTGCTCCTTGTCGCCTGCCATCTTGGCGCGAGTCATCGACAGAGTGGCGGCGCCTGCGTCGAAGAGGATCGCAGTCACGGACTCCTCCAGGCTCAGAAAGCAGTAAAGCGCTCGCCCGAGAGCAGCAAGCACATGAGGGTGGGCCGGTGTCCGAAACCGACGGCCGAGTGTGACGTGCGTGCCGTCTTCGTGATCTTCCGTCATTCGTTCAAGGTAAGTCCCCCGCCGGAAGCCGGCCGGGGTCGTCTCGCAAGCCGAACGACTCGAACAGTGCGGCGGCCATGGCAACGCCTCGGTCGCCCCGTAGGGCGATC
>Ga0136616_10001302_pt1 | contig 13000 bp, 15 predicted proteins | sample AntDrymUQ2992106_2_FD_106648 | JGI IMG/M metagenome (GOLD analysis project Ga0136616, IMG submission 106648) | Polar desert sand microbial communities from Dry Valleys, Antarctica - metaG UQ299 (21.06) | ecosystem: Environmental > Terrestrial > Soil > Desert | place: Antarctica: Dry Valley...
GGCCTGCCTGCTGCCCTGTTGCATCTCGGCCGATACCGAAGCTGCCGCCCGCGCCGCCCGACAGGTCGTCGCCGGGTATGCGATGCATCCCGCTGCCGGAAAACTGTTCTCGAACAGCGGGTTTGCCACGGAGTTGCTCCAGATTCGCGAGCGTCTCACTGACGGAGACGAGAGTGCGGCGGACTCGGTGAGCGACGCGATGATCGACGCATTCATCGTGCACGGGAGCCCCGAGGTCCTGCCCGAACGCATCCAGGCCTACCGCGATGCCGGTGTCGACCTGCCGGTCCTGTTCCCGATGCCCGTGGACGACGGCTGGATTCCCGCCATGGACCGCGTCATCCGGGCCGCCGAGCCGTTCCGTTCACCGACCACCGACACGACGACACCCAAGAGAAAGGACGCTCAGCATGTCTGAGTTCCAACGGCCGTCAGGCCTCAACCACGTCGCGTACGTCACCCGCGACACCGGCGCCACCCGCAAGTTCTACACCGAAGTGCTCGGAATGAAGTTGGTCGGTTCGGCCGAGGACGAGAAGGTCGGTAGCACCGGAGATGCCGGTCGCTTCCTGCATACCTTCTTCCAACTCGGGGACGGCTCCTGTGTCGCCTTCTTCGAGATCGAAGGCGTCCAGAGCGACCACCACGAGAGTCCGCTGCCGCGTTGGGCCCCGCACCTCGCCCTGTCGGTGGGTAGCCGGGCCGAGCTCGACTCGGCGCACAAGCGGCTCGCAGACTCCGGGGTCGAAGTGATCGGCGTCGTGGAGCACGAGGGCATCTGGTCCTCCATCTACTTCTTCGACCCCAACGGCGTTCGGCTCGAACTCACCTATCAGGGCCGCGAGCTGTCCGAGGATGACGCCGTGCACGCAGCCAGCTCGGTGGATGCCTGGATCGCCGGACATCCCGAGGCAGAAGTCGCGGGGTGACCTCGCGCGTCGCTGAAGCGGCGACCACCCAGCGACCGGCGGCGCTCTCCTCGCCACGTATCGAGGTGGCTGATCAGAGCGCGGCGGCAGAGTTGTTCCTGCAACGCGGTTGGACCGACGGCCTGCCGATCGTCGCCCCGACGCCGGATCTGGTCGGCGACTTCGTGGCTTCTGTCGGCCGCGAACCGGCCGAGGTCCTGGGTGAGATCCCGGAGCAGAACCGGTCGATCACGGTGGAGAAGCTGGCTGTCAACGCGGTGATGGCCGGGTGTCGACCGGAATACATGTCGTTGCTCGTGGCGACCGTCCGCGCGCTCACCCGAGCGCCGTTCAACCTGCACAGCACGACGGTCAGTGGTGCAACCGCCCCACTGCTCGTGGTCAGTGGGCCGGTCGTAGCCAAGGTGGGGCTGAACTCCGGCTTCAGCGTCTTCGGACCCGGGCATCACGCCAACGCCACGATCGGGCGGGCCGTACGACTGCTTCTGCAGAACGTGTGTGGCGGCCTGCCCGGCGTGATCGATAAGGCGACATTCGGACATCCGGGCAAGTTCAGCTACTGCATCGCGGAGAGCCAGACCCACAACCCGTGGGACCCGGTGCACTCCGATCGTGGAGTGGCACCGGACGGCAGCGCGGTAACCGTATTCGCCGGGGAATCACCGATCTTCGCGCGCAACGACTGGTCGGATCAGCCCGAGCCCATCATGGCGACGATCGCCGACGCGATGCTCCCCTCGCACTTCACGGGGGGTGGAGTCGTCGTTGTGCTCGGACCCTTGCATGCCGCGGCGATGGCCCGCGCCGGGATGTCCAAAGCTGATGTACGACAAGGGCTTTTCCGGCTGGCTCGACGCAGCCTGACCGAACTCCGCCGAGCTGGCCGACTCTCCGGCGAGCCTGGAGCCGAGGACGATACGTCGTACCGGACGGTGGTTCCCACGGCGCAGGACATCCTCGTGGTCGTAGCTGGTGGGCACCTGTACGGCTATTCCGCGGTCGTGCCCTCGTGGGTGGGTGGCCACGAGTCGGTCGCGGTGACCGAAGCTCTCGACGACGAGGAGTCGGCGCGCCGCGCTGTCGACTCGCCGGCCCAGGAAGCAGGAGAGACGTCATGAGTTCGAAGCTGACCGTGCTGGATCCGACCGCGGCTGGCGCTCCTTCCCGGAGTGCTGAGCTCTCGGATCCGCCGGCAGACCTGGCCGGAGTACGCTTCGGCGTCCTCGACAACGGGAAACCCAACAGCGACCGGTTCCTGACCCTGCTCGCCGCACGGTTCGTCGCTCGTGGCGCGGTGGACTACGGCACCCTGCGTAAACCGAGCATCGGCCGGTTGGCCCCGACGGAGATGCTGGACGAGTTGATCGGTGCCTGCGATCTTGTCGTGACCGGCGTCGGCGACTGTGCGGGCTGCTGCTCCTGTTCGGTGCAGGACGGGATCGCCGTCGAGCGGCACGGCATCCCGACGGTGGTCATCACGACGACCGAGTTCCTGACCACCGCGCGGATCTCGGCAACGGCCGCCGGCATCCCGGACTATCCGTTCATCGTCATCGATCACCCACTGGGCTCACTGAACGCAGAACAGCTGGCGCAGCGAGCCGACCTGGCAATGCGGCAGGTCCTCGACCGCCTGGCCGGCGCGGGATGAGCACCCTCGAGGGTCGCAGCGCCATCGTCACCGGCGGCGGGCAGGGCTTGGGCTGGGAGTACGCCAAGAGGTTGCTGCTCGCCGGCGCAAGCGTGGCCGTCGTCGATGTCGTCCCGGAGGCAGTGGCGGCGGCCGCTGACACGCTCGGCCGCAACGGCCGTGCCGATCGGGTGCTCGCGCATACCTGTGATGTAACAGACGAGGAGGCGGTCGCCGCGATGGTCAGCCGGGTGACCGAAACCTGGTCCGGACCGCTGATCCTGATCAACAACGCCGGCGGGGCGATGCTGCCTTCGCAGCCGATGGAGAGCTTCAGCCGAGCCGAGTGGGACCACGTGCTCGGGGTCAACCTGACTGGAGCCTGGTTGTGCGCCAAGGCGATCGTGCCCGCGATGCGCACCGAGGGGTACGGCAAGATCATCAATATCTCGTCGACCATGGTGTCCAAGGGCTGGCCGATCGGGCTCGCCCCGTACATCGCGGCAAAGGCGGGTGTCGTCGGGCTGACCCGAGCACTGGCCAAGGAGCTGGGTCCGGACGGAATCCGGGTCAATGCGATCGCTCCGGGCTACGTACCGGTGTCAACCAAGAAGACCGTGCACAAGCCTGAGGCGGCCATTGCCCTGCGCGAGCGGATCGCCGGCGAACAATGCCTGCCGCGGACGCAGGTGCCGGAGGACCTGTGCGGTCCGATCGAATTCCTGAGCTCGGCGGAGTCGGATTTCGTGACCGGTCAAGTGATCAACGTCGATGGTGGATGGGTGTTCGACTGATGGCAGACAATATCCTGGACCTCGCCCCTCGTCCGGTGGAACTCGACGGTCAGCGGCTGGGTGTGCTGGAATCCGAGGTCGGACCGAGTTCGGTCTATCTGGACCTGCTGACGGCCAGACTCGAGAAGCGTCACTTTCTGGCTACTGTGGTTCGCGTCGGCAGGCCCGACGATCAGCCAGCCAGTCCCAACGAGCTGCTGGAGCAGCTTTCCGAGCAGTGTGACGTCGTGATCATCGGGGTCTGCAGTTCGATCCAGGCCGCTCACGACGCGGCTTTCGACGCAGAAGCCCTCGAACGGCTGTCGGTTCCCTGCGCCCTTGTCCTCACCCCGGACGTCAGGTCCGCGGCTGAACAGATCCTCGCCACCCATCGATACGACGGCAACCAGTCCATCGTGGAACTGCCGCGGAGCCCGCAAGCCGATCGGGCAGATGTCCAAGCGCTGGTCGAGGCGAGCTTTCGTGGTGTCGAACGGGTTCTGACCGCCAGTGGTTCAGCGCGACCACCGGCCGAACCGCGAACCCCAGTCCAGCGCAATGGAGAGGTGAGCTGCGAATGCTGAAACCCGATGACCGCGTGGTCGTCTACATGCGACCTGGATGCCATGTCTGTGCCAGGGTGAAGAAGTTCCTCACCGAACACGACGTCCCGTATGAGGCCCGAGATGTGGACGGCGACCCGCTGACGCCGCGGGAGCTCTGGGATCTGTTCAACCGCAAGGCCGATCGCCTCAGGGTGCCGTTCACCGCTCTGAACGACGGCGAGGACGTGGTGCTGGGGTTCGACCCACAGCGCCTCGAGGGCGTGTTCGTCCACGGTGAACTCGGCGGCGTGCAGGTCGCCACTGCGGTTACCGGCGTCTCCGGGTACGACGAGTTCACCACTGCCGAACTCGACGGCACACGGTGGGTTGCACGCGAGCGAGAGGGTAGCGACGCACAGCCGACCGGCCGCGGTCAGGACATCGAAACCGGTGCCGGATATCTGCGCATCTCGAAACCGGAACACGATGTCGGCTACCTGTCCACGCAACGGTTCGCTACGCCGCCCGGCTCGCTGGTCAGCTTCCAGGTCGACATGTCTTTCGAGGCGGGACTGCAGCCGGCACCGCTGCTGGGTCCGCCACTGGGAGAAGTCGGTCTGCGGGACCTGCCCACGGGGATGCTGCTCGGCTTCGAGGTGACCAACGAGGCGATTGTCGCCGTACATCGGCGTACCGGAGTTGCGGGCGTAGCAGCCGAATCCGAGCACTTCGCACACCGCGTATTCACCGACCTCGACTCGAAGGCGGGCCAGAGTCACCGGTATCGGATCAGCTATCGGCATGACACGTCGCAGGCTCGCTGGTATGTCGACGATCGAAGCGTGTACGACGCGATCGCGCCGCTCCAGATCGAAGGCGTCAGCCTGAGCATGGGCCTCGTGCTGGGCGACGGGACAGACACCGTCGACGCGTCACGGCAGAGCGCTGTGGCGACATGGACACCGTGGCAAGTGGTCACGACCTGACCGTTGTGCGCACAAGGGTCAGGTTCGGGGCGGCGAGGCGACCGTTATGTCCATAACGGCGGGGTTCAGTGCGGTGACGGCACAGGATCGGGCATCGGCCGCCAGAAGGCGACATAGGCACGCAGCGCCAGTTCGCCGTCGGCCATGATTCGGGCCCGGTCCTTCCGGTAGTCCGGGTCGGCGTAGAAGTCCTGCCAGGCGCGCTCGCGCGCATCGAAGTCTTCCCACTCCAGGAGGTAGTGCAGCGAGTTGGTGGTTCCGGCAATGACCTCCCAAGGTCCGGTCATCCGGAATCCGTGCCGGGCCATGTTCGGCTCGCTGCACTCCCGGACGTAGCGGCGCGTGAGTTCCTGCTTACCGGGAGCGAGTTCGTAGTGGCGGTACTCGAAGACCGACATTCCTTGTTCCTTTCGTTAGCACTGAAGTTCCGGAGAGTAGAGAGACTGTCTGCCCTGCGCACGGGAATGCCTTGACACTAAGCGAGGCGATTACTACTGTCCAGAAAGCGGTTCTGCCAGACAAACACCCAGGCAGAACAGTTTCGGCCACGACGTTTGAGCACCCCGAGCCGGACCCACGGAAGGGAACACCAGCATGCGCAAGGCATCTCCCGGTCGTAAGGCGGCCGTCCTGGCCGCACTTCCGCTCATGATCGTCGCCGCTTGCGGCGGTTCGGACGACGGTGGAGGAGGCGGCGGCAGCGAGGGCGGTGACCAGTCCGACGCGGGTCCGTACCGGCTTGGTCTGGTGCACAGCTCCGAAGGCCCCTTTGCGACCAACAGTGACACCATGCGCGCCGGGGCGCGGTACGCCGTTGAGTTGATCAACGCCGACGGCGGTGTCAACGGTCGCGATGTCGAACTGGTCGAGGTCGACGCGCGTAACGATCCGCAGACCCTGGTGACAGCCATCCCCGAACTGGTCAGCGAGGAGGAGGTCTTCGCCATCGTCGCCCCCGTCGACAGCGCGGGCTGCGAGATCGCCTGTGCGATTGCCGCCGACTTACAGGTCCCGATCGTCAGCGCCGGCGCCGGCCGCCCGGGTGTCCTCGAGCCCAGTCGCCCATGGTCTTTCACCATGACCGCACCCGACGCAGCCAACAGCATCCCGGTACTCGAAGCCGTCATGGAACAGGAGGGTGCCCAGACCGCGGCGATCATCGTCGACGAGGCCAACGCGACGACCAAGGCACAGGGTGACCTCTACGCGGAGGTCTTCGACGGGAGTGGCGTCGAGGTGGTCTCCACCACCACCTACACCTCCGGAGACCCGAGTTTCACCTCGCAGGTCACCTCGATGGCGGCGGAGAACCCGGACGTCATCGCGCTGGCCGCGGGTCCGGCTGACGCAGCACGGATTGCGGTCGAGGTCCGTACGCAGGGTCTGGAATCGCTGCTTATCGGCACCGGCTCGCTGCAGGCAGGCGGTACGGACTACATCAACGGAGCTGGCGAGGCGGCGGAGGGAACGATCACCGCGGCGCAGTTCAACCCGGACAACCCCGACGATCCGGCAGCCACCTTGCTGGCCCAGGCCGAAGAGGACAACGGACTGGACGTCGTGGCGCTGAACTTCTCGTACGCCTTTGACATCGTGAACATGATCGCGGAGTACCTCACCGAGACCGAGGCCACCGCCAGTCCGGAAACCATCGAGGAGGACCGGCAGGGACTGCTGGACTACCTGGAGGGCGTCGATCCGTACGAGGGGATGTCCGGTGACGTCCGGTTCGCCGAGGACGGTACGGGCGATCGTCCGGAGCTGTACGCCGTCGTCGAGAACGGTCAGTTCGTGATCAGCGAAGTGGGTAGCTGACCCAAGCCGGGGATCGTGTACGCCGATCGGGAAGCTGACCCCGACAGAACAGGACACCCATGCTGATCCAGCAACTGGTCAACGGGTTGTTGCTCGGGACGACGTTCGCGCTGATCGCACTGAGCTTCAACCTGGTGGTCGGTGCACTCGACCGGTTGAACTTCGCCCTGGGCGAGACCGCGATGGTCAGCGCCATCTGCGGTGCGCTGTTGCTCTCGCGGCTCGACCTGCCCTTCGTGCTGGCCTTTCTCGCCGCGTTGGCAGTCGGCGCTCTGGTCGCCGGGGTCACCTTCGTCCTGTCCTTCCGATTCGTGAGCGCGGACTACCACACCGCCCCGATCCTGAGCAGCCTCGGCGTCGGGTTGGTGCTCACGTCGCTGGTCACCCGAGTACTCGGCAGCGATCAACGGCGGGTGCCCACCGTGCTGGACGACGTGCGGATCGAGATCGGTCCGCTGCGGATCGTCGGCGACCAGCTGATCATCCTCGTGGTCGCCGCGCTGATGACCGTGCTGCTCTACGTCTTCCTCAACCGGACACCCTGGGGAACGGCCATCCGAGGCGTCTCCGACGATCCGGACATGTCCGGGCTGCTCGGCATCCCGGTGCAACGGGTCATTCTGTTGACCTTCGTGATCTCGGGGATGCTGGCCGGGGCTTCGGGTCTGTTGACCGGGCTGTCCTTCCACACGGTGAGCCCGTTCACCGGCTTCGAGACGACGCTGACCGCGCTGATGGTGATCGTGTTGGGTGGCCTGGGCAACATCACCGGCGGAGTGATCGCCGCGATGATGATCGGGGTCATCGAGACCCTGACGGTGGCCTACCTGTCGGCTACCTACCGAGATCTGATCGTCTTCGTCCTGGTCGGTATCACCTTGCTGGCCCGCCCACAGGGTCTGTTCACGCGGGACACCGGCGTAGTGGGCCGGGTCTGAGATGAGCCGGCCGTGAGCCGAGAGGGAGGGAGCATCGCAGCGAGGAACGAGCGAGGAGCGGACCGACCGGTGCGCGGAGCGCACGAGGCGGATAAGCGATGAGCGCGTACACCGAGGCTGTCGTCATCCAGGTCGGCATCGCCATCTTGCTCGCGCTCGGTTACTGGATTACCGCCGCGACCGGGAAGTTCTCCTTCGGGCACGCGGCGTTCATGGCGATCGGTGCGTACACCGCCTCGATCCTCACGCTGAAGTTCGAGTGGTCGCTGGAACTGTCCATGGTCGTCTCGGGTCTGACAGCCGCGGTCGCCGGTGCCTTCATCGGCTGGATCGCCTTGCGGCTGACGATCCTGTATCTGGCGATCATCACCTTCGCCTTCGCCGAGATCGTCCAGATCCTCCTGGACAGTTGGGATTACGCCGGTGGCGCCAGTGGCCTGTTCGGGATGCGCGGGACCACGATTCCGTTGGTTGCCATCTGCATCGGGCTGGTGATCGTCTACCTGTTCTTCCTGACCCGGTCCCGAAAAGGCTTGTCGTACGAGGCAATTCGAGAAGACGAGCAAGCGGCGCGTGCCTGCGGGCTTGGGGTCACCAGGATCTCGGTGGAGGCCTTCGCCGTCTCGGCAGCCATCACCGGGGTAGCGGGGGCGCTGTCCGCGCACGAGACGCTGATCATCACTCCGGCGCAGTTCGGGGCGCCACAGTCCCTGCTGATCATCCTGTTCGTCGTCCTCGGTGGCGTGCAGTACTTCTGGGGCGCGATCGTCGGAGCGGTGGTCTTGACGATGCTGCCGATCTGGTTCGACTTCCTCGAGGACTACTACCAGATCACGTACGGCCTGCTCTTCGTCGTCCTGATGATCCTGCGTCCCCAGGGCATCATCGGCCGGAGCACCGAACGGCGGTTCAACCTGGACTCGTTCAAACGGCTCGTCCCGGGCCGCAGTGGGGGAGGGCGGGATGGCTGATCTGACGCTGCGAGCCCTGGACATCACCAAGCAGTTCCTGGGTGTGACCGCCCTGGCCGAGGTGACCCTGGAGGTCGAGCGGGGCTCCATCCATGGCGTCGTCGGACCCAACGGTGCCGGTAAGACCACGCTGCTCAACGTGATGTCCGGATTCCTCCCGCCCACCGACGGGGTCGTGGAGCTCGACGGACGCGACATCACCCGCTTGTCGCCGCAGAAGCGGGTGCCGCTCGGAGTGACCCGTACCTTCCAGAATCTCCGGCTGTTCGGCGGCTTGACCGTACGGGAGAACGTGCTGCTGGGTCAGCACTCCCATGCACGCACGGGCTTCCTGTCGTTGTGGCCGTTGCGAACGGCGGCAGACAAGGAGCTCGACCGGGAGGCCGACCACGCACTGAGGATCTTCGGGCTCACCGACTACCGCAAGCGCCGGGCCGCAACGTTGCCCTATGGCTTGCAGAAGCAGGTGGAGATCGCCCGAGCGGTCTCGGCCAAACCCAAGCTGCTGCTGATGGACGAGCCCGCTGCCGGCATGACCGCCAAGGAACGCCTCGACCTGGTCCCGCGGATCCGGGCCTTGCGCGACGAGGGGATCACGGTGGTGATCGTGGAGCACGACATGGACGTCATCGCCACCGTCTGCGACGTCGTCACCGTGCTGAACTTCGGACGCAAGCTGATCGAGGGGACACCGGCCGATGCCCTGGCCAGCGATCAGGTCAGGACGGCCTACCTTGGCACCTGACCCGAGTGCGGCGTCGTCAATCGCCGCCGTGCCGGCTCTCGAGGTAAGTGACCTTCGCGCGGGGTACGGCCGGATCACCGGCATCGACGGAATCAACCTGACCGTCGCCCAAGGAGAACTGGTCGCCCTCCTCGGCGCCAACGGCGCCGGAAAGAGCACCTTTCTCCGAGCTGTTTCCGGGATGATCAGACCCTGGTCGGGCCAGGTCCTGTTGAACGGCAAGGACGTCACGGATCGGCGCAGCGACCAGCTGGTGCGCGCCGGGATGGCGCACGTACCAGAGGGTCGGCGGATCCTGCCCTCGTTGACCGTCGAGGAGAATCTCCGGCTCGGGGCTTTCGCGCGGCGTCGGTCAGGCGACCCGGACGCAGATCTCGATGGGGTGCTCACTCGGTTCGGAGCCTTGCGCGAGCGAAGCAACCAGAAGGCCGGCACGCTGTCCGGTGGCGAACAGCAGATGCTCGCCATCGGTCGGGCCCTGATGGCCCGACCGAAGATCCTGCTGCTCGACGAGCCCTCCTTGGGGCTTTCGCCGCTGCTCGTCGGTGAGGTTTTCGCCCTGATCCGCGACCTGGCCTCCGAAGGGCTGACCATCCTGCTGGTCGAGCAGAACGTGAAGCAGGGGCTGGGTTGTGCTGATCGTGGGTATCTGCTCAGTACCGGGTCGGTTGTCATGACCGGGTCCGCTCAAGAGCTACTGGCCGATCCAGCGGTGATCGACAGCTATCTCGGCGGACGGAGTCCGGAAGCATGACCGACCCGGCTCACTCCTCGAGGAATCGCTTTCCCGGCAAGGTCGTGGTCGTCACCGGTTCCGGATCAGGAATCGGCAGGCAGACCGCTCTGGCCTTCGCCACAGAAGGCGCCCAGGTCGTCGTCGCCGACGTCGACACCGACGGAGCAGCCCGGTCGGTCGCAGAGATCGAAGCCGCGGGCGGACAGGCCATCGTGTGCCGGGTCGATGTCAGTGACGACGAGTCGGTCCGCGAGATGGTGGAACTGACCATTTCCACCTACGGCAGACTGGATGTCCTGCATAACAACGCGTACTGGGCGCCGCTGAACAGATCGGTCACCGAAACCAGCCTGCCGGAATGGGACCGCACGATCGCGGTCACGCTGACAGGTGTGTTCCTCGGCTGCAGGCACGCGATCCCGGTGATGATCGAGGGCGGTGGTGGCGCGATCGTCAACACCGCCTCGGTCGCTGCCCTGGCCGCCTCTCCTCGATTCGGGGCCTACGTCGCGGCCAAGGGCGGAGTCGTGGCCCTTACCCGTTCGGTGGCCTTCGACTACGGGTCGCGGGGAATCCGCTGCAATGCAGTTGCTCCCGGACTCATCGAGACCCCGGCGACGGAAGCGGTGCTGGCCGATCCCGAGCGGCGAGCGTGGTTGACCGGAAAGATTCTCGTCGGGCGGGCAGGCCAGCCGAGTGACATAGCCAACGCGGTGCTCTACCTCGCCAGCGATGAGTCGGCGTTCATGACCGGTCAGACCCTCGTCGTGGACGGTGGTCGGCTCATCTCGTGAACTGTCCCGCACACCTCCAGGCGCCAGAGCTGCTCGCCATCCCGATGGTGGCCAGCAAGCAGGTTGACATCTACTCGGGAATCGCCCGGCAGGCCGGCAAGTTGTGGGCTGCCAGACAGCGTGGTCCGACCCGCTCGGGTACGGCCGTCGTAGTCATCCACCCGAGTTCGAACTTCATGGGCCACTATCTGCTGCCCGCTCTGTCCCCGTACGGGGTCGACGTCATCGGGGCCAACACCCGGTACATCGGCAACGATTCGATGTTGACGATGGAGAACTGCGTCCTGGACATCGGCGCGATCATCGCCTACCTGCGCCGAGAGGGGTACGAGAAGGTCGTGCTGGTCGGCAACTCCGGGGGCGGCGGCCTGTCCGCGCTCTATCAAAGCCAGGCCGAGTCTCCGACGATCACCCATACTCCGGCCGGAGATCCGGTGGACATCATCGCTGCCGAGCTGTCGCCCGCGGACGCGGTGATCGAGCTCATGGCCCATCCCGGCAGAGCCCTGGTCTACACCGAATGGCTGGACCCGGCGATCACTGACGAGGCTGACCCGTTCCGCAACCGGGATTCCACAGTGGACATGTTCGATCCAGCGAACGGTCCGTCGTACAGCCAGGATTTTCTGACGCGCTATCGCGCCGCCCAAGTTGCTCGTAACCGGCGGATCACGGCATGGGTCCGCGAGCAACTCGACCGGCTGGTCGAGGTCAGCGGGGGTCGGGTACGCGATCTGCCGTTCACGGTGCACGGCACCGTGGCCGATCCCCGCTTCCTCGATCTGAGCATCGAACCCTCCGACCGGCAGCCGGGGACACTGTGGGGTCCCCCGTACCAGGCGAATCTGTCCCCGGCCACGCTCGGTCATCTGACCAGCCTGCGGTCTTGGCTGAGTCAGTGGAGCGTGGACGAGACCCGGTGCAACGGACCCGAACAGCTGGCGCGAGTCAGCGTTCCGGTGCTGGTGATGTACGGCACTGCCGACCAGGTCTGCTTTCCCTCGCATGCGCGGGCGCTCTTCGACGCGGTGCCGCACGACCGGAAGGAACTGCGGGCGGTCGAGGGAGCCACGCACTACTTCTCGGACCAGCCTGAGCATGTCGAGCGAGCGGTAAGAATGATTGTGGAATGGTTGCAGCACAACGGCTTGCTGGACTGACGGACCGTCGAGACTGCTGTTGACTAGGAGCCGCGAGGTGAGCAACCCTCTGCATCCCGACTTCGCCGGCCTCGACGTGACGCCGGGCGAGTCGCACATCACCGGACCACGCGGGCCCTACGACCTGATCAACGTCGTCTCCTTCGGCGGGGCGATCGACCGGGCAACGCACGTACCGACCGAACTCGGCAGCGTCGGCCCGGTGGTGTTCTGGGAGTCCACCGGCGCTGCCGACGCGCTGCCATTCTGGAACACCAACTTCCAATGCGACGTCTACCTCTACCTCGTACACGGCTGCGTCCGCGTCGAGTTCAAGAAGGCCGAGGGCGCAGAACATTACGGCCACTATCTCGCGCGTACCGGTGACCTGTTCAAGTTACCCAAGGACATCGCCCACAGAACGTTCTCAGGCGACGGAAAGCGCCGGATCAGCCTGGAGATCCTGGAACGCAACCCGCATTGGGCCACGATCGGTACGGCACCAATTGTGCCGAACGACTCGGGGACCGCCGGCGGGTTCCGGTTCGAGGCCGAGTACGACGATGTCCGCATCTGCTGGCCCGAGGGCAGTCTGGTCACTCCGCGGCACTTCTTCGTCCGTGGGTTGGCCGCCCTCGTCGCCTACGAAATGCACTTGGAACACAACGAGTTCGAGGGCGGCTTCGTCGTCCACGACCTCGGTGAGCAGGTATGGCTCAAGGCGCATGGCTACGCTGAGGCGCTGCCGCGATCCGAGGTGCTGGGTACATTCGCCGGCCTGCTCCGCCGTTGGCGCTGAAAGCCTTCCTTCGGTCGCATCGCGTGTTCACACGCGCAGGCGGTTGAGTCAGCGCGACGTCGAGCTGGCCAGGCAGGTCTCGGCCGCAGCGCGCGAGCTGCGTGCCCGCCGACCCCACCGCCGTACAGGACGTGCAAGTCACGATCGACGCGCTCGTCGCGGCACCTGCATGGTGGGTCCTGGCCGACACCGAGGGCAAC
>Ga0136616_10001306_pt1 | contig 12992 bp, 16 predicted proteins | sample AntDrymUQ2992106_2_FD_106648 | JGI IMG/M metagenome (GOLD analysis project Ga0136616, IMG submission 106648) | Polar desert sand microbial communities from Dry Valleys, Antarctica - metaG UQ299 (21.06) | ecosystem: Environmental > Terrestrial > Soil > Desert | place: Antarctica: Dry Valley...
CCTTCTGGGCGCCGGAAGCGCCTTGGCCGCCGGGCTCGGCGTCGTCGAGCTGCCGGCGCGAGGGGAGAGGGCGGAGCGCGGGGAGGCCCTCAGTCAAGCTGTCCCCGTCGAGTCCGACCCTCCGCAGGCGCCTGAGGTTCCGGCCCCCGACCCCGCCCGAGCGTCCGCCGGAGAATCCGGCACGCAGCCCGAGAAGGCTGTCCCGGCGGAGACCGCCGCGGCAGCCGCAAACGACGCGGCGGACAGGGAGGTCGAGTACGCGCCGGTGCCGAACGTGGACGCCTACTTCGACTGGTGGGCTGCGGATACCTTGAGGAGCAGCGGCTTCGAGGTGGAATTCGTGCGGGATTACAAGGAAGGCTACGCTCCACGGGGCGTGACGTGGGGGACCGAACCCGTGGCGGGCTCCATGGTGCCCGTCGGGTCCACGGTCACGGTCTACGCCACGCCCGGTAACCGCCGCCAACCCCAGTTCTAGACGGTCCTTCGGGGGCCGCCGAGCCTGTCCGCCACGAACGGGTAGCGGTAGTCCACGCCCTGGCTGACCTTGTAGGCCGCGTAGCAGCCGTGGACGAAGGGCACCAGAGAGGCGACGGCCATCACCGGGATGAGCAGGAATCCGATCAGGATGAAGCTCAGTATGAACGTCACGAACCAGCCCACGATGAGGATCACTATCCACGCTATCTGGTACCAGAGCGACTGAAGGGCGTGGAAGCCTACTCGTGGTGAGCGGTCCTTGTAGACGAGCCAGATGATCAAAGCTCCAAACGGCATGAGCCCGATGAGGCCGGCCAGCACGCTCAGGTGCGAGAGCACCGACCACGTCTGCTCGTCCTGCGCCCCCATCGGCGCGCCTCCGGTCCCGCCCGGCGAGCCGCCCATCCGGTCCCTCGGGTAACGCTCCTCCGGGTAGCCCGCCGAACCGCCGGTCTCCCAATCTCCAGCCGTCGAGCCTCCGCCCGGAGAGTTTTCGGCATACGAACTTCCGGTAGTCGGACTTTCCGCCGGTGAGGTTCCGGCAGCCGGGCTTTCAGCCGTCGGGGCGTCGTCCGCATTGCTCGCGGAGCCGCGCACCGGGACGCGCCTCAGCCGGGAACTTTCTTCTCTTCGTTCTCTTCCTGGCTCTTCCTGCATGGTTGCTCCTTCCGCGCCGCTTTTGCAATGACCCATCGAGTAGCTATTTTACGAACAGAATCGTCCCCGCCCCTTTCATCCCACCCGGAAAGCCCGATTTCGGTGGGCCGCGGTATGGTAGAGGAGGAAGACCGCGACCGCCAGCGCGTCATCGGTTTCCGGATCGAAGACGACCTTGTAACTCCGTCCCGTGAGGTTGCCTTCGAGCCGCACTATCTCCTCTCCCCGGTGGGATCTCGCCTCCGCAGTGTTTCGGAGGAAGCTGGCCCTGGTTTCATAAGCTCGCTCACCGGCCTTTATCTCAAGGGAGTCCGCGGAGCTTCCCGCCGGCTTCGCCACGAGCGTCGTCATGCCGCCAGTGAGCATCCGGTAGCGTGCCTCCCCGATCCGCTCGATGGTTGAGTTCGGGGGGCCGGCCACCACGTCCGCGCCCGCGAGACCTCGCAACCGCATCCGGGCGAACTCGCCTTCGGAACCAGAGAGCGATATCTCCGGCGCGAGGAGACCGCTGGTCCGGGCCGTGAAGGAATCGGCGAGACGCGCTTGCAGCTCCTTCCAGGTCCGCGCGGGGTCTGTCACATCCGTCACCGTGGCGTCCATATAACTCAACCATACGTGGGACGCCGGGTAGAGTTTCCGGGAGGCAACGGGTACATTAACGACTTTGGGCCGAAAAATCGGAGGGAGCGTCATGGAGCTTCGGAACAAAGAGGAGATACGGAACGAGATACTCCAGTTCTGGTTGAGGAGCGCCTGGGTCTATCCCATGCAGGGGCCGGACGAACAGACCTACCTGCGCCTCACCCCAGGCGGCCGGCTCAAGATTCGGCGGAAGATAGGCGAGCTGGAATCGGCGCTGGGCGAGAGCGGCGAGGACCTGGCGAAACAGGAGGAGGCCGGGACCCTTCCAGCCGAGCGCGACCGGCTGGAACTCGCCATGATGGTCCAGGCATACTCCTCCGAGCGCCGCTTCATCCAGAGTCAGGGCGGCTCTCTGGGGACCCCGGCCGTCACTTACGAGGAGGGGGCGGCAGAGGATCAAGCAGCGGAAGAGGAGCAGCCTCCCGAATAGTTGGCGTTTCCCTACGCCGTCCGGCGGTTCAGGCGGCGTTCGAGACCGTTTGCCAGGTAGATCAGGGGCAGGCAGATAGCCAGGTAGAAGAGCGCCGCCGCGACCAGAGGCGTGGCGTTGGCGGTCGCCGATTGTAGGACCCTTGCCGAGCGCAGCAATTCTTCCAGCCCGATCACCGATACGATGGACGTGTCTTTTATGAGCATCACGAACTCGTTGGTCAGGGGCGGTATCGTCCGCCGGAACGCCTGCGGTACGATGATGTGGCGCATCGTCTGGGTGTAGGTGAGGCCGGAGGCGCGCCCGGCCTCCATCTGGCCCTTGTCTATGCTCTGGATTCCGGCACGGAAGATCTCCGCGACGTAGGCGGCGCTGTTGAGGGTGAGCGCCACCAGGCCCGCGAAGAACAGGCTCTCGATGCGGATTCCGATATTGGGCGTGGCGAAGTAGATAAAGATGATCTGTATGAGAAGCGGCGTCCCCCGGAAGACGTCTATGTAGACCTGGGCCGGAGAGCTCAGGATCTTCGAGCGGCTTATCTTCAGGAGCGCCAGCACGAGCCCGAGGATTATCCCCAGAACCTCCGCGAAGAGCGCCAGCAGCACGGTTACGAGGAATGCCTGCATTATCGAGTCGAAGTTCTGGAATATCACCCCGAAATCCAGGTAGTTATCCCGGATGTTCTGCGGGTTGAAGAGGCTCGGGTCGAACTCTATGGGCGACTCGAACTGCACCGCGCTGCCTTCCTGTCGACTACTACTGAGGGATCTCTTCCGGGGCGCGCCCGATCCACTTCTTGTAGATCTCCTCGTAGGTGCCGTCCTCTTTTATCTCGGCGAGCGCGTCGTTGATGTCCTGGCGCAGGTCGCTGTCTTTGGGCAGGGCGATACCGTACTGCTCCTCTGTCGGGATAACCTCGACTATTTCCACGTTGCCGCCGCTGTTCTCGGCCTCGTACTGGGAGACGGCGAGGTCGTTTATGATGGCGTCGATCTGGCCGTTCTCCAGCGCGCTGAAGGCGTCTTCGATGGTGTCGAAGGTCCGGATCTCACCGCCGATGGTTCCCTCGTCCTTTAACTCGTTGGCTTTGATCTCACCGGTAGTGCCAAGCTGCACGCCGACAGTGGCGTCGCCAAGCTCGTCCACGGACCCGATTCCGGCGTCGCCCGGCGCGAGCAGCGACTGGTCGGCGTTGAAATAGGGATCGGAGAAGTCTATGCGCTGTGCTCGCTCGGGCGTGATGGTCATGGAGGAGATCGCCGCGTCGTATTGGTTGTTTGCGAGCCCGCCGATGATGCCGTCGAACGTGACGTTCTGGTACTCGGGCGTGAAGCCCGCCCTCTTTCCGACCTCGTTCATCAGGTCTATGTCGAAGCCCGTGGGTTCCCCATCCTTCTCGAACTCAAACGGCGGATAGGCGATGTCCGAGGCGACGGATATGTCTTCGCCGCCTCCACCTTCTCCACCTCCCTGGCCTCCTCCGCCTCCACTGCCACAGGACGTGGCGAACGCCACGGTAAACGCCAGGACCGCAATGATCAGCGCCACCCGAAAACTATTCTTTGTACTCTTCAATATTCCATCCCTCCCAGTGATGACCGATGTCCGTTCCCAGTCTATAGCAGAGAGCGCACCGTTCGCGCAAGTCTGGCGGTGAGACAAGGCTCGTTGACCAGGCGTCAGGGTGCGTGCTACGTTGGCAGTGTACACGGGTGAAGGAGGATGGAGTTGGGGGATCTCGAAACCGGATTGGGGCGGGAAATTGGACGCGCCGTCGAGGCCAGGCGCGAGAGCGCGATGACGTTGCTGCGAGAACTGGTGCGTGTCCCTTCGGTCACGGGCGAGGAGGGCGCCGTTCAAGAAATTGTCGAGGAGGCATTTCGGGAGCGCGGCCTGGAGGTGGACCGCTGGGAGGCGACGCCGGAGGAGATCTCTCCGTACCTGGACCATGTCGGCGAGCAGGAGACTTTCGAGGACCGCCCGAACGTCGCTGGCGTGAGATCCGGGACCGGAGAAGGACGCTCCATCCTCCTCAACGCCCACGTTGACACGGTGGCGCCCGGAGATCCGGCGTCCTGGACCCGCGACCCGCACGCCGGCGAGGTCGAGGGCGATCTCCTCTACGGCCGAGGCTCGTGCGACATGAAAGGCGGGCTTGTCACCTACCTCACGGCGCTCGATGCCCTCTCTGACCTCGGCATCCGGCTTCGAGGCGACGTGACGGTGGCCGCGACGGTAGGCGAGGAGAGTGGAGGTCTGGGCGCGCTCTCGACCGTGCTGCGAGGATACCGGGCCGACGCGGCGCTCATTACGGAGCCGACCCGCCTGCGGCTAGTCCCAGCCCAGGGAGGCTCGCTCGTGTTCCGGCTCACCGTCCCCGGACGCTCCGCCCACGCCGCCGTGCGCGACGAGGGCATCTCCGCGCTGGAGAAATTCATCCCCATATTCGAGGAGTTGCGGGCGTTGGAGCGGGAGCGCAACGCCACGCTCTCGCATCCGCTCTACGACGGGATGGAGAACAAGGTCCCTATCAACGTCGGTGTCGTGCGGGCCGGGAACTGGGCCTCGACGGTGCCGGAGTCGCTGGTGGCGGAGGTGCGGGCCGGCCTGATCCCCGGCGAGGAAGTCGGACCGTTCCGGGAACTCGTAACCGAACGCATCGCTTCGGTGGCAAACCAAGATCCCTGGCTGCGCGAGCATTCGCCGGAGATCGAATGGTTCGGCGGCCAGTTCGCACCGGCGGAAGTATCGTTAGATGCCCCGATCTGCGAGGCCGTGAAGCGGGCCCATGAAAAAGCGACCGGCGAGCATCCTGCAGTCGAGGGCGTCCCTTACGGCGCGGACATGCGGCTCTTCGTCCGTTTTGGGGAAACGCCGTGCGTCATGTACGGCGCGGGCGACGTGCGGGCCGCCCACGCTCCCGACGAACACATAAGTATCCCCGACCTGATGACCGCGACGAAGACCGTGGCGTTCTTGATCTCCGACTGGTGCGGCGCGGCCCGGTAGGCGATTTGACCGGGGTACGACAGATAAATACAATTCGCATCCTGTAACCTTTGCGACATACTGTTGGTGGCAAGAGAGGAGCAGGCTTTTGGAGACGCCGGGCGCGCAGCCGACCATTACCCCGAACGTCATGGACCAGCAGGAGGAGCTCGCTCGCGCCATAAGCGCGCCGTTGCTGTTCTTCTACGTGTTGGGAGACGTGCTCGGGTCGGGCATCTACGCCTTGATCGGGGTGATGGCCGCCAGCGTCGGCGGCGCGTTCTGGACTTCATTCGTCGTCGGGGTGAGCGCCGCCATGCTCACCGGCTTCGCCTACGCCGAGCTCATCACCAAGTACCCTCAGGCGGCGGGCGCGGCCCTCTACGTCAGCCGGGCGTTCCGGAATCGCTTCCTGACCTTCTTGATCACGTTCTGCACCGTGGCCGCGAGCCTGGCCGCGACGGGCGCCCTGGCGCTGGCGTTCAGCGGGTACTTCGTGGAGCTCGTGCAGAGCTTCTTGGGCGTGCCGCTGCTCGTGGCGGCGCTCGTCTTCGTAGTCGTTCTGGCGTACATCAACTTCCGCGGCATCTCCGAGTCGGTGAAGACCAACCTCGCCATGAGCATCATCGAGCTCACGGGCCTCGCGTTGATACTCCTGATCGGGAGCGTCGTGCTCTTCGGCGGCGACGCGAACCTCAGCAGGCCCTTCGAGTTCAACGAGGGTGGAAACCCGGCGCTACTGGCGCTCACCGGCGCCGCGCTCGCGTTCTTCGCTATGACCGGCTTCGAGAACGCGGCCAACGTCGCCGAGGAGACCCAGAACCCGAGCCGAGTCTACCCGCGGGCGCTGTTGGGCGGCATGGCGACGGCGGGGCTCATCTACCTGGTTATCGCCTTCGTCGCCTCGATGGTGGTGCCAACGGGACAGCTCGCGGGTTCGGAGGTGGCGCTCTTGACGGTCGTGCAGACGGGACCGATTCCTTTCCCGGGCTGGATTTTCTCGATCATCGCGTGCGTGGCGATCACGAACACGTGCCTGGTCTCCCTCATAACGAACTCCAGGATCATGTACGGCATGGCGAAGGAGGGCATAGTGCCGCGCATCTTCGCCCGCACCCACCAGTCGCGCCGCACGCCGCTCATAGCCATAATCTTCACCACGATTATCGCCCTGATCCTGATCGTCGGCGTCGGGGAGGCGGGCGTGAACACCCTCGCCAACGCCACCGTCGCCTTCTTGCTGGCAGTCTTCGCGCTGGTCTGCCTCTGCGCCCTCGTGCTGCGCCGCGACAACCTGGACCACGAACACTACACGGCCCCGACCGCGCTCCTCGTCCTCGGCGTGGTGGTCAACGTAGCGCTGCTGCTGTACGTCCTCGGGACGGACCTGCAGGGCCTCATCGCCGGGGACGTTACGGTCAGGTCGAGCGTGATCCTGGTGTGCATCGTGATGCTGGTGGTTGGCCTCGGACTTTACTTCGTGAACAACCTGGCCCAACGCAGGCTGGATTCGTCCCGCGACGGAAGAGGAGAATCATGACCCACGTACTCGTCGCCACCGACGGTTCGGAGCAGTCGCTCAAGGCCGCCCGATATTTGCGCTCGCTCTTGGACCCGGCCTCCGTGGAGAAGGTCAGCGTCATAGCCGTGGTCCGGCCTCTGGCCGCCGTCCCGTTCGCGAGCGATTTCGGCGAGGAGCACCACGCCGCCCAGCAGGCGGAGATAGATCCCACGGGCTACTCGTTCCAGCGGGCCGCCAGAGAGGCCGTCGACCGCGTGGCGAGAGAACTGCGGGACATAACCGCCAACGTGGACACCACCGTCCGCGCCGGCACGCCGGCTGACCAGATCGTGCGCGCCGCCGACGAGCTCGAAGCCGACCTCATAGTCATAGGGGGCCGAGGCAAGGGCGCGATGGAGGCCATCGTCCTCGGCAGCGTCGCCTACCGCGTCCTCCACCACGCCCCGTGCCCCGTGCTCGTCATGCGCTAGGGAACGAAGCGCCTACCCGGAGAGCGCCGCGAGCAGCCGGTCGTTCTCCTCGGGGCCGCCGATGGTCACCCGGCTCCACCCGACGGGGTAGCCGAGAGCCTCGCCCTCGCGCACCAGCACGCCGGTCTTCTCGAACACCTTCGGCCCCGTGCCGACCATGACGAAGTTGGTGTGAGAGGGGACGTACTCCAGGCCGGCCTCCCCGAATGCTTCCTGCACGCGCACGCGCTCGCGTTTCATCAGGCTGGCGCGTTCGGCGATGGCCTCCGGCTGGCGCATCGAGGCCGTCGCGGCGGCCTGACCGGCCTGGTTCACGCTGAATGGGACGTGGGCCCGCCAGACGTAATCGGCGAGCTTTGCCGAGGCTATACCGTATCCGACCCTGAAAGCCGCGAGCCCGTGTACTTTGGAGAACGTCCGCGAAGAGACGATGTTTTCGGATTCCAACGCCAGCTCATGTGAACCTTCATAGAGTGGATCTTCCACGAACTCGTAATAGGCTTCGTCCAGGATCAGGAGCACGTCATCGGGCAGCGCCCCGGCGAACGCCCGCACTTCGGAGAGAGGGTGGTACGTGCCGGAAGGGTTGTTGGGGTTGCAGAGGATCACGGCCCGCGTCTCATCCGTGACCGCCGAGAGCATGGCGTCCAGATCGGCCTTGTGGTTCGCGTCCAACTCCACCTTGCGGACCCGGAGCCCCACCACGTTCGCCGACGAGACGTAGAAGGGGAAGGAGGGCCAGGGAATGATCACCTCCCCCGGCCGCTCCAGCGTCTGCATCAGGTCAACCAGCACCTCGCTGGAGCCGTTGCCGACGATTACGTTCTCGTGCGCGACGCCGGGGTTCGCCGAGGCGATGGCCGCCCTCAGAGGGCCGGAGTCGCGATCCGGATATCGTCCGGCGCGGGAGAGAGACTCGATGATCGCTTCTCTGGCTTCCGGGAGTGGGCCGAAGGAGAGCTCGTTCATGGTCAGCTTCACGTACTCCTTCGAGCCGCAGTCAACCGAGATCTCTTCCCCGAGCCGCGGCGGGTTGTATGGAAGCATGCCGTCCAGCACCGGCCTGGTCTTCATGGAGTCTCCGATCTCCTCGAAACAGAACGAACGTCCGAGAAAGATAGCTCCCCACGGCCCGAACCGCAATGCGGCGCCGGCGACGTGCGGATCTCCCACCCTACCGACGAGCGCGTCAGCGGCACGGAGCCGATGACGACGGAGAAGACAGTCGCATGCCTCCTGGCGGACTGGCGCGGCGTGGACGCCTATGACGTTTGATGTGTAATTTGACAACTTCCTTCCGGTAACCAGTCCAAATACTTCGTGGACGATCTATTGACGCGAAACCGCTCCATGTATAATATGTCGTGTACGACGTGTAGAGTACGACCTATAGAAACGTAATCAGGATGGCGGACGGCATGGAGACTGCAAACGAGGGGTTGCTCCGAGAGGCTGAGGAGGTGGCGGCCAATGTGCATGCGTTGCGTCGGCTCTTGCTCCGTTCTTTCGAGCCGGACATCGCCAAGGGTGGGGTGACGGTGCCCCAGATGAACGCCCTCGAAGAGCTCGCCGGGGAAAATGGCCTGAGCCTCAAGGAGCTAAGTGGGCGGATGGGCCTCTCCCACTCGACGGTCTCTGGCATCATCGACCGCCTACAGCGGAAGGGTTTCGTCAGACGAACGCCGGACTCGAAAGACCGGCGCTACAGCCGCATCTTCCTCTCTGAGGAGGTCAAGGACTACGTCCGCGTGGAGGTGCCATCTCGTAGGCTTGGCCCGATCCTGAGGGCGCTGGATCTCGCGAGCGCCGGGGAGAGAGAGCAAATCCTCGCGGGCGTCGTGACGCTCAGGCGTCTTTTGGAGGCGGTCGTCTCCGAGGGTGGCGGGAACCAAAACATCGAGACGGGCGCAACCGTCCAGGTGCCATGATGCGCGGCGTATCCGGACACCGCTTCGATACGGTCGTGATCGGCGGCGGCCAGGCGGGATTGGCCGTGGGCTATTACCTCAAGGAGCAGGGCCGCGATTTCGTAATCCTCGACGCCGAAGAGCGTATCGGCGATGCCTGGAGAAAACGGTGGGACTCCTTGAGGTTGTTCACCCCTGCCGCCCTCAGCGGCCTCCCTGGCATGCCTTTCCCGTTCCCGGGCGGCTACTTCCCTACCAAGGTCGAGACAGCCGACTATCTCGAGGAGTACGCTGGAAAGTTCGATTTACCCGTGCGCCTCGGTCGGCGAGTGGATTCTCTGAGACGCGAGGGCGAAGCTTACCTGGTAAGCGCCGGGGAGGAGCGATACGTGGCCGAGAACGTGGTGGTGGCTACGGGTCCGTACCATGCGCCTCGCGTCCCGGGCTTTGCGGAGTGGCTGGACCCCTCCATCACCCAACTCCATTCGAGCGCCTACCGTAGGCCCGATCAGATACCAGAGGGCGACGTGCTGGTGGTCGGAGCCGGCAACTCTGGCGCCGAGATCTCGCTGGAACTCTCTGCATCCCACCGCATGTACCTGTCCGGACTGGACACGGGCAACGTGCCCGGCGGAGTTTCCGAAGCACACCTTCCAGGGCATCTCCTGCTCTCGTGGTTCATAGGATGGTGGATCATTGGCCGCCTCACCGCCGACACCAGGTTCGGGCGGAGGGGCAGGAAATTCAGCCGCACTCGGGGCATGCCCCTCGTCCGATTCAGCCCCACGGACCTCATCGAAGCCGGCGTCGAGCGTGTACCGAGGGTCGAGGGCGTCGTGGACGGCAACCCCCAACTCGCAGACGGACAGGTGCTGGAGGTCGCGAGCGTGGTGTGGACGACGGGATTCAGGCCCGACTTCGGCTGGATCGCGCTCCCCATCTTCGGCGAGGATGGCTACCCCATACAACACCGGGGAGTAGTGGACACTGCACCGGGCCTGTACTTCCTCGGGCTCCCCTTCCAGCATACGTTCTTCTCGGAGACGATTGGCGGGGTCGGCAAGGACGCCCGCCATCTCGCAGAGCATCTCGCCAACCGTGTCACGGAGCGTAAGCACAAGCCGGCCGTCGCGCCGCGCATCCCGACGTGAAAAGTTCCGGAGCCGTCGCGGCGGCTGGATAAGCCGGTTGGTCTCGACCCCTTATGGATCGCGCCAGACGTGGAGATACCAGTAGAAAGGCGCGACGAGGATGCCGCCTAAAAGGAGCACGACGACCCACGTGGATTTCTGTTCTTCATCGATCTCGTCGCTGGAAAGGGCGTGAAGCACGAGGATCAGCGGCATTGCTATCGCCAGTAGAACTGCCAGGAACAGCGTGGCGATGCCCAGGAAGACCAGCACGAAGTGCCGCGCGAACGCCTCGAAGAATTCATCGGGCAACTCCTCCGAGCCCTGGGCCGGGGCTTCGGGGAAGAGGAGGATCGTGGCGGCGAGTATGCTGGCGAAGGCCGCGACCAGGAACAAAGGCGAGACCGTAGCCAACCCGAGCGTCAGTTTGGAGAGTTTGCTCAACTTCTTCTCCCCACGCTAGTGAAGGATCTGGTTCAGGAAACGTTTGGTGCGCTCGTGCTCTGGATCCTGGAAGAAGTGTTCGGGAGAGCCGACCTCGACGATGCGCCCTTCGTCCATGAATATGATCCGGTCGGCGACGCGCCTGGCGAAGCCCATCTCGTGGGTTACGATGACCATCGTCATGCCGCCGCCGGCGAGCCCGGCCATCGCCTCTAAAACCTCGCTTATCATCTCCGGGTCCAGCGCGCTCGTGGGCTCGTCGAAGAGCATGATCCTGGGTTCCATCGCCAGCCCGCGCGCTATGGCGACCCGCTGCTGCTGACCACCGGACAGGCTCTCGGGATACTTGTTCGCCTGCTCGGGGATGCCGACCCGCTCCAGCAGGCGCATGCACCGCTCCCCGGCTTCCTTCGCTGAGACCTTCTTCACCTTCATCGGAGCGAGCTCTATGTTCTGGGCGACCGTCATGTGCGGATAGAGGTTGAACTGCTGGAAGACCATCCCGATCTCACTCCGCAACCGGTTGAGGTCCGTGCCCTTGTCGCCGGGGCGCATCCCATCCACGACCAGCTCGCCGGAGGAGATCCCCTCCAGCCCGTTAATGCACCGGAGCAGCGTGCTTTTCCCCGACCCGCTCGGGCCGATCACGACCACGACCTCGCCCTCGTCCACTGTGAGGTCTATGCTTTCGAGGACCTGGAAATCTCCGAAGAACTTGTCCACCCCGCTGAACTCGATGATGCTCATGGCCCGCGCCTCTCTCGAACTCCGCCCCGGTACGGCGGTAGAATAGCATAGGCGATATCGGCTCAGAACGATGGGGGAGGAGCATTGGATAGCCTCTTCGACAGCGCGGAGGGTGGCGAGAACCGTGAGGCGCGGCTCGCCGAACTGGCCCGGCAGGTGGCGGTGTGTACCCGGTGCGATCTGGCCCTCAGCCGCACCAACACGGTCTTCGGGACGGGCGACCCGCACTCGCCCCTGATGCTCGTCGGCGAAGGACCGGGAGAAAATGAAGATGCCACGGGGCTGCCATTCGTCGGACGGGCTGGCAAGCTCCTCGACGACATCCTCGCGGCGGTGGATCTGACGAGGGATCAGGTGTATCTGACCAACACCGTGAAGTGCCGGGCGGCGGTCGAGGAGGGAGGTAGGATGAAGAACCGTCCGCCCAAGACGGGTGAGATCCGGGCCTGCAATCCTTACCTCGAAGCCCAGATGGAGGCGGTGAAGCCCGAGATCATACTCTGCCTCGGCGGTCCCGCCGCCAAGACCCTCATAGACAAGGACTTCCGCATCACCAAAGACCGCGGCAAATGGCATGAGGTCCACGGCGCCAAAACGATGGCGACCTTTCACCCCGCCTACGTACTGCGCCAGCGCGGCGACGACCTCCAGCAGGCCAAGCGCCTCGTCTGGAAAGACGTGCAAGCCGTCTACGCCGAGTACCAGAAGGCGATGGAGGCGCGAGGTTAGCCCGGCGGGCAAACTCGCCCGGCTCTGCTCATCGTCGCTGCGGTCTTCTTGCTGGGCGTGGCCGTCTTGTCGGTAGCGCTGTACGTGGCTTATCTTGAGGACTCGTGCGCGAGTGGAGGCGCCTGCGCACCCTCGGCGAAACCCTGATCTGCGGAGAGCCCGGAGCAACCTCGGGTTTTCCTCTTTTTGCGAAGACGACAGATTGTGTTTGTGATACATTGAATCACGAAGGGAGTCCGACTCGTGGCGCGAATCCGGAGGTTGGACTGGAGGCTGGATCGCGTGGAGCACATCGCGAGGCACAACATCGTGCCGGCGGAGGTCGAGGAGGTGGTCTTTGAGGATCGCAAAGCGGTACTGGAGAAGGCGGGGCCTGCCAGAAGGGATCCAGCGCAGATCGTGTACGTGCTGCTTGGGCGTACGCAAGCCGGGCGCTATCTGATGGCGGTTTTGATCTACGAGGGTAGAGGGGTGGGTTTCCCGGTGACCGCAAGGGACATGAACCAGGCCGAGCGCGGGAGGTATTCGAGATGAGCGAAGCGAGAAATGCTGCTGGAAGCGGAGCGCGGGAAGAGATGGAGGAAGTTCTGGCACGCGGTGACGTGCAGGAGATGGCCGAGTTCTTCGACCGTGCGGATACGGGCGAGCTGGACCTGAAGCCAGCGGACGATCTGGTAGTAGGGCCGGAGTTGGAGCAGATCTCAATACGATTGCCGAAGGAAGACCTTGAGGCCCTCCGCCGGCGGGCGGCGCGGAGCGGCGTCGGCTACACGACCCTGATACGCATGATCGTACGCGCCCATCTCCAGAACCCGTTGACCTATTGAGAAAAGGCATGTTCGAGGA
>Ga0136616_10001307_pt1 | contig 12991 bp, 13 predicted proteins | sample AntDrymUQ2992106_2_FD_106648 | JGI IMG/M metagenome (GOLD analysis project Ga0136616, IMG submission 106648) | Polar desert sand microbial communities from Dry Valleys, Antarctica - metaG UQ299 (21.06) | ecosystem: Environmental > Terrestrial > Soil > Desert | place: Antarctica: Dry Valley...
CACGCCCGCCGCCCAGGGCTAGCCCAGTGCTGCACCTGCGCGCGATCTCCCCGCCCGAACGCACCGACGCCGTCCAGGCGCTGCTGGTCGCCGAGCCCGGCGCCACCCACATCGTCGTGCTGCCCGGGGCGGCGGTGGAGCCCGCCGGCGACGTCGTCGAGGCGGACCTGGCGCGCGAGGCTGCCGACGACGTCCTCGGCCGGCTGCGCGAGCTCGGGCTGGAGCAGTCCGGCGGGATCACCCTGACCACCCTGGACACGACCCTGTCCGATGCGGCGGAACGGGCCGAGGAGGCCGCGCCCGGCGATCCGGGCGACGCGGTGATCTGGGACGAGCTGGTGGGACGCACCGGCGAGGACTCCCGCCTGACGGTCAGCTACCAGGTGTTCCTGTCCATCGCCTGCCTGCTCGCCGCGATCGGGGCCATCACGGACTCACCGGTCACCGTGGTCGGCGCGATGGTGCTCGGGCCGGAGTTCGGGCCGCTGGCCGCTCTCTCAGTCGGGCTGGTGCTGCGCCGCCGCGACCTCGTCGGGCACGGCGCATTCGCGACCGTCGTCGGGTTCGCCATCGCAATCGCGGTCACCGCGGTGGGTGCCTTGCTGATGGACGTCACCGGGCTGCTGACCGTCGAGGACGTGCTCAACGTGCAGCAAGTGGACTTCGTCTACGAGGTCGGTCCGTTCTCGTTCATCATCGCGCTGCTCGCCGGCGCGGCCGGGATGCTCTCGCTGACCTCCAGCCGGTCGGCCGCACTGGTCGGGGTGTTCATCTCGGTGACGACGGTGCCGGCGGCCGCCTATGCGGCGGTGGCCGCAGTGGAGGGGCAGTACGCCAGGGCCGGCGAGTCCGCCCTGCAGCTACTGATCAACATTGCCGGCATCATCGTGGCGGCCTCGGCGGTGCTCGTGCTGTCGCGGTGGCTGCGCCGGCGTCGAACCGGCGACCGGGTGCTGTCCAGCCGATGAACTCCCGCTCGGCGGCCCCGAGCGTTCGCCCCGCGGTCGTCGACACGACACCCAGCACTCACCGGAGATGAGTTTTCCCTGGTGATCGTGTTGGCGTGACAGTCACAGTCTCGGCGCTCCGGCAGGTACCCACGCAGGCGCCCACGCTGATCAGCAGCATCGTGATCCTCGGTGACTCCACCCCGGTCGGCCTCGGGGACCCGATGCCCGGCGGCGGCTGGCGCGGCTTCGGCCCGCTGCTCGCCGAGGCTCTGGGACCGCCGGGGTCGGTGTCGCTGACCAACCTGTCGACCGTCGGTGCCCGGATGACCGGCGTGCGGCAGGAGCAGCTGCCGGGCGCGCTCGCGGCGAAGCCGCAAGCCGCCGTGGTCGTCGTGGGCATGAACGACACGCTGCGCTCGGACTTCGATCCCGTCCGGCTGCACGCCGAGTACGACGAGGTCGTCGGCGCGCTGCGCGCCGCTGGTTCGGCCGTGCTCACCACCCGCTACCACGACCACAGCGAGATCTTCTAGCTGCCGGGATCGCTCGGCTGGGCCCTGCGCGCACGCATCGCTCAGCTCAACGCCGCGACCGACGCGGTTGCCGCGCGGCACGGCGCCGCCATGCTCGATCTGCACACGCTGCCCGGCGGCTACGACAAGGCGTCGTGGAGCGTGGACCGGCTGCACCCCTCCGAGCTGGGGCATCGGATGCTGGCCCAGGGGTTCGCCGAGCTGCTACGCGGCGCCGGCTTCGCTGTACCGCAGCCGGTCAGCCTCACCTGCGGCGGCGGTCGCCAGGTCACCGCCGCACACCACGCCGCGTGGCTGGTCGTCAAGGGCATCCCCTGGTTGTGCCGGCGCGGCAAGGACCTGGTCCCCTACGCGGTGTCGGCGGTGCTGCAGGAACGGAGGCGTCAGAGCGAGTCGAGGAAGCGCGCCATCCGCTCCAGCGCCTCCTCCAGCAGCGGCAGCGCGGTGGCGTACGAGCAGCGGATGTGGCCCTTGCCCGGCGCTCCGAACACGCTCCCCGGCACCACCGCCACCCGCTCAGCGTGCAGCAGACTCTCGGCGAACGTCTCGTCGTCGAGCCCGGAGGCCCTGATGGAGGGGAACGCGTAGAACGCGCCGCCCGGCTCGGGACACTCCAGCCCGATCTCCCGCAGCCCCTTGACGAACAGCCTGCGTCGCCGGTCGTAGTCGGCGACCATGTTGGCCACGTCGTCGCCCGCCGAGGTGAGCGCCTCGACCGCCGCCAGCTGGGAGACGTGCGGGGCGCACAGCATCGTGTACTGGTGCACCCGGACCGCGAGGTCGGCGATCGGGTCCGGCGCGCACAGGTAGCCGACTCGCCAGCCCGTCATCGCGTGCGCTTTGGAGAACCCACCGAGCAGCACGGTGCGGTCCTTCGCACCCGGCAGCGACGAAACGCAGGTGTGCACGCCGGTGTAGGTCAGCCGGTCGTAGATCTCGTCGGAGATCAGGTACAGGTCGTGCTGCTCGGCGACCCTGACCAGCGCCTTGAGGTCCTCGCGGGTCTGCACGGCGCCGGTCGGGTTAGAAGGCGAGCCGAACAGGATGGCTTTGGTCCGGTCGGTGACCGCTGCGGCGACCGTCTCGGCGTGGATGCGGAAGCCGTCGTCGCCGCTGGTCGCGACGGGCACGGGAGTGCCGCCGGCGAAGGAGACACACGGCTGGTAAGCCACGTAGCACGGCTCGGGGACGATCACCTCGTCACCGGGGTTCAGCAGCACGCGCAGCGCGAGGTCCAGTCCTTCCGACACGCCCGCGGTGATCAGGCATTGCCCGTCGGGCTCGTAGCCCACGCCGCAGCGCCGTCGCAGGTCCGCGCAGATCAGGTCCCGCAGCTGGGGCAGGCCGGCGTTGGAGGTGTAGGTGGTGTGGCCGTGCTCCAACGCGTAGATGCCGGCCTCGCGGATCCGCCACGGCGTCACGAAGTCCGGCTCGCCGACGCCGAGCGAGATGACGTCGGCCATCTGGCCGGCGATGTCGAAGAAGCGCCGGATGCCCGAGGGCGGGCAGGCGGCGACGACGGCGTTGAGTGGTTTCACAGCGCGACGCTCACGGGGCGACCGGGAGGCGATGGTCGGCGTCGGGCTCGAGGAACGAGTCACCATCGCGCTTGTAGGTCTTGAGCACGAAGTGCGTCACGGTGCCCTGCACACGGTCGATCGTGGACAGCTTCTGCGCCACGAACTCGGCGACCTTGCGGATGTTGCGGCCGACCACCGTGCAGCGAACGTCGTCGGTGCCGGACACGAGGTAGACCGCACGTACCTCGGAGAACCGGGAGATCCGGGCGGCGACGTCGTCGAACCCGGTACCTCGCGCGGGGTGGACCGACACGTCGATGAACGCGGAGACGACGTCCTCGCCGGTCTCCTCCGCCACCTTGTCCCAGTCGACGACCGCCTTGTAGCGGCGGATGACGCCGGTGTTCTCCCAGTCGGCGATGCGACTGGTGATCTGCTGCACCGGCAGACCGGTCATACCCGCGATCTGCTCGGGGGTCAGCCGGGCGTCGCGTTCGAGCAACTCAAGGATCTCGCGCACGGGACCCGACCCTAGTCGCTGGCCGGTGGGCGCCCGCGAGCCGTTTTCGCTACCGGGAGGCCCCACTGCCGCTGAGCAGCCGGATGATGCGCAGCAGGGTCGTCACGAGGTACACGAGGCGGTCGGTGACGCGCTTGAGCACCGCGGAGATCTGGGTCTTCGGGTCGGCCTGGTGGACCAGGGCCGCGACCGTGCCGTCCATCCGGGCACGGATCGCGCCGCTGTCGGTCTGTGGCGCCGGCTCGTGGTAGCGGCCGGGCTTGGCGAGCTGGCCGCTGACCCAGTCGAGGTCGTCCTTGATCGACTGCATGGTCCGCTCCGGGACCGTGGCGATCTCCAGGATCTTGGCCTTGGCACGCAGGCCCATGATCAGCGCAATGATGGCCAGCGGTACGCCGATGATCAGCCCGGCGAGCCAGCCAGGGACGACGAGGGCGAGTGCGAGGACGGCGGCGGTGGTCAGCGCCGAGACAGCGATCAGGCCGATGACGGCGGTCACCCCGAGGGTCTTGCCCGTTGCCTTCGCCTTCTCGGCGGTTTCGCGGAGCTCGGCGGTGGCCACCTCGAGCTCTTGCTTGGCAAGCGTGGTGCCTTCGCTGGCCAAACGCTTCACAAGATCGGGCAGGGAGGTGTCTTCGAGGTGCTTGGGCACAGCCGGAGCCGCCATCGGGGACCCCTTTCAATCGTCGCGGGCGCGCAAGTGGCGTAATCCGGCGCAGCCTAGCTGCACTGTCCATACCGGACTAAGTGCCGGAGATCAGCACTGCCTGGCGTAACGTCGCGACCCGTGGGCGAGGACGGCGCGCTCTTCGATCTTGGCGACGGGCCTGGCAGCGGCTCGCGTTCGGCGACCCAGCCGGAGTCCGTGTCGGCCAACGCGCCGCTGGCGGTGCGGATGCGTCCGCGCTCGCTGGAGGAGATGGTCGGGCAGCATCAGCTGCTCGCGCCCGGCGCACCGCTGCGGCGGCTGATCGAGGGCGGCCCTGGTGCCTCGTTGCTGCTCTACGGCCCACCCGGCAGCGGCAAGACCACCGTCGCGCGGCTGATGTCCGCCGCGGGTGAGCGGCACTTCGTGGCGCTGTCCGCACTGTCGTCGGGGGTGAAGGACCTTCGGGCGGTGATCGAGGACGCCCGCAAGCGGCTGCGTACCGGGCAGCAGACCGTGCTGTTCATCGACGAGGTGCACCGGTTCTCCCGTACCCAGCAGGATGCGCTGCTGGCCGCGGTGGAGGACCGGGTGGTGCTGCTGGTCGGGGCGACGACGGAGAACCCGTCCTTCTCGGTGGTGTCGCCGCTGCTGTCGCGCTCGCTCGTGTTGCAGTTGCAACCGCTGAGCGACGACGACGTGCGGCTGCTGATCCAGCGCGCGGTGGCCGACCCGCGTGGCCTGGCCGGCGGCTACGAGCTGGCAACCGACGCGGAGGACCAGCTCGTGCGGCTGTCCGCGGGTGACGCCCGACGAGCGCTGACGGCGCTGGAGGCGGCCGCCGACGCGGCCACCGCGACCGCCTCGACCAGCATCGACGCGGCGACTGTGCAGACCGTCGTCGAGCAGGCGTCCGTGCGCTACGACCGGGCCGGCGACCAGCACTACGACGTGATCAGCGCGTTCATCAAGTCGATCCGCGGCTCGGACCCCGACGCCGCCCTGCACTACCTCGCCCGGATGATCGTCGCCGGCGAGGACCCGCGGTTCATCGCGCGCCGGCTGATCGTGCACGCCAGCGAGGACATCGGGCTGGCCGATCCCACCGCGCTGCCGGCGGCGGTGGCCGCGGCCCAGACGGTGCAGCTGATCGGCATGCCGGAGGCCCGGCTGGCGTTGGCCCAGGTGACGCTGCATCTGGCCACCGCGCCGAAGTCCAACGCGGTGATCACCGCCGTCGACGAGGCCATCGGCGACGTCCAGGACGGCGCGGTCGGCGGCGTGCCACCGCACCTGCGCGACGGGCACTACGCCGGCGCGGCCCGGCTGGGCAATGCGGTCGGCTACCGCTACCCACACGACGCCCTCGACGCACTGATCGCCCAGCAGTACCCGCCGGACGAGCTGGTCGGGCGCGACTACTACCAGCCCAGCGACCGCGGCGCCGAGCGCGAGCTCGCCCAGCGGCTGCCCAAGCTGCGCCGTGCGGTGCGCGGCGAGCAGCCACCGGCCGGTGAGTGATGCGGGCCGGCTCGGCAGCGGTTGCGCTCGTTGCGGCGCTGCTGGCGGGGTGTAGCTCGGCGACGTCGCCGCAGAGCTTCGGTCGCGCCGACGAGCGGATCGCGGTGACGAACGGCGCGAGCTTCGAGATCGTGCTCGATGCGAACAGCGGCGTCGGTGACGATTGGCGGATCGTCGGCGAGCCGGACCCTGCGGTGGCGGTGCCGACGGGGGAGGGCTACCGCAGCGACTCCGACCAACCCGGATCGCCGGGCCACGCCTCGTTCGCCTTCCGTGCGGCCGGTGCGGGGACGACGGCCGTCAAGATCTACAACTGCTACCGCTGCGGGCCGGACGGCAAGCCCAGACCCGAGGACGAGCACCTCGCAGAGACGCTGGCGTTCACCGTCGTGGTGACGGGATAGGGCCTAGCGGATCGAGGGGTTGTTTCTGCGCTTGATCGCTGCGTATGCCGCGGTGCCGAGGAACAGCAACCCGCCGATGATGGCCAGCCAGAACAGGCCCTTGATGAGCGCCCCGAGCACCGTCAGGACGAGCCAGATGACGAGCAGAATCGCGATGATTGCCAGCACACCGCGATGCTACCTGCCCTGCCGTCGCGGCCCTGGGCTCCACGCCAGCGATAAATCGCGCAGGGGTAGCCTGACGGGCGATCAAAGACCCTCACATCTCATGCCGGGAGGCAACGTGTCGGCAGGCGAAATCGCCGCGCTGATTGCCGCGGGTGCCTTCGTGGTGCTGGTCATCCTGCTCGCGATCCCGCTCGTCAAGCTCGGACGGACACTCGACGAGGCGACGGTCGCTATCCGCGCGGCGCAGGAGGGAAGCGGCCCGCTGCTCGACGGCGCCACCACCACGCTGAACCAGGTCAACACCCAGCTCGAGCGGGTGGACGGCATCACCTCCAATGCGCGCGCCGTGACCAGCAACGTCTCCGTGTTGACCTCGCTGTTCACCGCCACGCTCGGTGGCCCGCTGGTCCGCGCGGCCGCGTTCAGCTACGGCGTGTCCAAGGCGATCAAGGCACGGCGGGTCGGCCGCAAGGCCGCCGCGGTGGCGCCTCGACGCTCGGTTCCGCTGCGCGGCCGGCGGGGGAGGACGTCGTGACCAGGCTGTTCTGGCTGGGGTTCGGGCTGGCCGCAGGCGCGGCGTTTGCCCGGCGCACCACAAGGGTTGCCCAGCGGCTGACCGGACAGGGGGTCGGCGCCGACCTGGGCGACGGGCTGCGCGAAGTAGGTGCTGGCATCGGCGCGTTCGGCGCGGAGATCAGGGCCGGAATGGCCACGCGCGAGCAGGAGTTGACTGACATGGTTGAGCAGCGCACCGGTACCCGGCTGCCCACCGTGGCGTCCGCACTGGCCGACGACACGCAGGCGTCGGGACAAGCCGGTTCGCGGCGGGCTCGAGCGCGCCGGGCGGGCGCCTGAGCGGCTCCCGCGAGCAGCGTCCCTACCGCTCGGCAACCGAGACCGAGAGACAGCCACCGTGCACACCCACGAGATCCGTCGCCGCTTCGTCGAGCACTTCACCAATGCAGGACACACGCTCGTGCCCAGCGCGTCGCTGATCCTCGACGACCCCGACCTGCTGTTCGTCAACGCCGGGATGGTGCAGTTCAAGCCGTACCTGCTGGGTGAGGCCCCGCCGCCGTACCCGCGGGCGCTGTCGATCCAGAAGTGCGTGCGCACCGGCGACATCGAGGAGGTCGGGCGCACCACCCGGCACAACACCTTCTTCCAGATGGCCGGCAACTTCTCCTTCGGTGACTACTTCAAGGAAGGCGCGATCACCCACGCCTGGGACCTGATCACCAGGAGCCAGGACAACGGTGGCTACGGCTTCGACCCCGAGCGGATCTGGGTCACGGTCTACCTCGACGACGACGAGGCCGCCGGGCTGTGGGAGAAGATCGCGGGCATCCCGCCGGAGCGGATCCAGCGCCGTGGGATGGCCGACAACTACTGGTCGATGGGCATCCCCGGCCCGTGTGGACCGTGCTCGGAGATCTACTACGACCGCGGCCCCGAGTATGGCCGCGAGGGCGGCCCGATCGTCGACGAGGACCGGTACCTGGAGATCTGGAACCTCGTGTTCATGCAGAACATCCGAGGTCCGGGGCCGGCCAAGGAGGGCTACGAGATCATCGGGGAGCTGCCCGCCCGCAACATCGACACCGGGATGGGTGTCGAGCGGGTCGCGGTTCTGCTGCAGGGCGTGGAGAACGTCTACGAGACCGACCTGGTCCGGCCGGTGATCACCCGTGCCGAGGAGATGTCCGGCCGCCGCTACGGCTCCGGCGGGCCGACCGGAGCTCAGGACGACGTCCGGTTCCGCGTCATTGCCGACCACGCCCGGTCCGCCGTCATGATCATCGACGACGGGGTGACGCCGACCAACGAGGGCCGCGGCTACGTACTGCGCCGGCTGCTGCGCCGGATCGTGCGCTCCGCCCGGCTGCTGGGCATCAACGAGCCCGTGCTGAGCGAGTTCGCCGTCGTCGTCCGCGACACCATGGCGCCGGCCTACCCGCAGCTGGTCACCGACTTCGACCGGATCTACTCCGTCGTCGGTAAGGAGGAGCAGACCTTCCGCTCCACGCTGGCCGCCGGCTCGCGCCTGTTCGACGAGGCCGCCCAGCAGACCAAGGCCACCGGCGGCTCCGAGCTGGCCGGGGACCGGGCGTTCCAACTCCACGACACCTACGGCTTCCCGATCGACCTGACCCTGGAGATGGCCGCCGAGGCCGGGCTGACCGTGGACGAGCCGGGCTTCCGCCGGCTGATGGCCGAGCAGCGGGCGCGGGCCAAGGCCGACGCCGCCAGCCGCAAGCACGGCGCGGCCGACGCATCGGCGTACCGCGCCGTGCTGGACAGCCACGGGGGCACCGAGTTCCTCGGCTACCGCGAGCTCGTCGCCGACGCGCGGATCGTCGGGCTCGTCGCCGGTGGCGCCGCAACACCCGCGGCGGGCGCTGGCAGCGAGGTCGAGGTCGTGCTGGACCGCACCCCGTTCTACGCCGAGGGCGGCGGCCAGCAGGCCGACACCGGCGTGCTGCGCGGCGACGGCTTCACGGTCACGGTCCACGACGTGCAGTCGCCGGTCGCCGGGCTGATCGTGCACCGCGGGGTGGTTGCCGACGGCGAGGTCGTGGTGGACGCACCGGTGCACGCCGAGGTCGACATCACCCGGCGGCAGGCGATCTCCCGGTCGCACTCCGCCACCCACCTGGTGCACGCCGGAATGCGGCGCGCGCTGGGCGACTCGGCCGCACAAGCCGGCTCGCTGAACGCCCCGGGCCGGCTGCGGTTCGACTTCACCTCCCCGGCCGGCGCGGTGCCGCCGAGCGTGCTGGCGGACGTCGAGGCGGAGGTCAACGCCGTGCTGCTGGACGACCACGAGGTCCGCGACTTCACCACCAGCCAGGAGGAGGCCCGCCGGATCGGCGCGCTGGCGTTCTTCGGCGAGAAGTACGGCGACTCGGTGCGGGTGGTGGAGATCGGTGACTACTCCCGTGAGCTGTGTGGTGGCACCCACGTGCGGCGCTCCGGCCAGCTCGGCGTGGTGAAGCTGCTGTCCGAGGCGTCCATCGGCGCCGGCGTGCGCCGCGTCGAGGGGTTGGTCGGGCTGGACGCCTACAACCACCTCGCCCGCGAGCACGTCCTGGTGAACCAGCTCGCCGAGCAGTTCAAGGTGCCCGCCGACGAGCTGCCCGAGCGCATAGGCGCGGTGGTGGAGCGGCTGCGCGAGGCCGAGCGCGAGCTGGAGCGGGTCCGGGCGGGTGCCGTGCTGGCCTCGGCCGGCGCGCTGGCCGATGCGGCGGAGGACGTCGACGGCGTCGCGCTGGTGGCCGCGGCGGCCCCGGACGGCGTCGGCGGCGGCGACCTGCGCTCGTTGGTGGTCGACGTGCGGGGCCGGCTGGGTGCCCGACCGGGCGTGGTCGTGTTGTTCAGCGCCGCAGAGGGCCCAGAAAGCGGCAAGGTCAACTTCGTGGTGGCCACGACCGATGCGGCCCGCGACCGGGGGCTGGCGGCCGGTGCGCTCGTGCCGTCGTTCGCGCCGTCGATCGGCGGTCGAGGTGGCGGCAAGCCCGACCTGGCCCAGGGCGGCGGGACCGACCCGGCCGGGGTGGCTGCGGCCATCGCGGCGTTGCGCTCGGCGTTGCGTGACGCGCTGGCGGGGGCGGCTCGCGGGTGAGCCTGCCCCCGGCCGGCTCGCCTGCCGCCCGCGCTGGAGGTCGGCCCGGACGCCGGCTGGGCGTCGATGTCGGATCGGTGCGTGTCGGGCTGGCGCTCAGCGACCCAGACGGGTTGCTGGCCACGCCGCTGGTTACCCTCGGTCGTGATGTGGGGGACGGGTCCGATCTTCGGAGGATCGCTGAACTGGTGGCCGAACACGAGGTGGTGGAGGTCGTGATCGGGCTGCCGAGGACGCTCGCGGACCGGCACGGCGCGGCCGCGCAGGCCGCCCAGGACTACGCGGACTCGCTGCGCGAGCTCATCACCGTTCCGATCGAGCTCGTGGACGAACGGCTCACCACCGTCGCAGCCGGCCGGATGCTCGCCGAGCGTGGCGTCCGCGGTCGCCGGCAGCGCGCCGTGATCGACCAGGCGGCCGCCGTCCAGATCCTCCAGAGCCGGCTCGACGCCTTGCGCGCTCTGCGTCAGGACGCCCAGCGGGCGGGGGACGTGTGAGCGACCAGTTGGAGATCTTCGCGAGCAGGCGTGAGGAGCTCGCGGCTCGTAGAGCGCTCCTGCGCGCGCGCGCCCAGCAGCGCCGCCGCCGGGTGGCCGCCCTGGTGGTCGCCGTCGGTGTCCTGCTAGCGATCGTGCTGGGCGGGGGCTACTACCTGATCTCCAATGTGATCGGCGGGTCCGATTTCGACGGCCCGGGGCGGGGCGACGTGATCGTGAAGGTCGCCGGCGGCGACTCGACGACCGAGATCGGGAATACGCTCTCCGACCGCGGCGTGGTGGGCAGCGCAAAGGCCTTCACCAGGGCGGCGGCTGACGAGGAGCGGATCCGCTCGGTTCAGCCCGGCTACTACCGGATGCGGGTGGAGATGTCAGGTGCGGCGGCGGTGTCGCTGCTGCTCGACCCGGCCAGCCGGGTCGGCGCGCTGGAGATCAAGGGCGGGTTGCAGCTCGACGACACGAGGGGCGCGAACGACGCGATCACGCCCGGCGTGCTGTCGCTGATCTCCAAGGCCACGTGCGCGGACCTCAACGGTCGGAGCACCTGCATCCCCGTGGAGGACCTGCAGGCCGCCATGGCCGGCACCGATCCCGCGCAGCTCGGCGTGCCGGAGTGGGCGATGGACGACGTGCGCAAGGCGGTGCCGATCCGGCGCCTCGAGGGGCTGCTGGTGCCCGGTCGCTACGACGTCGAGCCGGGCACCCCCGCGGCCGACGTGCTGCGCTCCCTGCTGGCCGTCTCGACCGCCCGGCTGGAGGCAGCCAACCTGGTCAAGGCTGCCGACGGCACCGGCTACACGCCCTACGAGATCCTCGTGATCGCCTCCCTGGTGGAGAAGGAAGGTGTGGCCGACGACTTCGGCAAGATCTCCCGGGTGATCTACAACCGGCTCGACACCGACCAGCGTCTTGAGATGGACTCGACGGTCAACTACCCGCTGGACCTGCAGGCGATCCGCACCTCGACCTCGGACCGCGGCCGCGCGGGGCCGTACAACACCTACCTCAACCGCGGGCTGCCGCCGACACCGATCGCCGCGGCCAGTGACCGCGCGTTGAGCGCGGCGCTCGCCCCCGAGGCCGGGCCGTGGACGTTCTTCGTGCAGTGCCGCGCCGACGGCACCTCCTGCTTCGCCAGCACGCTGAGCGAGCATCAGACGAACGTGAACGCCGCGATCAACGCCGGCGTCTTCTGACGGATCCGACGGACGTGTCTGCCGCTGCAATGTCAGGGAGGCGGGCCGCAGTGCTCGGCTCGCCGGTCGGTCACTCGCTGTCCCCGCTGCTGCACCGGGCCGCATACGCCGCGCTCGGCCTGGACGGCTGGCGTTACGACGCCGTCGAGTGTGACGCCGCCGCGCTGCCGGGGTGGGTGGACGGCCTCGGACCGGAATGGGTCGGGTTGAGCGTCACGATGCCGGGCAAGCGAGCGGCGCTGCAGCGGGCCGACGAGCGCACCGAGCGGGCGGTCGCCGTGGGGGCGGCGAACACGCTGGTACGCCGACCGGACGGTGGCTGGCTGGCGGACTGCACCGACGTGGACGGGGTGTCGGGGGCACTGTCGGATGCCGGCTGGGCCGAGCCGCGGACCGGCACGGCGCTCGTGCTCGGCGCCGGGGCGACCGCGGCGGCGGCGATCGCCGCGCTGGCCGCAATGGGCCTGCGGTACGTGGTGCTGCTGGTCCGCTCGACCGGCCGTGCCGATGACGCCGCGGCGTGCGCCCAGCGGTTCGGGATGGGCGTGCGGGTGGACGTGCTGGAGCCGGGGGCGCAATCGGTCGGGCTGGGCCCGTACCTCGGGGTCGCGGACTACGTCGCGGATGCGGACGTCGTGGTGAGCACGCTGCCGGCCGGCGCCGTGGACGCCGAGCTGGCGGGGGTGCTCGCCGGGGCACCGCTCGTACTCGACGTCGTCTATCACCCCTGGCCAACGCCGCTGGCGGATGCGGTCGCCGGGCGCGGCGGTCAAGTGGCCACCGGCCTGGACATGTTGCTGCACCAGGCGTTCGGTCAGGTCGAGCAGTTCACCGGCCGGCCGGCGCCGTGGGAGGCGATGCGCGCCGCGCTGCCTCAGCTCGGCACCCCCGGCCCAGGGTGATCGCCACGAGTGGACATCTGGCCGCGGTGGACGCGGCGGAATGTCCACTCGCCGCGATCGACGGGGCGTGGCTGGTCGGTGGCCAGCTAGCGGCCCAGTAGCGAGGCGACCTCCACCCGCACGCCCAGCAGCGCGCCGTTGCCGGTCAGGGCGGCCGGGCGGAGCTTGTGGATCATGCGCAGTACCGTGGCGTTGGCGGCCTGCACGTCGCCGGTGAACCTACGAATCCCCTCGGCGTGGGCGCGCTCGGCGAGCCGGGTCAGCAGCGCGGTGGCCAATCCGCGGCGTTGCCAGGCGTCGACAACGGCGATCGCGATCTCGGCCTCGTCGGGGTGCTGCGGCGACCGCACGTATCGGGCGATTCCGAGTCCCTCGCCGGTGTTGGCGCAGATAGCGCCGATCGCCTCGTGGTCGTGGTGGTCGATCTCGGTCAGGTACGCAAGCCGTTCCTGGCTCAGCGCCGGCAGCTGCTCGAAGAACCGGCCGAACCGGGACTCCGGGCTGAGCTCGGC
>Ga0136616_10001309_pt1 | contig 12979 bp, 14 predicted proteins | sample AntDrymUQ2992106_2_FD_106648 | JGI IMG/M metagenome (GOLD analysis project Ga0136616, IMG submission 106648) | Polar desert sand microbial communities from Dry Valleys, Antarctica - metaG UQ299 (21.06) | ecosystem: Environmental > Terrestrial > Soil > Desert | place: Antarctica: Dry Valley...
ACGGCGTCGCGATCGTGCGTTCTGAGAAGTCGCTCGAAGGCGTCAAGCGGGCGGCGGTAACGGTTGAGCCCGAAGGCGGTTCGCCGCAGCCGACCACGAACCCGGTGCTCCTCTCGGCCTGACTTCGGCCGGACCTCGGCCTCTTGAGATCGCCGTAATCTGCCACCATGCGAATTCTTCTGCTCTCCAACGAATCGTCGGGAAGCTCGGACTCTCAGGTGGTCGAGTCCATCGCGCGGGAGCTCTCGGCTCTCGGTTCAGTGACCTCGCTCGTTCCCAGCTCGCGTGAGACTTTCGACGAAGAGGTCTCCCAGGCGGCCCGCGAGGTCGACCTCCTGGTAGTGGCGGGCGGGGACGGAACCATCAACTGCACGGTGAATGCGCTCCGCGACGACCTCGGCTCGGTGACCTTTGGGCTCGTGCCCATGGGCACCGGGAACGACCTCGCGCGTACTCTGGAAGTGTCCCGCGATCCACTCGATGCGGCGCGAGCGGTGGTCTCGGCCGCCGAGCGTTCGATCGATGTGTGGCGAGCGCGTGGTGGGGGCGTCGATCGCCTCTTCATCAACGCCTGTATGGGCGGTTTCCCGGTCGAGGTCAACGAGGCCATCGACGAGGACCTCAAGCGCAAGGTCGGCGCCCTCGCATTCGTCATCGGTGGAGCAAAGGGGGCCGCGGACATGACCCGTTACCGAGTGACGATTGACGGCAAGGCGGTGGACGACTGCATAGCGGTGGACGACTGCATAGCGGCCGGGGTCGGCAACGGGCGGACCTGCGGAGGTGGCGTACGGGTATGGCCACAGGCCGATCCCTCAGACGGCTTGCTCGACGCCTGCGTTCTCAGCGCCGAGGGTATCGGCGACACGCTCAAGCTCGCCGCCACCGTCCGAGCCGGCCGACACACCGCGCTCGAGGAGGCCGAGACTTTGCGGGCAGAGCACATCGAGATATCGAGTGAGCCTGCAATGGAGTTCAACCTCGATGGCGAACTTGTGGAGTTGGTTACGCCCGTGATCTTCGAGGGGGCCGGGTCGATCATGATGCGGGTCTGAACCGCCTCGGCCCTCAGCCCAAGTACTCAATCATCCAAGATGGGTTTTGCAAGGTACCGAATCTGTACTCTCTGGCCCAACTCGGAGAATCGAATGCCGGCCCCCCTCAGCGATTCAGCCACTGGTACGCCAGCAGCGAGGCGACCTCGTGCACCAGCTCACGGGCCTTGGTGGCGCGGCTGCGGTTGAGCTCGGCATAGGAGGCCGGGCTCGTGTAGGCGGCCTCAAAGCCGAGGTCCAGCGCCATCGTCTTGATCCGCCTCGAGTGCAGAGGGTCCGAGACCAATAGCACCGAGTCGATGCCCTGTTGCTCGGCAATTTCGGCGACGGCCTCAAGGCTCTCTAACGTCGTCGTTCCCTGTTCTTCGAGGAGGATCCTTTGCGCGGGGATACCCTGCTCGATCAAGTAGGCCTCGCCCGCCTCGGACTCGGTGAAGCGGTCGCCCGGCTGCTTTCCTCCGGTCACGATGATCGTTTCCGAGACATCGGTGTCGAAGAGGTGGGCGCTTTGCTCGAGTCGTGCTTCGAACACCGGCGAAGGCACGCCGTCGTACTGCGCGGCGCCGAGCACCACGATAGCATCGGCCGAGCGGACCTCGTCGTCGCGCGACTGCTCCCAGACCAAGAATGCGAGCGTGGCAGGGTAGGCGAGTGCCGCTAGAAGTAACGCGATGGTGATCTTGCGGAACATCGTCGCACCGGCCTAGTGGGGCACCTAGAACGACCTGTAAAGCGCGACGCGCTTTACTTCTTGAATCGCCTTGGTGACCTTGATCCCGCGCGGACATGCCTCAGTGCAGTTGAACGCGGTCCGGCATTTGTAGGCGCCGTCCCTCTGCGAGAGGATCTCGAGGCGCTCGTCTCCTCCTGTGTCGCGCGAGTCGAAGATGAAGCGATGAGCGTTGACGATGGCTGCGGGACCAACGTATTCCTCGTCGGTCCAGAAGATTGGACACGCGGTAGTGCATGCTGCGCAGAGGATGCATTTGGTGGTGTCGTCGAAGCGGTCGCGCTCTTCCTGGGACTGGATGCGCTCGCGCGCGGGCTCGTGCTCTGACTCGTCGACGATGAGCCATGGCTTGACCGCCTTGTAGCCGGCGAAGAAAGGCTCCATGTCGACGATGAAGTCCTTGAGCACCGAAAGGCCCCGGATGGGCTCGACTGTTATTGGCTGCTTGAGATCCTTGATGAGGACCTTGCAAGCCAGCACGTTGACACCGTTCACGACCATGGCATCGGAGCCGCACACTCCGTGCGCGCAGGAAAAGCGCAGCGCCAGTGAGGAATCCAGCTCCCACTTGACCTTGTGGAGGCAGTCCAACAGGCGCTCCATCGGGTCCGCCTGGACGCGATAGCTCTCGAAGTGAGGCTGGGAGTCGAACTCCGGGTTGTAGCGCAGCAGGTTGAGGTCGACGTTCAACCTTTCAGTACTTCCTTTCGACGGGCTCGTAGCGCCCCATGGTGACGTCCTTGTGGTGGAGCTTGGTGTCTCCAGCTGCGGTCCTGCTGATGAATGAGTGCTTGAGCCAGTGATCGTCCTCGCGCATCTGGTGGTCCTCGCGGTAATGTCCGCCGCGACTCTCGGTGCGAGCGCGCGCTGCGACCACCAGCGCTTCGGCCATGTCCAGCAGAAAGCCGAGCTCGATGTGCTCGACCAACTCGGTGTTGAAGATCTTGCTGCGGTCCTTTACCCGGCAAACCTCATAGCGCTTTCGCAGCTCGGTGATAGTCGAGAGAACGGAGCTCAGCGAGTCTTCAGTGCGCACGACCGAGGCCTTGTCCATCATCTCGTCCTGTAGTGTCGCCCTGATCGAGGCGGTCGATTCCTCCGAGCCGCCGTCGCACAGAGCCGCGATCCACTTCTCGGACGCCTTCTCCGCCCCCTCGGGCAGTGGGGGAAGCGGATGAGTGGAGGCGTACTCTGCCATGGCGATGCCGCCTCGGCGGCCGAACACGACGATGTCCAACAGCGAGTTGGTGCCCAGCCGGTTGGCTCCGTGAACGGACACGCAGGCGCACTCGCCGGCCGCATAGAAACCCTGCACTACGGCGCCGGTGTGGTCGGCGAGGACCTCGGCTTGAACGTTGGTGGGTATCCCGCCCATGGCGTAATGCGCGGTGGGCACGATCGGAACGCCTTCCTTGACGGGATCGACGTCCAGATAGGTGCGAGCGAACTCGGTGATGTCGGGCAGCTTCTTCTCGATGACCTCGGGATCCACCTCGGTCAAATCGAGCAGGATGCAGTCCTTGTCTGGCCCTGCGCCGCGACCCTCCTTGATCTCGAAGAACTCTGCACGCGACACCATGTCGCGCGGCGCCAGATCCTTGATGGTGGGGGCGTAGCGCTCCATGAAGCGCTCGCCCTCGCCGTTTCGGAGGATGCCTCCCTCCCCGCGCGCTGCTTCCGATAGAAGGATGCCGAGGCGGTAGAGCCCGGTTGGGTGGAACTGATAGAACTCCATGTCTTCGAGCGGCAGTCCCGCCCGGTAGACAACTCCGGGCCCGTCCCCGGTGAGAGTATGGGCGTTGGAGGTAATCTTGAACATCTTGCCGTAACCACCGGTGGCGAATAGAACCGACTTGCAGTGAAAGATGTGGAGTCGCCCGGTGGCGAGTTCGTAAGCCACGATGCCGCTGCAGACGCCGTCGTCCATCAGCAGGTCCAGAACGAAGAACTCGTTGTAGAACTCGACCCCGAACTTAGTGCACTGCTGAAAAAGTGTTTGCAGGATCATGTGGCCGGTGCGATCGGCTGCGTAGCAGGCTCGCTTGACGGGAGCCTCTCCGTGGTTGCTGGTGTGTCCGCCGAAGCGGCGCTGGTCGATCTTTCCTTCGGGCGTCCGGTTGAAGGGCAGGCCCATGCGCTCGAGCTCGAGCACGGAGTCGACGGCCTCCTTACACATGATGTCGACCGCATCCTGGTCGGCGAGGAAGTCCGAGCCCTTTACCGTGTCGAAGGCGTGCCACTCCCACGAGTCCTCTTCGACGTTGGCGAGGGCGGCGCACATGCCTCCCTGGGCGGCGCCGGTGTGGGAGCGGGTGGGATAAAGCTTGGACACGACCGCGGTCTTGACGCGCCTTCCCGCCTCCAGCGCGGCGCGCAGGCCGGCCCCTCCGGCGCCGACGATTACGGCGTCGTACTCGTGGATCTGGGCCATCAACCCGATACGCCGGCGTCGAAGGCGACGACCACGGTGGTGCCCATGATCATCAGGATCGCGGTCAGCCCGTAGAGCGTTCCCTTGACCGCCGTCCTGGCTCCCGGGGAGCGGATGTAGTCGTCGATGATGATGCGCAGGCCGTTGACCCCGTGAAGCAGAGCGAGTACTAGGAGGACCCAGTCGAACGCCCGCCAGCCGACGTTCGCCCAGCGCTCGGCGACGAAGTCGAAGCCGACCCTCTCCACCCCCGAGCCGACCAGGTGCATGACGTAGAGGTGGATGAGCACCAAGAACAGCAGGATGACCCCAGAGATCCGCATGAAGAACCACCACCACACCTCGGTGGAGGAAGGGCGGCGGCCGGGGGAGAACGCTTTGGGCTTGTGCTTGCGATAGATGTCTTCCACGGTCGCCATTGGCTCGAATCCTAACCGTGGAGTTTGCCGTACGACCACAATGGGTCCACCGGCGCTTCCTCTAGGGGCTTCGGAGCGACGGAAGCTGTGGCGGGGAGCTCTGGAGGAGCCGCAAGCGGGGGAGCCGAGCGGCCGCGAGAGTAGCATTAAAGGGGTGAGCGACCAGCGCATTACCGATTCGGGCATCGTCGTCGAGCCTGTGTACGGACCTTCTGAGAGACCGGTGCTCAACCCTCCCGGGGAGTATCCCTACACACGCGGCATCCACCCGGGCATGTATCGCTCCCGCGTGTGGACCATGCGCCAATACGCGGGCTTTGGATCGGCGGCCGAGACTAACGCTCGCTTTCGCTACCTGTTGGAGGCGGGCCAGACGGGGCTGTCGGTGGCGTTCGATCTGCCCACACAAATGGGATATGACTCAGATCATCCCCTAGCCGAAGCCGAGGTTGGCCGTGTCGGCGTCGCCATCGACTCGCTCGCAGACATGGAGCTGCTCCTCGATGGGATCCCTCTGAACGAGGTGTCGACGTCAATGACCATTAACTCAACCGCCGCGATCCTGTTGCTGCTTTACGAGCTTGTCGCGGCGAAACAGGGAGTGAACGGCCAAAACCTGAGCGGGACGACTCAGAATGATATCTTGAAGGAGTACATTGCTCGCGGCACCTATATCTATCCTCCCAAGCCTTCGATGCGGATCGCCACCGATCTCTTCTCCTATTGCCAAGACAGGTTGCCGCAATGGAACACGATTTCGATATCCGGCTATCACATGCGCGAAGCCGGTTGCACTGCGGTGCAAGAAGTGGCCTTCACACTTGCCGACGCGATTGCGTACGTCGAGGCCGCGATCGAGGCGGGACTCGAGGTGGATGACTTCGGTCCGCGCCTGTCATTCTTCTTTGCCTGCCACATGAACTTCTTCGAAGAGGTGGCGAAGTTTCGCGCCGCCCGCAGATTGTGGGCCGGGATCATGAAGGGGCGTTTCGGGGCCTCCAACGAGCGATCAATGATGCTTCGCTTCCATACGCAGACGGGCGGGGCAACGCTTACCGCGCAGCAGCCGGAGAACAACATCGTGCGGACTGCACTCGAAGCTCTCTCTGCGGTGCTGGGGGGCACGCAGTCGCTGCACACCAACGCATACGATGAGGCGCTGGCTCTACCCTCTCAAAGGTCGGCCATGATCGCCCTGCGCACACAACAAGTGATCGCGTTTGAGTCCTCGGTCGTCGACTCGGCCGATCCTCTCGGAGGCTCCTATTTCATAGAGGCGCTGACCGACGGCATCGAAGCTGAAGCGCGCGCCTACATCGAGCGAATCGACGAGCTCGGGGGCGCGGTCGAGGCGATCGAATCCGGATACATGAAGCGCGAGATCGAGGACTCGGCCTACCGCATCGCCCGTGAGCTCGAGAGCCGGCGGCGCACGGTCGTGGGTGTGAACAAGTTCCAGAGCGGCGACGAGGAGGCGGTTGAGCTGTTGGAGATGAAGGAAGAGTGGCTCGGGGCTCAAAAAGCCCGGCTGGCCGAGGTCCGGTCCGGCCGGGACGAAGACGCAGTGGCCAAGGCACTGCGCGAGCTCGAGGACGCTGCTCGAGGGCGCGACAACCTGCTCTACCCAATGAGAGATGCGCTGGCGGCCTACGCCACGCTCGGCGAGGTCTCGGACAGGCTGCGGGAAGTCTTCGGCGAGTACCGACCGCCGGCGAGCCTCTAGTGCACCCTCACGCAAGTCCCGTTGTACCAGAACGGCCCTGCATCGCCGATGGCGGCGTTACTCGTCGCTCACGTACCCTCCGGGTACGCTCGACTCCTCGCGCCTTGCCCACGGCTCCGCCGAGGTCGGAATTGGGATTCAATCTGCCGCGCAGTGCCGCCCTGGATACTGACGGTGCTTGTGCTCAGGAGCACATATGACCATCGAGCGCGTGGCGGTGATCGGCGGGACGGGGGCCGAAGGTTTCGGTCTTGCGCTCAGGTGGGCCTCCGCCGGGATGGAGATCGTGATCGGCTCGCGCGATAAGAGCCGGGCGGAGGAAGCGGCCGCCCGTTTGCGAGAGCGCATAGGAGAGGCGCAGGTCTCCGGGCAGGTGAACGCCGAGGCCGCAGCAGGCTGCAGCACGGTAGTGGTCGCAGTCCCGTTCTCGGGCCAGGCCACCATCTACAAGTCGCTTGCGGGCGGGCTCAGGTCTGACGCCGTGGTGGTCGATTGCACGGTTCCGGTCGAGGCCGCGGTCGGAGGCAAGGCGACGCACGTGCTCGGCGTGTGGGAGGGCTCGGCGGCCCAGCTGGCAGCTTCCCTGCTCCCGGAGGGAACCACCTTGTGCGCGGCCTTCCACACCCTCTCTGCCTCGGCTCTGGAAGATCTCGAGAACCATCTGGACGGCGATGTCCCAGTCTGTGGGCCCAAGGCCGGCAAAGCAGTTGTCCGTGAGCTGGTGGAGGCGATCCCGAGGCTCGGCTTCGTGGATGCGGGGCCGCTGGAGAACGCCCGCGTGGTCGAGCCCATCACTTCGTTGTTGATCGGCATCAACCGTCGCTACAAGACCGACCGGGCGGGCATTCGCTTCACCGGGCTGTAGCCGGTGCGACTGTTCGTGAACTAGAGCCCAGGCGAGATCCGCGGTGAGCTAGAGGTCAAGCAACCAGTTCTGCCCCACGAGGTCTTGACCGAAGCTCTGGTGGGCCTCGTCCGCCACGAGTCGGAACCCAACACGCTCATAGATCCTTCGAGCGTCCACCAGCACATCGTTGGTCCACAACATCATCTGCTTGTAGCCGGCCCGCCGAGCAAAGCGGATGCACTCATCTACGAGATGGCCTCCGACCCCGATTCCACGAGCGCTTGGCTCGACGAGGAGGATTCGGAGTTGAGCGACATTGTCCTCCTTCTTCATGCAGAAGACGCATCCCACGCGCTCGCCGTTCACTTCCGCGATCCAAGCTGCCTCGCGCTTGGGATCATGTTTATCCACGTGGTCTGCGACAATCCGGGCCACCAAGGCCTCGAAAGTCTCGTCCCAGCAATACTCCTGCGCGTACAACTCGCCGTGCCGTTGCACGACCCAGCCGTAGTCGCCGGTAACGGGCGCACGAAGGGTGACAACGGGTGGAACCTTTTCGCCGAGAAGCGACTCGATCACTGTTATCGAGGACATTAAGGCGACTTGTGCGTCGGCGCTCAGACCGGACAAGAGTTCTCCGATCTGCTCCGAAGACCTGTCGTCGAGCAACTTGAACGCCTCCCGACCCTGCCTTGTAAGTGAAACGACCTGACGCCGTCCGTCATCAGGCGAGGTCTCCCCACGAACAAGACCCCGCTCCTTTAGCCCCGATAGGACTCGGCTCACGTAGCCCAAGTTCAGTTGAAGCCGTTCGGCCAGATGGCTTGGGGATGTGGATTCCAACGTCCCAAGCTCGAAAAGGACACGGCTCTCGGTGAGCGGGTGGGGGGTGTCCAGGAGGCCGTCCTTAAGAAGGCCGAGGAGCCGCGTGTAGAAGCGGTTGAACGACCTCAGGCGGATAACGCGGTCTTCGGTCGGCGACAGAGTCTTAACTCCTTGCTCTTAACTCCTTGCTCAAGACAACTACTATAGTTGCTTAAGGCAAGCATTACGGCGGCGGGGTTCTGGATACCTTCCCTGTTTGGACCTGCGCGGCCCGGAGCTGACGTGAGGTGGCCCGACCGCCGCCTCCTGATCACATCTCGATAGGGGCGAGAGCCCTCCGCGGAACCGGCGAGGAGTGGATTATCGAGGTTGTCGTCTGCCCATGCGAAGTGAAGCGATCGATCACCTGCTCCAACTCATCGATGCTCGGGACCATGATCGTCATGATGTAGCAGTCCTCGCCGGTGATGCGATGGCATTCGATGACCTCGGGCGTCTCTTGCGCGACCCCGGCGATCCGCTTCAGATCTCCCGTATTGGGCCTGATCCGCAACATCGCCGAGATCCCGTAACCAACCTTTTTCGGATCGATCGAGGCGTGGTAGCCAACAATGACTTTCGTTTCCTCGAGCCTCCGCAGCCTGTCCGCCACCGCCGTCGAGGAGAGTCCGACGCGGCGACCAAGCTCGCTCCGAGTCAGCCTGGCATCGGCCTGAAGCTCTTGGACGATCTTCCGGTCGATAACGTCCACGACAACCTCTTTTCAAGTCGGCACCCAGATACACACACGGTTCCACGCTATTATGGCCCGAACACGCTCGACATGCTGTTCCCCGGACTTGCCCGGCAGGTCACGCTTTAGCCATGGCGACGACGGGGAATCGAACGAAGCGATGGCAGCGGCGCGTCCTATCCGTCCCGCCGCACGCCTACTTCGTGGTCGGCGCGATCTTCCATTACCTGGGCCCAGCCTTCGCCGTTCTTCTATTCACTCGTGTCGAGCCGCTGGGAGTCGCGTGGTTGCGCATCACCTCTGCAGGAATCGTCTTCGCGGCATGGCGTAGACCCTGGCGAGCATGGAGCTCCTTCTCGATCCGAACAAAGTGTGCCATCGTCGCGTGGGCAGCAGTGCTCGCCGCGATGAACTCCTGCTTCTACATCGCGATCGACCGGCTGCCGCTAAGCACGGTGGCGAGCGTCGAGTTCATCGGGCCCGTCCTGCTCGCCGTCGTCGGGATCCGTAGCAGGCAAAATGCACTTGCAATATTCCTCGCGGCAGCCGGGGTCTACCTGCTCACCGGGATGCGTCTGGAGCTCGAACTGATCGGGTTGTTGTTCGCTTTCGCCAACGCAGCACTGTTCACGCTCTACATCGTTCTCGGGCACCGGGTGGCGCAGGGGGGACGCACGGCCGGCATCGACGCGCTTGGGATCGCCATGCTCCTTGCAGCCGGGTTCGCAGCTCCTATCGGTATCGCCGACGCCGGCGACGCGCTGCTTGACCCGATAGCGCTCCTGGCGGGGGTGGGCGTTGGTATCACCTCGTCAGTGATCCCTTACGTCTTTGACCAGCTGGCTCTCGGACGCCTCACCCGGGCAACCTATTCTCTATTCGTCTCGATTCTTCCGGCCACAGCAACCGTCATCGGGATCGTGGTCCTCGCCCAGATCCCTGCCCTCAGAGAGCTCTTTGGGGTCGCCTTGGTGATATCAGGCGTAGCGACTCACCAGTCTCCGGGTGACGAGGCTCCTCCCGCTCAACCCGAGGTTCCCGGGCTGCAGGCGCCGCACCAAACGCCAACCTGAACCTGAGACACTCGATGGCACCGGCGCTCTCAGGCAAGCTTCGGCCACCGCGCCTGAGGAAGTCCCTCTCCGCGTGGAAGGGGTGGGAGTAGTCGAGGTCCAACTCGCCGACCAGACCTCAGGGGCTTGCTGTCCATGCTCGGGATGCCTCCTCGACATCTGACGCGTGTGTGGCTGCAACCAGTGCTACTCGCCCAGGACCTTGATGACCAGCCGCTTGCTGCGCCGCCCGTCGAACTCGCAATAGAAGATCGCTTGCCACGGACCGAGGTCGAGCCTTCCCCCGGTCACCGGGACAATGACCTGATGGTGTACGAGCAGGTTCTTGAGATGGGCGTCGCCGTTGTCCTCGCCCCCGCGATGATGGCGATAGTCGCCGGGGTCGGGACTCAACGCCGCAGACACTTCGCCGGCCTGCTCTTTCCACGACGGCGGAGCGATCTTGTCGAGCCACTCGAGCACGTCCTCCTGAATGCCGGGCTCGTCGTCGTTGATCCACACGCCCGCGGTGATGTGCATGGCCGAGACCAGCACTAGGCCCTCTGCGATTTCCGCCTTTTGGACGGCTGCGGCGACGTCCTCGGTGATACGTACGAACTCACGCCGTTCTCTCGTCTTGAAGGTCTTGTAGACGGTGTGCGACTTCATGTGTTCCTCCTAGTGGGCGGGACGCTCACTCCTGAAGTTTAGCCAGCACCACGGCGCGTGCATCCTCGTCCTTCTCCACCCCGCGCTGCTCGAGAAGCGGGTCGGCCAGCTTCAGATAAAGCTCGACCGTAGCCCGCAGTGCATCCATCACTCGGTCGTGCTCAAACGCCGGCACCGTGCGCGCGAACACGGGGCCGAGCTCCCCGACATGTTGCTCCGCCCGGCGTGATCCATAGGGCCTGACCCCAGAAGTCTCGGCGAGGAGTGCGAACAGCACGTTCCCGCGTAGGTACTGCAGCGCATCGAGGGCCTCGTAGAGCTCTCCCCGGAGGATCTTCGAATGCGTGTACCACACCCAGGTCCACATGCGGGCTTCGATCCAGGTGAGGTCCACACTGGTTGCATCGGCCGGCCCGCTCAAGGCCATAGCGATGTCGTCTTCCTCTGACCACGTCACCCAACTCGCCAAGCCCCCGTTCTTGGCGCTCAGCTCCCCGAGCCGAACTAGGTAGAAGTCGATGTGGACGAGGTCGTTGTAGAGCACGATGAGCATGTCGGGATGGCCGACGTGTTCGGCGGTGAATCGAGCCACCGGAACACCACAGGCATCTATCAGGCCATCCCTGTGCTTCGCGGCCTCGCCGTGCAGCTCGTCCCGGGTAACGATTTTGAGATCGAGGTCCGAGTAGGCGTCGGCCGTCCCGGTCGCCAGTGAGCCGGACACCACCAAACCGATAACGCCCGGCATTGTCCGGGTGAACTCGCTTGCGGCCTCCAACTTTGCTTTGTGCAGTGGCAGGTCGTCGAGTCCGGGGGGTAGGTGCATGGAACGAGACCCTATCGAAGCCGTTCCCACCTTTGGTTCAGCAAACCTAGCGGAGCGGGTCTGCGGCCTGAACACAGCGGAAAGCTTCAACGGCCGAGAATCACGTCGATTCCATTGAGGACGAGTTCGAGCTGTGCCTTAGAGATCCTGCCGACGTGTTCCGTAAGCACGCCCCGGTCGATGGCCACGATCTGCGAAACGTTCGCCACAGAATCCTTGGGCAGCCCAGTTCGCCGGGGCTTTAGGAGCACGTTGCCGGGGGCCGCGGCCCAACGGAGATTGGAGGTGAGCGGCACAATCACGACTGTTGCCACTCGACTAGCGTTCAGGGCATCGCCTTGAACAACTACCACCGGACGCGTAAATCCAGGCCCCGAGCCCACGGGATCGGGCAAGGAAGCCCAAAGGACATCGCCCTGAGCGATCACCACTCGTTGCGTTCGAGCGTTCGGCGTCCGGCTTCGATCGACCACTGATCATGTTCCGGATCGATGTCGACCAGAACCTCATCCATGGCTTGGGTTACGGCCCCAGGATCTCGTCGAAGCAGGTACTCGGCCAATGCTTCTTGGTACAGTTGGCTGCGGGATTTGCCGGATTTCCTGGCGATTACCTCGGCTCTATTGAATAGCTCGTCGGGGATCGAGACTGCGGTTTTCATACCCGGAGTATAACCGGCTTCAGCTGCTTTTTCGACCAGGCCCCGTTGAAAACGGGTCACGGCTGAAGAAAGCGATAATCTGTAGCTACAGCCCTCCCAGGTTCGTCGGCGGCCACGCCAGCAGGAACGCCCGGCCCACGACGTCTTCGAGTGGCACCGGTCCGATCACGCGAGAGTCCTCGGAGTGGTTGCGGTTGTCGCCCATCACGAATACCGTGCCTTCCGGCACGAGACACGCACTAGCAGAGACCAGAAGGCCCATCGATCCACAGGTCCCGTGCGTGACGGCACGGCTGGTCTTGTCTTTTTCTTGCAGGTAGGGCTCTGTGATCGTGCGTCCTTCAACCGTCAGGACACGGGGCAATCCCTTGTAGGAGATCGTGTCCCCGGCGACCGCGACCACGCGCTTGATGACGTAGGTGCGGTCACCTCCCGCCAAGCCCTTGACCAGCGCCAGGGCCTTGTCCCCCAGAGAGAGCGCGGGGGCCGGCTTCCCGCTCCCGAAGACGAGGATGTCCTTGCGCTCCGGTGGGTCGAGGCGGTAACCGATCCTTTCGACCAACACTCGATCGCCCTGATGCAGAGTCGGGAGCATGGACTCGGAGGGAATAAAGAACGCCTGGACCACTAACGACTTGAGCGTCAACGCAATGAGGAATGATGCCGCCACCAGCAGCGGCAAGGTCACGATTCTGGGCGCCCGCATACTTGAGGCGCCCACTTTCCCCATGACTCTCAGTCTGCCTTCTCTGACATGAAAAGGGAAGAGGGTCCCACCAGAGCGGCCGTGAGAATCGGGCTTGCTCTCAAGCGGGATTGGCCGCACCGGGCCCAAGCTTCGGACTCGGATATCAGAGCTCAAGCACGAACGCGATGAGGCAGACCTGGGGCAAGTCGATGTCCAGTCTCTGCGTGCGCTTGAAGTCGAGTCCCGAGTAGAGCCTATGGGCGGCGTGCATCCAGAGTGTCGTGTGCAAGATGACCTTGCTCTTGTCCTCGGAGCGCCGA
>Ga0136616_10001311_pt1 | contig 12969 bp, 10 predicted proteins | sample AntDrymUQ2992106_2_FD_106648 | JGI IMG/M metagenome (GOLD analysis project Ga0136616, IMG submission 106648) | Polar desert sand microbial communities from Dry Valleys, Antarctica - metaG UQ299 (21.06) | ecosystem: Environmental > Terrestrial > Soil > Desert | place: Antarctica: Dry Valley...
CACCGGAACTCGGGCACCGCCGGACTCTGCCAGCCACCGCGCACGCCAACCAGGACAGAACCCCAAGATCCCTCAAGCCACCCTGACCTGGGAAAACGACTTTGCGCGTCACCCTGCCGCCGGTGAATGTTTACTGTTGAGCTTGGCGACCCCGCCGGTATTGACAACCCTTTCTATTCGAATCTTCTTGATGCGCCCCGTGTCGCGGACGATCCAGAGTCGAACCTGCGTTCGTTTGGTTTCGTAGATCACGTGGCTTTCCTCAGTCTGCGTCGAATCTCGAGAATTCGCATGCCAAGGGTCTGACGCAGGACGCAGTACCTGTGCCTCAACCTCGGGATTGATATCCAGTTCGTCGAATACTTCAGACACGTACCGGCTCGAACTACGAAAATCGCGGGATGCAGGAAACGGATACGGAAACGTTCGCGATACGTAGATGCGATCCGGAACGCGCTCCCGGGCAAATTCGGCATCCGTCCGAGGCCTCCAAGCCGAAACGAGTGGCGACAAGAGATCAGACTCCCTCCAGTGGACAGGTGAGAGATCGCTCGGTGCACTCAACCTGTTACACGTTGTTGCGGCTGGGTCCCAGCCGCGTGGCGCGTGCGGGACCCGGCCGGAGGCCGCACGCCCCGCGCGAGCGCGGCCGCATCAGCGGAGCGCCGCGCGGCGCCGGAGGCGCCGCCTTGATCAGGAAAGAAGGTATGAACACGCTGGAGGTAGGTGGGAGGTAGGCGGCCGTGTGTCCGGGTCTCGGTTGATGCTGTCCGCTGGACCACTACTGCCAGGTCCATAGCTGGCTATCCCGAACGCTACCAACGAACTCCTGCACGTCAGCGCTTCTACGGTGACGTCGCAGCCGTTCGCGGAACTCGGCGACGTAGCCACGACATCTGGCCGACTCCAGCCCATTTCCGACGGCGAACGCAGCCGTAGCGACCCGACACCCCTCGTCGACGTCGCCGCGGTCGACATGGGCATCCGCAAGCACCATCGCGACGAAGAAGTCGCTTCGGACGTAGTCGCCGGATGCGGAGTCCAGCGCGCGCGTCGCGTGCTCGATCGCTCGGTCCGGTCGTCCGAGGTCCCGGTGGCGCCGCGCTCATCAGCCCGGTCCCGCTCGAATCCTGGACGGCGGACATGGGCGGGCGCGGGGTGACGATCATCGCCGCTTTCCAGTCCCGCGCGCAGCTCCTTGCCCGGTGGGGGGAGCACAACACCGCGACGATCCTGAACAACTGCGGTGCGGACCTGATCTTCTGGTCCACGTTGGCGGGGGAGCGGGACGAGCCGACCCTGACCACGGACATGCACGGGCGCGTCGCCAGTCGCACGATGCGGCGGGTGCCGGTGCTGCCGGCGGCGCAGTTGGCGAACCTGCCCGCCGGGAAGGTGATGTTGATCCGCCGCGGTCTGGCCCCGGTAATCGGGCGGGTGCAGATGGCGTGGCAGCGCCGCGATGTCCGCTGGGATGCCTTCCAGGTGGCGCACCCGGAGCTGGCCGCGCGGCTGGCCCGCTGGGCTGCTACCGCCCGCCGGTGGCGGGCAGCGGTGACCGACCCCGTAGTCGCCGCCGGGCGGTGGATCGGTGCGACGGTCTGCGGCTGGTTCCGCGCGGTGGGCGGGTGCGGGATGCGGGCGCTGCGGTGGGCGTTGCGCGGCCCGGACCCGACCGTCGCGCATCGGGTCCCGGTCGATCTCGACCCGCCCACGGTCGAGCTGCGGGTCCCCGTCGCGCACACCACCAACGGCCACGCCCACCCCGAGGTCCCCTCGAACCGTGGTGGTGGGTCGTGAACCGGACCGGCCCGACCGACTCCGCCGAGTACGGGGCGCTCGTGGCCGCGATCGGCACGGTGTGCGCGGTCGCCGCGGGTCGCGGCCCTGGTCCCGGGCGTCGAGCACGTCCTCGGCGCCGCCCTGCTCGCCGCCGCCGTCGTGGCGGTGGCGGTGTGGGTGGTGCGCCGGGAGCTGCGCATCCGCCGACGTCTCGCCGACCGCCCCGACCGGCCTGGCCGGCCCGGCCGGTCCGTTTCCGGCCCGTGCACGCCTTCTTCGTCTGTTCGTTCGGCCGCGCGTGCGGCCTCCCGCACCGGAGGTGCCTCATGAACGACTACCCCACACCTGCCCGCCCCGGCGATGGCCGGCCCACGCCGGCCGAGGTCGCCGCGCTGACCCGCCGGCTGCGCGAGCTGTCCACGCCCGGCCGCACCGTCGACCCGCGGGAGCGGGCGGCGTTCCTCGCCGACAAGGACGCCTTGCTCGCCCGGATCACCGACACCGGAGTCCGGGCCGAGCAGGCGGGCGGGGAGCTGCACCGACACGACGCCCACCCCGACCGCCCCGCACCGACCGACCAGACGACCGCGTGGTGGGCGCGCGCGGAGAGCCCCGATCCCGGGATCCCGCCGGTCACGTTCGACGCGTCGGGCTACTACAGCGACGCCCAGCTCGCCGCGATCGCCGCAGCGCGCGAGGCGGGCGACCACGAGCAGGCCGAGGCGTTGCAGAACGCGCCCTGGACCGCCCAGGGCGCCACCGCCGACACCGCACACACCGCGGTCACCGACGACCCGCACGCCGAGCCCTATGTCGCGGTCACCCGCGCCCGCGCGGACTGGGACGCAGTGCGCGGGGACGACCCTCGCAGCTACTCCGAGATGATGGGTGACGCCGCGCGAGCGTTCCACGACGCGCCCCGGCCCGACGTCGAGGAGAACCAGGCGCGGCTGGAGCAGCTCACCCGCTGGCACCACGACGACCACCCCGACGGTGACCACTACGTCACCGATCTCGGTGTCCCGATGGGGCCCCGGGCCGTCGATGACGGCGTCGACCGGCAGGGCGACGGCGACGGGGCGGGGTGGGACCGGTGACCCCGCCGACCACGCCCGGCCCCGCCGGCGGCGGGGCGGGTGCGGAGTTCGCCCGGGCGGACGCGCTGGCCGGGCTCGCCCGGGAGGTCGAGGGGCTGCGCCGCGCGGTCGACCCGCTCCGTGAGGTGCCCGGCCGGCTCGATGACCTGGCCCGGCTGGTCGCCCAGCTCACCGACACCGTGACCGCCCTGTCGCGCCGTCCCGGTCCGGCGCCGGCGCCGTCGTGGCTGATGGCCCCCGCCGACCCGGCCGTGGTCGAGCGGGTGCTGACCGAGTTGTGCGCGTGGCTACACGCGATCTACCTGCGCTACCCCGACGGCGCCGCCGCGCTCCCGCAGTGCTGGCTCAACCACCCGGATGTCGTCGAGGAACTCCTGTGGCTGATGCACGCCTGGTGCGTCGCCTACCAGGGCAAGACCGCCTCAGTGCAACTCGCGGGGGACTGGCACGACCGCCAACGCCCCGGCGTCGTCCGCCGCATCCGCACCAGCGCGGGGTCGTGCTCGATCGAGCGGCACCAGACCCGCCCCGACTGGGACCAGCACCCCACCGGCGCCACCACCGTGCCCGGCGTTGACACGGTCGCGTCAATCGCCGGGTGGTGGGCCGACCGGCGCGACGAGCCCGCCCCCGAACCGCCCGTCGCCGGGTTCGTGACGAACGGAGCGCACCACCGATGACCACCACCACGAACACCAGCAGCACCGACAGCAGCGGGGAGCCGGGGCGGCGGGTGGTGCGGGCCGCGATCTGGCTGCCCGGGCTGGCCGTCGCGATCGGCGCCGCGGTCGCCACCGCGCACGGGCTCTACGAGGTCGCCGTCGCCGCCCGGGTGCCCGCGGCGATCGCGTGGCTCTACCCGCTGATCACCGACGGGTTGGCGTTGGTTGCCTACGCCGCCACGGCCCGCCTGCACGGATCGGCGGCCCGCTACGCGTGGGCGGTGGTTGTGCTGGCCGCCGGGCTGTCCGGGCTCGCCCAGGCGATGTATCTCGCCAGCGATCCCGCGCCCGTCCCGGCCGGGGCGCCCGTGCCCGTCGACGGCGAGGTGGCCGGGCCGGTGTTCGTCGCGTCCGCGGTGCTGCGCTTCGGCGTCGGCGCCTGGCCCGCCATCGCCGCGGCGATCGTCGCGCACCTGCTCTACCTGCTCGCCACCGACGACCCCGCGCCGCGCTCGGTCACCGAGTCCGGTCCGCCGTCCGCGGTCGGTGTTCAGCCCCCGCCGTACAGCCCGACTGTTCAGCCCGAGCACGCCGCCGTTCAGTCCGTCGCCGTTCAGCCCGCGCCCGGTGTTCAGCCGGTGACCGCTGCCCGTGTTCAGCGTCCGATCGAGGTGGCGCGGTCCGCGGATCGTCCGGCGCTCGCCCCGGCCCCGGTTGAACAGCCCGGCGTGCGGTCGGGTGCGTCCCCGGCGCGGGACCGGGCGCGGGCGTCCGCGACGCGGCACGCCCACCGCCACGGCGCCCTGCCCACCGTCTCGGAGCTGGAAGCCGCCGCCGAGGTCTCCCGAGGCACAGCCGCCGCCGCGTTGAAGGACCTCCGCGACCAGCCCACACCCCTGCCCCTGATCACCAGCAGCACCGAGCCCGACGACCCGAGCATCGAGGAGCACGCCCAGCCATGACCTCCACGAGCCGAACGACCATCACCACCAGCCCGAGCATGAGCACCGAGACGACGACACCAGCACCCAGCAAGCACTACTCCATTAGCAGTAACGAGGACCAGGAACGAGCAAGACCAGAGACAAGAACGAAGGACTCACACCTTTGCATCACGATCGACGGGGCCGGGCCGGCCTTCGGCCGGCCACAACCGACGCCCTGCGCGGTTGATCATGCCCAGACCACTCTCAAGATTGTTTCTGTGGGTGGGTGGTTGTCGTGGTGATGCGGATCTCCGGCGGTTACAGCCCCGAGTACCTGTTGAAGGAGGTCGCGACCGGGCGGGAGAGCTACTACACCGGCGCGGTCGCCGAGGGTGAGCCGCCCGGGCGCTGGTGGGGTGCCGGAGCCGAGCGACTCGGCCTGTCCGGGCTGGTCGACGCCCAGGACATGCGGGCGATCTACGAGCGCTACCTCGACCCGCGCGCCGAGGGTTTCAAGAACCCCGAGAAGTGGGAGGAGATGGCCACGCTGGGGCACACCGGCCGTGCGTACAAGTCCGAGGACGACTTGTACGCCGCCGCGCTTGAACGCGAGCCGGGTGCCAGCGCTGAACGCCGCGCTGAACTCCGTACAGAGGCGGGCAAGGCCGCCCGGCACAACGTGGCGTTCTTCGACATGACGTTCAGCGTTCAAAAGTCGGTGACGCTGCTACACACCGCGTTCGAAGCCGAGGAGGTCAAGGCCCGCGCCGCCGGCGACGAGGAAGGCGCCGCGGCGTGGGGGGAGTACCGCCGCGCGGTGGAGGACGCGATCTGGGCGGGCAACAACGCCGGGCTGTCCTACATGCAGGATCGCGCCGGCTACACCCGGACCGGGCACCACGGCGGCGCCGCCGGCCGGTGGGCGGATGCCCACGAGTGGACCGTTGCGAGCTTCTTCCAGCACGACTCCCGCGATCACGACCCGCAGCTGCACATCCACAACGCGATCCTCAACCGCGTGCAGGGCCCCGACGGGCAGTGGATCACCTTGGACGGGCGCAGCATGTTTCGGTGGCGCGCCGCGGGGGCCGCGGTCGCGGAGCGCACCACCGAGGAGCGGCTCACCCACGCGTTGGGGATGGTCGTGGCAACCCGGCCGGACGGGAAAGCCCGCGAGGTCGTCGGGGTCTCGCAGCAGGCGATGAGCCTGATCTCGACCCGGCGCCACGCGGTCACCGCGAAGGCCGGCGAGCTGATCGAGGCGTTCGAGACCCGCCACGGCCGGGCCCCGAACGGGTTGGAGCGCGAACGCCTCTCGCAGCAGGCCACGCTGATGACCCGGGCGGCGAAGTCGCACACCGGGGAGAGCCGCGAGCAGATGCTCGACCGGATCGACGCCCGCATCCGCGGCGACGTCGACGGCGGTCTCGCCGGCGTCGCCCAAGCCGCGCTCGCCGCACGCGAGCACGGACCGGCCGCGCAGGAGTGGTCCCCGTCCGCGGTGATCGAGACCGCACTTGCCGACGTCCAGGCCCGCAAGGCCGGCTGGACCGAGGCCGACCTGATCAGCACACTCAACGCCGCCCTGCCCGACTACCTCGGCACCCCGGACGGCCAGGACGTCGCGAAGCTGCTCGACCAGCTCGCCACGGACGCCGTGCGCTACGCGACCAGCCTGGACACCGCCCGCCCGGGCGATGAGCACCTGCCCGCGCACCTGCGGCTCGCCAACGGCGACTCCGCCTACCAAGCGCCCGGCGCGCGGCTCTACGCCACCCCCGACCACGTCCGCACCGAACGCGCGCTACTCGCCGCGACGACCGCGGGCGGAGCGACTGCGCTGCGCCACGAGGTGGCGCAGCGGCTCCTCGGCGGGCTCGCCGAGGGCGGGACCGAACTCGGCGTCGACCAGGCCGCCGCCGTCCGCGGCGTCCTCACCTCCGGCGCAAAGGTCGAAACCCTGGTCGGACCGGCCGGCACGGGCAAGTCGTTCGTCGTCGGGGCGATCGCCCGCGGCTGGACCGACCCCGTCACCACCGGCGGCAGCGTCGAGGAAGGGGTCCCGCGGCGGGTGTTCGGGCTCGCCACGTCGCAGATCGCGACCGAGGTCCTCACCGCCGAAGGTCTCAACGCGCGCAACGTCGCAGCGTGGCTCGCCGCGCAGAACCGCCTCACCACCGGCCCGGGTGCGGGCGGGCCGCGCTCGACCGGCGACGACGAATCGCTGCGGCTGCACGCGGGCGATCTGGTGGTGGTCGACGAGTCCGCGATGACCGACACCGCCGCGCTGGCCGCGATCCACGCCCGTGTCGACGCTGCCGGGGCGAAGCTCCTGCTGGTCGGGGACCACAAGCAGTTGGCCGCCGTCGGCGCCGGCGGTGGCATGGACCTGATCGCGTCCTCCGGCGCGCGGTATGAGCTGACCGAAGCCCGCCGGTTCAGCAACGAATGGGAGCGCGGCGCGTCGCTGCGGCTACGAGCCGGGGACGACACGGTGCTGCGCGACTACCACCATCACGGCCGGTTGCTCGACTCCGGCACCGCCGAGCAGGCCGAGCAGTCCGCCGCCCGCGCCTGGCTGGGCGACACCCTCGCCGGTCGTCGGTCGCTGCTGCTCGTGGACACCAACGAGCAGGCCGCACGCGTCTCCGCCGCCATTCGCGCCGAGCTCGTCCGGCTCGGACAGGTCCAGGAGCACGGGGTCGCGCTCGGGCTGCAAGGCACCGTGGCTGGGGTGGGGGATCTGGTCGAGGCCCGCAAGCTCGACTGGACCATCACCGGCTACGAGGGCAACCGCCGGCACGCGATCAACCGCGAGCACTACCGCGTGCAGGCCGTCCGCCCCGACGGCGCGCTCGAGGTCGCCGTCGTCGAGGGCCGCACCGTCGACGGCGACGTCCTCGGCGAACACCTTGTGCTCCCGCCGCAGTACGTGGCGGAGCACCTCGCACTGGGCTACGCGTCCACGGTGCATGCCGCGCAGGGCGGCACCGTGGACACCACCCACACCGTGGTCACCGCCCGCACCGGCCCGGCCGCGCTCTACGTCGGGATGTCGCGGGGCCGTGATACCAACACCGCCCACGTCACCACCTGGACCGGGGTCGACGACCCCGCCCAGGGCACCGACGCGCACACGCTGCACCGCGACCCTGTCGCGGTGCTCGCCCGCACGCTGGACACCGGCGACCAGGCCGACGCGGCGAACCGCTCCGCGGTCGCCACCGCCACCGAGGCCGCCGCGGACGCCGGCAGCGTCCGGACCGCGGCGGAGCTGCTCGCCGACGCCTCCCATCTCGCCGCGACCGAGCGGACCGCGACCTGGCTGGACCAGCTCACCGACTCCGGCGCAATCAGCCCCGCGGATCGGGCGCGGATCGCCGCCGAGGACGGCGCCGCCTCGCTGACCCGCATCCTGCGCCGCGCCGAACTCGCCGGCCACGACCCCCAACAGGTACTCACCGGGGCCGTTGATGGGCGCTCGTTCGACGGGCTGCGGAACCTGTCGAACGGGATCTACACCCGCATCCGCCACGACTACGCCGACCGGCTCGACCCGGTCGGCGAGTCCTTCACCGACTGGGTACCCCGCGTGGACAACCCCGAATGGGCCGCCTACTTGTCAGCGCTCGCCGAGGCCGCCGATATCCGCGCCGTCGAGTTGGGCCAGGAAGCAGGTGATCAGGCTGCGCCGTGGGCGGTCGAGTCGTTCGGTGCGGTTCCCGCCGATCCGGGCGAGCGGGGCGCGTGGGAGCTACGAGTCGGCACGGTCGCGGCCGCGCGGGAGCTTGCCGGGCACGCCGACGAGGTCGACGCGCTCGGGCCCGCGCCGAAGCCGGGGCAGGTCGAGGGCTACGCCGCCTACCGTGCCGCGTGGCGCACGCTGGGCCGTCCGGAAATCGACCGGGAGGAACTGGAGCTGTCCGACGGTCAGCTCCGCGTCAGGGTCCGCGCCCACGACCGCGAAGCGACCTGGGCGCCCCGCTACGTCGGCAACGAACTCGCCGGCACCCGCCAGGCTGCAGCGAGCCACGAGCAGGCCGCTGCCCTGCTCGCGACCGAGGCAGCCGACGCCACCGACCTCGCCGAGCGCGACCGGCTGCACGCCGAGGCCACCCAGGCCTGCGCGCTGGCCGACACCCTCACCGCGCGGGCGGGGGAGTTGCAGGCCGTCGACGACTCCCGCGCCCGGTGGCTCGCCCACACCGCGGGCACCCGGGCGGCCGCAGAGCGGGCCAAGGCCGAACTCGGGGCCCGGCACGTCGACGACACCGAACCCGAGCAACAGGTCACCGCACAGGAATGGCTCGCCGCCCACCACGCCGACGCCATCGCGGAGGACCCGCACCGAGCCATCACCGAGACCGACGTCGACCACCAGACCGACCAGCACGTCGACGACGACATGCTCGACGACGGCCCCGTGCGAACGGAGCAGCCGGACGACACCGCGCCCCAACGCGAAGTGGTCGAGGTGCCGGAGCCGGATGTGCGCGAGGTCGCCGCAGTGGAACCGGCGCCGGTGGAGGAGGACGTCGTACGGGTCCCGTCCGCCGGCGAGACCGCCCGCGCAATCGAGGACGCCAACCGCGCCCTGATCGAGATGCAGGCCCGCGAAGCTGCCGACGCGCAAGCCGAGGAGGAGCACCGTGCCGCCGAGCTGACCCGGTGGCACACCAACGACCAGACCGCCGACGTCGACTCGACGGAACGCGACGTCGAGATGTACGACGGCGCAGACGACGCGCGTGCCGATTAACGACAGCTATGAATCGGCAGGTTCCTGACGGGTGGTCCGGCTCAGCCCGCGTGCCCGACCGGCGCGGGCTGAGCCGGCGCCGGCAGATCAAGCGGCATCGGGCCATTGCGGCGCCACACCCACCGCAACGTCGCCCGAATCCCATCGCACCAGCCCGGCCGCGACGCCGCCAAGCGCGGCTGCCGGACGTCGAGCAGCTCCGCGGCCAGGTACTCCGCCTCGATCAGCTCCTCGTACGCCGTCGCAGACTTCCCAGTAGCCGGGGAGTAGGCGGGAAACCGCTGGCCGTTGCTGGTCCGGACGATGATTCCGGCCAGCCACTGGCACGTCGTCACGATTCCGCCGAGATACCAGTCGGTCACGCCCTGGTCGGCGCGCTCGCGGGACAACCGCTGTGCCTCGATCCAGAGCGCGACGAACTCGTCCCGGGGCACGCGGAGGTTGCGCACCGGGATGCGCGCGATGTCGTGCTCGGTGACCTCCACAAGTTCCAGGGTCGCACAGGGCACCGACAGTTTCCGTCGTCCAAGCAGGTCACCGGGCCGTCGGTCCGGTCACGGGTTGGGTCTGCGCTCAGGGCCGCGCGGGCCGAGCGAACTGCCTTGTTCGACCGCCTTCGGCGGGGCCTGGCGGCCCTTGGCTTACCACGGCCTGACTCCCCGTCAAGGGTGCTCCGCTGCGCTCCGCATCGCTACGCGACGGCCTTCGGCCCCCCTTGACGGCGAGCCTCGCAGGCCGCGGTGGACCGCCTTACGGCGGCGGGGAACACAGCGCCCCGCCACCCCAAGGGGACGGGCCACCAGGCCCAACAACTACCGGGAGGCCACCATGAGCATCAGCACCACCACCGGCGCGCAGACGGATCGGCGGTTCGTCGACCCCGACGACCTGATCTTGCCCCGTGTGCGGGGAGCCGGTGATCGGCGTACCGCCCGCGTACTGGCCGGTCCGTGACGAGCTGCCGGTCCCGACGTTCTCGCACCCGGACCGGTCGGCGCTGTGCCGCACATCGGCGGGGCGGATCGGCGAGCCGGTCGAGGTGACCCGGTGACCGCGCCGGTAGTGGCGTCGCCGATGGTTGACGCGGACGTGTCAACAGCGGGCGGGGTGTCCGGGCCGATCAGCGCTCCGATGGTGGCCGCGCTCGAATCGGCGTGGGCCGCGATCCGGGCCCGACACCCGGAGGTTCCCGCGGTGGTGCTGGTGCTCGGTGCCGGGTCGATCGGGAACGCGGGCGGGTTGCGGCTGGGGCACTTCGCCGCGATGCGCTGGGCCGACCCCGACCAGACCCGTGAGACCGCCGACGAGCCCGGCGCCGACGTCGAGGCGGTCGGGCCGGTGCGGCTGCCGGAGGTGTTCGTGGGCGGGGAGGGACTCGTCCGAGGCGCCGCGGATGTGCTCGGGACGTGTTGCTGCACGAGGCCGCCCACGCGCTGGCGCACGTCCGCGACATCAAGGACACCTCTCGGCAGGGCAGGTGGCACAACGCGAAGTTCAAGGCCCTGGCCGAGCAACTCGAGATCGAGGTCACGAAGGACCCGCGGATCGGGTGGTCCCCGACCACGATCCCCGCCAGCACGCGCGAGCAGTACGCGGAGGTGATCGCCGAGCTGGGGCGGGTGCTGCGGCTGCACCGCTCCGTGGAGATCGGCGGTGGGAAGGAGAAGAAGCCGAGCCCGCCACCGTGCGTGTGCGAGTGCGGCCGCAAGATCCGCGTCTCCCCGACCGTGCTCGCCGCCGGTCCGATCACCTGCGGGGTCTGCGGGACGGAGTTCACCACCGAGCCCGGCGACGAGACGGCAGACGAGCAGGAGAACACGTGATCGAGCAGGCAGCGGGGGTGTCCGGCGGGATGGTTACAGGGGTGGTTGCGCCGGGTGGCGGTCGCACCGCCCGTTCGGAGGCGCAACCCTTCCGCGGTCACCGGAGTTGCGTCATCGGGCGGGCCGGCGTGGTCCGCCCGGCGGCCGCGGTGAAGGGGTGAGGATGGGCGAGCAGCTCGCGTGGCAGCCCCCCGCGCCCGCTACCTCCCCGGAACAGGAGATCGCCCAGCACGCGGCCGTGCTGATGGGCTGGGCCGGGGTGGTCCTTCCCGAGCTGACGATCTTCGGGTCGCGAGTGCTGCCGGTCGTCGTGCCCGATCCCGCCGTGCACCAGGCGCGACAGCACAGCGGGGATACCCCGGAGTCCGACAGCGACACGCTCACGGTGTGGGAGTGTCCCGAAGCCGTCGCGCCGGCACCGGCGGTCCGGCTCGCCGGGGCGCTGTTCCCAGTCCGCGAGGGCACGGTGCGTGGATTCGGCCGGGTGGTGGGGGAGGCGCGTCGGTGGCGCCCGTCCGGGCCCGCTGCTGTGCTCGCGCCGCCCGCGGTCCTGGATGATGGGGTGAGCGGCTGGGAGTGCGCCCTACACGGTGTTGGGCTCGCCCCCACCAGTTCGGTCCCGGCTGGCGAGGTCGTACGGGCCGAGCCGGGCCGGCGGGCCCCGGCCCGGCGACGCTACTTGCCTGGCCCACCGGGCTGGCCGCTCCGTTGACGCCCGACTCCTCGGTACGCCCACCGCTGTAGCATGGATCACAACCGGATAGTTGAGCTACTGCTGGAGTGACCGCGCATTGAAACTCGTCAGCTTTCGAGTCCGCATGTTCCGAAACGTTCTTGATTCTACCGAATGCACGGTGGGGTCTGCCGCGACGTGCCTAGTAGGGATGAATGAATCAGGAAAGAGTACGCTGCTTGAAGCGCTATACCGCCTGAGTCCAGCTTACGGCGAAGAGTTTCAAGAGCAGCGCGATTACCCGCGGTGGAGACTGTCGCAGGACCGACGCCGAAACAAGATCCAGCAGACGGCGCCGATAACGGCAGCTTTCGAACTCGAACCCTCGGATGTCGAGGTGGTCAATAGAGCATTGGGGCCTGGTGTCTTAAGCTCGACGCAAGTCACGATTTCGCGCAGATACGACAATATCTACACCGTCTCTGTCCGGATCGACGACAAGAAGATCGTCAAGCAGCTAGTTGAAAGCCAAAAACTTCCAGCCGATGTTTCTGGTCGTTTGCTCAAGCTCGAAGACCTTTCGTCTCTTGCGACGCTCGAAGCGTCCGACTTCGTCGACGCGACGACCGATGCGCAGGACGAGGCTGTCGCTGACGAGCGAACCGCTATCACGCAATCTCTGAATGAGCTGAAAGCAGATGCGGCCGCGCGACTCGGCAGATCGTCAGATGCAAACGCAGTCGCGCGAGCAATCGTGCTGAAGCGCCTTCCAAAGGTTTTCCTCTTTTCACGCTACCAAGAACTGCCGGGACGAATTGACGTGCGTGAGTTGGAGGGTTCGAATGAGGAGGCGCCGGGCGCCTCCAGCCTTCAAACAGCACGGTCACTTCTCGCGCTAGCAAGCACCACTCCTAGTGCGCTGGCATCTGACGACTACGAAGACCGAGTCTCGGAGCTCGAAGCAGTTTCGAACGAACTGTCCGAACAAGTAGCGGAATACTGGAGTCAGAACCCAGAGCTCCGCGTCAGGATGAGCGTTGACATCACGACGGAGAGCAGTCCGAACGGTAGAACGGCAGTTGCACGATACATTGACGTCCGAGTAGAGGACCGACGACACGAGTTTACAAACAACTTCTCGCTGCGATCGTCCGGTTTCAAATGGTTCTTCTCGTTCCTAGCGGCCTTTACTGAGTTTGTCGAACGCGGAGAACCAGTGATCGTCCTCCTGGACGAACCAGCCCTAA
>Ga0136616_10001314_pt1 | contig 12957 bp, 14 predicted proteins | sample AntDrymUQ2992106_2_FD_106648 | JGI IMG/M metagenome (GOLD analysis project Ga0136616, IMG submission 106648) | Polar desert sand microbial communities from Dry Valleys, Antarctica - metaG UQ299 (21.06) | ecosystem: Environmental > Terrestrial > Soil > Desert | place: Antarctica: Dry Valley...
CTGTTGCAGGGGCTCACCGCGTGGCACCTGTACCGGACGTCGGGGCGGGTCGCGCAGGGCGAGAGCGTCGTCGTGCACGCGGCGGCCGGCGGGGTCGGCTCGCTCGCGGTCCAGCTCGGCCGGCCGATGGGCGCGGGCCGCGTGATCGCGACCGCCTCGAGCGAGGCCAAGCGCGCGCTGGCGCTGTCGCTCGGCGCCGACGCCGCGGTCGACGTCGGCGCCGAGGACCTCGCCGGCGAGCTGGTCGCGGCCAACGGCGGCGAGCGCGTGGACGCCGTCTTCGAGATGGCCGGCGGGCGGGTCTTCGACGCGTCGCTCGCGGCGCTCGCGCCGTTCGGCCGGCTGGTCACCTACGGCATCGCCTCGCGCGAGCAGAACGAGCTCCGCACGGGCGCCCTGATGCGTCACAGCCACGCCGTCGTCGGCTTCTGGCTCATGCACTGCCTGCGCGACCCGGCCATGGTGGCCGGACCGCTGCGGGAGCTGTTCGAGCTGGCCGCGTCGGGCGGGCTGCGCGTGGTCGAGGGCGAGGCGTACGGGCTGTCGGAGGTGCGGCGGGCGCACGAGGAGCTGGCCGCGCGCACGACCTCCGGGAAGCTCGTGCTCGACCCGTCGCGGTAGGGGCTTGCGGCTGGCGGCCGGCGTGGTCGTCGTGCGAGGCGTCTACTGCGGCAGGGGTAGGGAGGTGAGGGCGCCGGCCGGGCCGCGTTTCGTGACAACGCGTGGCTCGCTCAGCGACGCCTGTCACGAAGCTCGGCTCTGGCGCGCATTTCGTGACAGCCGCGCTCGCCGCCGCACGCCTGTGTCACGAAACGCGGCCTCTCAACCCCTCCCCCTCGATGCCCGCCGTTCAAGACGCTCCGCGCTCCGACGCGCTACCTCGAACCTCGCCACCCTCGCCGCCCACCGCCTCCAGGTACCAAGGCAGCAGCCCCGCCCACCCACGCACGTTGCGCTCCCCCAGCTCTGCACCGCGCGCTCCCAGCCGCTCCCACCCCCGGTGCACGATCGTCACGGCGGTGCCGGAGCCGACCTCGGCGAAGGTGATCTCGACCTCGGTGGCGTCCGCGCGGTCCTGACGCAAGTGCCACGAGTAGACGAGCCGGTGGGGCGGCTCCCACGCCAGCACGCGGCCCCAGTCGTGCTCCTCCCCCACCGGGCGCGCGCTCGTAGATGCGCCCGCCGGCGCGCGGCTCGAACGTGACCGCCTCCGGCGCGCCGGACACGGAGTGGCTCGCCGGCCACCACGACGACGTCCGCTGCGCCCAGACCGCGAACGCGTGCTCCGGCGCGCAGGCGACCTCGAACTCGTGCACGAGCGGCTCCATCAGCTGCGCCGCGCGGTGTTCTCCGCCGTCAGCGCGAAGCGCCTGCCGGCCTCGCCCCAGACCCGTTGGAGGTACTCGCGCACGGCGTCGATGCCCTCGTCGTGCAGGCGGTAGAGGCGTCGGGTGCCCTCGGCCCGATCCGTGACGAGCCCCGCGTGCTTGAGCAGCCGCAGGTGCCGGGAGACGGCCGGGCGGCTGATCGGGAGCGCGTCGGCCAGCTCGCGCACCGAGCGGTCGCCCTCGCCCAGCAACTCGACGATCGCCCGCCGGTGCGGGTCGCCCAGAGCCTCGAACGCGTCGCCGTGCATCACCTAAGCGTAACCGCTGTGCTACCGTAACGCTGACGTTACCGATGCGCCACTACGAGTCCACCGCGCTGATCGACGCCCGCCCGGAGGCGATCTGGACGGTGCTCACCGACGCGCCCGGCTACGCGAGCTGGGACTCGGGCGTCGTGCGCGTGGAGGGCCGGATCGCGCCGCGGGAGAAGATCAAGGTCGTCTCCGAGGCCAACCCGAAGCGCGCCTTCGGAGTCACCGTGACCGAGTTCGCGCCGAGCGTGCGGATGGTCTGGAGCGGCGGGATGCCGCTCGGCCTGTTCAAGGGCGTGCGCACGTTCACGCTCTCGCCCGACGGCGCCGGCACGCGCTTCACGATGCGCGAGGAGTACAGCGGGCCGATGCTCGCGCCGATCTGGCGCTCGATGCCAGATCTCGGCCCCTCGTTCGAGCAGTTCGCGCGAGGCTTGAAGGCCCGCGCCGAGCGCGCCGCACCGCCCGCGTCCTAAGCTCCACTGCTCAGTGACGACATTCCAAGACCTCGGCCTCTCCGAGCCGATCCTCCAAACTCTGTCCGACGTCGGCTACGAATCGCCCAGCCCGATCCAGGAACAGGCCATCCCGGAGCTCATGCAAGGCCACGACGTGATCGGCCAGGCGCAGACCGGCACGGGCAAGACCGCCGCCTTCGGGCTGCCCATGCTCGAGTTCGTCGACCCCGCCGATCCGGACGTGCAGGCGCTCGTGCTCACGCCGACGCGCGAGCTGTGCATCCAGGTCACCCAGGCGCTGCGCGCCTACGGCGCCCGCAAGGGCATCCAACCGGTGGCCGTCTTCGGCGGCGCGCCCATCCGCACCCAGCAGGCGCAGCTCAAGGAGGGCGGGCAGGTCGTAGTCGGCACGGTCGGCCGCGTGCTCGACCTGATCTCGCGCCACTCGCTGATGCTGCACTCCTGCCGCTACCTCGTCCTCGACGAGGCCGACGAGATGCTCGACCTCGGGTTCCTCGAGGACGTGGAGAAGATCCTCTCGTTCACCCCCGGCGGCCGCCAGACGGCGCTGTTCAGTGCGACGATGCCGCCCGAGATCCGCGGGTTGGCCGATCGCCACCTCTACGAGCCGGTGACCGTCAAGGTCAAGGCCGCGACGCTGACGATCGACACCGTCGAGCAGTTCTTCGTCGAGACCAAGGGGCCCGAGAAGAACGACATGCTGGCCCGCGTGCTCGAGGCCGAGCGCCCGACGCAGGCGATCGTCTTCGTGCGCACGAAGATCCGCTGCGAGCAGCTCTACCGCACGCTGCGCGACAAGGGGATGAACGTCAAGGCCCTGCACGGCGACATGTCCCAGGGCTCGCGCGACGGCGTGATGATCTCCTTCAAGAGCGGCCGGATCCCGATCCTCGTGGCCACCGACGTCGCCGCCCGTGGGCTCGACATCGTCGCCGTGACCCACATCGTCAACTTCGACGTGCCGACCTCGCCCGACGTCTACGTGCACCGCATCGGTCGCACCGGGCGCGTCGGGCGCTCGGGCCGGGCGATCACGTTCGTCGAGCCGCGCCAGCGCAAGGAGCTGGGGGCGATCGAGCGCCACGCGAGCACGACGATCTCGCCGTGGGCCGAGGGCGCGCACGTCGCCCCCGCCCCGATCGCCGAGCCGCCCAAGCGCCACCGCAAGCCCCACGACGCGGGCGACACCAACGGCGCCGCCTACACGAAGCTGATCGCCAACACGGGGCGCGCCGGGGGTCTGGAGCCCAGCGAGCTGATCGCCGCCGTGGCCGCGGGCGGCAGCATCGACGGCGAGGCGATCCGCAATGTCCGGGTGCTGGAGCGCTTCGCGCTCGTCGAGGTGCCGGCCACCGAGGCCGCGCGCATCGTCGCGGCGGTCACGGGCACGACCGTGCACGGCCGCAGGCTGGCGCTGGAGCCGGTCCGCGGCGGCTGAACAGGGGGAGACCGATGTCCACGATGACGATGACCACCAACCACGGGCCGATCGTGTTCGAGATGTTCGAGGAGGACGCGCCGACGACGGTGGGCAACTTCCGCAAGCTCACCGAGGACGGCTTCTACGACGGCCTCGCCTTCCATCGGATCATCCGCGACTTCATGGTCCAGGGCGGCTGCCCGGAGGGCACCGGCACCGGCGGGCCCGGCTACATGTTCGAGGACGAGTTCAACCAGCACAAGGTCATCCGCGGCGCGCTCGCGATGGCCAACGCCGGGCCGAACACCAACGGCTCGCAGTTCTTCATCGTCACGACAGAGGCCGCGCCGTGGCTGGACGGCAAGCACACCGTGTTCGGGCGCGTGACGTCCGGCATGGAGGTCGTCGACGCGCTCGAGGGCCTGCCCACCGACGCGCGCGACAAGCCGAGCGAGCCGGCCGTCATCGAGAAGGTGGAGTTCGAGGGCTGATGGCGACCGTCGAGCGCGGGTCCGCCTCCGCGGCGGAGATCGCGGTCGAGAACCCCGCTACGGGGCGGCGGATCCGCACCGTCCCGGTCTGCTCGCCGGAGCAGGTCCGCGCGCTCGCCGCCCGCGCGCGCGACGCACAGCCGGCCTGGGAGGCGCTGGGCTTCGAGGGCCGCGGCCGGGTGCTGCGCCGGGCCCAGAGGTGGGTGCTCGACAACGCCGATCGCGTGATCGCGACGATCGTCGCCGAGACCGGCAAGACGCACGAGGACGCGCAGGTCGCCGAGGTCGCCTACGCCGCCTCGGCGTTCGGCTTCTGGGCCAAGCACGCGCCCGCCTACCTCGCCGACGAGAAGGTCCGCACCGCCAATCCGTTCGTGGCCGGGCGCAAGCTCGTCGTGCGCTACGCGCCGCTCGGGCTCGCCGGGATCATCGGGCCCTGGAACTACCCGCTGACGAACTCCTTCGGCGACTGCATCCCCGCGCTGGCCGCCGGCAACGCCGTGATCCTCAAGCCGTCCGAGGTGACGCCGCTCACCTCGCTGCTGATGGCCGAGGGCATGCGCGAGTGCGGGCTGCCCGACGGCGTCTACCAGGTCGCCACCGGCGCGGCGTCGACCGGCGAAGCGCTGGTCGACGTGGTCGACATGGTGATGTTCACCGGCTCGACGGCCACCGGGCGCAAGGTGGCCGAGCGCGCCGCGCGCACGCTCACGCCGGTCTCGCTCGAGCTGGGCGGCAAGGACCCGATGATCGTGCTGGCCGACGCCGACCTCGAGCGCGCCGCCAACGCCGCCGCCTACTACGCGATGTCGAACTGCGGCCAGACGTGCATCTCGATCGAGCGCGTGTACGTCGAGGCGCCGGTCCACGACGAGTTCGTCGCGCGCGTCACCCGCAAGGTGCGTGCGCTGCGCCAGGGGCCGCCCGGCGGGCCGGGCAGCGTCGATGTCGGGGCGATCACGTTCCCCGGTCAGATGGACGTGGTCGCGCGCCACGTCGACGCCGCGCGCGACGCCGGCGCCACGGTGCTGGCGGGCGGGCGGCGTGCTACCGCGGGTCACGGGCGGTTCTACGAGCCGACCGTGATGGTCGACGTCGACCACTCGATGGCGTGCATGACCGAGGAGACATTCGGGCCGACGCTGCCGATCATGCGCGTGGCCGACGCCGAGGAGGCGGTGCGGCTCGCCAACGACTCCGCGTACGGCCTCGCCGCGTCCGTGTGGACCCGCGACACCGCGCGCGGCGAGCAGCTCGCGCGCCGGATCGAGGCCGGGGCGGTCAGCGTCAACGACGCGCAGCTGCACTACCTCGCGCTCGAGCTGCCGATGGGCGGCTGGAAGGCGTCCGGCCTCGGCTCACGCCACGGCGCGGGCGGGATCCGCAAGTACACCCGCCAGCAGTCGCTGCTGGTCGCTCGCCTGGCGCTGACGCGCGACCTGCACATGTTCCCGTACCGGGCGCGGACGACCGGCATGCTCGGCCGCGTCGTGAAGCTGCTCTACGGGCGCGGCCGGCGCGACTGACGGGCGCGTCCCGGGGGCGTGGACGAAAGTTGCTCCCAGTTGCCGCAGGCTTTTCGCGCGGCCGTCGTTTGACGGTGGGCGATGCCCACACGACCGACCGCCGACGCCGTGCTCGAGCACCTGCCCGCGGGCGTCGTCGTGCTCGACGCCGAGGGCCGGCTGACGTCCGGCAATCCGGCGGCGGAGCGCCTGCTGGGGACGCTGCCCGCCGAGGGCGGCGCTCGCTGCTGCGACCTGCTCGGCTGCCGCCGCGCCGGCACGGCGCTCGAGTCGCGCTGCATCGCCGAGACCGTCCGCGAGCGCGACGGCGTGGTCGGTGAGCTGCTGGTGCAGTCGCCCGGCGGCGACGTCTGGCTGACGGCCGCGCCGCTCGGGGACGACGGCGGCGTCGTGCTCCACCTGCGCCGCGGGGCGGCGGGCGCCGGTGGCGGCGACGACCGCCTGCGGATCCGCGTGCTCGGCCCGATGCGGCTCGAGGTCGGGGGTGCGGTGCTCGACGGCGACTGGCTCGCGTACCGCCCGGGCCAGACGCTGAAGTACCTGGTGGCGACGCGCGGGCGGGCGGTGTCCTCCGACGAGCTGCTGGAGACCTTCTGGGCGGACACCGGGAGCGCGCCCGCGGCGACCAACGTCCGGCAGGCCGTCCACGCGCTGCGCGCCCGGCTCGAGCCGGAGCGCGAGCGGCAGGCGAGCTCCCGCTACGTCGCCGGGCGCCGCGGCGGCGGCTACGAGCTGGCCGCCGGCGCGGTGCTGGTCGACGCTGACGCGTTCGTGGCCGCGGCCGAGTCGGGCCTGCGGGCGCTGCACGAGCGCGACACCTCCCGCGCGGAGGCGGCGCTGGCCCACGCCGCCGCGCTCTATCGCGGCGACTTCCTGGCCGACGCGCCCGAGGCCGAGTGGGCGGCGCCCGAGCGCGACCGCCTGCGCGCGCTCGCCGGACGCGTCCTGCGCGCGCTCACCGGCGTGCACCTGCGCGCGGGCGAGCTGGACGCGGCCAGCGACCACCTGCAGCGCCTCGCCGAGCTCGAGCCGCTCGACGTCGACGCCCAGCGCCAGATGCTCACCCTGCTGCTGCGCCGAGGCCGCCGCACCGAGGCCGCCCGCCGCTACGAGGCCGTCTGCCGCCGCTTCCGCCGCGCCTTCGGCGAGGAGCCGAGCTTCGAGCTCGCCGAGCTGGCGCGCCCGGCCGTCCCGCGCACCGTCGCAGGCCGCGCCCGTCGCCGGTAGCGGCCCGCCTCGCTTCACTGCAATAGGGAGTCGGACCCTTGATGAAGGGGTCTGACCCCTTCGTAAGCTTGCGGGCGTGCTCGCGGTCGGACTCGCCTTCACCTCCTCGCTGTGCTGGGGGCTGGCCGACTTCCTCGGCGGCCTGCAGTCGCGCCGGCGGCCGCTGGTCACGGTGCTGCTCGTCGCGCAGGCGGCCGCGGTGGCGCTCGGGCTCGCGTTCGTGCTCGCCTCGGGCGACCCGTTCCCGGACCTGGGGCCGGCGGCGCTGGCGGCGGGCGCGGGCGTGGCCGGCGTGGCCGCGCTGGCCGCCTTCTACCGCGGGCTGGCGATCGGGACGATGAGCATCGTCGCGCCGGTCTCCGCCACCGGCGCCGCGGTGCCGGTGCTCGTCGGCGTGGCGAGCGGCGAGCGGCCGGGGGCGGTGCAGGTGGCCGGCATCCTGCTCGCCATGGTCGGCATCGTGCTCGCGGCCCGCGAGCCCGGCGGCGCCGCGCCCGGCCACGCCGTGCGCGCGTCGCTGGGCCTCGCCCTGCTGGCGGCCCTCGGGTTCGGCTCCTTCTTCGTCCTGCTCGACCGCGCGACCGAGGGCGCGGGCGCGCCGTGGGCGCTGCTGCTCGTCCGCGTCGGCGAGGTCGCGCTGCTCGTGGCGCTCGCCGCGGCCATCCGACCGCGGATGCCCGCCGGCGCGCGCGACGCCTGGCCGTTGCTGGTCATCGGAACGCTCGACTTCCTCGCCACCGCGTTGTTCGCGCTCGCCACGGAGCAGGGGCTGCTCAGCGTCGTGGCCGTGGTCGGCTCGCTCTACCCCGTGGTGACGGTCGTGCTCGCGCGCGCGGTGCTCGCCGAGCGCGTGTCGCGCGGGCAGGAGCTGGGCGTGGTCATCACGCTGGCGGGCGTGGTGGCGATCAGCGCGGGCTGAGCTGCACCCCGAGCTGCTCGCCCACGGCGGCGAGCGTGGCGGCGGCGTCGCCGCGGTGCACGATCGTCGCCATCCCGAGCGCGCGCGCCGGCTTGAGGTTGCCGGGCAGGTCGTCGACGAACACGCACGCCTGCGGCGGCAGCCCCAGGCGCTGGGCGGCCAGCGCGTAGATCGCGGCATCGGGCTTGCGCAGCCCGACCTCGCAGGAGATCACCCACGCGTCGAACAGCTCGGCGAACTGCGCGCGGTCGTAGCGGTCGTCGCCCCACGAGTTCGAGAGCATCGCCGTGCGCACGCCGGCGCGGCGCGCGGCGCGCACGCCGTCGAGCATCGCGTGGTCGGGCTCCATGGCGCCGAACATGCGGTCGATCAGCCGCTCGGGCTCCACCTCCAGCAGTACCGCGAAGCGCGGCTCGAACTGCGCCTCGTCGAGCCGGCCGAGCTCGAGCGCCTCGAGCAGCCGGCGCGCGTCCGGGTCGCCCGCGAAGCGCTCGCGCACGGTCTCCGGCTCAAGCCCCTCCGCCACGCAGAACGCCCGGAAGGAGGCGAAGACGTCCGTCGTCAGGACCCCGCCGTAGTCCACTATGAGCCCGCTGCGATCGGCCATCCTAGACTCATACCGCAACCCTCCCGCCCCACGGGCGTTGGAAGGGCGAGTCATCGCACCGGCCGCGCTTCCGCGCCTCCGCCGCGCGCCGACGTAGAGAAATGAAGCTCGACCTGACACGACATACCGTGCTGCTCCTGCTCACCCTCGCGGTGCTGCCCGCGGCCGCCTCCGCCTCCCCGCGCCAGGTGGTCGCCTTCGAGGCGCCGCGCGAGCTGCTGAGCTTCGAGGATCGCGACCGCACGCTTGACGAGATCCGCGCCTTCGGCGTCACCCAGGTGCGCCAGCTCGTCTACTTCGAGGACTTCGCCCCCCGGTCGGACAGCCGCCGCCGCCCGAGCTTCGACGCCACCGACCCGAACGCCTACCCGGCCGGCACGTGGGACCGCCTCGACGCGCTCGTCGCCGGGGCCGCCCAGCGGGGCATCACGCTGCACCTCACGCTCACCGGCCCCGTCCCGAAGTGGGCGACGAAGGCGCGCCGCGACCACGTCACGCGCCCGCGCCCGGACGAGTTCCGCCGCTGGGCGACCGCGGTCGGGCGCCGTTACGCGGGCGCGATCGCCACCTGGTCGATCTGGAACGAGCCCAACCAGCCGCAGTTCCTGGCGCCGCAGTACCGCCGCGGCCGGCCGTACTCGCCCGGGCTCTACCGCCGGCTCTACCAGGCGGGCGTGAATGGCATCAAGGCGACGGCGGAGAACCGCGAGGACACGTTCCTGCTCGGCGAGACGTCCCCGCGAGGCAACTCCAAGGTGGTCTTCCCGCTGGACTTCTTCCGTCGCATGCTGTGCCTGGACGGCGACTATCGCGAGACGAGGCGGTGCGGGAGGCTGGACGCCGACGGCTACGCCCACCACGCCTACACCACCGCCAAGGGCCCGCGCTTCCGCCCGAGCGATCGCGACGACGTCACGATCGGCGTCCTCTCGCGCCTGACCCGCGCGCTGGACCGCGCCGGCCGCGCCGGGGCGCTCCGGCGCGGGCTGCCGATCCACCTGACGGAGTTCGGGATCCAGTCGCGCCCCGACCGCATCCAGGGCGTCTCGCTTCCCAAGCAGGCCGCCTACCTCGCGGTCGCCGAGCACATGGCCTACGTGAACCCGCGCGTGCGCTCGTTCTCGCAGTACCTCATGACCGACGACGACCCGCGCGCGTCGCGGTTCAACCGCTACGCCGGGTTCGAGAGCGGCCTGCGCACCCGCAAGGGCCGCAAGAAGCCCGCCTACCGCGGCTTCCGGCTGCCACTGGCGGTCGAGAACTACGGGCGTTCGGACGTGCTGTGGGGCCTCGTGCGACCGCTGCGGCAGCGAACGACGGTGACGATCGAGGTCGACCCGCGCGGCCGACGCGGCTGGCGCCGGCTGGCGACGGTGCCGACGACGAGCACCGGCGTCTACGCGCTGCGCGTGCGCCATCGCCAGGGCCAGCGCTATCGCGTGGTGTGGACGCGCTTCAAGGGCGCGGCCGTGCGCGCGTACTGAACGACCGCTACGACATCCGTCCGGTCTGGCCGGTCGTCCGATTGGGGTCTGGACCCGGTGCGCCGACGATGGCGGCCCGCCGATGCCTGTTCGCATGAGAAGCCTCCGGATGCACCTCCTCGGTCTCGAAGTCGTCGACGCCGGCGGCGCCTCCGTCGGCCACGTCGTGGACACCTATCCGTTCGACGGCGGCGGCGAGTTGGAGCTGGTCGTCCTGCGCCTGCGCCGCTTCGGCGAGCGCCGGATGCTGCCCGTCTCCGAGCTGCGCATCGAGGCCGGCCGTCTGCACGCCCCGTTCTCCCGCCACCAGATCGAGGACGCGCCCGCCCTCAGCACCCGTCGCCACGCGGACGAGGACCCGTGGCGCGCGAAGACGTACTGGTTCTACGAGGACGCCGCGATCGCGGGCGCGCGGCCGTAGCACTATCTTGCGGGGCGCGATGGCGCCCCAACTGTGGCTGCTGCGGCACGGCGAAGCGGTGCCGCACGACTCCAAGCCCGACGACGAGCGCGAGCTGACGGCCCGCGGCGAGCGCCAGGCGCTCGCCGCCGGAGCGGGGCTCGCCCGGCTCGGGGCGGAGTTCGACGCCTGCTACGCGAGCCCCAAGCTGCGCGCGCTCGACACGGCGCGGCTGGCGTGCAAGGTGCTCAACATCGAGCCGGTGGTGGCGCAGTCCCTGCGCGGCGGGTTCGACCGCGACGACGCGCGCGAGCTGCTGCACGCCCACGGCGCGGACGGGCGCGTGCTCGTCGTCGGCCACGAGCCGGACTTCTCGCAGGTGGTCGGCGCCCTCACCGGGGGGCACGTGGACTTCAAGAAGGGCGGGATCGCCGCGATCAAGGGGAGCGAGCTGCTGCTCCTGCTGCGTCCGCGCGAGCTGGAGTCGCTCGCGCGCGACTAGTCCTCGAGCGCGGCGGCGACCATCGCCAGCGCCACCTCGGCGCGGCCGGCCAGCGACGCCTCGAGCACGAACTCCTCGGGGTTGTGCGCGGCGCCGCCGCGCGGGCCGAGGCCGTCGACGGTCACGGGGACCGCGGCGGCGATGTGGCTGGCGTCGCTCGCCCCGCCGCGCGAGGTGGGGACGACCGGGCGGCCGAGGGCGGCCGCGGCGCGCTCCAGCAGGCCCTCGACGGCCGCCTCGGAGTGCATGCCCGGCCAGCGGCGGATCAGCTCGCGCTCGAGCCGGACGCCGCCGTGCTCGGCGGGGATGGCCTCGAGCACGGCCTCGATCGCCGACAGCTCGTTGGCACGCAGGTCGCAGTACAGCTCGCCGTGGCCGGGCACGACGTTGAACGCCTCGCCGGCGTTGAGCACGGTCGGCACGGCGGTGAGGCGGTGCGGGCCCTCGGGGTCGTGGCAGGCGGCCACCGCCTGCGCCGCCACGCCGAGCGCCAGCAGCGCGTTGCGCCCGCGGTCGGGCGCCGAGCCGGAGTGCGCCGCGCGCCCGTGCGCGGTGACCTTGATCGTCCCCGCGGCCTTGCGGCGCACCACCACGGCGTCGTCACCGTCGCGCGTGCGCTCCCCGCCCTCGAAGCACAGGCAGGCGTCCCAGCCGGCGAAGCGCTCGACGTGCGTCAGCGGCCCGCGCCGCCACTCCTCGTCGCAGACGACGAGCAGCGCCGTCTCGGCGTAGTCCTGCGGGCGCTTGACGAGCTGGCGCATGGCGCCGAGCGAGAGCACGACGCCGCCCTTCATGTCGACCGTGCCCGAGCCGACCAGCTTCTCGCCGTCGCGCGCCAGCGCCCGGTGCTCGGGGTGGGCGACGACCGTGTCGAGGTGGCCGAGCAGCAGGATCCGGCGCGTGCCGGTGCCGCGCAGGCGGGCGAGCAGGTCGGGGGCATGGCCGGGGCTCGAGCAGGGGATCCGCTCGATCTCGGCCTCGTCGGGGAGCAGCGCGGCGCACACCGACGCGCACTCCTCGGCGCCGTGGACGTCCCCGGAGGGTGAGGAGACGCTGACCAGCGCCTCCAGGTGGCGGACGGCCTGGCGCGCGATCTCGGCGGCTCCGGCCTGCACCCACGGGTCCATGGGCCGCCAAGCTACTACTGTCGATGGGCCGTGCCAGAGCTGCCAGAGATGGAGATCGTCGCCCGTCGCCTCGACGCCGTGCTGCCCGGCGAGCGCCTCGAGTCGACGCTGACGCCCGGCCTGAACGTGCTCAAGACGTTCGATCCGCCGCTGCACGCGATCGACGGCGGGACGTTCACGGGCGTCGGGCGGCGCGGGAAGCTGCTGCTGCTCGAGCTGGCCACCGCGGGCGGCGAGCCGCTCACCCTGCTCACACACCTGATGAGCGCCGGGCGGCTGCAGATGTTCGCCAAGCGCGGCTCGCTGCGCGACCGCACCTCGCGCGTGCTGCTGCGGTTGCCGGAGGAGCGCGAGCTGCGCCTGCGCGAGTTCGGCACGCGCCAGGCGGCGTGGGTCAAGCTGCTGCGCCCGGACGCGCTGGCCGAGGAGCCCTCACTGCGCACGCTCGGGCCCGAGGCATGGCCGGACCCGCCGGCGCTCGGCCCGCTGCTCGCCTCGCCGCGCCCGCTGCACTCGCTGCTGCGCGACCAGCAGGTGATCGCCGGCATCGGGCGCACGTGGGTCGACGAGATCCTCCACGCGGCGTGCCTGTCTCCCTTCAAGCGCGGCGACGACCTCTCCGAGGAGGAGGCCGGCGCGCTGCGGGAGGCGATGGTGTCGGAGCTGGGCCGGGTGATCGCGGTCTACGAGGAGCAGGTCGAGCTCCCGCTGCCCGAGAAGTTCCCCAAGCCCACGCGCGTACACGCGCACCAGGGCGAGCCGTGCCCGCGCTGCGAGACCGTGCTCGAGGCCGTCTTCTACGAGGATTACGTGATGAGCTACTGCCCGCACTGCCAGACCGAGGGCCGGGTGTTGAAGGACCGCCGGCTCTCCCGCCTGCTCAAGTGAGCGAGGAGCACCAGATGATCGAAGAAGGCGCCCAGGCCCCGGACTTCACGCTGCCCGACCAGGACGGCGAGCCCGTCACCCTGGCCGGGTTGGCGGGCAGCCCGGTCGTCCTGTACTTCTATCCCAAGGCCGACACCCCGGGCTGCACGACGCAGGCGTGCGGCATCCGCGACCGTGGGGCCGACTACGAGGCGGCGGGCGCCGTCGTCGTGGGCGTCTCCCCGGACCCGGTCGAGGCGGTCAAGAAG
>Ga0136616_10001318_pt1 | contig 12942 bp, 15 predicted proteins | sample AntDrymUQ2992106_2_FD_106648 | JGI IMG/M metagenome (GOLD analysis project Ga0136616, IMG submission 106648) | Polar desert sand microbial communities from Dry Valleys, Antarctica - metaG UQ299 (21.06) | ecosystem: Environmental > Terrestrial > Soil > Desert | place: Antarctica: Dry Valley...
ATGGATTTCGAGGAAGCGGCCCTGTTGTTCCGGCGCTGCAGAGAGGCCGGGGAGACGATCAGGAGCCTCACGGACTGCCTCATTGCGGTCCCCGTCATCAGGGCCGGCGCCACGCTCTTGCACAGAGACGCCGATTTCGATGCCATTGCCCGCCACAGCGACTTGAAGGTTCATCACCTCGAGTGAACCTTGCGCGTTGCAGAGATTCTGGGGACTGATGAGCGCAGAGCGAGTACCAGGCCCATGAATCGCATCGCAAGGCCGCCGGATGGTACGTCCCGGCCCCCATTCGGTGAGGAATTTCAACCCTCCTGGGGCTAAAGACCTGAGCCCCAGGACCGATGTACCTCTTGACCGTTGTTGGACGCACCTGTTGAATCAGTGAGTTCTGTTAACTCCTGTGACGACAGCCCTGGAAAGGTTATGAGATGGCCGATCGGGTCTTCGGAGAGCCACTGCTCACCGTCGGCGAGGTAGCCCGGACCATGCGTGTGTCCAACATGACCGTTTACCGACTCGTCAAGTCGGGGCAGCTCGCTGCGATCAGGGTTGGCAAGAACTACCGCATTCGCCGAACCGACGTGGAGCGCTACCTCAACGAGAGAGTCGTCTTCGTAGAGGAGTAGAGCCTTGGCCATCGCAGGCGGGGCCCAGGTCGTCGGCCTGGACATCGGTACCAGCGCAGTTCGCGCAGCAGAAGTTTCGAACGGCAAGCATGGACTCACGCTGAGCAAGTTCGGGCAGGTCGCACTGCCGGTCGGCGCAGTCATCGACGGGGAGATCCGCGATGCGGGTTCCGTGTCTCACGCCATCGCAACCCTGTTCAAGCGCAACAAGATCTCGAACAAGAAGGTCGTCGTCGGCATCGCCAACCAGAGAGTTGTCGTGCGCCAGGTCGATCTTCCCTTTCTCGAGGAGAAGGATTTCCGCTCCTCGCTGAAGTTCCAAGTCGCAGAACATATCCCGATGCCGGTGGACGACGCCGAGCTCGACTATCAGATCCTCGCCGACTACGAGACCGCAGACCAAGGCCACATGATGCGAGTCTTACTGGTCGCCGCAGCAACCGACATGGTCGAGCAGTTCGTCGACACGGTTGCGGCCGCAGGTCTCCGTCCGACCGGAGTCGACCTCACGCCGTTCGCGGTTGCACGCGCAGTCAGCGACTCTGCTCGCGGAGAGGTGGGGCTCGACGGATCAGAGGCCATCATCGACGTCGGCGCTGGAATCACCAACATTCTCGTCCACCAGAACGGCGAGGCGCAGTTCGTGCGCATCCTGCTCATCGGCGGGGACGACACCACCAAGGCGCTCGCCGACGACATGGAGATTTCTTTGGAAGAAGCCGAGGCTCTCAAGCTGGACCTCGGGACCGGCCTCGGCAGCCCCGAGGTCGTCAAGCTGGTCGAGGACAGCGTCAAGGAGCTCGTCGTCGAGATCCAGGGCTCGCTCGACTACTACCTAGGACTCGAAGAGGCGGCTCCGATCGCCTCGGTGCTACTGACCGGTGGCGGATCCATGACCCCCGGCCTTGGGCTAGCGCTCGAGACGGCGCTCGGCATGAGCGTCTACAGCGCGGCGCCGCTTCAGCAGGTGGGAACCCAGAAGAGTGGACTTAGCGAAGGTCAGATCAGTCAAGTCGAGCCGGTGGCCGCAGCCGCCGTCGGACTCGCCATAGGGAGGGCCGGCCGATGATGCATCGCTTCGACCTCTTGCCCGCCAGGTATGCACGACAGGCGGCGCAGAGGCGCAATCTCGGCCTCGTGGCCATAACCGGCCTCGGCCTCGCAGTGATCATGCTGACCTGGTGGTTCATGCTGGGCAGCCAGATTAACGACGCAGAGCAAGAGCTCGTGGTCGCAGAGACGCGCAACGCAGAGCTTCAGCGTGACATCAACGAGCTCCGCCAGTTCGAGGAGCTCGCCCTCGAGGTCGAGGACAAGGCCGGCAACCTTCTGCTCGTGTTCGCCGGCGACGTGGCCTGGCCGTCGATGCTCAACGAGGTCGCGATGGTCACGCCGGGAGAAGTTTGGCTCGAGTCGCTGACCACCTCGGCCGGTACGACCGAGGGCTCCGCGCCTGTGGGCACCGAGACCGCTGAGATTCGAGTCAGCGACGAGCCCGCCTTCGGCCGTGTCCAGTTCGTCGGCAAGTCGACCTCGATGACCGGAGTCGGCAAGTGGATGATGCGTCTGGCAAGCGTCGAGGAGTTCCAGGCCGTGTGGCTCAACAGCGCAACCAAGACCGACGAAACCGAGACGACGGTTGAGTTCGTCGACTTCGATTCCACCATCGAGCTCAATACGAAATCGAAGTCTTCCGAGCTGCTACGTCTGCTCGAGGAGCTCGCCGGAGGCAACGTGCTTGCAGGAGGGACCCCGTGAAAGAGCACAAGAAAATAATCTTGTCCAGTGTCGGCATCGTGCTGGTGATGACGCTGATGTTCTTCTTCCTCATCAGCCCGCGCAAGGGTGAGCTGGCCGAGGCCCGCGAGCAGGTCGACGTTGCCGAAGGAGAGACCGTCGTCCTCGAGACCGAGCTGGCTCGTCTCGAAGGACTCCAGGCGAAGGCCCCTCAGCTGCAGGTCGCCCTCGACGAGATCCGCGAGCTGGTCCCCGACGAGGATCGCGTCTCGAGCTTTGTGTTCCAGCTGCAGCAGGAGGGCAACCGAGCAGGCCTCGACTTCGTGTCGATCACGCCGCAGTTGCCGAAGCCTCCGCCCGAGGGCGCACCGCTGGCCGAGGTCAAGATCGACATCGGAGCCGAGGGCACCTACTTCGCGATCCAGGACTTCATTCGGAGAGTGACCGAGCTCGACAGAGCGGTTCGCGTCGACGGCTTCTCGATGAACGCAATCACCGACGAGGATTCTGACGAGGCGCTAATCGAACTGACGGCTTCGGCTCGAATCTTCTTCGAGCGGCCGGCCGGCGGTGGCGTACCCGTAACCGAGTCCGCAACGACTACGGCCCCCGCACCGGCACCTGCTCCTGCCACCGAGTCGACCCCCGCCCCGACCGAATCCCCAACCACAACACCGGCACCGTAGGAGATCAGTGATGGCAAAGGAATCCACAGGCCAGTCGGCCTCGCGCAAGCAGCTCATCATCATCGGTGCACTGGCCGTGGTGCTCCTGGCGGTGGTGTACTTCCTCTTCTTGAAGGGTGACGGCACCGAGCCGGTCGACGATGCGGCACCCGCACCCGCGCCGGTCACCGAGTCGGCGCCCGTCCAAGGGGAAGAGAAGACTCCCGCTCCCACCAAGAAGGGCAAGGGCGCGATCGAGACCTCTGAGGTCTTCGGCGGCAAGGATCCGTTCGAGCCTGTCGTCGACTTGATCGGCGGCGACGGTGGCGGCGAAGCCACAACCACGACGACTGAAGTGACCACGGATCAAGGCACCACGGACACGACCACCGACACCGGCTCGACCACCGACACCGGCTCGACCACTCCGACAACCCCGATCGCACCGATCGCACCGACCGTGCCGACCGTGCCGACGACGCCGCCTTCCGATGACGACGACGTCGACGACGACGACTCGGACGACGACTCGGACGACGATGATGAACCCCTGACCGGGCTTTCAGTGAGGCTGCTGAAGGTCTACGAGGAGGACGGCGAGAGCATGGCGCTGGTCGAGACCAAGAACCGCGTCAACAACAAGAAGAGGCTGCACGAGCTGAAGGTGGGGCAGCAGTTCAGGGAGAACTTCGAGCTCACTTCCCTGGACGAGGAGTGCGGAACCTTCCTCTACGGCGACGAGCCCTTCGGCCTCTGCGAAGGCCAACGAGTAATCCGCAAGTAAGAACCACCAGACACAAACAGGGGCTCGGGGCAACCCGGGCCCTTGTTCAATTCAGCGCTTTCCTTCGGCCATATCTCTAAGGGCTTGGCGGTCGACCTCGTCCGCTCGGATCCTGAAGTCCCAGAACTCACGCAACATGCGGCTCTCCCATACGATCCGCGCGGGATCATCTCGGGAAAAGAGCAGGATGCCCTCGCTGAGGACGCGACCCGTGATCCGCAGAGGGGCCCAGTTGAGCACCGGTCCTCTCAGGGCGCGCGCGATCTACCTGGGTGACGAAGAAGAAGGCTGGGACGACCTCCGCCTGCACGCGCGCACCTTTGTCGACCACGTCGTCGCTGAGATAGAGGGGCTGCCCGAAGTCGGCAGGAGGAACCAGTCGCCTGGCGGAACTAGCGCATAGCCGAGGAATGTTCTGTTACGGCCCGAACGCAGCCAGGGACGCCGAGCGGCGGCTCCGGCGGGGATGCGAAGATGGAGCCATGGGCCGGCTTCGCTATCTCACGGCAGGAGAATCGCACGGACCAGGGCTCGTCGCGATCCTCGAGGGCCTGCCCGCGCATTTACCCGTAGCGGTCAAGGACATCGCAGACGAACTGACGCGCCGGCGCGCGGGCTACGGGCGCGGTCCCCGCATGAAGTTCGAGAAGGACGAGCTCGAGATCGTCTCCGGCCTACGCGGGGGGGAGACGCTCGGCACCCCGGTCGGAATCATGATCCGCAACTCGGAGTGGGACAAGTGGCGCCACGTCATGGCGGTCGAGGGCGACATCGGGGGCAAGACGCTCACCAGGCCGCGCCCCGGTCACGCCGACCTGCCTGGAATGTTGAAGTACGACTTCGATGACGCGCGCAACGTCCTCGAGCGCGCCAGCGCGCGCGAAACCGCGGCGCGCTCCGCAATCGGGACCCTGGCGAAGTTGCTGCTCGGACAACTTGAGATCACCGTGATTAGCCACGTGCTCTCGATCGGGACGGCGCGCGTACCCGCCGACGCATCGCGACCCGGCCCCCGTGATCTCGATGCAATCGACGCGTCGCCCACTCGCTGCTTCGACGAGGCGACGAGCGAGAAGATGGTCGAGGCGATCGAGGCGGCCGGAGCCGAGGGCGACTCGCTCGGGGGCGTGGTCGAGGTGGTCGCATTCAATCTCCCGCCGGGACTCGGAAGCCACGTCCACTGGGACCGCAAGATCGACGGACGGCTCGCCGGGGCCCTCATGGCGGTTCCCGCCATCAAGGGAGTCGAGGTCGGCGACGGCTTCGAGGGCGCGACGCTGCGGGGATCGCACGCCCACGACGCCATCGAAGCCGATCTCGGAAGGGATACCAACCGGGCCGGTGGGACGGAGGGGGGCATGACCATCGGCGGAACTCTGAGGGTGCGGGCCGCGATGAAACCGCTGAGCACCCTGAAGAAGCGACTGAGGACCGTGGATCTGGCGACGGGCGAGCCCGCAGAGGCTTTTCAGGAACGCACCGACGTCTGCGCGGTCCCTGCGGCAGGCGTGGTGTGCGAATCCGTCGCCGCTCTTGTGCTCGCCGACGCGGTGCTCGAGAAATTCGGAGGCGACACGATCGCCGACCTCAAGGCGGCTCATGCCGCTTACCTCGAGCGCGTCGAGGCCCGTTCGCACGGGTCGGACTGAGCGCGGCTTGATCGTTCTCGTCGGATTCATGGGGGCGGGCAAGACGACCGCGGGCGCGCTTCTCGCAGAGGAACTTGACCTTCCCTTCGTCGACACCGATCTCGTCGTTCAGAAGCGAGCCGGGGCGACCATCCCGGGCATCTTCGCGGCGGGAGGTGAGGAAGCGTTTCGCTCTCTCGAACGCGAGGTCGTGGCCGAGGTCCTGGCCGGCCCCCGTTCGGTCGTCGCGCTGGGCGGAGGTGCGGTCACCGACCGTGACACGCGCGCCGACCTCTTCGATGCGCTGGTGATCTATCTCGACACGACTTACGGCACCATCCTGAAACGAGTCGACCCGGAAGCCGGCGATCGGCCGATGCTGACGGTTGAGGATCCCATCGACTTGTTCGAGGACCGGCACGCGCTCTACCAGGAGGTCGCGGACCTCGTCATCCAGACCGACCTCAAGGAGCCGAAGCATGTTGCTCTCGAGGCCGCGGCCGCGGCGAGCTTGTTCGAAGGCGTTCACCTCACGCGCGTGTGGACCGAGCTGGACCGGCGGAGCTACGCGACCTACGTCGGCGCCGGCCTAATGAGCACGGCCGACTACTTTCTACCCAGCTTGCAAGATGCCGAGCTCGCCTACGTCATCACCCACCCGGCGCTCGCGCAGCTTGCCGTTCCGGTGGCCGCCGCGCTCGAGGCGCGCGGACTCGAGGTTCACCTCGGCGCCGTGCCCGAAGGTGAGAGCTCGAAGTCGATGGCCGCGGCCTCGGTTCTCTACGACGAGCTGGCCAAGGCGGGCGCCCACCGGCACGATGTCGTCGTCGGTGTTGGCGGGGGAGTGGTCACGGATCTCGCCGGGTTCGTTGCCTCGACATACCACCGCGGGATGCGCGTGATTCATGTTCCCACGACGCTTCTTGGTCAGGTCGATGCGGCCATCGGCGGCAAGACGGGAGTCAACCTCGAGCACGGCAAGAACCTGGTGGGTACGATCCATCAACCCTCGGTGGTTCTGTGCGACGTGGGACTGCTCCAGTCACTCCCCGAGGCCGAGTTGAGGGCGGGACTGGCCGAGGTCATCAAATACGGATTCGTCGCTCGCCCCGAGATGCTCGATCTCGTGATGGGCAACGTCACCGCCATCTTGGACCGGGACGAGCGCGTTCTCAGCGCCGTCGTCGCCCGCTCGGCGGCGATCAAGTCCGCGGTCGTGGCTCAAGACGAGCGCGACGCTGGCGTCCGGGCACATCTTAACTACGGTCATACCTTCGCCCACGCCATCGAGGCGACCCACCCTGAGGGGATACGCCACGGCGAGGCGGTGGCACTCGGTATGATGGCCGCCGCTCACCTCGCGTGCGCGCTGGGACGCGTCGATGAACGGGTCGTCGACCTGCACCGGCGCGTGCTCGACGCCGTCGGGCTACCCACGACCGCCGAGCTCGAGCTGAAGACGCTCGAGAAGGCGTGGCGTCACGACAAGAAGTACAAAGGCGGGATGCGGTTCGTGCTGCTCGAGGGCCTCGGGGAACCCGAGGCCGGCGTCAGAGCCAGCAAGGCCGTCATCGCAACCGCGCTCGAGAGGATGAGAGCTTGAAGGCATTCGTCATTCACGGACCCAACCTGAACCTGCTCGGAAGGCGCGAGCTGTCCGTGTACGGCGATCTCACACTGGACGAGGTGAACGCCGTCGTCGAGAAAGAGGCCGGCGCGCTCGGGTTCGAGCTAACCTTCTTTCAGTCCGCGCGCGAGGGCGAGATCATCGAACTGTTGCACTCTGGAATCGAGGCTGGCGTCGACGGTGTCGTGCTCAATCCGGCCGCCTACTCACACACCTCGAGAGCCATAGCCGACGCCGTCAGAGCCGTTCCTTTCCCCGTCGTCGAGGTCCACCTCAGCAACATCCACGCCCGAGAAGAGTGGCGGAGGACTTCCGTGACGGCCGAGGCCGCCCGCGGGATCGTGGCAGGCTTCGGTCCCCACTCCTACGTCGCCGCCCTGACAGCCCTAAAAGGAGTGCTTACCTAGTGGACTACGAAGGCAGAATCTCCAACCTGCAGAAGAAGCTCACCGAGCTCGATGCGCAGGCGCTGCTGATCACGAACCTCACCAACGTGCGCTACCTCACCGGCTTCTCGGGGAGCAACGCCCAGGTGCTCGTGACCGGGGACGCGGCCCACTTCATGACCGACGGTCGCTACCGGGCGCGTGCCGCCGATCTCGTGCACGGCGCGGACGTAACCATCTATCCCAACCGGTTGACCGAGGCCCTGGAGCCAAAGCTCAAGGAGAGTGACCTCAGCTCGGTGGCGGTCGAGAGCAAGACGATGACGCTGTCCGAGCGCGACGATCTGGCGAAACGGCTGGACGGAGTGGACCTCGTCGTGGCCGGTGGAGTCGTCGAGGAACTGCGCCAGATCAAAGAGCCGGCCGAGGTCGACAAGCTGCGCGACGCGATCGCCGTGGGAGACGCGGCCTACGCCTACATCATCGAGAGGCTCGCTCCCGGTAAGACCGAACGCGAGGTCGCGCTCGATCTCGAGGTCTACATGCGAACCAACGGCGCAGACGAGATCAGCTTCGAGCCGATCGTCGGCTCGGGCCCCCTCAGCGCGCATATCCATCACACACCGTCGGAGCGCGTCTTCGAGCCGGGCGACTTCGTGCTGCTCGACTTCGGGGCGCGCGTCGACGGCTACTGCGGCGACCTCACACGGACGGTCGTGCTGGGTGCGGCCACCGACGAGCAACGGAGGCAGTACGAAGCCGTGCTGGCGGCCAACGCGTCCGCGCTCGGCGCGATGACACCCGGCGCCGGTTGCAAAGCCATCGATGCCCTTGCTCGCAAGACTCTTTCCGACGCGGGGTTCGACGACTTCGGCCACGGACTCGGACACGGGCTGGGCCTCGACGTCCACGAGAGCCCACGCTTCAGCCGCATCAGCGAGGACACGCTCGCCGCCGGCATGGTCATGACGAACGAGCCCGGTCTCTACTTCGAAGCGCCCGGGGGAGTCCGCATAGAGGATTGCGTTCTGATTACGGAGACGGGGGCCGAGGTCCTGACCGGCGCCCCCAAAGACAAGCTGCTGGAACTGTAGGAGGAAGATGCCATGATTTCCACCAACGACATGCGTCCGGGCCAGACGCTCAATCTGGACGGCAGGTTGTTCACCATCACCTATTACCAGCACGTCAAACCGGGAAAAGGCCACGCCTTCGTGAAGACCAAGCTCAAGAACGTCGACACCGGCGCGACCACGGACCGAACTTTCCGGGCAGACGAGAAGGTCGAGCTCGCGGTGCTGGACAAGCGCGAGATGCAGTACCTCTACAAAGAAGACGCCGGTCTGGTGTTCATGGATTCCGAGACCTACGAGCAGGTCCACGTCGACGCCGACCTTCTCGGCGAGGCCGGCAAGTTCCTCAGCGACGGAACCACCTGTGTGGTGCAGACCTACGAGGGCCGGCCGGTCGGCGCGGACCTGCCGGTCAGCATGGTGCTGACGATCACAGAGACGGAACCCGGCATGAAGGGTGATCGCGTCTCCGGCGCTCTGAAACCGGCGACCGTCGAGACCGGCGCCATCGTGCAGGTTCCGCTGTTCCTCAACACCGGCGACAAGATCAAGATCGATACCCGCAACGGCCAGTACTCGTCGAAGGCCTAGCGATGCTCCCTTGAAGTCCCGCCGCGCGGCCCGACGACTTGCGCTCGACGTCCTCTACGAGGCCGAGATCCGTGACGTGCTTCCGCACGAGGCCTTCGAGCGAGCACGCCGTGAGGGGTGGGTCGTACCCACGCCCGATGACCAGGCCCCTCCGGACGAGAACGAATCCCTGCCGTCACCGGCCGAGGACGCGCCCGACGATGACGCCGTGAGCTATGCGCTCGCGCTGATCGAGGGGGTCCAGGCGCACCAAGCGGACATCGACGTCCTGATCGTCCGCCACGCCGACCGCTGGGCCATCCAGCGCATGCCGATCGTCGACCGTACGCTCGTGCGGATGGCGATCTACGAGCTCATCTGGCGCGACGACATCCCCGTCGCGGTCGCCATCAACGAGGCGGTCGAGCTGGCGAAGGAGCTGTCGACCGACGACTCGGGCCGCTTCGTCAACGGCCTGCTCGGGAAGATCGTCGAAACCGAAAGCCACGCCTGAGCCCCGGGCTTGCTCAGATCGGACACCGTTCACTCCCGAAGACGCTCCTGGGTAGTGAGTGCTGCCAATCGGCTGCTCTGCGCCCCTATCGCCGCAATCAACGGCAAGAGCGGCGTGGGCCTGCCGGTCGATGCGTGAAGAACGCCACGAAGCAGCGGGGAAAAATGCCATGATCTGGTGTTGCGGCTCGCTCGTGGGCGTCGACACTCGGGGGAGAGGCTTACCATGGGTGAGTCTGCGTCTGAGAAGATCGTGGATGCGCAGCAGACGCCGACTTGACAGGACCGGTTCCTCTCATAGACACCCGCTGTCACCCTTCTTCTGACTCCCGTAGTAGAGGACAAGGGTTCCCTTCTGGGCAATGATCCTGTGACCAGTTGGGGACTTCCATTGAACGCTGAATCGTTGCGTCCTGTCGATTTTTGGGGTGACGAACGTCCAACTAAGGAGTTGCGAACCCAAGGGGCGCTCGCTGCTCACACGGGCTGGTTGCATGACGACGAGATCATTCAGGGTCTTTTCCCCAACGACTCGCACCACAGCACGGGATCCCTTCAAAGTCAGGCTCAGCGCTGCGCTGGCTCCGAACTCTCCCTGGCATATCTCGAGTCCGCTCAGGCCCGGGAGGTCGATAAACCTGGAGGACCTAGTGCTTGTGGGTTGCTCAAGCCAGAGAAACGCCTGTCTGTCGGCCTGCCCGTGTCTCGTGAAGCCCTCCACGGGCTCTGGAGCCCTCTGCGCCCAGGCGTCGGGCATACGTTTCTGATCCAGGGACGAGGAGACTAGGTCTTGATGGCCATCCGCACACGAAACAGCGACAGCACTCAGTAAGGCCAGGGAGATGATTCTTCCGCGCAAACGTCGCCTTCTCATAACACTAGTACGCATTTTGGAAAGTGTGCTTATCGTGAGTCTCAAGCGATCTTGGGTAGGCCTTTCCCTTCGCCAGCGTCGGACACATCGTTTGCTTTGGAGTTTCTGTGCAGTAAGACGAGCCTCCGCCAAAGTGACCAGTAAATCCAGTCGCGTGTCCAAATTCATGCGTGGCGACTGCCTGGAGATCAAACGCGAATGCCGGAGGAGGAGTGCTTGCTCCCGTGTACCAGGGCTCCTCCACATCGAATTTTATCTGAAAGCTGTACCATTCATTGGTGCCACTGAAGATGCACCTGTATGTCCGTGCCAAAGTGTTGTCATTAATAGGAGTACCATCGATTGGTCCGATGTGTATTCCGTTCTTCTGATACGAGCTTGGACAGTTCAGGGCGTTGAAATCGTTAACTTCCGGTTGCTTTACAAAGTGCATGCTGGTTCCAACAGCGTTCCAAGGCCCATCTGCGTCGTTCACTCGATCTCTCCACGCATTCGAAGGGAATGTGTCGGTGAACATCCAGTCGACAGACCGATCCCGAATCCACTTATTCTCATAGAAGTCGCCCTGGGGATGGGCTCGCAATGGCACTGCCAAAGATGTCAAGGCCAGCGTGAGTGCCAAGAGACTGCCGCGCAGGTAGAAGGAATCACGCTTCACGAGGTTCTCCACGGTCTTGTCAAGAGTCTGAGCCGATGAGTGAATAGCAAGCTGCGAAGTCGAGCATCTTCCAACCGCCATTCGAGTTCTCCTCGATGTAGGCAGTCGCGACTCGCGATCCCTTTCTCTCGAGCACGAGCTGCACCGCGTGTTGCAGTTCTGAAGATGCCGCTCTTTCTGCGAGTGTCCTGAACTCGTGGGAATCTATCGCCACCGCTTCCTGACGGAAGAAATCCTGCAATGCAACTTGAGGGGAGGACGGGGGTGGCTGATCAGAGTCACCCGGTGGACTTGAGTTGGCGTTGTCTTCTGGTTCTGGTGGATAACCCGGGTCAACACCTGCGAGCAGGTACTGAGCACCACAACAAGGAACAGAACTGACGCGAAGAAAAGCGCCTTCACCACTGCGCTACGGGTCGTGGATCCTGAAATGATCGATTCTCCCCAACAGCGCCCGAAGACTCTCCCAAGAGAGCGCCAAGACGAAACCTGACCCTATGCTTCCCGGACACCTCATGTCAATCTACTTAGTGCTTGCCACGCGGTGTAACCTGCAACGGACCAGCCTTTAAATCGGCCCTGTGAGGCCGGAAAGGGGTGAACATCCTGCATAGCCACGCGCACGCTTCCCCGGCCGCACCTGCGGATCGAGGAGGCGTTTTTTGATGCACGCGTCCCGAGCGGGGAGAAGCGCCGGTCTCGACTTCTCGGTGAAGGCCCGCGTCATGGAGGCCACCGACATGCGCCGGGCGCTGACCCGGATCGGCCACGAGATCGTCGAGCACAACAAGGGCACGGACGATCTCGTTCTCGTCGGTATCCGCACCAGGGGAGCGCCCCTCGCCGACCGGCTGGCTACGACGATCGCCTCGTTCGAGGGCGCCGACGTGCCGTCGGGCGCACTCGATGTCACTCTCTACCGGGACGACGTCGCGCTGAGGGGGCCGCGCAACCTCGAGGCCACAACCGTGCCCGGCGACGTCGACGGCCGCATCGTTGTCCTGGTCGACGACGTCCTCTACACCGGGCGCACCATCAGGGCGGCGTTCGACGCGCTGCTCGACCTGGGACGGCCGCGCGCGATTCGCCTCGCGGTTCTCGTCGACCGGGGCCACCGCGAGCTGCCGATCAGGGCCGACCACGTCGGCAAGAACCTGCCCACCTCCGCCCACGAAGCGGTCAAGGTCCGTCTAGAGGAGATCGACGGCGAGGACGCCGTCCTGATTGGGGAGCCAACGCGATGATCAAACACCTGTTGTCGATGGACCAGCTCTCGGCAGAGCAGATCACCGAGGTGCTCGACACAGCCGAGCAGCTTCGCTCGGTGACCGACCGGCCGATCAAGAAGCTGCCGACTCTGCGGGGGCGCACGGTCTGCAATCTCTTCTACGAGGCTTCTACGCGCACGCGCATCAGCTTCGAGCTCGCGGCCAAGAGGCTGAGTGCGGACGTCATCAACTTCTCGGCCGACTCGAAGTCCGCGGTCGCCAAGGGCGAGAGCTTCAAGGACACCGCGTGGACGCTCGAGGCGATGGGTGTCGACGCCATCGTCGTGCGCCACTCGAGCTCGGGCGCGCCCAACCAGCTCGCCGGCTGGGTGCAGGCGAGCGTCCTGAACGCGGGCGACGGCGCTCACGAGCACCCGACCCAGGCGTTGCTCGACCTCTTTTCGATACGCCAGCACTTCAAGGACTTCGAGGGACTGAGGGTCGCCATCGTGGGTGACGTGCTGCACAGCCGTGTCGCGCGCAGCAACGTCAAAGGACTCGTGACGATGGGGGCCGAGGTGTCGCTGGTCGGA
>Ga0136616_10001321_pt1 | contig 12926 bp, 10 predicted proteins | sample AntDrymUQ2992106_2_FD_106648 | JGI IMG/M metagenome (GOLD analysis project Ga0136616, IMG submission 106648) | Polar desert sand microbial communities from Dry Valleys, Antarctica - metaG UQ299 (21.06) | ecosystem: Environmental > Terrestrial > Soil > Desert | place: Antarctica: Dry Valley...
CACCAGGTCGATGCAGTCCTTGGTGTACTGCACGGACATCGCCCGCTGATCGGCGTTGCCGGAGACCAGGTTGCGGTCGCCGAGCATCAAGGTCACCGATCCCCAGCACCGCAGGCCGTACTTCTGCAGCAACGGCCGCACCTGGTCCGCCTTGTACTGGTCGGGTTCCCCGCTGATCTCGATGCTTTCGTAGCCGTACTTGGCCAGTCTGGCGAGCGTGACCTCGAGTGGCTCGGCCCGCATCCAGTTGTGCATTGAAAGGTGCATTCCATGGCTCCTTGTTGTCGCCCTCGCGGTTGCTACCAGGCCGATCGGGGAGCACCGAACCCGAGCTTGCCGGGGTTCATGATCCCGTCGGGGTCCCATGCCTTCTTGACGGCGAGCATCACCTCGAACGCCTCGCCGTACTGGGGACGCATGAACCGCCCCAGCTTCAACCCGATTCCGTGGTGCTCGTTGATGATGCCCCCGTGCGCCAGCGACGTGGCGACCGCGGCATCCCAGAGGCGATCGTGCAGGGCGAGTGCCTCGTCGGCGTCGATGGGTCCGCCGTCCACGTAGAACCGGTCGTAGATCATTCCGCCCCACGGATACCAGTGCGAGAAGTGCGCCGTGTAGCGGGCGCCGTACTCCGCGAACCCCTCCTCGATGGTGCGCTTCTTTGCGGCGTACAGACGAGGGAGGTCCGCGAAGCGGGCGCACGTGTCGGTGGTGCCGAACACCGTGGGGGGCACGGGGGCATTGTGCTTGCTGAACGGCTCATACTTGCCGTCCCACCACGTCTCGGCCGGACAGCCTCCGAGGCCGCGGGCATCGTTGGCGTCGCAGACGACGTGGATCGCCTCCTGTTCGAGGGCTATCGAGGCCTCGGAGCCGTCGAGGACGATGATGAGCAGGACGCCGGCGGTGTCAAGACTGAGCATGGAGGTCAGCTTGGCGCTGTCGGCCTCGTCGTACAGCCGCATCGCCGCCGGAACGATCCGGCGCGTCATGACCAGGCGCGCGGCTTCGATGCCGGCTTCGACCGCGGGGAACTGATAGGACAGGAATCGCCGCGCCTCCGGCAGGGGGTCCAGGCGCATCGTCGCGCGGGTGATGATGCCCAACGTCCCCTCCGAACCGATCAGCGTCTGGAGCAAGTCGGGTCCACAGGAGTGGTTGGGGACGGGCAGGGTGGAGATGGTCCGGCCGGGGGGGACGACGGCCTCCACCTGCAACGCCATGTCCTCGGCCTTGCCGTACTTCGTCGACACAACTCCCGACCCCCGCGCCGCCAGCGATCCGCCGATCGTCGCCCCGAAGAAGTGCGATCCGGGGTAGTGAGCCAGCGTGAGGCCGAGCCCGTTCAGCTCCTTTTCCAGCACGGAGCCGTCGATGCCGGCCTCGACCGTCACGACCAGGCTCGTTTCGTCGATGTCGACGATCCGATTCATCCGGGTCAGGTCGACGGCGATGCCGCCGTAGAGGGCGAAGGTCCCACCCTGTGTCCCCGATCCTCCTCCTCGCGGCACCACCGGGACCCGGTACTCCGAGGCGATCCGAACGATGGCTTGGACCTCGGCCGTCGAGTCTGGCCGGACGACGACGTCCGCCGTCGGCAACGGCAGGTTGCGGTAGGCAAGGAACTGCGACATCCACGACCAGTCCGAGGACTGCTCGGCAAGCGCACCCGGCTCCGTGCTGACGTTGGCGGCGCCGACGGCAGCGCTCAGGTCGCGGGCGAGCTGGCCGAGGACGTAGGGCCTGGCCTGGCTCCCGGCGGACAATCCGCGCACCGAGTTGCCGCTCGCTCCGGTCACGCAGGATCCTCTCTCCCGAACGACCACGTCCCGCGCGGGCTGCCCGTGTTATGCATACCGGCGGTGGTATGGGCGGGGACGGTACGTCCGTGCCCGCCGGGATGTCAACCTGTATACGGCCTTGAATCCCAGGCCCAATTCTGTAACGGTGGAGCACGAGCGTGAGGGAGCCGCGTGAACACCAGCGCTGAGGGTGAGCGACGCACGGCCGAGGAGCCGGTGCGCCCGTTGCGGGCGAGCGTCTTTCGCCGCCTGCCGGGCATCGGTGTCCGGCTGGCGTTGGCGCTGGCCGCGGTATGGGTGTTGTTCCTCGCCCGGGGGACGCCGGCGGGTCCGGCCGTCTCCGACCCCGGCAGATTCCTGATCACGGTCCTCGACGGCGTCACCTTCGCCGGCCTGCTGTTCGTGGTCGCATCCGGGTTCACGCTCATCTTCGGGTTGATGCGCACGGTGAACATGGCCCACGGCTCGTTGTTCCTGCTCTCGGGCTTCATCGCCATCCGCCTGCAGCAGGCGATGGTCGGCAAGACACGCAACGTCGAAGCCGCGGACGTCACCGTCCTCGATTGGGTCGTCCCGCTGCTGGTCGGGGCGCTGGTCGCGGCGGTCCTCGGCGTTGTGCTGCAGCAGGTGTTCCTGCGGTGGAATCAGGGTCAGGAGCTGCGGCAAGCGCTCATCACGCTGGCCATCTCCGTCGTCCTCGCCGACCAGATGCTTCGCCAGTTCGGCGGGCTCGCGCTGAGCATGGTCTGGCCTGGCCCGGTCACACACTTCTTCGAGATCATGGGGCAGCGCTACTCGACGAGCCGGCTGTTCATGCTCGCCGTGGCGCTGGTCGTCGGGCTCGCCCTGTGGCTGTGGCTCAACAAGACGCGCATGGGGATGGTGATTCGTGCCGGTGTCGACGACGAGCCGATGGTGCGGGCGCTCGGGATCAACATCACGCTGGTGTTCGCCGTCACGTTCTTCGCTGGGGCCTTCCTCGCCGGGATGGGAGGCGTCATGGGCGCCTCGTTTGCGGGCGCCGCGACGGGCTCGGACGGTGCTTGGCTGCTGAACTCGCTGGTGGTCGTGATCATCGGCGGTCTCGGCTCGATCAAGGGGGCCGTCGCCGGATCACTGCTGTACGGCGTGGTGGTGGCGTTCTCGCCGGCCTACCTGCCGAGCCGCTACACCTTCTACTCGATCATCCTCACCTTCGCGCTGCTCGCCCTCGTCCTGGCCGTGCGCCCCTACGGCCTGTTCGGACGTCCCGAGTGAGCGCCCGTCGCCTGTTGTCGCCCGGCAACCTCGTCGGTCTGGCGGTCCTGGTCTTCTTGTTGGTCCTGCCGATCTTCGGGACCGAGTTCTTCGTCAACAACGTGATGACCGAGGTGATGATCCTGGGCCTCGGGGCCGCGACGATCGTTATTCTGGCCTCCTACGGCGGGATGATCTCGCTGGCGCAGCTGCTGTTCGCCGGCATCGCCGGGTTCATGTTCGGCAACGCGGCGCTCGAGTCGGGCGCGAGAGGCCTCGCCCTAGGCTGGCCCCCGTGGATCGCGGTGTTGTTCGCGCTCGCGGTCACGACCGCGATGGCGTTCCTGCTCGGCGCGCTGGGGAGCCGCACGACCGGCATCTACTTTCTGATGCTGACGCTGGTGTACGGGGTGATCGGCTACTACTTCTTCGCCCAGGTCGTCACCGTCTCGGGGCCGGGGGGTGTCACCAGCATCACGGCGCCGGCACCACTGAACGCGCGCGTGCCGCTGTACTACGCGGCCGTGGGCCTGTCGGCGCTGGTCTATCTGGCCTTTCGCGCGATCGGGCGCACGAACTTCGGGCTCGCGCTCCAGGGTGTCCGCGACGATCCGGTCCGAATGGCGTCCCTGGGGTTCAACGTCGCGCTCCACCGCACGCTGGCGTTCACCCTGGCCGGCTTCGTCGCCGGCCTGTCGGGACTCCTCAACGTGTGGTTCAACGGGCAGATCGACCCCGCGTCGATCGCGATCGGACCGACGTTGATCCTGCTGATCATCGCGGTCATCGGCGGCATCTCCCACTACGAGGGCGCCTGGCTCGGAGCCTTCGTCTACGTCGGCGCAAGCAACTACCTACGGGAACTGCCGCTCGTCGACCGCATCGGCATCACTCCCGACCGATTCAACACCGTGATCGGGCTGATCGTCCTGCTGATCATGGTCCTCTCTCCGGAGGGGCTAGTCGGCATCGCTCAGAAAGGGCGTGGCTGGCGCCGGGGACGTCCACGTGAACGCTCGATCGAACCACCGACCACCTCCGAAACGATGGAAGGAACAGCACGATGACCAGTCAAGCCAAGAAGCCGAGGTGGCTGCTCGCAGCCTGCCTCTTGTCGATCCTCGCGCTCGTCGCCACCGCCTGTGGGGGCAGCGGCGATGACAACGGCACCACGGCCCAGCCCAGCGACGGTGCGACCACCACCGACGGGGCGACAGACACCGGCGGCAGCGGCGAGGGCGACGACGTCGTACGCCTCGGCATCCTCGGCGAGTGTGAAGGACCGTTCGGCGGCTTCCACGAGGACACCGTCGCCGGTGTGACCCTGGCGCTGGTCAACCACGCCGGCGCGACGCCGACCTCAGAGACGACCGCGCTCGACGGGTGGAGCGGCGCCGAGGTGAACGGAACCCCGATCGAGCTGACAGGTATCGGCTGCGGCGACGACACCCCCGACACCATCCTCGGGGAGGTGCGACAGCTGGTCGAGCAGCAGGACGCGAACATCGTCATCGGACCCCTCTCGGGTGACGAGGGCATCGCCGTGGCGGAGTACGCCAAGGCCAACCCGGACGTGACCTTCCTCAGCGGCATCGCCGGCTCACAGGAGCCCACGCTGGAGGTTCAGGCGCCCAACTTCTTCCGCTTCCACGGAGACGGGGCGATCTGGAACGCCGGTCTGGGTGAGATCCTCCACAATCAGGAGGGCTGGGACACCGTCGCTGTCATCGCCGACGACTACAGCTTCGGCCACACGTCGGCCGCCGGATTCATCGCTGACTTCTGCGGCGTCGGCGGCGATGTGGTCACACGGGTGTTCCCGCCCCTTGGCACCACCGACTACTCCTCGTTCATCCAGCAGCTGCCGAACCCGGACGAGGTCGACGGCTACTTCTGGGTCGTCGGTGGCACCGGCACCCAGGCTGCACTCGAGGCGTTCGTCAACGCCAAGGGCGACCTGACCGGTGACCAGCATGCCGGCAACCTGTTCTTCAACCCCGGCCTCGCGTCAGCCTTGGGAACCGACATCGCCGGCGCCTACGTCGGCGGATTCGCTGTGCTTCCCGGTGACATCCAGACGCCGGAGATCACCGAGTACCTCGCCAGCGCCGACGAGACCTGGGACACGCTGGCCACAGGGCTCACCGGCGGCGAGCCGGGTCCCCCATCCACGGCCGCCGGGTTCGGCTTCATGTACGGCTACTACTCCGCGGGCGTTGCGCTCGTCCGAGGCCTGGAGGAGACCGGTGGAGACCCGTCCCCCGAGCCGCTGCAGTCCGCGTTGGCCGAGTTGACCCTCGAGCTGCCCTACGGTGACATCAGCCTCGACGGGAACCGCAGTGGCATCGTCGATGTCGGGCTCTCCCGGCTCGTAGAGAACGACGAGGGCGAGATCGTCCAGGAAGCCGTGGCCATCATCCCGGAGGTCGACCAGACCTTCGGTGGCACCTTCAGCACCGACACGCCGCCGCCCTCCCGGGACTTCCCGGAGTGCCAGGAGGCCGATCTCCCGTGGGTCGGCAACGCCATCCCCGTTGAGGACGGCGTCCCCCAAAGCTAGTCAGGATCAGGAAGCGCGGCCATGGCCCCGGACACCACCACCCGATCCGACGACGCGACCGAGCAGGTCGTGGTGTTGCGATCAGTGGTGGTGGCGTTCGGCGGCCTCTTGGCCCTGGACGGCATCGATCTGGATGTCGCTCGGGGCGAGCGGCTGGCGATCCTCGGTCCCAACGGCGCCGGCAAGACCACGTTGTTCAACGTGGTCGCCGGCGACCTGGCCCCCGACAAGGGGTCGGTGACCATCAAGGGCATCGACTGCACCCGGTTGCCGTCCCGGCACCGGCCCCGGCTCGGAGTCGCCCGGACCTACCAAAAGGCCCGGTCGTTTGTAGGCCTGACGGTGGCCGACAACCTCTACCTCGCCATCGTCGGGAGGCAGGGCCGCCACCGAAGCCTGTGGCGGACTGGAGGCGACCCTGCCTGGCGGAACCAAGCGGGCAAGGCGGCGGAGGCCGTGTGGCTCGACGACGAGCTGGACAGGCTCGTGCGTGACCTGTCCCACGGTCAGAAGCGCCAGCTGGAGATTGGCATGGCCATCGCCACCGACCCCGATGTGCTGCTGTTGGACGAGCCGGCGTCCGGGCTGTCGCGAGGAGAGCGGGAACGGCTCACCGAACTGCTCGACCAGCTCGCCGTCGATTCGACATTGCTGTTGATTGAGCACGACATGGACGTGGCGTTCCAGGTGGCCAGGCGGGTCGTGGTGATGTCGGACGGCAAGACTGTCGCGTCCGGGACCCCAGCACAGATTCGCACAGACCCGCTAGTTCATGAGATCTACCTCGGCAGCGAGGCCCTGACATGACCGAGAGTTTGCTGGAGGTCCGGGGGCTGTGCTCGGGCTACGGCGAGTCGCAGGTCCTCGACGAGGTCAGCTTCGCCATGAGCGTCGAGGCGGTTGGCCTCCTCGGCCGCAACGGCATGGGCAAGACCACTTTGTGCGACACCCTCATGGGGCTGGTGAGGCCGTCGGCCGGTGAGGTGCTCCTCAAGGGGGAACGGATCGACGGCCGCTCCCCGGAGCGCATCGCCCGAAGCGGCATCTCCTATGTGCCGCAGGGGCGCCGGCTCTTCCCTTCGTTGACCGTCGATGAGCACCTGGCGATGCTGGCGAAGGGCACCCGCAGCAAGCGCTGGACGCCCACGGCGGTCTACGAGCTGTTTCCCCGGCTGGCTGATCGCCGCTCCAGCAGTGGCGGCGCCCTGTCCGGCGGGGAGCAGCAGATGCTCGCCGTGGGTCGGGCGCTCCTGCTCAATGGGTCGCTGGTGTTGATGGACGAGCCGTCGGAGGGTCTCGCGCCCACGGTTGTCGACGTCCTGGTCGACGCGGTGCACCACCTGGTTGCCGAGGGGGTTGCCGTCCTGGTGGTGGAGCAGAAGCTGCGTGCCGCGACCGCGATGGCCGAACGGCAGCTGGTGATGATTTCCGGCCGGATCCAGGCGGAATCAACTGCGGCGGAGATCCTTGCCAGCCCGGACCTGCAACGCCGCTACCTCGGCGTCGGCGGGGTCGTCGACCCCGGCGATCAACCGGCGAACCCCGACGTCAACAGGACGCTGTCATGACCGACTCCCTCAACGTCGCCCTGCTCGGCTCCAAGTTCATGGGGCGCACCCACTCCAACGCCTGGCTGAAGGTCGCGCGGTTCTTCCCCATGGATCCGGCACCGGTGATGCACACCGTGGCCGCTCGTAACGCGGACGAACTCGAGCAGTTCGCTCGCCGGTGGGGCTGGCACAACTCCACCACCGACTGGCGTGCCGCAGTCACCTCCTCCGAGGTGGATCTGGTCGATATTGGCACACCGAACGACATGCATGCCCAGCAGGCGATCACCGCGCTGGAAGCCGGTAAGCACGTCGCCTGCGAGAAGCCGCTGGCCGGCACGCTGGCCGACGCTCAGGCGATGGCGGACGCGGCCCAGCAATCGAACGGCAAGACGTTCGTGTGGTTCAACTACCGGCGGGTCCCCGCCGTGGCGCTGGCGCACCAGCTCGTCACATCAGGCGCGATCGGTCGCGTGTACCACGTGCGCGCCGCCTACCTGCAGAGCTGGGGGGGGCCCGACACCCCGCTGCTGTGGCGCTTCCAGGGTGACATCGCCGGCTCGGGGGCGCACGGCGACCTCAATGCCCACATCATCGATGCCGTGCGGTTCGTCACGGGCGAACAGATCGTGACGGTCGAGGGTGCGATCGAGCACACCTTCATTGAGGAACGGACCCTGCTGGAAGGGTCCGCGGGCGGCGAGATCTCCGGCTCCGGAGCGGGAACGGCGCGGGCCAAGGGCCGCAGCACCGTCGACGACGCGGTGCTGTTCCTCGCCCGCATGAGCGGCGGGGGGCTCGCCAGCTTCGAGGCCACTCGCTTGGCGACGGGGTACCACAACGCCAACCGCTTCGAGATCCACGGTGAGCGGGGCGCGCTCCGCTTCGATTTCGAGCGCATGAACGAGTTGGGGTTCTACAGCCTCGACAACGAGCCTGCGGCCCAGGGGTGGACCACCATCGACGTCACCCGTGGCGGCGACGGTCACCCCTACGCTGGCGCCTGGTGGCCCGACAGCCATGGCCTCGGCTACGAGCACACGTTCATCAACCAGGCCAGCGACATGCTGACCGTGATCGCCGGAGGTGAGCCGATCGTGCCGCTGCCCGACTTCGCCGACGCCCTGCAGACCCAGCGTGTGCTGCACGCCGCGATCGAGTCGGCTCGCCGGCACTCGCCCGTAGACCTGGCCGACCTCTAACACTCCGATCGGAGCCGAAATGACCGAGATCAAGCCGTTCGAACCGGTCCACATGCCCGTCGGCGTGCTGACCGCCGCGCTGCAGGAGCTGACACCGCGGGAGGCGCGCGACGCCGACCCCGACCTGGCCATCCTGGAGTGGTTGGACTTCGCCAAAGACCTGGGGGCGGAGTGCATCGAGCTCTCCGCGGCACTGCACCCGTCGGTGGCGGACGTGCCTGCCGAGGCGATGCTCGACCCGGTGGCCAACACCCTGGACCTGCGCGAGGAGTTCGACGAGATGCGCGCCAAGCGGGTGCAGGCAGCCATCGATGCGACCGGCGTCGCGATCGCCGACGTGGCCTACTTCGACGACATGCTGCACGCCGACGCTTCGATCCGGCAGAAGAAGCACAACTTCATGCTGCGGGTCATGGACACCGCCGTGCTGCTCGGCGTGCCGGCCGTTTGCGGGTTTGTGGGCCGCAACCAATCAAAGTCGATGGATCAGAACCTCACCGACTTCGAGGACGGGTTCGTGCCGTTGCTGGAGGCGGCCAAGGATCGAGGGCTGGTCTACCGGGTCGAGCAGTGCCCCATGCCGGGGTGGTCGCCCTCGGACAACTTCCACAACAACATCGCCTACACCCCGGCCTTGTGGATCGCCCTGCACCAGATCTGTGAGAAGCACGGCGTCGGAGACAACTTCAGGATCCACTACGACCCCTCGCACTCGATCCTCATGGGTCAGGACACGCGGTCGATGTTCCAGTACCTCGCCGACGCCGGGTACGGCTTTCTCATCGGGGGGATGCACGTCAAGGGCCAGGTGGTGGACCCCAAGGGCGTGGCCGGCTGGGGCTACGGCGGCCAGACGGTGCAGCGCGGTGATTGGGACGGCTACCACGTGTCACCAAACCCCTCCGACCTCGCCAACGCCTGGAAGAAGCAGACGGTGCTGTGCGAGCACGAGCTTCCCGGGACCGCCCGCCACGACCCCCTTGCCTACCTGCAGAACCGAACGGTCGACTGGCTGGACCACCAGCTGGCGGCGCGCGAGCTGCTCGACTTCGACGTGGCCGCCACTCCGCTCATCGTCGAGCACGAGTACCCGGCCGCACGGGTGCAGGACAAAGAGCTCCTGCAGCCGATTCTGGCAGGCTCGATCGCCTTCACCCGGCACATCGACCGTGCCGCAGCAGCCATGTACGCGCTGCAGCACGAGGTGCTGGCTGCCCAGGAGATCCCCGTCCAGGGGATCGGTCGCCAGGCCTACCGGAGCTGAGGCGGACCGATGGACTCCTTCTTTCGCGACGTCGCGGAGCCGGTCCGCTTTGCGGGTTCTGGGAGCGGCGAGGGTCCCGCCTACCGCGTGTATGACCCGGACCGCATCGTCGCCGGCAAGCGCATGGAGGACCATCTGCGCATCGCCGTGTGCTACTGGCACAGCTTCAACTGGCCGGGCAGCGACGTCTTCGGGAGCGGGACGTTCGACCGGCCCTGGCTGGAAGGCCGCCAGGACCCCATGGAGGCCGCGCTGGCCAAGCAGGACGCGGCCTTCGAGTTCTTCGCCAAGCTCGGTACGCCGTTGTACTGCTTCCACGACTTTGACATGGCGCCACCGGGGACGAACCTGAATACGTCGAGGGCCAACTTGTACCGACTGGTCGACCGCGCCGGTGAGAAGATGCAGGAGACCGGCATCGGGCTGCTGTGGGGGACGGCGAACCTGTTCTCGCATCCTCGCTATGCCGCGGGCGCGGCAACCAACCCCGACCCCGAGGTGTTCACCTACGCGGCGGCACAGGTGCGCAACGCACTGGAGGCCACCCACCGCCTCGGTGGCGCCAACTACGTCCTGTGGGGTGGACGTGAGGGCTACGAGACCCTGCTGAACACGCGGATGCGGCAAGAGGCGGATCAACTCGCCCGCTTCCTCGAGCTCGTCGCGAACCACAAGCGGAGCATCGGTTTCCAGGGCACCCTCCTGCTCGAGCCCAAGCCGCAGGAACCGACCAAGCACCAGTACGACTACGACTGCGCCACGGTGCACGGCTTCCTCGACCGGTACGGGCTGGCCGATGAGTACAAGCTCAACATCGAGGCCAACCACGCGACGCTCGCTGGGCACTCGTTCCATCACGAGGTCGCGTACGCCGTCGACCACGGCATCTTCGGCAGCATCGACGCCAACCGGGGCGACCCGCAGAACGGGTGGGACACCGACCAGTTCCCCAACTCCGTGGAGGACCTGGCTCCGGCCGTCTACGAGATCCTGAAGGGAGGCGGCTTCACCACCGGGGGGTTCAACTTCGACACCAAGTTGCGGCGTCAGAGCATGGACCGGACCGATCTGTTCCACGGGCACATCGGCGGGATCGACACGCTGGCCCGGGCCCTGTTCGTGGCCCAGGCACTGATTGAGGATGGCGTCTTGGATCGCACCCGCGACGAGCGTTACGCGGGCTGGAACCGTGACCTGGGCCGGCGGATCATGGGCTCTGACACTGACCTTGCCTCCCTCGCCGACGAGGCGCTGGGCTCCGACTTGGATCCCACACCGGTCTCGGGTCGGCAGGAAGCGCTGGAGAATCACGTCAACCGGGTGATCTGGTCGACGACCTGACGTCATCTGTCCGCTCCGATCTTCCGGCTCGATCCAAGGAGGCGTGGATGCCACGGACCCGCAACGAGCTCGTCGCGCACTTCCGGGACATGGTCTCCCGTAGGGAGCCGATCGTCGGCGGCGGCGCCGGGACCGGGCTGTCGGCCAAGTGGGAAGAGGCCGGCGGCATCGACCTCATCGTCATCTACAACTCGGGGCGCTACCGCATGGCCGGGCGAGGTTCGCTCGCGGGCCTGTTGGCGTACGGCAACGCCAACGACATCGTGGTCGACATGGCGCGCGAGGTGCTGCCGGTGGTGCAGCACACGCCCGTGCTCGCGGGCGTGAACGCCACCGACCCGTTCTACCTCCCGCAGATTTTCCTGCCGGAGCTCAAACGGATGGGGTTCGCCGGGGTCCAGAACTTCCCGACGGTCGGCTTGATCGACGGCGTCTTCCGGCAGAATCTCGAGGAGACCGGCATGGGCTACGACCTCGAGGTCGAGATGATCCGGCATGCCCGCGAGATCGAACTGCTGACGACGCCCTATGTGTTCGGTGAGGATGACGCCGCGGCTATGGCCACGGCGGGCGCCGACATCGTGGTGTGCCACATGGGTTTGACGACCGGCGGCAGCATCGGCGCGGAGACGGCGCTGACCCTCGACGACTGCGTAGACCGCGTCGACCGCTGGGGCGCCGCCGCGCGGGCGGCGCGGTCCGACGTGCTGGTGTTGTGCCACGGCGGCCCGATCGCGATGCCCGAGGACGCGACCTACGTCCTCCAGGGCGCCAAGGACGTCCACGGCTTCTACGGAGCGTCGAGCATGGAGCGGCTTCCCACCGAGCAGGCGCTGAAGGCCCAGACCGAGGCGTTCAAGTCCGTGACGTTCGGTTGACAGCGGTCCCGCTGGTCGCCGGTGTCGACTCGTCGACCCAGTCGACCAAGGTGGAGCTGCGGGAGCTGGAGACCGGCAGGCTGGTGGCCACGGGTCGTGGCTCGCACCCGCCGACGTCGCCACCGGTCTCCGAACAGGACCCGCAGGCCTGGTGGGCTGCGCTGGCCGAAGCGTTCCACCAGGTCGGCGACCACCTCGCGAGCGTGGCCGCCATCTCGGTCGCGGGCCAACAGCACGGCCTCGTCGTCGTCGACCAGAGGGTCGATCCCTGCGCCCCGCCAAGCTGTGGAACGACACCACCTCTGCACCCCAGGCGGCGGCGTTGCGTTCGCGGCTCGGCGACACGCAGTGGGCGCGACGCTGCGGTCTGGTGCCGATCGCCAGCTTTACCATCACCAAGCTGGCATGGCTCGCGCAGCACGAGCCGGCCTCCTTCGCCTCCATCGACCGGGTGATGCTGCCGCACGACGAAAGTGACCGACACCGTCGCCCTTCGCCGCCACGGCGTATGCGGTTCCCGACCACCCCGATCGAGTCGGTGGCCGGATCGCTGGGTTCGCCGACGCCGCCGGCGGCTGGCCGCCATGGCGCTCGAGGTGCTTGGCGACCGGCGCCTGCGTGCAGGCGGCCGCCGTGCACACCGGGACCACGCCGCAGGACACCGCGGCCTCCTGGCATCTCGACGCGGGAACCCGGGTCGAGCCGACCCCCGGCGCCGACAGCGACGACCTGCGGGCCGCGTTCCAGGATGCGGCGGGTAGCATCTGACGTCGGTCAGGTTCACAGCGGCCGCGCCGCTGCGAGCCGGCGACCTTGTACAGAGGAGTGGAGAGGAAGCGATGAGCACCTTCACCAAGCTCGGCGACGTACGGCAGGAGCAATTCGACTGGGGCGTGATCGGCTGGCGCCTGGTGCCGGCGAACGGGGCTCGGCACCTGGTCGTCATGGACGTCACGTTGCAACCGGGTGGCGGGCACGACTTCCACCGGCACCCGGGGCAGGAGGAGATCATCATCGTCAAGCAGGGGCGGATCACCCAGTTCATCGAGCAGGAGTCGACTGCGCTCAGCCCCGGTGATTCCGCCTTCGTCCC
>Ga0136616_10001323_pt1 | contig 12919 bp, 17 predicted proteins | sample AntDrymUQ2992106_2_FD_106648 | JGI IMG/M metagenome (GOLD analysis project Ga0136616, IMG submission 106648) | Polar desert sand microbial communities from Dry Valleys, Antarctica - metaG UQ299 (21.06) | ecosystem: Environmental > Terrestrial > Soil > Desert | place: Antarctica: Dry Valley...
CGCGCAACTTGCGCACGATCTGCTCTGGGGTATGTCTCTTCTTCATCGAGAATCCTCCTTCTGCCAGTCTCGGGCGATCGGACTCTCATAGTAGCCGGATCAGTTTCCGGGGGGCACGTCAGTCAGGGAAGTCATCAAGGTACTGGAGGATGACGGCTGGCGGATGGTTAGGACAAAAGGCAGCCATCGGCAGTTCCACCATCCGGCCAGGCCCGGAACCGTCACCGTTTCGGGTAAACCCGGTGTGGATGTGCCGCCTGGTACCCTTAACAGCATCCTCAAGCAGGCAGGATTGAAGTAGAAGAGGAAGGTCATGCAATACACTGTCATCATCGAAAAAGGCGAAAACAGCTTTGGGGCCTATGTCCCTGACCTGCCTGGCTGCGTGGCGGTTGGTGAAACGCGAGAAGAGGTGTTGCGGCTGATCCAGGAAGCCATCGAGTTTCATCTCGAAGGCATGAGAGAGGACGGCCTAGCCATTCCTGAGCCAGCCTCGACCAGCGAACTAGTCGAAGTCACGGCTTGAGGCAACCAACAGCAGCCATACTATGGAAACACGCTACGAGCATATTACGCTGAACGAGGATCGTGTTCCGGTCATCGCCGGCACGACGATAAAGGTCGTGGAACTGGTCGTCGAGCAGCAGGCGTTTGGATGGAGTCCCGGAGAGTTGCACTTCCAGCACCCTTATCTAACGCTTGGACAGATCCACTCGGCGCTCGCGTACTATTGGGATCATCGCGAGGAGCTAGACCGCGACATCCGGCGTCGTCTCGAATGGGTCGACGGGTTGCGAAGCAAGAACCAGCCTTCGGAACTGGTCGAACGGCTCAGAGCCCAGGGACAAGGGTAACGGCGCTAAGGCTGTACATGGACCACCACGTCCCACGCGCGATCACGGCTCACGAGGATGGAGCAGGCGAGCTTCGTGACCCGGCACTACTGGATCGCGCGGCGGAGCTGGAGCGAGTGCTGTTTACGCAGGACGACCTGCTCACCGAAGCAACGAAGCGCCAGCAGCGAGAGCAATCGTTTCACGGTGTGATCTACGCGCACCAACTCCGTGTGTCGATTGGTGGTTGCGTTCGCGACCTGGAGCTTATCGCGAAGGTGGGCGAACCGGTGAACATGATCGGGCAAACGCTCTTCTTGCCGCTATAGGATGAAGGTGGATACTCAACAGTGAGCAAAGACGGGAGAAGAAGTATGTACCCACAGCAGCCTCGTTACTCTCCCGAGGAGACGGCCCGGCGCGGTGATGAGATCTACGAACGAGAGGTGCGCGCTCGGGTGGAGGCGGGAAATCATGGCAAAGTCGTTGCCATCGATATCGAGACCGGCGCAAATACCCTCGACGAGAACGCGCTCGCTGCCGCTAAGCTCCTCTGCGCTCAACACCCAAATGCCGAAATATGGTTTGTGCGGGTCGGACACCGTGCGCTGCACCGGATCGGAAGAAGCTGTGATAACCGGAACGGTCAACGCCGGCCGTCAAGCGAATATTTGGCTGCCCGCGCGCGGCCCGGACGAGCGGGAGCGAAAGATCGGGGGCGCGCTTGGTCTTACCTTACATCCGATGACTCTACTTGAGGTGGTCGAGGGTGGCGAAGAAGCTAGGTAGTTCGAAACATCCCGCCGTTGTTCGCGTGCAGACGACCCGAAGGGCTCAGGAGATTCTCTCCGTCTGTAACAGCAATGATTGGAAAGCCGTTGTCGGAGTGGAACCAGACGAACCGGAAGACATTGCGGACGTCGAGAAGCTCCTCAACCCTCTCACTCCCTCGAGAAACCCGGTGAAGGTTGGCCGTAACGATCCTTGCCCCTGCGGTAGCGGGCGGAAGTACAAGAAGTGTTGCGGCTCTCGGTGAAGTTCGAAGTGGTGGCATGATCACCCCATGGGACGAAAGCCTCCAAGAGCCACACTGACCAGGATCCTCAAGCTCGCGGGGATCGGCAGAGAGCTGTCCGAAGGCGCGGACTTCTCTATCACGCGGCTGACAACCCTCAAGTCCTTGTGCGAAGATCCCGAAGTCGCGGCTCGCTTCGCCGTGTATCTGGCGAGTAAGGCCAGCCAGAGAGCCAACAAGATCTCCGATACGCGACATGTGGGCGAGACCGGATGGAAGGTGCATAACGAGCTGATAGAAAGGGCCGTCGAACGGCTCGGGAGCTATGTCGAGAGGCCCTCTGACCCGAAACGCGAAGCACTCACGGAGCTGCTCCGTGAGCTCGAAAGCGTGAACAATGAGTACAAACCCATTCCGTACGGAACAGTAAGGATGGTCCAGGACCGGGATGTCTTGATCTTGGAGGACGCGGTGCAATGCGTCTTGTCGCCGTACTCTGCCCCGAACTGGGCATATCGTCTGGCACGGGATTATACCGAGCGTTACGATCCGCGGTACGGGACGGGGCTCATTCCGGAATCGGCGCCTCTGGTCATGGACATCGTGGATTTCTGGTGCGAATACTACGCGATAGACCGGAATGAGCTGTAATGCGATACCCGGCAACCGCTCGAGTGCGCTACCGGTGAGGCTTGCCGTCAAGCCGCGCCTCCTCTCGGGGGAGCCTTTCGGGGTGTTGTATCCATGAGCCCGGAACAGCTCGAAGCCGAAGCGATGGAACTCCCGATTCGCGAGCGCGCCTCTCTGGCGCGTCGCCTCCTGGAGAGCCTGGACGAAAAGCCCATGGAAACCGAACACCGCCTGGATACGAAGGCGAGATACACGCCGAAGCAAGGCCAATACCTCTCCTTCATCTACTACTACACGAAGATCCACGGCCTCCCTCCGTCGGAGGCTGATATGCAGCGCTACTTCAGGGTGTCGCCGCCGGCGGTGCACCAGATGATCCTCAACCTGGAGGCAAGAGGCTTGATCGAGCGGGTCCCCAGGACGCCTCGATCGGTGCGGCTGACGGTGCCTCGTTCGGAGTTGCCCGACCTGGAGTGAAAAGCCCTGCTGGTGTCGAGAGCGAAAGGAGGCCGGTGGCCAAACGCATCGAGAAAAAGGAGTTTATCCGCCGGCTCGCCGAGCGGATGCAAACCGACGAAGCCACGGCCGCACGGTGGCTGGATGGCGTGCTGGAGGAGATGTACCAGACCTTCCACTCCGGCTGTGGGCTCACCCTGCCCGGCTTCGGAGGCTTCTACCTGGATCGGAGACGAGAGAGCTGGGCCTTCAAGTTCAACCCCGGTCAGAAATTGCGCGCCCTCTTCGGCTGGTCCTCCTCTTACCGCGGCCCGTTGTAGCGTCGGCCCGCGCCTGGTTTGTACAATCGTGTCGCGAAGACGCGCGGAGTACGGTTTGGAGACGATCAAGATGAGTGCAGAAGATGGATACAAGGTCCCTCGAATGATGAGGGAGAGATACGAGACCGTTACCGAAATTACGGACGAGTTTTGCCAGAAGCACCTGAATGAAGAGTACGCGGACCTGTGTCGAAAAATGGCTGCTGCCCTGAGCCGAAAGAGACCCTCGCCGCTGGAGAGCGGACGCGAAAAATCATGGGCCGCCGGTATTGTTTACGTGCTCGGTCGGGTGAACTTCCTCTTCGACAAGAGCCAGGAGCCATACATGAGTGCCGGTGAACTTTGCGAGAAGATCGGCGTGAGCCAGAGCACGGCCTCGAACAAGTCCAGGGAGGTATGGTACCGGCTAAACCTCATACAACTGCACCCGGAATGGTGCCTGCCGAGCAGGCTGGAGGAGAACCCGCTGGCGTGGATCGTCGAGGTGAACGGTCTGCCCGTGGATGTACGTATGATGCCCAAAGAGGTGCAAGAAGAAGCGTATCGGCTGGGGTTGATCCCGTACGTGCCGTAGGGGCTGCATGATCGCGGATGGAGTCCCGAAGAACCGCACTTCCAGCTCCTTTATGCCTACGTGCGGTTGCCGATCGCAGCGGGTGCGAAGAGAGGAGTTGTCCGTATTGTTCAACGGAACCATCGTCGACGAACAGGAGGTACTAGCCGTTTGCCTCGGTCATCTGTACATCGGAGGCAGGCAGGTCGTTCGTTCTTTGACCCGCCGTGGTTTGCCCCTACCTGGACAAGAAGAACGGGCGCTCTCCTACTTGCGCGAGAACTTCGAGGGGCTCGGCGAAGAGACGCTGGCCGACTTTCTAGCGAAGAATCGTGAGCAGCACCCGGTCGAACCGGACTTCAACCCGGAAGGACGGTTGATCTGCTTGAATGATGAAGAGTTTGCGCACATCTTCGGGGACAGGGAGGGATGGGAGCGTTTCCGCCAGACGTTCCCCGAATCGGACGGCACGCTTCGGTTCTCGCGGGTCGGATTCAACCAGGACATGACGCAGGCGATGATCTACGCTGGACAGCAATTCGATTGGCAAATAGGCTTCGGCGGCTACTGGTTGTTCTCGAAATCCGACGGTACGTGGACCGAGTCCGGCAGGTTGGGGACCTGGATCTCCTAAGTACGAGCCGGATGCCGGGATGGTTGGCTGTCTGCTAGTCGTTAGCATGCTCTGCTAAACTACCTGAAGGGAAAGCCAGTAGAAGCAGGACTAATTCACCAGACATGCCCTGGCCATTGGAGGATCAAGCGATGAGGCCGGTGGATACGGATACGCTCGCCGCCTGGAGCAAGGAGAAGTTGCTGCAGCGCAATGGCGTTTTCGAAGCCTTCTTCAAAGCCGAGGCTCCTCGGCTGGCCGAAGCCTGCCACGAGATGTCCCGCCGATTCCTGGCGGGAGGGCGGCTTCTGGCATTCGGGAACGGTTCTGCCGCGACCGACGCCGAGCACGTCTCGGTGGAATTCGTGCATCCGGTCATCGTCGGTAAGCGGGCGTTGCCGGCTCTCGACGTGGGCCCTGACTTCGAGAAGCGCCTGCCGGTGATCCTGCGCCCGGAGGACATGGTCATGGGCTTCTCGTTCCCCGAGGCAGACCCGACGGTGGAGGAGGCGCTCCACGCGGCGCGGGAGCGGGGGGCGCTGACGTTCGCTCTGACGGGGGAAGCGGGAGAGTACTCCTTTGCCCCGCCGGACGAGGACCCGTTCGTTTGTCAGGAGGTCTTCGAGGTCCTCTACCACATGCTCTGGGAGACGGTACACGTGTACTTCGAGCACCGGGAGCAAGGGCACGACCTCGGGGCGTCTTCGTTCCTCTACCCTATGTTGGGTAGGGGGGAGCAACGACTCGAAGAGGTCGTGGAAGAGGTGCAGGGCTCGATGCTGCAGAAGATGGAAGAGGTCAATGGCATGCGGGCGGCGGTGGCCGAAACGGAGGCCGGCGCTATCTCGGAGATCGCGGTCGCCGTGGTCGAGAGGCTGCGGTTGGGGGGCAAGCTCATCGTGTTCGGCAACGGCGGGTCGGCCACGGACGCGAACGATCTGGTCGCCGACTGCGTGGCCCCGCCACCGGGCTTCGAGCCCGTTCCGGCGATCTCGCTGTCCGCCGAATCGGCAAACATTACGGCTATCGCCAACGACATCGGCAGCGAGGCTATCTTCGCCCGGCAGCTCATCGCCCACGCCCGGCCGGAGGACGTGGCGGTCGGTATTTCGACCAGCGGAGGCTCGGCCAATATCCTGGCCGCTCTGGCCGAAGCCCGCAAACGCGGGCTGCTCACGGTAGGCATCGTGGGTTATGACGGGGGGAGGATCCTGGGCGAGCGGCTGGCGGACCACGCGGTAGTCGTGCGTTCTGACTACATCCCGCGCATTCAGGAGGTGCAGGCTTCGATTTACCATGTACTGCGTGGGCTCATGGAGACGCTGGTGGGAGGGAGAGGTTAGAGCTTGCACGAGTTGGCCATAGCCGAGTCTATAGTCCAGATCGCCGGCCGCCACGCGAACGGACGGCGGGTTGCGAAGGTGCAACTGAAGGTCGGCCACCTGCGCCAGGTCGTCCCCTCGGCGTTGGCCTTCAGCTTTGAGCTGGTGGCGCAGGGAACGCCCGTCGAGGGCGCGGAGCTGGAGATGGAGGAGGTCCCGGCTACCGGGTCGTGCCGTGGCTGTGGGGCGGAGAGCCGGCTAAAGGCGTTTCCCCTGCAATGCGGGACGTGCGGGGGCTTCGACCTGCAGGTTCTCGAGGGGGAGGAGTTGTTCGTGGAGTCTCTCGAAATGGAGGAGGTATAAAGATGCATCGCACAGCCGTAAAACAGGTGATTATGGAAGGTGTCCTGGACGCGAACGACGCGCTTGCCCAGGCAAACCGGGCCCAGTTCGACGCGGCCGGGACCTACGTGGTCAACCTGATGAGCTCTCCGGGGGCGGGTAAGACGGCTTTGCTGGAGCGCACGCTGGAGCGGATACACGGCAAGCTGCGCCTGGGAGTCCTGGAAGGCGACGTGCAGACCACCCTGGACGCCGATCGGCTGTCCCGCTTCCACGTTCCGCTGGTACAGGTGAACACGGACCCCGGGTTCGGCGGCGAGTGTCATCTTGACGCGAACATGGTCCGTTCGGGCATCTCCGAGCTTCCGTTGAACGACGTGGACGTCCTGGTCATAGAGAACGTCGGGAACCTGGTCTGTCCGGCGGAGTTCAAGGTCGGAGAGGATACCAGGGTGATGGTCTACTCGATCACCGAGGGTGAGGAGAAGCCCCTAAAGTACCCACTCATGTTCAGGTCCGCGGATCTCGTGCTGGTAAACAAGGTCGACTTGCTGGAGCACCTGGACTTCGATCTGGAGCAGTTCCTCGGCTACCTGGACGCGGTCAACCCGGGCGTCGAACGCATACTCGCAAGTGCCCGAACGGGCCAGGGCGTGGACGAGTGGTGCTCCTGGCTGGAGAAACGAGGGGCTCCCTCGTAGACCAGCAGATCAAGGGGCCGCTCGCCGTCTCTCATCGAGAAGCATGCGTCTACCACACCGCCGTCGCCGGTCTCGGGCCGTGGCCCGTAGCAACGGGTGGTGGCCTTCGACGAGGCCAGGTGGCAAGACGCGAGGTCGTTCGAGCACCACACCGCGAGAGGTAAGATCACGCACGTTTTGCGGGAGTGGCGCGGATAGAATCGGGGGCATGAGCGGCAGAGAGGTGGCGTGATGTACGATGCGGTGGTTGTTGGTTCGGGACCGAACGGTCTGGCCGCCGCCGTGGAGCTGGCGCGGAACGGGCGCTCCGTGGCAGTCCTCGAAGCCGAGGATACCGTAGGCGGCGGTACCCGCTCCGCGGAGCTCACCCTACCCGGCTTCGTCCACGACGTCGGCTCGGCCATACACCCTCTGGGCTACGCCTCGCCCTTTTTCTCCACGCTGCCGCTCGAGGAGCACGGTCTGGAGTGGGTCCACCCGCCTGCTCCGCTCGCCCACCCCTTCGACGACGGCACCGCCGCGGTTTTGGAGCGTTCGGTGGAGGAGACGGGAGAGACTCTGGGACCAGACGCGGCGGCGTACCGGAGGTTTATGGAACCCATAGCGCGGGACTTCGACAGGATCATCGACTCCCTGCTCGGCCCGCCGCGGTTCCCGCGTCATCCCTTCGCTCTGGCCCGTTTCGGGCTGCGCGCGCTCCGCTCCGCCCGCGGGCTCGCCGAGGATCTGTTCGAGAGCGAGAAGGCGCGCGGCCTCTTCGCTGGGAACGCCGCCCACTCCTTTCTGCCGATGGAGCAGGCGCCGAGTGCCGCGTTCGGCCTCGTCCTCTCCACCGTGGGCCACGCCGCCGGCTGGCCTTTCCCGAAGGGCGGCTCGCAGAAGATAGCCGACGCGCTGGTCTCCTACCTGCGCTCCCTGGGCGGCGAGGTGTACGCGGGCACCCGCGTCCGCACCGTAGAGGAAGTGCCTCGAACGCGGGCGGTCCTCTTCGACGTGACGCCGCGACAGCTGCTCGAGATCTCAGGCCACCACTTCACCGGACGCTATCGGCGCGCCCTGGAGCGCTACCGCTACGGTCCCGGTGTCTTCAAGGTGGACTTCGCGCTCGACGGGCCGATCCCCTGGGAGGCTGAAGGGTGCGGGCGCACGGGCACCGTCCACCTGGGCGGCACGCTGGACGAGATCTCCGCCGGAGAGGCGGCCACCTCGCGCGGCGAACATCCGGAGAGGCCCTTCGTCCTGCTTGCCCAACAGAGTCTCTTCGACGACACGCGCGCGCCTCATGGCAGGCATACCGTCTGGGCCTACTGCCACGTCCCGAACGGCTCCGCCGTCGACATGGCAGAGCGCATCGAAAAGCAAATAGAACGCTTCGCCCCCGGCTTCCGCGACCGCATCCTCGCGAAGAGCACCATGGGACCGGCCGACCTACAGCGCATCAACGCTAACCACGTTGGCGGTGATATAAACGGCGGGCTGCAGGACTTCAGGCAGCTCTTTACCCGGCCGGTTGTTCGCCTCACGCCGTACTCTACCCCCGCCGGAGGACTCTACATCTGCTCCTCTTCGACCCCGCCTGGCGGCGGCGTCCACGGCATGTGCGGCTTCTTCGCCGCCCGCGCCGCGCTCGCGACCACGCTGCGCTGAGGGACGCGTCGCGCGCGGCATCTCGCCGCTGCCCGGGATACTTGACGCAAGCTGGGCCTCTCGTTACCGTAGCTCTCGGGGTACGCGAAAATGCCCACGAGGGATGGGTTCTCGGATCTGCCCCGGAGGAGGATACGCGAGATGAGCGAGGCGAGTAACGGGGCGCATTCTCCCCTGGAGGGGGTACGGGTCGTGGAGATGGGGAGCCTGCTCGCCGGGCCTTTCTGCGGCCAGCTCCTGGCGGACTTCGGGGCCGAAGTCATAAAGGTGGAACCGCCCGGCAAGGGTGATCCCATGCGCGAGTGGGGCCGGCATCGCAAGAACGGGCGAACCTTGTGGTGGCCGATCATCGCTCGCAACAAGAAATCCGTCACGCTGAACCTGCGCGAACGGGAGGGGCAGGATCTGGCCCGCGAGTTGATCTCCGGGGCGGACGTCGTGGTCGAGAACTTCCGGCCCGGTACGATGGAGCGCTGGGGGCTCGGGTACGAGGACCTGAGCGAGATCAACCCCGGCCTGGTGATGGTGCGGGTCTCGGGGTATGGGCAGACGGGACCGTACAGAGAGAGGGCCGGGTTCGGGGCTATCGGGGAGGCGATGGGTGGCATCCGGCACGTCACCGGGTTCCCCGACCGGCCGCCGCCGCGCGTCGGGGTCAGCCTCGGCGACTCGCTCGCGGCGACCTTCGGGGCCTTCGGGGCGGTGACGGCACTCTACAACCGGGAGGCGCGTAACGGCGAAGGCCAGGTGGTCGACGTCGGCATCTACGAGGCCGTGCTCGCCCTCATGGAGAGCACTATCCCCGAGTACGCGCTCGCTGGACACGTCCGGGGCCGTACCGGCGCCATACTGCCGTTCGTGGCGCCGTCGAACACCTACCCGACCCGTGACGACGACTACGTCGTGATCGGGGCGAACGCAGACACCGTCTTCGCGCGGTTCGCAGAGGCCGCCGGTCACCCCGAATGGGCCGAGGACGAGCGCTACGCCACCCACAACGCCCGCGGCGAGAACCAGGAGGAACTCGACCACATGATCTCCGGCTGGACAAAGGACCGCACCGTGGACGAGGTGCTGGAGGTCCTGAAAGAGGCCGGCGTCCCGGCCAGCAAGGTCTTCACCGCCAGGGACATGATCGAGGACCCGCACTACGCCGCGAGGGAGAACGTCGTGACCGTCGAGGACCCCGACATGGGACCCTTCCCCATGCAGAACGTCGTCCCGCGCCTGAACGAGACGCCCGGGAAGGTTCGCTGGACGGGTCCGGCGCTGGGGCAACACAACGATGAGGTATACGGGGAAGTTTTGGGGTTGAGCGAGGAGGAGCGAGAAGCCTTGCGCGAGAGGGGTGTGATCTGATGCGCATAGAGATAGTGGACGTCGGCCCCAGGGACGGCCTCCAGAACGAAGACGAGACGCTCTCCCCGCAGACCCGGGCCGAGCTCTGCGACAGGCTGGCGGCAGCAGGCGTGCCGAGGGTGGAAGCCGCCAGCTTCGTGAACCCCAAAAAGGTACCCCAGATGGCCGGGGCCGAAGAGGTGGTCTCCAGCATCCAACGCCGTCCCGACACCGTCTACGCGGGCCTCGTCCTGAACGAGAAGGGCTACGAGCGGGCGGTCGAGGCCGGGGTCGACGAGGTGCGCTACGCGTTCCCGGTGACGGAGACATTCGCCAAACGCAACCAGAACACCACCGTGTCCGACGCGACGGAGCTCTCCGAGAGACTCACCGAGCGCGCTCGCCTGGACGAGGTGCGCGTCTCCATCACCCTCAGCGCCGCCTTCGGCTGTCCGTTCGAGGGGCGAGTGGAGCCAAAGGTCGTGCTCGACATCGCGGAGCGCGTGGGGGCGGCGAAGCCCGACGAGATCGTGTTGGCCGACACGATAGGGGTCGGCGTCCCGAAAGGGGTGCGCGAGCTCGTCGGTGGCGTCCTGAACTACGGCGTCACCGTTGGCTGCCACTTCCACGACACGCGCAACACCGGGATAGCCAACGCCATTGCGGCCGTCGAAGCGGGGGCTACGGTCCTGGACGCCTCGGTCGGCGGCACGGGCGGTTGTCCGTTCGCCCCGAAGGCCACGGGCAACATCGCGACGGAGGACCTCGTGTACCTCTTGCACGGGATGGGATACGAGACGGGCATCGACCTGGACGCCCTCATAGAGTGCGTGCAGTGGCTCTCCGAGCAGCTCGGCAAGGAGCTTCCAGGGCAGGTTCACAAGGCCGGCAACTTCGAGCCAGTCGCCGGATGAAGGGAGGAAGCGCAACGCTTCTGGGGACCTGCTCGCGGCCACCCGCTCTATCCGAAGGACCCTGGCCTAATTCCACGCTGACGTCAGCCCCATCGAAACCATGAACCAGCTGTTGCCGCTAGGAGAGTTTGTAGGTCTTCGGGCTCCCGGAGATCCGGGAGCTAGAGGAGCGGTTCGAGGATAAGGATGACCATTATCTACGCTAGGCCGGAGCAGAACACTCGATAGGCTTGCTCGTTAGAATGCTCGTGGATTTTGATGGCTAGGGGAGAGGTGTTTCGGGCGGCGTCGGTATTACTATCTCTTTTTCTTGGGGTAGAGCCAGAAGGAGAAGAGGCGGGTCATGCGCGGCATTATGACGTAGGTCATGAGCGAGACCATCACCATCGTGAAGACCAGCGTGCGGAGAACCACGGAGAACCCACCGAGCAGGGGATCGAGCAGCATGAACACCACAGTGGCCAGCGGAAATACCGCCAGCCAGGTGACCACCACCATTTTGTAGCGCGGCGGGGGCGGATCGCCCTCTTTGGAGGGGAGTGTGAACCAGGTCTCCAGTCCGGTGAGTACCCGTACCCTGGGCTCCTCGTGGATCAGGTCACGCGCCTGCTCGTTCCAGCGGCGGCGCTCTTCGGAGCCTTGCCAGCGCTCCAGGTTGCTGGCGTGGTCGAACTTGAAGACGATCTGGTACTCGTCGTCGTTGGGACCGCTCGGCCGGAAGATGTTCGAGCCGAGGTAGCCAGGGAACCGGGCGCCTGCGGCCGTGACCCCCGCGACCCACTCTTCGAACTCTTCTTCGCGCCCCGGCTTCACCCGCCGCGACGCCACCGCCGTAACCGGCGGATCGTCGGCTCCAATAGAATCCCAGCGTTCCAGAGACTCGCCCAAGGATTTAACTCCGGTAAGGTAGCCCGCAACCGCACTCTATTAAATCCCACATCCGCCGGGCCGGCCACCCGATGCGGGAAAAATACCTCGACAAAAGGACTGGAGGCAGTATGAACATCGGGATCATCGGCGCGGGGAACATCGAGGCGAACGCGGCGCGACTCTTCGCGGATGCCGGTCATGAGGTCGCGATCAGCAACTCCCGCGAGCCCGAGTCTTTGGCGTCGCTCGTCGAAGAGATCGGGACAAACGCTCGCGCTGCTACCGTAGATGATGCGGCTTCCTTCGGCGAGGTCGTGCTGGTGGCGATCCCGTTCTGGTGCTACGAGTCGTTACCGGCCGGACCCCTGTCGGGCAAGATCGTCGTCGACGCGATGAATTACTACGCGGGGCGGGACGGTCGGATCGACTTCGGCGACCTCACCTCGAGCGAGCTGCTCGCCCGGCGTCTGCCGGACGCTCGCGTCGTGAAGGCGTTCAACACGATGTACTACGAGACGCTGCGGACGGAGGGCAACCGATCCGGTGGGGACCGCCTCGTGCTCTTCATCGCGGGCGACGACGAGGAGGCGAAGGCCGTAGTATCGAGGCTCATAGAAGAGATCGGTTTCGAGCCGATAGACACGGGTCCCTTGGGGGACGGTGGGCGCAAGCAGCAGCCGGGTTCGCCCATCTACAACAATCCGATGACGGCCGAACAGGCGCGCGAGACGTTGGCCGGTCTCCGCTAATCCTTCGCCGTACGAGAAAGGAGATTACGCGATCAACGATGCTCGAGCCACTGAGACACCCGCTAAACCGGCGGAAACCGAGGGGGGAGAGCGGCGGGACTAACGTTTTTCGCGGAGGCGTCCGATAATAAGGTACGGGGCCTGACTCACCCTACTCTTCACCCCACTTCCTCTTCCTCCGGGCCCCTTCTATTACCGGCGGGCGCCGCCCGGCTCCCGCCGGCTGCCCTTTTCCTTGGTGCGGCGACGGACGTTATAATACGGTAAATGGAAGCCGGGGAAAGCGGCCGTCGGGGGGCCGGCGGTCTGGGGGCGAGAGCCACGAAAGGGGTAAGAGTTTGACAGATAAGGCGCAGGCGACGGAGGACGGCCAGGCCCAGACCAACGGGGCCGAGAGCCTGACGGTTACGGACAACCGCACGGGCGAGACCTACGAGATGGAGATCACCGACGGCACCGTGCGGGCGATGGACTTCAGGCAGCTCAAGGTCAACGACGACGACTTCGGTCTGATGACCTACGACCCGGGCTACACGAATACAGCGCACTGCCGCAGCTCCATCTGCTACATCGACGGCGAGCAGGGCATCCTCGAGTACCGGGGCATCCCTATCGA